>Ga0233425_10011307_pt1 | contig 10465 bp, 8 predicted proteins | sample Watercolumn_Towu_2_FD_181712 | JGI IMG/M metagenome (GOLD analysis project Ga0233425, IMG submission 181712) | Freshwater microbial communities from Lake Towuti, South Sulawesi, Indonesia - Watercolumn_Towuti2014_140_MG | ecosystem: Environmental > Aquatic > Freshwater > Lake | place: Indonesia... | reverse complement strand
TGTGCTTACGGTGTCTTCTTCCCGATGCACTTCTTAGGCCTGGCGGGCGTTCCTCGCCGTTACTATACCAACAGCGAGTTCCCGATGTTCGACAACTTAGTGGACATTAACGAAGTGGTAACGGTATTTGCGATCTTAGGTGCCCTGGCACAAGGCGTGTTCTTATTCAACTTCTTCTACAGTATGTTCCGCGGCGAGAAAGCGCCTCAAAACCCTTGGAACTCCAATACCTTAGAGTGGACGACGCCAATGGCACACATCCACGGTAACTGGCCTGGTGCATTGCCTACCGTTCACCGTTGGGCTTACGACTACAGCAAGCCGGGTGCAGAAAGCGACTTCATCCCGCAAACCGTTCCTTTGGCGGAAGGTGAGCACGATGGTGGCGCACACTAATTAAGCTCTTCCATGAAAAGCCCTGTCACAGCTGACGGGGCTTTTTTGTTATACTGGCATCGATGAAAGAACCTTTGTCCATAACATTCGGCATGCCGCACCATGGCTGGCTTCCTGTGGAGTTTCAAGCTGACTCCGTAAAGCTGGAGTTTGAGGCATCCGCTGTATTGAACAAGCCCCTGGAGGAGCTGTATGCTGCTATCACCCGATTGCTGAATTATAAAACCGGCCAGGTAACCTGGTGGCTGGAGCCTTATACCTACTACTTTTATTTTGAAAGAACAGGACCCAAGGATTTCAGGCTCACCATTTCGGAAGCAGACGATATGGATAAGGAAAAAGCGAAGCTTACTGCTCTGGAAGGCTCTTATAAACAACTGATCGCACCATTGAGAAAAGCCTTACTTGAGTTTTGTGATTTTCAGTATGAGAAAAGGCACTGGCCGGTGAGTTTTACCAAAACGGATATTGAAAAACTCCCGAAGGGATTGTAAACCAGGGATATCCAAAAAGGGCCTGAGCAGGGTTAAAGCAATCTATTGACGATTTAAAAATCCAAAGAAGGATAATTAAACAATAGTTAGACACTGTTTTGAGATCAAAAAAAGGAGAAATTTACTGATCTCGATGCACGATAATCTATAAAAGCATCCCGGATCTTAGCTCATAGGCTTAGCGGCATTCGCTTTCAGCATCATCTCTTCCCAACGCGCTATGATCAGGTCCGTGTAGAGCTCACCGTCGAGCCCGTAAGACCCCAGGGCATAGCCATCATTCCATTCGATCAGGGCCGTTTCCCCGTTCTGCAGCACGCCAAAATCAATCCCATAGCCATTGGTGCGTTCGGGAGACGCTTCCAGGCGGCGGATCGCCTCTTCCACTTCGTTCAGATCAAGGCGGATCTGCTCATCGCCCCAATAATGCTTAATGCCTGCTATGCGCGAGTTGACCACGAATACCCTGTACTCGCTAAGCCAATGAACCGTTTCGGCACAAAGCACGGGCGTTTGAAGAGAAGCGCCCCTGAGCAGATACCTGTCGGAAAGAGAATGCAGCACGCAGCCGGTAAATTTTTTGGCGCTGTCTTTAGGCTTTACAAACACACCGGCATGAAAGGGATTTACATCCAGATCATGCAGCACGGCTTTTAAGGTGCTTTCCCAGACGTTTCGCTTCAGCATGTGCCTTAATGCTTCGGGATAGGTGTTTGGCGCCGGGATGGCTATATGAAGCTGCTTTAAGGCTTTTGGGATCAGGGAGGCTTCTCCGGCCAGCAGGTACTTTGGCGACAGGTCGAGCTGCCCTCTGTCTAACGTTTTTTGTGTAAACAAGCTTACGGGAATGCCCCTGGATTCCAGGACACGCTGAATGCCCCGATGCTCGGGCTCCATCTTTCCGTTACCGTAAGTCTGTATGTATGCTTTTTCGATCATGATAAGAAAAGCAGGGGAATTTTCTGTGTTTTGTTTGCGTAAAAATAATTATTTCTGGATTCAATCCTGTAGAAACAATTTACCTTTGTTATGATGCACGCAGGTGATGCCAGGTGATAGCTTGTGTGAACTACCATGAAGTACCTTCTAAAAACCGGGAATATTACCCTCCGGCAATCCGTGTATTTTCCTGTTTTAGTTGCAGCAAAAGATACCCATCTTTGAAGTGTCCCCTGTTTTTGTTTTCTATTCGCTTCCCGATTTATAACTTAAAACATCATTCTCATGAAGATCATCGACATCCACAGCCATTTTTTCAATTTGAAGTACCTGCCGGTTGCCGGCATTATTGTACGCTACAGCCAGGGAAAAGTATCTCACCGCATTGCTGCCGGAATCGAGTGGCTTTTGCTGAAGAACACACGTTCCGGTTTCGAGACAGAAGCCAACATGGAACGCATGAACCTGAATAGGGCGCAGCGAAAGGCCTACCTGCTTTTTGGAGAAGAGACGATACATACAGAGATGAATGCCGTTTTTGATTTGTCGCCCGGAGAAACCGCTGCAGCCATCTCACAATTGGCCACAGCCGCAGATCTGATGGAAGAAAACCCATTGAGCAAAGCCCTCGACGAATTCGGGCAGGAAGCAGGTTTTGAAATAGTTGCGTTAACTGCCGGCAAATCATTTGCGAATGCCGAAGAAGCACGGATGTTCGGATTGTTCGACCGGCTGAAGCGCCTGCTGGAGTGGATTATGGAAAAAGTAAAGGCTCTGAGGAATTACCTGAAATGGTTTCTTTTTATGACGAACAGCGAAGAGGAGCTGTACACATACCTCACGGACCATGATGAAAAACCAGTGGAGCATTTCCTGAACCTGATGATGGATGTGGATGCCTTCTTCAACGATCCGGTGGGAGGCCAGGGCTATGCTTCTTATTTTGATTTTGTGAAAGAGCAGATCCCCAACATGCAAAAGCTGAATGCGAAATACCTGGGAAAAATCACGGGTTTCGTTGCCTTTAATCCTGCGCGTGAAGATTGCATGGAGATTGTGAAGGATGCTATTGAAAACAGGGGATTTAAAGGCGTTAAGTTTTATCCGCCGCTTGGTTATAAGGCGTATGGTGATGCGCATTACAAAGACCGCATTGAGGCATTGATGAGCTATTGTGTGGCTAAGGACATTCCTTTATTTACGCATTGCAATAACCAGGGCTTCGAAGCGCATCCTGAGAAAACAGCTTCCGGTCATTCGGGATACAATTCCAACCCGGTATTCTGGGAAAGCGTATTGAAGGACACGCGTTTTTCGGGCCTCAGGCTTTGCCTGGCACACGGCGGTGGTGTGGAAGGCTGGTTTACTCACAACAATGACGGTGACAGGACAGATCCTGAAACAATTATGGCAGGTGATATCTCGGATGATTCCATACAGCAGAAGAACTGGAACAAATCGTATGCGGCGATGGTGTATAAGCTTTGTGTGAAATACCCGAATGTGTATTGTGATGCGGCCTACCTTGATGAGATGATCAATAGCAATGGCTCTTTCAGGGAAGAGGCGCGGAAAAATTTTAAGAAGCGCTTGTTGAAATTGTTTGCGGCACAGCCCGGGTTTGGGAAGAAGATTATCTACGGCAGCGACTGGCACATGCTGTTTCAGGAAGCGAAGAACAATGTGTACCTTTCCAATTACATCACCTTTTTTGCCGATACAGAGTTCGACGACTTCCGCGACGATTTCTTTTACAACAATGCCTGCCGTTATTTAAACTTCAATCCTGTCGCCTGATATGAACAGAACGGTTCTTGCCATCCTTATTCTCCGCTGCCTGCTTTTCTGCACGGTTGGCAATGCGCAGCAAAGGCTCAGGCTGCTGGCGGAAGACACGTTCGAAGGCCTGTTAAGCGACACGGTCACAGAGCAGATCAATGTGCTCGTGATACATGGCACCGGGCTTAAGAAAAATACCTATGCCGACAGGATGATGTCCTATTGCTTTAAGCAGGTTAATGCCGGAAAGCCGGATACGGGCAACGTCTACCTCTCTGCAGATGGCCTCATCACTGTGAGGAAAATCAGCGGCGTCTTTGGCGGAAAGCGGAAGCTGTCGTTTTATGTTGTTCACTGGTCGGATTATACAAAGCTTGCCAAAGAGCAGGTGCATGATACGGAGCGCGACAAGAACGTGAACCGCGGATTGTTTTCCCGCTTTCTGAAGAACAAGGTGATCATCAGGGAGTTTTACGACTTTGTGATATTCTCTAATGTAGAGTTCAAACACCAGATAAAGCTGGCGATGGACAAAACCTTTGACGACATCCTTGCAAAGTCGGCCGGCAAAAACAGTGCCCTGAATCTGGTGAGCGGAAGCCTGGGAAGTTCCATTTTCATCGAGTACGTCAATAGACTGCAGGATACGGTCAGGTCGCGGAGTATCACTAAAACAGAGAAAACAAACGTTGAGCGAAAGATCGATTACGTGAAAGGAACTACCTGCCGCTTTTTTATGCTTACTAATCAGGTGAACTTCCTGGAGTCCATTATCGCCCAGAAGCCCACCCGTGTAGAAGCGATCGCGCCGGAAAAAACCATACAGGTAGTAGCTTTCAGGCACACCAACGATGCCCTTTCCTTTTACCTGCCGCAGGCAACAGCAGCTCGTTTCGTGGATTTCATGCAGGTAAATACCATCAACGTGCGTTACAAAAATGTGTTGCGGGGGAATTTCCTGATGAAAGCACATACCAGGCCGATGGAGCTTAAAAAAATCTACGGCGCTGTCCTGTTAGGTTCCACATACAGAAAAGTGAAGAAGGACAAAAGATCGGGGGGCAAAAAGAAGTGATCTACAACGTCAGTACGATCGGTTTGTTTTTTTTTCAGCTTGATGAGCTTATCGCCCTCCCGGGTAAAAGCAATGGGGTTACCGTTGTAATAGATCGTGACGCGTTTGATACGAAACGTATTGCTGAATAGTTGGAACTTCCGCGGGCGCATCAATATGGTAGCGCTTTTTACATTTTCTTTTTTCCAGCAGTCGACGATCTCTCCCATCGCGCCGCCGAGATTGATGGCATAGAAATAGGAGTCTTTTTGATAGAATGCAAATTTGAGAGGACCCGCTTTGGTCGTGATCTTAATTTCCGTGCTTTCCTTTTGGTTGTTGGCAAACTTCACGTACAGATCGTTCTTGGTCCTCGATGTCATTTTGCGCCCGGCGTCGATCCTGATCACATAAGTAGGCTCCCCGTGCTCGCCGATATCGAGGTTCCAGGAATCGCTGAACATCCGGTCGTTGCCTGTCGCTTTTTGAATAAAAGAAAGCCCGTAGTTTTTTCCAACGGTAAAGGCCGAATCGATGAGCGCTTTTCGGTTTTTCAAGGCGACGAAGTCCAGCGACTCTTCCACACTGTAAGGAGAAAAGCCCGCATATTTGCCGATTCCATCGCCCACCGAACGGTAATAGGTAGAGGCCAGCTTTACCAGGTCGAATGAAACACTGGCCGTAGAGTCGAGCCCGTAGGTTTTTTTATAAACATCCGTAAAATATGTTTCAACACAACCTCCCAGCATCGTATCGAGCGCGCTTTGGTTTTCCTGGCGCTCTTTGCGGTTTTTCGGTTTCGTACGCACACCGAAAAAATCTTTCCAGTAATAATCGGATTTGAAGTCCCGTGCCGACAGGCAGTAATTCCGGGCATACACGGAATAGAGATAGGCGTCCGACATTTTTTCCAGCTCCGAATGCAGGTCGCGCCCTCCTTCATAGGCTACATAATAACCCGCCTCCGGTTTCACGTAGATGTTGTGTGAACCAAAATCTCCGGCAATATGGGTCATCCAGCCGCCTATAAACGCAAAGAACTTGTCATCGTTTCTCCGGTAGGCTTCGTTGATGAGATTGGTCAGAAAAGTGCCTACCGCATGGTAATGCGCGATGTCGGCCAGCTGCATGGAATTTTTGATCTGCCGTTTCCATTTGGCACGGAATGTTCGGCTCAGGTCGGGGTTGTAACCCAGATCGGGTGCAATGGCGCCCCAAGAGGCAATTTGGGGGTGACGCTTCATAGCCTCCTTGAAAATGTTACCGTCCGGAAGCGCACGCACGATCTCGTCCTTAAGAAGGACATGGCCTACAGGCCTGAAAGCAGATACAGAGCTGTTGAGGCAGAGCAAAGTTGCCAGGAAGAACAGAGGATGACTCATCATAATCTTAATTTGATGCTAAAGTATGACAAATACATAAGCAGCAAAAGGGGAAAAACACCCTCATTTTATACATAGCCGTATTTTGTCTGTTCGTAACCGTGAGCACGCCCTGCTTCCGGCTTTATCGCTCCGTCAATTGCTTTTGTCTGCAGTGGTAGTTCCGTTAGTGTTGTCTCACACCTGCTTTGTTTTAAAAGGACCTATTTCCTCCGCACCCTGGCCAGCTGAATAATGCCCAGCTTGTCAAACAAAATGATAATCGGGTAGGTAGGGTCGAACTCATACCACTTGGCGGCGAAGTTTGGCCTGGAGCCCCGGTGGTGGTGGTTGTTCTGGAAGAGCTCGCCCATCATCAGCAGGTCCAGGAAGAAAGTGTTTTTCGAATGGTCCTTTTCATTGTAATTGCGGTAGCCGTACTTGTGGCCTGCCCAGTTGACGATAGCACCGTGAACAGGCCCCATGAGGTAATGAACGGGCAGCAGCAGGAACATCCACCAGTGTGTGGCAAAGGCAGCGTAGAAAGCGGTATAGGCCACGCCGAAGCCGATGCGCGTAAACCAGCTGTCGGCAATACGGTCAATCACCGGGTACTCCGGGAAGTTGCGGTCGAATTTTTCGTCTACTACCACGCGCTTGTTCAGCACATCGTTGTACACACGCTTGGTGTGCATCATCATGGTAAACACTTCCCTGAAAAAATGCGGGGTGTGCGGGTCTTTCTCGGTATCGCTGTAGGCGTGGTGCATGCGATGCAGAATGGCATAGGCTCTGGGGTTCAGGTAGGACGAGCCTTGCGTGACCCAGCAGAAAATGTAAAAGAATTTTTCCCAGAATCTGGTCATGGTAAACATCTTGTGCGCCCCGTAGCGGTGCAGGAAAAATGTCTGCCCGAAAAGGGAAAGGTACCAGTGGGATATGAAGAACAGAAGTATAATCATTAGAGAGCGGAGCGTTGTGGCAATTCAGGTGCAATATCGGCATTCTGAAGCCGGGAAATGGTTTTAAATGGTTAGCTCAGTGTTAAACAATTGAAATACGAAGAATGTTGCGGGTTTGGATTTTGGCCAAACACTTTTTAGCCTTTCTATGCAGGTAGAGAAGCCGGAGCTGCAACGATACGTTCGGGCGGTAATCTGCGATGTGGTAGTAATAAAAAGCCCTCCCGATCCATCGGGAGGGCTTTTAAATAGCTGTAAAGAGCTGCTTATCCGTTCAGGGCTTCCGCGCCGGCCACGATCTCGAGGATCTCGGTCGTAATGGCTGTCTGACGGGCTTTGTTGTAGCTGATCTTCAGGTTACGGAGCATCTCTTTGGCATTGTCCGTAGCCTTGTGCATCGCTGTCATACGGGCACCGTGCTCGGAAGCATGAGAGTCGAGCAACGCTTTGTAAAACTGTGTTTTTAAAGAACGTGGAATCAGATCGCTCACGATAAATTCCTTGCTTGGCTCGAAGATATAATCGGTCGCAGAGCCGGCGCTCTGGCTGGCAGTAGCCACCACCGGCAGGAACTGTTCGGCCTGCACGATCTGCACAGCGGCATTCTTGAACTGGTTATACACGAGCACCACCTTGTCGAACTGCCTGCCTACAAAAGACTCCATGATCTTTTCGGCGATAGGAGCAACCGTATCGTAGGTAAGGTTATCGAACACCTCGTTCAGGTTGTGAGGCAGGTCGGTGCCGTGGATCGCGTTGTCCGTGCGCTTGAAGGCATCCGTGGCTTTTTTGCCGATGGTCACCACAGAAACGTTCTGCCCTTTGTAATCTTCACGGATCAGGCTCCATGTTTTCTTGATCACGTTGGCATTGAAGCCGCCCGCTAAACCACGATTCGAAGAAATCACCACCACCAGGATATTTTTGGCGGCGCCGGTTCTGGCATAAGCGTTCTCAGAAGTATCTAAACTCGAGCTTACATTCTGCAGGATCTCCTGGAGCTTCTCGGCATAAGGACGCATCTGTGTAATCGCATCCTGGGCACGCTTCAACTTCGCAGCACTTACCATTTTCATGGCACTCGTGATCTGCATCGTTGAGCCTACGGAGGTGATCCTGTTTCTTACTTCTTTTAAATTTGGCATCTTATTAATTTTTGAGTTAGTGATTTAAAGAATTGAAGGATAAGAACTCTTCAACTCTCTAAATCAACAATTCTCCAATTAGTTATATTTCGCTGTTAATTCTTTTGCTGTCGCTTCCAGCACACCGGTGATCTCGTCATCGAATTTTCCTGCTTTCAGGGCGTCCAGGGTTGCTTTGTGCTTGCGCTCCATCGCATCCAGGAATTCTTTTTCGAACTCTTTCACCTTGTTTACAGGCACCGCACGTAATAAGTTTTTAGTACCTAAGTAGATGATGGCGATTTGCTGCTCTACGCGGAACGGCGTGGCGTTGGCCTGTTTCAGGATCTCCACGTTGCGGGCACCTTTGTCCAGTACGGATTTGGTAGCAGCATCGAGGTCGGAGCCGAATTTGGCGAAGGCTTCCAGCTCGCGGTACTGAGCCTGGTCCAGCTTCAGGGTACCGGCTACTTTTTTCATGGACTTGATCTGAGCGTTACCACCTACGCGGGATACCGAGATACCTACGTTGATGGCAGGACGGATACCGGAGTTGAATAAGTTAGACTCCAGGAAGATCTGACCATCCGTAATGGAGATCACGTTAGTAGGAATATATGCAGATACGTCACCTGCCTGTGTTTCGATGATCGGCAAAGCGGTTAATGAACCGCCACCTTTTACGATCGGCTTCAGAGACTCAGGCAAGTCGTTCATGTTTTTAGCGATCTCGTCGGAAGCATTGATCTTGGCGGCACGCTCCAATAAGCGGCTGTGCAGGTAGAACACGTCACCAGGATACGCCTCACGTCCCGGAGGGCGGCGTAATAACAGGGACACCTCACGGTAAGCCATAGCCTGTTTCGACAAGTCATCATATACGATCAGCGCCGGACGGCCTGTATCCCTGAAGAACTCACCCACAGCAGCACCGGTGAACGGTGCGTAGAACTGCATCGGAGCAGGGTCGGAAGCATTAGCCGCTACCACTACCGTGTAAGCCATCGCTCCGTTCTCTTCCAGGATACGAACCACGTTCGCTACTGTAGAGCCTTTTTGTCCGACAGCCACATAAATACAGTATACAGGTTTTCCTGCATCATAAAATTCTTTCTGGTTGATGATGGTATCCAGGGCCACTGTCGTTTTACCGATCTGGCGGTCACCGATGATGAGCTCACGCTGGCCGCGTCCGATAGGGATCATGGCATCCACCGCTTTGATACCTGTTTGCAGAGGCTCGTTTACCGGCTGACGGTAAATTACACCCGGCGCTTTACGCTCGATAGGCAATTCGTAGGTTGCTCCGGTAATAGGACCTTTACCGTCGATAGGATTTCCTAAAGTATCGATCACACGTCCCAGCATGCCTTCGCCTACTTTTACGGAGGCAATACGGCCGGTACGCTTTACAGAAGAACCTTCGCTGATCCCCGTGCTTGGGCCTAACAATACAGCTCCCACGTTATCTTCCTCGAGGTTCAGTACGATGCCCTGTAATCCTGTTTCAAATTCAATGAGCTCACCTGATTGAACTTTAGATAATCCGTAGATGCGGGCGATACCGTCGCCTACCTGTAATACGGATCCAACTTCTTCCAGTTCTGCCTCAGACTTAAAGCCCGATAACTGTTGTCTTAAGATTGCAGATACTTCTGCCGGTTTTACTTCTGCCATGTGATATGGTTTTTGTTGTTATAAATTACCTGTTTAAATTAAATATTCCCGAAATGCCCGACGTATTTACCGTTGGTAATCGTCTTCACCGCTCCGGATGCGTTATACACCTTGCAGGAGAAGGTGATATAGGTTTTTACGTATAAATAGCCCTGCTGCTCATCTTTGGTCTGAACAATGTTGAAGGTAGAGCCTGTCTGGTTTCCCGTGCCGAAGGAAGTGCTCCACTGCACATGGTTGCTGTCCCAGATGGAAATCTCAACGCCGTTGGCGGCGTTTACCGAGTATGGAGCGGAAGCTACAGGGAAAAGCGTTTTGAAGGTAGCGTCGTCAGGAGATCCGCCGGCAGTGGTAATCGTACCTTTGGTAATATTGAAATAGCTGTTGGTGCCGTCGTCAATACCGGAGTCGTAGGTCCAGTTGGTATTGCCGCTTGAGCCGGTGCCGCCGAAAAGGTTGGTGCCGTCCGTTACATAGGAAACAGGCGTGCCGTCGAGGGAATAAGATACCTGGGGAACAGAGTTGATGTCCATGGCAGGCGTGGAGCCTGTGGTAGAACCGCCGGTGGTAGTTGTTGTTGTAGGAGCAGGGTCCGGCTCAGGATCGGACGATTTTTTTTTGCAGGCCGTAAACGCAAGCAGGGCAATCAGGAGGAGGGAGGAAATTGCTTTCATGATAT
>Ga0233425_10011306_pt1 | contig 10466 bp, 8 predicted proteins | sample Watercolumn_Towu_2_FD_181712 | JGI IMG/M metagenome (GOLD analysis project Ga0233425, IMG submission 181712) | Freshwater microbial communities from Lake Towuti, South Sulawesi, Indonesia - Watercolumn_Towuti2014_140_MG | ecosystem: Environmental > Aquatic > Freshwater > Lake | place: Indonesia... | reverse complement strand
CCCCAAAACGCCGAGCCCGTCAACGCCGATTCGTTCCTCGACATTGTGGCGAGCGTGGTCTGCATCATGCTAATCATGATTTTGATGGTCGGCATGCGGATCAAAGGCATGCCGGTCGAGGCGCCGCAGTCGGCGGAGGCTGCGCAGGCCGTCTCCGATCTGGCGCAGGCCCGCGCAGTCGAGGAGTCGCTCCGCGGCGACGTGTTGCGTGCGGCGGCCGAGGCCGAAACCATCGCGCGCGATGCGGCGGCCCGCAGCGTGCAGCGCGACCTGTTGGCCACCACGCTCTCGGCGATGGAACACGACCTGGTGCTCCGCGGCGGGAAAGGGCAGGTCGAAGCGGAAGTCGACGTCGATCTAGCCCGCCAAGTGGCCGACGCCCGGCGGCAGCTTGCCGATTTCCGCCGCGTGCGCGTGCAGGTCGACGCCACAAAACCCGAGCCGGTCGTGGTCGAAAGCTATCCCACGCCGATCAGTCGCACGGTCGACGAACACGAGGCCCATTTTCAACTCCGCAACGGACGCATCGTCTACGTGCCGCTCGAGCCGCTCTTGAAGAAGTTCAAGGCCGACGCCGAACGGCAACTTTACAAGCTCCGCGACCGGGCGGAATTGACCGACGTAGTCGGCCCCGAAGGGGAGTTTCGCCTGCGCTATACGCTGGTCCGCGAGGAAGTGCCGGGCGACGGCAGCATGCCCGGCCACGTGCGCATCGAGTTAAAGAAATGGACGCTCTTGCCGCTGGCCGACGACATCGGCGAGACGGCCGACGAGGCATTGGCCCTCAACTCGGAGTTCCGCAAGGCGCTCAAGAGCCTGCGGCGCGGCCGCAACACCGTTACCATTTGGCTCTATCCCGAGAGCTTCGACGCCTTCCGCAAGATCCGCAAGGAGCTGTACGCAGCGGGCTTCGCCATTGCCGCTCGGCCGTTGCCGCCCGACGAATTGATCGGCGGTTCGCCCGACGGCACGAAGTCGGCGGCGCAGTAGGACGGGAACGGATTCGTAGGACGCAGTTCCACTGCGTCTAATTCGGGACGGAGTGAAACTCCGTCCTACGGTATCTTGGGGTGACAGTTGCACTGTCGCCCCGGGGGTGGCAGTGCAACTGCCACTCCAACAAGACGTGGCATTACTCCGGCCGCGCGTGCTCCTTGAAAAACTTCACGATGATCGGCGGAGCCTCTTGCGGAAAGTTGTGCCCCTCGGGATAGATGTAGGTTACGACCGGCGTGCCGGACTTCGACGGGTAGAGCGTGCAATACTTGCCCCACGGCTGGCCCTCGCCGCAACCGTTTACGCGCCGGATGGCGTCCATCATCAACTTCTGCCACGCGAAGCGCACCAGTTCGTCCTTCTCGCCGGCGACGTGCAGCACCGGCTTGGGTTTCATGGTCTTCAACGCCTGCCGCGCCACGGCACCCGAGGGGGCCGCGGCGGCAAACACCTCACCGCGTTCAGCCCATAACAGATAGGTGAACGAGCCGCCGTTGGAATGCCCGGTGGCGTAGATCCGCTGCGCGTCCACGCGGAAGTCCTGCTTGAGGGTCTTGAGCACGGCGTCGAAGAACTTCAGGTCGCGGTCGTTCTGGTCGCCGGCCGCCTTCTGCCAACCGGGCTTCTTGCCCTCCGGATCGGTCAATTGCCCGGGCGTATTCAGCCCTTGCATGTAGACGGCGATGGCCTCCGGCCAGTGCTTCTGATAGGCGAAGGAGGCCGCCGCATGCCGCATCGTGCCGCCGTGCCCGTGAAAGGCGAACACGACCGGCGCGGCCGCCGTCTTGGCCGCTGCCGGGACGTAGACCAGCGCCTCGCGCGTAACACCGTCGACCTTCCACTCCACGCGTCGCAGGTTTTCGGCGGCCAGAAGGGGACTACAGGCGGCACAGATCAGCGTGACGAGCAGGACATTCCGGGACATGGCTACTCCTCTCTGGTGCCATGCCCACGCTTGCCGTGGGCATGATGACAACGTCGGCCTTCCCACATGCCTACGGCAAGCGTGGGCATGGCACCGACACGAAGGCTACTTCCGCGGGTTGCGGACGTCGCGGCGGTCGCGGTCGATCTCGCGGCGGAGGGCCTCTTTCTTTGCGGGAATGCCCTTCAGTTCGTGTTTGGCCTTCGAGAGGGCCGACTCCATCTGTTTCACGGCGGCCCGGGCAGCGCCGAGAGCGCGGTCGGACTTCGCATTGAGCGACGCCAGTCCGTTGAGCCGCTTCTCGGCGTCGGTTTCCCGGTCGCGCGCACGCTCTTCATCGCGCGAGGTCCGCTGCCACGTCGAGTCCTTGCGGAGCAACTCGTCCAGCAGCTTCTCGTAGACCTCCTTCGCCTCGGCCAACTGCTTTCGCGCGGCGACGACGGCCGGATTCCCGTCGATCCACTTGGTGCGCATCTGCGGCAAGACATTGGCCGACGATTGCCCGGCCGTTTTGCGCGCGGCCTGGTACTCGGGCGAGTTCTCGATCGCCTCGATGGCCGCCGTCTGTTCGGCCCGCGCGGCCAGATACGCAGCCCGCGCCTTGCCGAAGGGGGAGTCGGACGGCTGCGATTCCTCGATGCGTTTGACTACCGCGGCCAGCAACCGCTTGGCGTCCCGCGCCGCGTCGCGGGCCTGTTCGGCCTCGCGGCGGGTGGCCGACAACTGCTTGTCGATCGAGCGAGCCTCGCTCTCGAGCTTGTCGAGTTGGCTGCGGGCCGCCGGCAGTTGCTTTTCCAACCTGGCGACCTGCGTCTTCAGGTCTTTCTCCTCGCGTTCCAGGGCGTCGAGCCGCGCCTGGTCCTTCTGCAATTCGCGCTTGTCGCGCTGCTTCTCCTTCTTGCTTTCCGCCGCCGTGGCGACGGCGGGAGATAGAATCCACAACGCAGCCACGGCGGCACACAACACCGCCACAGCGAAGCGCAACGGGCGACACATGATTCGGTCCTCCCCGGGCCTCCATTCAGCGTATCGCGAATCGCCGGCGGTTTCAATATGCATGTCGGCCGGCGAAGGGCCGGGCGGCCTGTAGGACGCAGCCTCCGCCGCGGCCAGACTGGACCGAACGGACGCTCGATCCTACGGTCGCACAGGACGCGGGCTAGTAGTTCGTCCGCGACCCGAACCCGCGAAGGCACAAGAAACCCACGACAACGGCGATCACCAGCACGTAGAACCAGTGCTGCACGGACATGTGCTCGATGTACTGCCAAGTATCGCGGATGAGCCGACTGATCATGGAAAGCCCTCAACGGCGGTTGCTGCTCTGCTCTAGTCTAGGTCAGGAATTACCCGCATTATAGGGGGGCACAAGACCGCGCTCGGTGCCATGCCCACGCTCGTCGTGGGCATGGTGTGCCTGCGTTTCGGTCCGTCTTCATGCCGACGCAAGGTTGGCACAACACCGACCCGAAGGCGGCCGGCGTCACCACGGCACGTCGAATTCCTGGCGCGGTGGGGCGTGAAGGCGAAACCAGGCTTCAGCCAGTTCGCGGTCGGCCAACCAGAACATCCGCTGGCGTTGCTCGGGCGGCACGTCGGCCGCCTTGCGGATGAGCGCGGCGGCGGCGGTCGGGCCTTGGGCCCGCCGCTTCTCGAGTTCGGCCTGCCGTTTGGCCTTCTCCACGGCGTACTCCTTTGCCTGCCGCACTTCTTCGTCGCCAACGTCCTCGAACCACGGCTCGACCGCGTTCCACTTCACGCCCGTGAGGCGCAGCACGAGTAGCATCGGGTAGAGCCCCGGCTGTAATTCGACGACCTGCTTGTGTTCCACGGGCACGCCGCCGAGCACGATCTGCAGCCGACCGGCCACCGTAAACGGCGCCCGCAGCTTCCAACGTCCGGCCTTGGGTACTTCCACGACCGTGTAGGCCAGCAGCGTCAAAGCCGAACCTTGCTTGAGGCTGCCCAAGGCGAGACCGCCGTTGCGGCCCGCGAGCTTGGCATCCAGCGGCCCAAAGGTGGCCGTGAAGTCGTCGATCTGGACCTGTTCGCCGGGCTGTGGGCGGAGATTCTCCAAGCCGGCCAACTTGGTCATCGGATCGTTCTTCATCGCAAAGCCCATACTCTCGGTGACTAGCCAACCGGCCGGGCTGCGGCCGACGCCGAGCGGCGCGACCGGTACGCCTTCGGCCGGGCGAAAACCCTTGGCCGGCGGAATGGCTGCAAAGCCGCTGGTGGTTTGTTCGCCGGCCGTGCCGACAAGGTAGCCCGCCGGCGATTCGTTCAAGGGATAATGCGGCTGCTGGAACAGTTCCTCGACGGCAAACGGATCGATCAGGTAGCCGGCCGTTTCGTCAACCGGCTTCAATGCCGTGGGTCCGTCCGTGGGATACTTGTCCTTGGGAACGCGGAGGCCGATGGCCTTGTCGATGTACAAAGCCAGGTAATCCCACACGCGGATGCACGTGACGCGGTCGGGGAACGGCTTGCCCCAGCCGGCGCTGCCGTGGGCGTCGGGGTAGTCGCCGTGTCCGACGCCTTTAACGACGACCTGCTGCGGCAGCCAGTTCTTCTGCGCGCGATAGTTCAGCAACGACGGCCGCACGTGAACGAACCACGTGCCGCCCCATTCCGTCTCGCCGTTGGCGTTGACGTGCAGAATCGTCTCGCCGGCCAGCTTGGCCGCCGGGCCGGGCGGCCAGGTGGGCGTCTCGGCGTGATACGAGACGCCGGCGATCGTCCGCCGCGCGTGCTTCCACTCCATGACAATCGGGAACATGCCTCGCGACGACTTGCCGAAGGGAATCCACGGCGCGTGGCGGAACTCACGGATGCCGGTCTTCTCGGCCAGGGCGTCGAGGATTCCTTGCACCTCCGGCTCGTCGCTGTGACGCATGTAGACGATGCCCATCTCGTGTTTCTTGGCGACCGCGCGGAGCGCGGCGTGCTCGGCGAAGTGCAGGGAATCGGTGTTCTCGGGCACGATCAGCAGTGCGCGAAGACGTTTCGCGCCGGGTGGCGTCCAGGCGATGACGGCCGGCTTGCCGGCGTTCCTGCCAGAGGGCGCGTACGTGCCGTAGGTTGTCAGTTGATGGGGCCAGAGCGAATCATCGGCCGCAGCGGCGACCGGCGAATCGATGCCGCCGACGCAAACGACGGCCGTCAGCAGGGCAAGCGTCCATAGTCTGCGGATGTACGTCCCGTGCATTTGCATGACTATTCTCCTGGCGCCGTTCGATTCCGTGTGTGCCACGGCCGTGGCACACAAAGTCGATAGGATGGTTACGGCGCTGCGGTTCGTCCCATTTTGCGGGCCTTCTCCAAGATCGCCGGTCGCGCCGCTTCCATGATGTCGCGCACGTCTTCGTAACGCATGGTCCGCTGCTCGAAGCTCCGGTTCTGGACCGCGCCGAGGAAGCGGGCCTCGAACTCCTTGAGGTTCGAGCCGTAGATGTGGAAGCTGTCGGCCACGTGGCAGTAGCGGCCCACGGCCACCGGCTGGCCGGAAAGCTCGGCGATGCGCGCGGCGATGCGGGCCTGCAACTGCACCAGGGCGAAGACGTTCATGAAAGCTGCCTTGTAGGCGTCGTTCGAGCGGAACCGCACGTTCATGCTCAACACGCGGCGGCCCGCCTCTTCGATGATCCGGCACCAGATGCTCTGCAGGCAGGCCGGATCGTAGCACGAATTGTCCTCCCACACCTTCCACGTGACGGCCTGCGCCCGCCGCGTGTAGGGCGTGCGGGCCAGTTGCCGGCAGACGTGCTCGATCTGGTCGATCGGCGCGAGCGTCGGCGCCTCGTAGCGGAACAGCCGCTGATGATAGGTGTATTCCCAGCGCGTGTCTTGCGGATCGTTCGGGTCGCGGACGCAGTGGTCCTTGATCCCCTCGCAGACCTCCATGACGTACTCCTGCAGTTCCTCGAAGCCGCCGGGGAAGTCGCGGTGGATCATCGGCTCGGAAAGCGGCTCGTGGACCACGAACATCAGCGTGGCATCTTTGCTGGGCGGGTCGTCGGGCTTGTCGTACTGCGTCTGGATGTTGCAGCCCGACTCGTACAGCCGCAATAGGGCGTTCTCCCACGCCCGGGCGATGCAGGCGCCTTCGGCGAACAATACGGGGATTCCACTCATGGGCAGTCCTTTCTGCTTGGCGGACGCCCATTGTCGGCCTTGGCCACGGATCGTGCAAGGGGCGGAAGAGGAAGGGGGAAGGCGGAGGGGGGAAGGGGGACGAGAACTTGGTGCAGGGCAGGGGAGGGCAGGGCAGGGCAGGGCAGGGGAGCGCGTCGTGTGCCACGGCCTTCTCCCTTCCGCCTTCCCCCTTCCGCCTTCCGCATTCCGCCCTCCGCCTTGCCGCGCGGGCTTTCCCCCGTCACAATAGTCGATTCCCATTACTCGAACACCACGGCCGGACGACCGCGTGAGTATCCTCTACAACCTTCTGATGGCGGGCGTCGATCTGGCGACGGTGTGGCTGTTTCGTGCCCGGCCGACGCCGCCGCGTTGGTTTGCGGCGCTCTGTGGCGCGGCCGTGGCCGCGATGCTGCTGGCCGCCGTCATCGGATTCTCGCAACGCCACAACGGCGCCGCTCATTTTGCCGTCTTCCGACTGGCGGCCTACGGCATCTACGTGCATGGCGTGCTGTTGCTGGCAGTGTTTGGCGTTCTCCTTTGGAAGTCGAGCGACTCTCGACGCAAGGCTACCCTCTCGGTCGTCTCGCTGCTGTTGGCCGCCGTCTTGTCGGGCGTGGCCGGCTATGCCTTTCTCGTCGAGCCGCACTGGCTGGAAGTGACGCGCCGGGAGTTCGTGTCCGAAAAGGTCGCCCGGCCGGTGAAGGTCGTGGTCGTGGCCGACATTCAGACCGACGGCGCAGGCGACTACGAGCGCGAGGTCTTTCGTCGCGTGGCCGAAGAGCAGCCCGACCTGCTGTTGTTCGCCGGGGACTACGTGCAGGTGCCGTGGGAGAAGCAAGCCGCGATCTGGGCCGACCTGCGGCCGCTCATCCGCGACGTCGTCGAGCACGGCTTGGCGCCCGGCGGTCGGGCCTTCGCCATCCGCGGCAACGTCGATGGGCCTGACTGGGAGAACATGTTCGACGGCCTGGGCGTGCAGACCGTCAACGCCGGCAAGGCAATCGAGTTGGAGTCGCTCGGCGTTTCGCTGACGTGCCTCGGCTGGACCGAGTCGGTACAGACCGGGTTGATCGTCGCGCGCCCGCGGGCCGACCGCTTACACATCGTCATGGGTCACTCGCCGAACTTTGCGTTGGGACAGATCGACGCCGATCTGCTGATTGCCGGGCACACGCATGGCGGTCAGGTGCGGCTGCCGGGGATCGGGCCGCTCATCACGCATGCCCGCGTGCCGCACTCGTGGGCGGCCGGCCAGACCGAGTTGCCCGGCGGCGGCACGCTCTTGGTCTCCCGCGGCCTTGGCATGGAGCGCGGCCACGCCCCGCAACTCCGTTTCCTCTGCCGCCCGGAACTGATGGTCATCGAACTCCTGCCCAAGTAGGACGGCCGTTGCAGGCGGTCGCCGAAGGGCAGGGCAGGGCGGCTCGTGGGGGAGGTTGCCACCCTGTGTGAATGACGGCGGGTTGGCAACCTGCCCGGTGCGCCGCAAGAGCGGCCGCGGCCGCTCTAATCAGAGTCTGCACCGCACGACGAGCGAGCAGTTCTCACACGTTCTTGCTCCGTGCGCGCCGCTCTTGCACACATCGAGAGATTTCCTATTCTGCTCGAATTATCAAGTTTGACTGTTTCTTGGACGATACAAAATTTGCTGGATTTTGCGCATTTTTCGCGTCGGCACGAGACACCATGAAATACCTCACATGCTTGCTCTTCTTACTGTTATTTTACCCGCTGGCATCGTTGGCCCAGGTTCCTGCCCCGCCTCCCAACCTCTCTGCAGCGGATCTTGAGCGTCGGCTGAATCAGTTGGAGGCCGAAACGCAGGCGCTGCGGGCAGAAGCGCAGTGGTTGCGGGAACACCCGATGCGTCTGCCCGCGGTCGAGGCGACGCCCGCCGGCATGGCGTCCGCCCCCACCGCAATCGAGACCGTTGGAATGGCGCCTGTCCCAGCCGCGCCGGAGGCCGCTCAACGAGAGGAATACTTCACCCTGGAGGAACTGCGCGGGGAGATGAAGAAGTTCGCTTGGAAGAAGGGCGACTTCACCGTGGTGCCCTACGGCAGCCTGTGGGGCAGCACGATTTTCGAAACCGAACGGAGTTTCCCAGGACCGTATACGCTGTACGTGCTCTCGGCAACGACCGACGGGGAGCAATCCTTCGTGATCGATACCCGCCGGACCCGGTTGGGGTTCGACATAGCCGGTCCGCGAATTCCCATGTTCCACAACGCCCTGAGCTATGGCAAGGCGGAAGTCGACTTCCACGGTGCGTTCGTCACCGAAAACAAGCCGGGCGTGCTGCTCCGCCATGCCTACGGGGAGATCAAGGACAACGAGTTCCGCCTCCTGGCCGGACAGACGGACGACGTCATTTCGCCGTTGTATCCCAGAACCTTGAGCTACTCAGTTGGCTGGGGCGGCGGGAACATCGGCTATCGCCGCGCCCAAGTTCGCCTGGAACGCTACCTGGCTTGTTCCGACCACCTGCTGTGGACGGTGCAGGGTTCCATCAATCAGAACGTCATCACCGACGTGACCTCGACGGGCATCCGCCCCGAGTCGGCCGGTTGGCCCGTGATCGAAGGCCGCGTGGCGACGACCATTGGAGAGCGCCGGCCGGGCTCGTTGCCGATCACTTTCGGCGTCTCGGGGCACATCGGCGAACAAGGATTCGATTTCCTCACCACCGGCCCGCCGCCGCTGAGCCTCCCGCCGCAAGACGATGTCCGCCGACGCACCTGGTCGCTCAACGGCGATTTGTACATCCCGATCACCGAGCGCTTTGGCGTGCAAGGCGAGGTCTTCATGGGAGAAAACCTAAGCACGTTTCTGGGCGGCATCATCCAGGGAGTCTCGTTCGAGACGCGCAACTCGATCCGCTCTTGCGGCGGATGGGTCGACGTCTGGTACGATTTGACGCCCCGCTTGCACACCCGCACCGGCTTTGGCCTGGACGACCCCAACAATCACGACATCGTCACGGGTCGCAGCTACAACCAGTACATCTATGCCAACGCCTCATTCGACGTGACCAAGCCGTTGATCGTCGGCATCGAGGTGACCTCCTGGAAGACGCTGTACCAGGAAACCCGTCCTGGGCAACCCCAATTGAAACCGGGTGAATCGGTGCAATTCGAGATCACGGGGAAGTACTCGTTCTGAGAATCTCGACAGGGACAACATCGCTGCCGGGGGGCAACTCAGCCGGCACCCGAGCGGGAGAGGCCCCGTGGACGCGTTTTTTGCCGACGGAAACCGCGGGGCAACACCTTCCGACAGGACGGTACTAGCGGCCGCGATCTTCGTGGCCGGCCTCTTTGCCTTGCCAACGGGTTGCCGGCTGGCGGCCAATCACGTCAAGGGCCAATCGCCGCAGACTTGCGCGGAATGTCACGCCGAGATCACGCGGCAGTGGAGCACCTCGGCACATGCTACGGCCTGGAATGACCCACAGTTCGTTGTCGCCACCGACGACCGCCAGACGCAGCAGTGCCTCCCCTGCCACGCGCCGAAACCGCTGTTGGAGCAGTCGCCATCGGAGCCTCCGCGGTTGCGCGAGTCTCATCGCGAGTGCGGAGTGGACTGCGCCGCCTGTCATGCTGCGGGCTGCGCCTATGCGGGGCCTTACAAGAGCTGGGGCCCGCATCGCATGAAACAAGACGCCACGCGTCTGCCGTCTGCCGCGTTCTGCGGCAACTGCCACACCGTGGAACACGAGGAGTATCAGGCGTTCTACCGCCGCTCGCTGAATCTCTCCCAGCCGGCAAAACAGTGCGCCGACTGTCACATGCCCCTAGCCACATCGCGGTTGACCCAGGGGCACGTCTTGTCGCTCGCCCATCCCAAGCGGACGGTCCACGACCACTCCTTCCCGGCGTGGACCGACGAAGTGCTCCGAGGCGCGGTGGTGATTGGGGACTTCCACGTGCGTCGCAGCGATCGAGGGTTCGAGGTGCGCTTCACGCTCACCAACCGCGGCGCGGGGCACCGCATTCCTACCGGCCAGTTCGGCCATCGCGAGATGCGGATTCTGGTCGAGTTGCTGGGCTCCGACGGCGCAGTCCTGGGGCAAGAGGAACAGTCGCTGCTGGCCGGAAGCCCGGAAAGCCTCGTCCCCGGCGAAGCCCGCCCATTTGCCATTACGGCCGCCCTCACGCGCCAGTCGGAGCCTGCCAGTGTACGCGTGCTCGTGGAAAGGGTAGACCAGGATCGTCGCTTCCGCCGCACGTTGGCGAGTTGCCAGTGGCCAATCGATTCAGCCCCCGTTCCTGTCTCGGAAAGCAACCGTCGCTAACCGGTCTCTCTTGGGCCGATTCGACGGCGATCTCGCGCAGAAAGCCAAAGGAAGCAGCGTGAAAGGTCGTATTGCCCTCGTGCCCACGGTCTCCGTGGGAACGCACGGGTGCGA
>Ga0233425_10011305_pt1 | contig 10467 bp, 10 predicted proteins | sample Watercolumn_Towu_2_FD_181712 | JGI IMG/M metagenome (GOLD analysis project Ga0233425, IMG submission 181712) | Freshwater microbial communities from Lake Towuti, South Sulawesi, Indonesia - Watercolumn_Towuti2014_140_MG | ecosystem: Environmental > Aquatic > Freshwater > Lake | place... | reverse complement strand
CGGTGCCCCCCCGCTCTCGCCCGCGCCCGCCAATGGGCGCAGGCTCGCGCCGAGGAGCGCTCCCGCGCCCGCCTTGAGGAATTGCCGCCGGTCACACGCACCTGGGTTGGGGTTCATGGGGAAAACCGTGGAGCATCCGGCCGCGCGGCGCGACTCTGATTTTCGCGGACCCAGCCGCGGCGCGGTGCGGCCGCCTGATGCTGCAGTGCCCTATTTGAGTCGGCAGATCCTGAGGTGGGGCTGGCTCTCCGAACCGACCTATTTCGAGTCGCCAGCCCATTCCGAACCAAGCCGAATCGCCCCTTCGACGAGCTCTCAGGGTCCCGAGGCATCTGTCGAGGGAGAGAGCCGGCGCCACCTTTCATGCTTTTTCGGCTTTGCACGAAGTCCGCGCCCGCCCGCCCCCGGCGGGGGCGCCTCGCGATCACCGGTTCACATAGAGCACGGCGACGACATTGCGGACGAACTGTTCGTCCGAGACGCCCTCGGTCACCTCCGCCGGGGCCGCGGCCAGTTGCCGGAGGTGGGCGGCGAGTTCGGCAAACAGGCGCACCCGCGCCTCGGCGTCGAACTGGTCGCGCCGCGCCACCGCCGACCACACGGCGCGGGCCTCGGCGGGGCCGATCGCCTGGCGCAGCCGCGCCACCACGGGAGCATGGGCGCGCAGCGAATTGTACTTGTCGTCGGTGAGCGCCGTCAGGTCGGGCAGCGGTTCCGGCGGCTCCCAGACCACGAGGGTGTCGGCCGCGAGATCGCCGAGCCGCTGCGCCCGGCGGTTCAGCAGCGCGGCCACACCGCCCACCAGGTAGAAGACCGGCAGGCCATCCACGAAGCGCAGCAGGTTGCGCAGGACGACCTGCGCCAACGACAACTGCAGGCCGCGCGCGTCCACCACCCGTAGCCGCAGCAGCCGCTTGCCGAGGGTCTGCCCGCGCCAAAGCCACTCGAGTGCGATCGCGTAGCCCTGCGAGACGGCGAAGTACCCGACCGTGAGAACCAGGCCCGCGACATCGCGCCCGAGGAGGTGGAGCAGGCCCAAGACGGTGCTCACGATGCCCCATCCCGCGGTTACCACCGTCCAATCGATCAGGAACGCCGCCGCGCGGAGCACCGGGCTGGCCAGACGCAGGGTGAACGCCACGCCCTCCGGCGTGCGCACGCGCCAGACCTGGGTGCGTTCGCCGTTCATCGCGCCACCTCAGTCCCGCGGGCATCGCCACCTTCGCGGCCGACCCGCGCCAGGTACCACGCCAACGCCACCAGTTCGACCGTGCCGAAACCGATCTTCACGGCGTACGGCAGGACCGGCTCGTGGTATTGCGAAAGAAACGCCTCCACGATGCCCGCCCAGACCAGCATCAACGCGGCCGTTGCGCACAACGTCACGACATCCGGGGCCACCGCGCGCAGCCGCGCCGCCAACCGCTGCCGCCGGCCCCGCCCCAACAGCGCGCCTGCCAGCACGAAACCGGCCTGCCCACCCACGAGAATCGCCGGGATCTCCACCGCGCCATGCGGCAACAGCCAGCCAAACAGGAACGCGGGTTGCCCGGCCAACAGGTAGTCCACCGCCACGGCGCCCAGGATCACTCCGTTATAGAACAGAATCACCAGCGTGCCGATGCCCCACGACATGCCGAGCGCCATCGCGGTCAGTGCGACGCGCGTGTTGTGCGTCATCAGCCACCCGGAGAACCGCGCCTTGCGGTCGCGCAAGGGATCGCCCTGCACCGCCTCCTCCCGCGCCACCCGTTCCGTCGGACTGCCCTGCAGATGGTCGAACGTCACCAGCGCCCCCTTCGCCTCCGGATCCAGGGCCAGCGCCGCGCCACCGAAGGCGCAGCCCGCCGCGGTGATGGCCGCCGCCAGCCAGAACGCTCGCACCTGGCGGCGAAACGTCCGCGGGATCGTGCGCAGGAACCACTCCCGGGGCCGCCACCGCCCCTCCTGCCGGCGCGTGCTGTGGATCTCCGCATGGCCCCGGGCCACGAGGTTCTCGAGATAGCGCCGCGCTTCCGGCTCCGCCGCGTAGGTCGACAGCCGTGCCAGGTCCGCCGCCGCCCGCTGGTACAACCGCTCGAGTTCCCGCACCTCTTCCCAGGGCAACGAGCGCCACGGATCCTCCGCCAGGCGGCGCAGCATCGCCTCCAGCCGTTCCCAGCCGGGCCGCTCCCGCGCGACGAATTGCTCGAGGTTGACGATCACAGCGCCTGCCGCTCCTTCACCTTCATGTAGTGGCCCACCAGCTGTGCGGCCATCGCTTCGTTTTCGAGCAGCACCGAGGTCACGCCGAGCGGTTTGAGCCGCCGCGCGAGCGCCCGCGTCTCCGCCCACCGCACGTGCCCCGCCAGCTTGCCGTAGAGTTCCTCGTTGGTTGCCGCCGCTTCCCCGGCAAACAACGGCGCCACCTCGGGCGCGGGCAACTGCCCGACCAACACGAGATGTTGCCGCGCGAGCACGCGCACGTGCTTCGCGAAGTCGTCTGCCAGCACGGGGTCGCTCAGATCCGTCAGGAAGAACAGCAACGCCCGCTGCCGGAAACGCGCCCGCAGTTGCCGCACGATCTCCGGCATGTCCGGCGTCGCCTCGCTCGGCCGCAAGCCGAGCAGGGCATCGCGGCACGCCGCGTAATGCCGCGCGCCCGCGCCCGCGCGCACGCTCACCCGCAGCCGGTCGTCATGCGCCACCAGCCCGAACTTGTCGCCCTGCCGTTCCGCCGCGAGCAACAGCACCAGCGCCGACGTCACATAGCGCTCGAGCACCGTCTGCTCGATTCCCGCGTGCACCACCGGCCGCGCGCTCAGTCGCGACGCATCGAGCACGACGTAGATTTCCTGCGTTCGCTCCGCCTGAAAGATTTTGGTCACCGGCCGGCCGCGCTTCGCGCTCGCCTTCCAGTGGATTTCGTCGAAGCCGTCGCCCGGCTGGTACTCGCGCAGTTTCTCGAACTCGCGCCCGCGCCCCAGGGTGCGCTGCACCCTCGCCCCCGGCCGCCCGCGCGCCAGGAAAAGCGCCGCGAGCTGCCGGCGCTCCGTCAGGAGGTTTGGGTGCACCCGGAACTCGCAGGGCACCTCGGTGCGCACCCGCACGTGCCAGAGCCCGAGCGCCGAACCTCGCTCGAGGCAGGCCAGGACGTTTTCGAACCGCCCCCGCCGCCGGGGCGTGCAGGGCCAGTCGAACCGCGCGCGTTCCGCGCCGGCGGGCAGCTCGACCCGGAGCTCCTCGGTGCGCGACTCGAACGATACCGGCAGGCCGAGCGCCACGCGCCAGCGCCGTGCCTGTCGATCCGGATTGACCATCGTCACCGGCAACACCCCCTCGCGATCCCGCATGAATCGCGCCACCCGCGGGACGGTCACCTCCGCCCGCCCGCCGCGCGCCAAGGCCCAGCCCGCATCCGCCAGCGCCGCGACGACGACTGCGGCGAGCGCCACCAGCCACACCGGCGCCAGCTCGGGCCGCGGCCCCGCCCCCACGGCGATCAACGCCGTGCAGAACACCAACCAAAGCAAACGCGGGGCGGGAACGAGGCTCATGGGCGGCTCGTCACCGGGGCACCGCCACCTGCTCGAGCACCCGGGCCACGACCTCCTCGATCGTGAGCCCTTCGATCTCGAACTCGGGCCGCAGCATCAGCCGGTGCCCGAGCACGGCGCCGGCCAGGCCGCGCACATCGTCGGGCGTCACGTAATCGCGGCCCGCCAGTGCCGCGCGCGCCCGGCCCCCGAGCAGCAACGCCTGGGTGGCGCGCGGCCCTGCGCCCACCAGCACGCTTTCGTGGGCCCGCGTTGCGCGCACGAGATCGACGACGTAAGCCGCGAGTTCGTCCCGCAGCACGACTTCGCCCAGGCTCTGCCGCGCGGCCGCCAGTTCACCCGGGGCGAGCACGGCGCGCACCGCCCCCGAGGCCAGCACCGCCTCGGGCGCCTCCGCTCCCAGCATCCGGCGCGCGAGGGTCAGTTCCTCGTCCCGGTTCGGCGGCTCCATGCGGATCTTCACCATGAAGCGGTCCTTCTGGGCCTCGGGCAGCGGATACGTGCCTTCGCTGTCCGCGGGGTTTTGCGTCGCGAATACCGTGAAACTCTCGTCGAGCGCGTGGGTTTCCCGGTCGATCGTCACCGCCCGCTCCTGCATGGCCTGGAGCAGCGCCGCCTGCGTCTTGGCCGGCGCGCGGTTGATCTCGTCGGCGAGCAGAAACGCCGTGAACACCGGCCCCTTGATCAGCGTAAACTGGTTCGTCTGCAGGTTGAAGACGTTGGTGCCGGTGATGTCGGCGGGCATGAGGTCCGGCGTGAACTGCACGCGGCCGCTCGGCACGCCGAGCACATGGCCGAGCGTGCGCACGAGCAGCGTTTTGGCCACGCCCGGTACGCCCTCGATCAGCGCATGGTTGCGCGTGAGCAGGGTGACGAGGGCGAGTTCCACGGCTTCGTCCTGGCCGATGAGCACCCGGGCGACTTCCGCCCGGGCTGCCGCCAGGGTGGCGTTTAGTTTTTCGAGGAGGGGATTCATGGGAAAAGGAAACTCGCGGTTGCGGCGTCACCGCCGTTGCAGCGCGCGCACCGCCGCGTTGTAAAGCGTCACCGGCTCGGCGCCCCGGGGCGCCGCGGCCAGCGCCGCGGCCACGCGCGCCCGATTGCTGTCGCGCACCGTGGGCTGCCATTCTCGCACGCAGGTCGCCACCAGGTCAGCCGGCGCGACGGCACGGCGCAGGAGGGCCGCCAGCCCGGCTGCCGGATGGTAGCTCAGCGGCGCGTCTTCGGCGGTGGCGGTGGCGGCGGGCGGCACGAACCCCGCCAGCCGTTGCCACACGAACAGCACCGCGAGCAGCAGCAGCGTGAAGAACGCACCCGCCAGTCCGTAGCGTCGCGCCAGCGCCGCCACGCCCGGCTCGGCCACGACTCCGAGGTGCGCCTCGGCGAACACCACGTGCGCCGGCGGACCGATCGCCCACGCCAGCAGAGCCGGCGCCCGCTCGCGTTGCAGCGCCTCGTTGCTCAGGAAGTACGAATCCGCCACGAGGACGAGCGACCCCCGGCCGAGTCGCCGCTCGGCGAGCACCGGTTCCATCGCCCGCCGGTACAGCACCCGCCATCCGGCGTCCGCCTCGAGTTCGAAATACACGTCGCTCTTCCAGGGCACGAGTTCCGGCAGGCCCGCGGCCTGCGCCTCGTCGGCCGCCACCGCCCCGTCGCGGCTCTCGACCAGCCGGCGCGCCTTCAACCCGACCCCCCAGCGGCGCCGCGTCTCGGCATAGTCGATCTTGCGGCGTTCGGGTTCGCCCGCTTCCGCCCGCTTTTGCCGGGCGCGCGTTTCCGCTTCGAGCGCCGCCTGGCGCCGCTCCGCCCCTTCATCCACCTCTTCCGCCCGCAGCGCCACCACCACGCGCGCCCCCGCCCGGGCTGCGCCATCGATCGCCTCGAAATCCTCCCGCCGCAGGCGCTCCCAGCGCTGCGGATGCAGGCCGGCGAGCAGGATGGTGCGCTCCGGCCCGGCCTCGAGTTTGCGGATCGCCCTGAGGCTGCGCTCGACCCGCAGTCCGGGCAACTGCTCGAGGCTGTCGTGTAGGGCGCGCAGGCCGAGGGGATCCGCGCGCAGCGACGAGTACGGCGGAAACACGTCGCCCTGCGCCAGGCGCAGGCGGAAGATCAGGGTGAGCCCGCCGGTCAACGCGGCTGCCACCAGCAGCAATCCGATGAGCGGGGCGCGTCGTCTCATGCCGTTGCCCGCCGCTCCAATTCGGCCAGCCACGCCCGCACCTGGGCCTCGCCCGCGGCGTCGCGGCCGTACCACACGCCTTCGTACTCGCGGCGCCGGGCCGAGAATCGCCCGGCGACCTCCGTCCGCGAGAGCGCCCGCCGCCGCACTTCGCGCTCGTAGTCGAGGTTGGTCTTGAACCGCGCGAGCGACACCAGGCCCTCGGCGGCGAGTTGGGCCAGCGTCGCGAGGTAGGCGGCGCGCAAGGCCAGCCGCCACTCGCCGCGATCGAGTTGTTCCCGCGCCAGCGCCAGCCAACCCTCCACCGGCAATTGCGCCGCCTGCACGTCTTCGTCGCGCAGATCCGGCGCCACCGCCGGCACCGCCTGCGCCGCGACCACCGGCGCCTTTGACCGCCGGGCCTCGCGCCCGACCAGCCAGATCACCCAGAGAATCAACCCCACCGCCGCCGCGATAAACGCGTAGAGCGCCAGACGCAGGAAGTCCTTCGCTGCCGCCCCGCTGCCCGGGCGGGACGTCTCGGGCGCGGCGCGTTCGCTCCGGAAAGTCCGGTCGATCCAATCGGAGGCCTTTTTTCCCCAGCGGCCCACCGCGCGCGCGATTTCCCGCAGGGTCTCGAAGCCCTGGCGCGCGAAGCGCTTCACCGGGCCGTCCTCCGTGCGCGCGTCGCTGACCGGCGGCGGGCGCAGGCGCCAGCGGAAGTCCTGCCCCGCCAGCACCACGTCGATGGCGCGATCGAGTTCCGCCGGTTGGACGCTGCTCCGGGGCACCGGTGGCCGCTCGGCCGCGGACAGATCCGTCGCGGGCCACGCCAGCAGCGCGGCCACCACCGCCAGCCGCCCGGCGGCGGCGAGGCTCCCGCGGCGTCGCGCCCCGTGCAGTTCCATTCGCAGGTCCTCGCCGGTGCGCCGGGCGCGGCCGTGAAACACCCGCAGCGTGTAGAACGCCTTCACCAGTGGATCGACCGCCAGCCAGGTGAGGAGGCTCACCGCGGCGACAAACGTCGTGTTGAAGAACCACCAGCCGGAGAGGCCGAAAGCGTTTTCGATCCCCAGCAGGCGGTTGGCGAGCCACGGGACGAGCAGGAACGTCGCGCCGAGGTTCAGCCAGGCCACCAGCGCCAGCGCGGCTACCACGAACAAGCCGGTATGATTCTGGCCCGGCCACAGCTTCGCCTGATCCGCCGCCTCGCGATGGAGCCGTTCGCCTTCGCCAAGCACGGAAAGATTTTGCGCGTAGGCCACCACCCACGCCAACGGCACGGCCATGAGCGCGGCGATGGGCAGGGCGAACAGCGCCCACGGCTGCAAGCGCAATTGAGCGGCGGCGATCCGAGCCAGGCGCCGCCACGACCAGGCGGGAGGCGGCGCGCCCAGCCGCTGCGCGAGCAGGCGGGCGCAAAACTCCGCCTGGGCCGCCTTCATCGCCGCAAACAGACCCACCAGCCCCAGCGCGCCCCATGCCAACGTTGCCGCCCCGGGTTGGAACCACGTCGTGTGCGACCAGAAGAGCAGAAACCCCAACGTGAATGGCACTGCCCCGGCGTAGTAGATCAGCAGCGACGAATTCGGTGCGGTCCGCAGCAGATGGACGCTTTCCTCCACCAGCGCGATCGCCGAGGGCTCGAGCCTCCGCGGGTTGCCTTTCATCGTCGGTCGCGCTCCACCAGCGGTTTCCAGACGGTTCCTTCGTGAAAGTCCGGCGGCAGCTTCAGCAGCACGGCGCCGGCGCAGTAGAACGCGACCCACAGCGCCAGCGCTCCCACGGCCGCGGCCAGCGCCCGCCCCACCGCGGCAAACCGCCGCTGGCGCCGACCGGAGTTGGCTTCCGAACGGGCGAGACAATTCGCACAAAGCAGCCGGCCGGCGTGCTCGACGACGCATTCCCGGCAGAAGAACTCGCCGCACCCCGGACAGCGGGCGGCCGCCTCGCGCGCCGGATGCCGGGCGCAGCGGCGGGCATGCAGGCGCCCGGCGCCGGCGACTGCGCCGGGCGTCGTGGCCACGTTCATACGCCCGCCGCCGGTGGCGGTGGAGCGGGCGGCGGTTCCGGCGACGGCGCGGGTTGGACCGGCGGCGCCAGGTGCGACTGCGCCGCGTTGATCAGGGGGTGCAGCCGCGCCATGACCTTGCGCGCCTGTTTCATTCGCACCAGCGACGGCAGTTCTGCGTTCTGCACGCCCGTCACCGCGAAGGCGCGACAACCCGGGCCAAGCAGGTGATTCCAAAGGAGCCCGAGTCCGCCCAAGCCGAGCAGGATCGAACCGAAGACCTTACCCGGCGTCACTCCGCCACCCGACGACACGAGGAAAGGCAGCACGCCGCCACCGGCCACGATACCCCAGAACAGCCCCCACCAACGCCGCCGCTCGGTCACCGTCAAAAACACCGCCCGGATCTCGCCCAGGTGCAGGCGCACGTACTCCTCGTGGTACCCGCTGGAACGGACGATCATCACATGGTCCGAGCCCACCCAGAGGCTCGTGTAACTCCCCACCTCCGAGTTGTTCTTCGTCAGCCGGCGGTATTTTTCAGGAGACGGTTCCATTTCTCGTTCCCTACTTCTTCAACCAGAGTGCGACGAAGAAGGTCGCCCAGCCTGCGATTTCGGCGAGCGCGACCAGGCCGGCGGCCACGAGTCGGCCGCGACTCCGCCCCCGCACCAGGCTGCAGGGCTTGTTCCAGCCATAGATCGCCAGGCCGAGGGCGATTGGCGCCGTCAGCAGCGTGAAGGGCCAAACTACCAGGGGCACGAGCGCAACCAACAGCGCAATCGAGTCGTACAACACGCGATTGCGCGGCGCCGTCTGCGCGGTGGAATCCTTGGCGGCTGCGATGCAACTGGGGCAGAGCTTCCGCCCGCCAAAGGGCACGGTGCAGACCGGACACAACAGCCGGCCGCACCCTTCGCAGATCGCCTCCGCCCGGTTCTCCGCGTGAAAGAAGCACACCGAGTCGGCCTCGAGCACCGCGGCCTGCGGAGCACGCGCCGCGCGCTCCGCTGTCAGCGCCGGGAACGGGATGAACTCGAATTCCGCCTGGCAATGCAGGCACACGCCGTCGGCCGCATCGACCCAGGACTCCGGACCGAGCAGGTGCCGGCAACGGGGACAGGTCAGCGCGGCGGCGGGCGTCATCGCGTGTTGATCACCCGCGTATCGGCGATCCGATCGTGGAAGGTGCGCCGCTCGTCGTCGAAGGCGGCGACCACGTAGCCGATTCCCAGCGGCAGTGCGCTGACAAAGGTGGCGAAGTAGCGGCCGAAGATCCGGCCCACGGTGAGTTTTGCCCCGTCGGGTCGGAAGATCTTCAGCCCAAAGGCCATCTTGCCCGGAGTGGCGTCGAATTTCCGGACGAAATAGACTTCGTAGGTCAGGCCGACGATGATCCCGAGGATTTGGGAGACGGCCTGCAGCAGGAAGAACTTGCCCGAGCCCGGGTGCACCGGCCCGGAGGCTTCGAAGATCTTTCCCGCCAACATGCCCAGAAAGAACCCGGGGATGCCGGTGATCACGCCGTCGAGCATGCGGGCCCAGAGGCGCCGCGAAAAACGCCCGTAGCCGAACGGCCCGGGCACCGGTCCACCCCGCGGCTGCGCCACGCCCTCGCGCAGTCGCTGGAAGTACTCATCGCGATGCTGCAGGCTGATCCACTTTCCCTCGAAGTGGACCATCTCGCGGCGCGGCCGGCGCTTGCCGCTCACGGCACAGATTTCGGTGCCATCATCCCCGATGGGCGGCGTGGTCGTCCCTCCGACCACGACGTGATAGGGCTGCCAGGCCTCCATGCCCTGCCGCCACACCAGGGTGTCGCGCGCGATGGTCCCGTTGGCCGCCAACTGATCGAACTCCGCCTGATCCACCGGCCCCTTCCGTTGATCGCCCACCGCGTAGTACCAGTGCATAATGTGAAGTGACGGGAACGTGGCGTACCGATGTGCCCGACGGGTGGCAACGAAATACCCTGCGGGCCGGCGTGAAAACGCCTTTGCCACGGGTCGCGCGCCCTGTTCCCCTTCCCGGCCATGTTCGCCGCGGCCCTGCGCCAACTTCCGGTTCTGCCCGCCACGATCCTGATCGGCCTGGCCTGCCTCGCGCCCGCCTGCACGCGGCGCGAAACCCCCGCCGCCGAGGGCGTCCGCACGCGCACGCTGCTCCTCGGCAACAACGCCGAACCCGCGGACCTCGATCCGCACGCCGTCGACGCCTACACCGACCTGAACATCCTCACCACGCTCTTCGAAGGGCTCACGATTCTCGACGAGAAGACCTCGCAGGGGCTGCCCGGCGTGGCCGAGCGCTGGGAGATCTCGGAGGACGGCCTGGTCGCCACGTTTCACCTGCGCGCCGCGGCGAAATGGTCCAACGGCGACCCGCTCACGGCCGCCGATTTTGTCTTCTCGTTTCAACGCATTCTCACGCCCGCGCTCGGCGCACCGTATTCGTACATGCTTTGGGTGATCCGCAACGCGGAGGCGTTCAACAAGGGGCAGCTCGCGGATTTCTCCGCCGTCGGGGTCGAGGCGGTCGATGCCCGCACCCTGCGCCTGCGGCTGGCGCACCCGGTGCCGTATCTCGCGGCGCTGGCCGCCCACGGCACGTGGCTGCCCGTGCACCGCGCCACTCTCGAAAAGTTTGGCGCGGTCGCCCGCCGCGGCACCGCCTGGACGCGCCCCGGCAACCTCGTCGGCAACGGGCCGTTCGCGCTGGCGGCCTGGCAGCCCCACGCCCGGATCGTCGTCGCGAAGAAC
>Ga0233425_10011303_pt1 | contig 10472 bp, 12 predicted proteins | sample Watercolumn_Towu_2_FD_181712 | JGI IMG/M metagenome (GOLD analysis project Ga0233425, IMG submission 181712) | Freshwater microbial communities from Lake Towuti, South Sulawesi, Indonesia - Watercolumn_Towuti2014_140_MG | ecosystem: Environmental > Aquatic > Freshwater > Lake | place... | reverse complement strand
GGGCCAGGTCCAGGTGAAGATCCCCGGCCAGGTCGCCCCGCAGACCCTCGGCTCGCTCGACGTCGTCACCTTCGTGAACGACGCCGGCCTCGAGGCGGTCGGCTCGAACCTCTTCCTCGAGACCCCGTCTTCGGGCGCGCCCACCATCGGCACGGCCGGCGCGAACGGCGTCGGCACGATCCTGCAGGGCTTCCTCGAGACCTCGAACGTGAACGCCGTGCAGGAAATCACCAACCTGATTTCCGCCCAGCGCGCCTACGAAATGAACTCGAAGGTCATCACCGCGTCGGACGAAATGCTCCGCACCGTCACCCAGCTTCGCTAGGCGCTAGCGGATCCGGAGGCTCCTCATGACCAAGCTTCGCGTCGCGCGCTTCGCCATCGCCGCCCTCCTCGCCCTGTCGAGCGCGAGCGCGCTGGCCGCCGAGCCGCGCCTGCGGCCCGCCATCGCGATCGATGCCAACCAGATCACGCTCGGCGATTTGTTCGAGAACGCCGGCACGGCCGGCGCCGTCGTGGTCACGCGCGCGCCCGCGCCCGGCGAAAGGTTCCACCTGCCGCTGATCGACATCGCGGCTGCCGCCAACAGCGCCGGCCTGTCTTTCATGAACTACGATCCGCGCCACGCCGTCCTGGTGGTCCGCAACGGCAAGCCGATCGCCGACGACATCGCTTTCGACGAGGTGCGGGCCGCCTTGCAGCGCCACGCCATCGGCGGCGACATGAAAATCGAGTTCGGCTCGCGCAATCTGCGCCTGCAGGTCGGCCGGAACGACGCCGAGACCGTCGCGGTTCGCGATCTGACCTTCGACGACCGCGCGGGACGCTTCAGCGCGAGCGTCTCGGCCCCGGCCGACGATCCTTCGGCGCCCCGCGTTCGCGTCTTCGGCAATGCCTGGCGCGTGCTCCAGGTGCCCGTGCTGGCGCGCCCCGTGCCGCCCGGCCAGGTCATCGGCGAGCGCGACCTCGCCGCCATCGAAATGCGCGCCGACCGCATCGGCCTGACCGTCGTCACCGATACCGGCTCGATTGTCGGCATGACCCCGGCGCGCCCGATCGCTGCCGGCCAGCCGATCGGCACCCAGGACATTCGCCGTCCAGTCGTCGTCACCCGCAACTCGACCGTCACCATGGTCTACAGCCTGCCCGGCGTGACGCTGACCGCCATGGGCAAGGCGATGGACGAAGGCGGCCTCGGCGACACCATCCGCATCTCCAACCTGCAGAGCCGGAACGTCGTCACCGCGATCGTCGAAGGCGCCGATCTCGTCCGCATTCCGCCGCGCGGTTCGGCCGCGCTTCGCCACATCGAAGCCCGCGCCGAGCTGCCCGCCGGCCGCGTCGTCAAATGAAGGACCGTCCCATGCGCCAGTATCGCCCCCTCGCCGCCCTCGCCGCCGCGCTTCTGCTCGCCGGCTGCGGCAACACGCTCGATCGTCTGGCGGGCGTCGGCTCGAAGCCGCCGCTGACCGACATCAAAAATCCGACCGCCAGCCCCGACTACCGGCCGGTCTCGCTGCCCATGCCGCCGCCCGAGCCGCCGGCGCGGCACGCGAATTCGCTCTGGCGGACCGGCGCGCGGTCGTTCTTCAAGGACTCCCGCGCCTCGCGCGTCGGCGACATCGTCAACGTGACGATCTCGATTTCCGACAAGGCGGAGCTCGAGAACAACACCAAGCGCTCGCGCGACAACTCCGACACCGGCAACTTGACCAACTTCTTCGGTCTCGAGGCCGAACTCGCCAAGAAACTGCCGCAAGCCGTCGATGCGACCAGCCTCCTGAGCCTCGGCAGCAAGCTCGCCAACGACGGCAAGGGCTCGATCAAGCGCTCGGAGACCATCAATCTCAAGCTCGCGGCCATCGTCACCCAGGTCTTGCCCAACGGCAATCTGGTGATCCAGGGCCGCCAGGAGGTCATGGTCAATTTCGAGGCGCGCGATCTGACCATCGCGGGCGTCGTCCGGCCGGAAGACATCGATTCGACCAACGTCGTCCAGCACACGCAGATCGCCGAGGCGCGCATCGCCTATGGCGGCCGCGGCCAGATCACCGATGTCCAGCAGCCGCGCTACGGCCAGCAGGTCCTCGACATTCTCATGCCCTTCTAGTCTGACCCCTAGAAGGCTCACAGGGAGCGGGCGCGGCGCAAGCCGCGCCCGTTCGATTTTCGGCTGGCCGTGGTTCGGCCGCGTCCGGTCTGTTAGCATCGCCCCGTGAACTGGCTGCTGATCCTCGGGCCGCCGATCGGCGTTCTCGTCGTCGTCCTGATCGTCGCCGCGACCGGCGGCACGCGCCGCGTCCGGCTCGATGCGGCGCTGGCCCGCCGACGCGCCGTCGAGGACATTCCGGGTTTCGTCGCCGACGACTGCCTGATCGGCGACGACGGCGCATCGGCCCTGATTTCCGATCGATCGAGCCCGACGATCGCGGTCGCTTACGCCATGGGCGCGCGCGTCGCGGCGCGCAAGATCTCCCGGCGCGATTTGAGGTCTTGGCGCGCCGAAACCGGATGCCTCGTGCTCGAGGTCGACGATTTCGCGCACGCCGAATTCCGCATCGCGCTGGCGGACGGCCTCGCCGAACCCTGGCGCCTTCGGCTTTCGACCCTCGGACCCGCGGGCGGTTCGCCATGACGCTTCCCGATCCGGTCAGGCTCGCCATCCCGATATTCGTGCTTCTGATCGTCGCCGAGACGTTATGGGCCTGGAGGCGCGGACGCGACGCCTACGAGACGCGCGACACCGCGGCATCCCTGGTCATGGGTCTCGGCAATTTCGGACTAGGCTTCGCCTATGGCGGGATCATCGTCGCCGCCTCGGCTTGGGCCAGCCAATTCCGGCTGTTCGACATCGGCTTCGCCTGGTGGGCTTTCGTCGCCGTCTTCCTGCTCGAGGACCTGATCTACTATTGGTTCCATCGCCTGTCGCACGAGCACCGCTTTTGGTGGGCAGCCCATGTCAACCATCACACTTCGCAGCACTACAATCTCTCGACGGCGCTGCGCCAGACTTGGACGGGAAATCTGGCGTTTACTTGGACGCTTTGGCTCGTCCTCGTGCTCGTCGGCTTTCCGCCCGCGCTGGTCGCCTTTCAAAAAGGCATTAGCCTGGTCTATCAATTCTGGATCCATACCGAGGCCATCCGACGCCTGCCGCCCTGGATCGAGGCGATTTTCAACACGCCGTCGCATCACCGCGTTCATCACGCGACCAATCCGCGCTATCTCGACCGCAACTACGCCGGCATCCTGATCGTCTGGGACAAGCTGTTCGGCACCTTCGTTCCCGAGGACGATCGCGAGCCCTGTCGCTACGGCGTGGTCAAGAACATCGGCACCTTCAATCCGCTGCGCATCGCGTTCCATGAATGGGCCGACATCGCCAAGGATGTCGCGCGCGCGAAGTCCTGGCGCGAGGGCTTGATGCTGGTCTTCGGACCGCCGGGCTGGCGCGCCGACGGCTCGGGCCTGACCTCGGCGCGCATCCGCGCTTTCGCGAGGGAGAATGACGATCGGCGGAACGCCGCGTCTTAGACTCGCCGGGTCCGACGGACCTTGCTAGGCTTTCGCCATGACCGCATCGCAACCCGGCGCCGCCGAACTCAAGGATTGCGCAGCCAAGCTCGAAGGGCTTCTGCGCCTCAAGACCCTTCCCGTCGGCATGAAGCTGTTCGAGACCATGGACGAGTTCAACCGCGTCCAGGGCCTGCGCCGGCCGAAGCAGGGCAAGCACTTCACGTCCTGCCAGCTCGTCACCCAGGCGCGCATCGCCGGCTTCACCATCGGCTGGGCCCACGAAAACGTCCGGCCGAATTCGAATTGCGGCGGCATCGTCGGCCTCAACAAGCCGGACGACAGTTTCCTGTCCGGCGAGCGCATGGATGGCGTCTGGTTCGCCGACCGCGAGAACGCGAAGCGCCATCAGGACGAGATGCCGCGCGTGCCGCATGGGCGCTATGTCGGCTTGGTCGCTTCGCCGCTCCGTTCCGCGCGCCTCGATCCGCCCGACATCTGCCTGTTCTACGGCACGCCCGGACAGACGATCCTGTTCGTCAACGGCCTACAGCACAAGCGCTACAGGCGCTACGACATGTCGATCACCGGCGAAAGCGCCTGCGCGGACAGTTGGGGTCGCGCGCTCAAGACGCGCGAGACCTCGATCTCGATCCCCTGTTATGCCGAGCGACGCTACGGCGGTGTCGCCGACGACGAAATGCTGATCGCCTGCCCGCCCGACGAGTTCAAGCGGGGCGTCGAGGGCCTCGAGGCGCTCGCCCGCGTCGGCCTGCGCTATCCGATCCCGCCTTACGGCGCCCAGCAGGACCCGGCGGAAGGCATGGAAGTTTCCTACGGCGATGGCGCCAAGGCGTCTCGGAAATCCTGATGCCCGAGTTCCGGTTTTCCCTTGCCGATTTGCCGGCCGAGACCGAGACGCTGAGACGCGAGGTCCGGGCGTTCCTGTCCGAGACGCTGCCCGGCTATTCGGCGTCCAAGCGCGCGGCGAGCTGGGGCGGCTACGACGCCGCCTTTAGCCGCAAATTGGGCGAGCGCGGCTGGATCGGGATGACCTGGCCCAAGACCTATGGCGGGCACGAGCAAAGCGCGCTCGAACGCTATGTCGTGCTCGAGGAAATGCTCGCCGCCGGCGCGCCGGTCTCGGCGCACTGGATCGCCGACCGGCAGAGCGGGCCGCTGATGCTGCGCTTCGGCACCGAGGCGCAACGCCGCCAGTTCCTGCCCAAGATCGCGCGCGGCGAGTGCTTTTTCTCGATCGGCATGAGCGAGCCCGATTCCGGCTCGGACCTCGCCTCGGTCCGCACGCGCGCGGAGCGCCATGGCAACGGCTGGCGGGTGAACGGCACCAAGCTTTGGACCTCGAACGCGCATCTCAATCACTACATGATCGCGCTGCTGCGCACCCGACCCAACGACGCCGGAAGCAAGCATGCCGGCCTCACCCAGTTCATCGTCGATCTCAAATCCGAAGGCTTGACGATCCGCCCGATCACCGATCTTTCGGGACGCAAGCACTTCAACGAAATCGTCTTCCGCGATGTCTTCGTGCCCGACGAGATGCGGATCGGCAACGAGGGCGATGGCTGGCGCCAGGTCTCCTCCGAACTCGCCTTCGAGCGCTCGGGGCCCGAGCGGTATCTCTCGGCGATCGCGCTCTTGCTCGAACTCATTCGGATCGCGGGCAAGAGCCCGAGCGAGCGCGCGGCCGCCGAAATCGGTCGCTTGGTCGCGCATCTCGCGACGTTGCGGCGCATGTCGATCGCACTCGCCCATATGCTCGACGCGGGCGAAGACCCGGCGACCGAAGCGGCGCTGGTCAAGGATCTCGGCACGACCTACGAGCAGGAGATCCCCGAGATCGCCCAGCGGCTTCTCGACATCGAGCCGAGCGAGACGAGCACCGACGAGTACGCACGCACCCTCGCCTATCTGATGCAGTTCGTGCCGTCCTTTTCGCTGCGCGGCGGCACGCGCGAGGTGTTGCGCGGCATCATCGCGCGGGGGCTGGGCCTGAGATGAGCGAGAGCGATCTCCTGGCCGACGCCGCGGCGCGGCTTTTCGCCCAGCATGTCGATCCCAAGGGGATCGAGGCGGCCGAACAAGGCGCCTGGCCGGACAAGCTTTGGCAAGCCCTGACGGATGCCGGCATGACCGATCCGTTGGTGCCCGCCGAACTCGGCGGCCAAGGCGGCGGTTGGGTCGACGCCGAGACCATCGTCCGGGCCGCCGCCGCGGCGGCCGCGCCAGTGCCGCTGGCCGAAACCATCGGCGCGAGCTGGCTGCTCGCGCGCGCCGGGATCAAGCCGCCGCCGGGGCCCTTGAGCTTCGCCGGAGCCGATGCGCGACGCGTGCCTTGGGGCCAAAAGGCCGGGCATGTCGTCCATCTCGCCTCGGCCGGCGGGCGCCAGGCCCTCGCGCTCTACGCGGCCAAGGACCTGAGCGGCGCGAGCGACAAGAACATCGCGCTCGAGCCGCGCGACGATCTAATTTTGGATCCGACCAAAGCGTTGGAACGGCGCCCGGTCGATTGGCCCGCGGACACGACGCGCCTCTTGGGTGCTTTGCTGCGAGCGGTCCAGATCGCGGGCGCGCTCGAGGCCTCAGTCGCGCTCGGCGTTCGCTACGCCAACGACCGGGTTCAGTTCGGCAAGCCGATCGGCAAGTATCAGGCGATCCAGCACCAACTCGCCCAGCTCGCGGCCGAGGCCGCCGCCGCCAAGGTCGCGGCGGGCGCGGCTTGCCGTTCGGTCGGCGCGGACCTGCCGCGTTTCGAAATCGCCGTCGCCAAGGCGCGGGCGAGCGAGGCCGCCGGCATCGGCGCCAAGATCGTCCACCAGGTCCATGGCGCCATCGGCTTCACCTACGAACACCGCCTGCAGTTCCTGACCCGCCGGCTTTGGTCCTGGCGCTCGGAATTCGGCAATGCCGGGCATTGGCAGGGCGAACTCGGCCGCATGATCGCCGCGCGCGGCCCCGAGGCGCTCTGGAGCGACCTGACCGCGCGGCGCTTCGCCGCGGCTAGGTGAGACGCTCGCGAAGCGCGGTCTTCAGGATCTTGCCATTGGGGTTGCGCGGCAATCCGCCGTCGAGAAAGAGGATGCGTTCCGGTACCTTGTAGTCGGAAAGCCGAGCGCCGAGATAGGCGCGGAGCTCGTCGGCGAGCACGCCCGGACGCGACGGCACGACAAAAGCGGCGACCCGCTCGCCCAGAACCGGATCGGGATAGCCGACGACGGCGCATTCGACGACATCGGCATGATGCGCCAACGCGTTCTCGACTTCCGCCGAATAGATCTTGTAGCCGCCGCGGTTGATCATGTCCTTGATGCGATCGAAGACGCGAACGTAACCTTCGGCGTCGAGCGAACCCAAATCGCCGGACTTCCAGTAGCCGCCGACGAAGCCTTGGGCGTTGGCCGCCGGATTGTCCCAGTAGCCCGGGACGACCATCGGTCCGCCAATCCAGATTTCGCCGGGCATGCCGGGCGAAACCTCGCGCCCCGACGGGTCCATGATCCGGATGTCGCCGTTCGGCACCGTCTTGCCCACGCTATCCGCGCGTCTTGCGCCTTCGCCGATCGGCATGATCGCCGCCGGCGATGTAACTTCGGTCGAGCCGTAGGAATTCATCAACGCGAGACCGGGCAAGGCCTGGGCCAGTCGGGCGATGGTCGCCTCCGGCATCGGCGCGCCGCCATAGCCGCCGACCCGCCACGCCGAAAGATCGAAGCGCCTGAATTCGGGGTCGAGCAAGGCGAGGTTGTACATCGCCGGAACCATCACGGTCGTCGTGACGCGCGACCGCGACGCGAGTTCGAGAAATGCCCTTGCCTTGAAGGCCGCCATGAGAACGACCGCACCGGCGGTTCGGATCATGGTCAAGATGATGGCGACCAAGCCTGTCACGTGAGACGCCGGAACCGCGAGGATGGAGACCTCGACACCCCGGCGAAGGTCCATGCAGGCCTCGAAATGCAAGCAGGATTGGATGATGCCGAAATGAGTGAGCATCGCGCCTTTCGGCCGTCCGGTCGTGCCGGAGGTGTAGAGGATGCAGGCCGTCTCGTCCTCGTCGATTTCGACCACCGGCGCGCTGGCCGGCGCATCGAGCCCGGTCAGAAGTTCGTCGAAGACATGGCCGACCGTCGGCATCGCCGAAAGCGCCGGAATCTCGGCCGCCAAGTCGCTTTCGTGGATCAAGACCTTGGCGCCGGCATGCGCGACGATGTACGCGGTCTCGGGCGCTCGCTGGCGAATCGACATGGGCACGACGATGCCGCCGATCCGCAAGACCGCCAGCAAGGCCTCGACGAATGCGAGCCGATTGCCGAGCATGATGGCGACTCGGTCGCCCTTGGCGACGCCGAGCCGCGCCAGATTGCCGGCGATGCGCCCGACCCGCGCATCGAGGGCGAGATAGCTCGTGCGCGTCGCGCCTTCAACGACCGCCGGCCGCTCGCCCGCCTCGTCGACGGCCGCACGGACCATGGCGTCGAGATGCCGCGGCCGGTCGACATAGGCGCGCACCACGCGACCGTGATGCGTCTCATGGCGAACGCGCACGGCGATCAGCGGCCGGTGAAGTTCGGCTTGCGCTTGTCGAGAAAGGCCGCGATCGCTTCCTTGTGATCGGCGGTGTGATGGGCGAGCGCCTGGAACGCCGCCGACATTTCGAGCAGCGTGTCAAGCCGCGCATGCTGGCCCTCGCGGATCAATCGCTTGGCCATGCGCAGCGCATGCGGCGGATTGGCGGCGATGCGCCGCGCGAGACCGAGCGCTTCGTCCATCAGCTTGTCGTGCGGCACGACCTTGGAGGCAAGGCCGATGCGCGCGGCTTCCGTGCCGTCGACCGGATCGCCGGTGAAGGCCATTTCGCAGGCCTTCGACAGACCGACCGCGCGCGGCAGCAGCCAGGCGCCGCCGTCGCCCGGAATGATGCCGAGCTTGACGAAGCTCTCGGCGAAGCGCGCCTTCTCGGAGGCAATGCGGATGTCGCACATGCAGGCGAGGTCGCAGCCCGCGCCGATGGCCGGGCCGTTGACCGCGGCGATCGTCGGCACTTCGAGATTGTAGATCGCGAGCGGAATGGTCTGGATGCCGTGGCGATAGCCTTGGCGAATGTCGACCGGCGCGCCTTGGGCGATGCCGGTCTTGTTCCGCATGTCCTTGACGTTGCCGCCGGCGCAAAAGGCGGGATCGGCGCCCGTGAGCACGACGCAGCGAACGTCGAGATCGGCCTCGATCCTGGCCGCGGCGTCGACGAATTCGCGGAACTGCTCCGGCGTCGAGAGGGCGTTTCGCTCCTCGGGCCGGTCGAGCGTCAAGACGACGATGCCGTCGGATTTTTCGGTGCGCAAAAAGCTCATGCCATCCTCCGTTACGGCGAAAGCCTAGCACGCTTTCTTTTCTCGGCGCGCGCGGATAGCATGCCGGCCCGTTCGAGGATGTTCCGTTGGCCCGTCGCCGTTTCGTCTACCGCAGGCTGATCCTTTGGGGCGATTGCGATCCCGCCGCGATCGTCTATACGCCGCGCTTTCTCGACTACACGCTCGAGGCGATCGACGCCTGGATGACCAAGATCCTGGGCGTCAATTGGTACGCCATGAACACGAAGCTCGGCATCGGCGGGCCGATCGTCCATGCCTCGCTCGATTTTGCCTCGCCCGCCAAGGGCGGCGAGACGCTGCAAATCGCCGTCGATCTCGCCACGGCGACGCGCTCGGCCCTGACTTTCGCCGTCACCGGCGCCGTCGCGCCCCGGCGCAAGATCTACGTCGCCAAGGTCGTCGTCGTGATCATCGACGCCAAGCGCTTCAAGTCGATCAGCCTGCCCGCGCAATTCCGGCGTCGCATCGACGCCTATCTCGGAGCCAAGAAACGATGAGCACGGACGCCGTCAAGAAGACCTTTCCCGTCTCCTGGGAGGAACTCCACCGCACCGCCAAGGCGCTCGCCTGGCGCCTGACCGAGAAGGGCCCCTTCTCGGCTGTCGTCGCCGTCACGCGCGGCGGCCTGGTGCCGGCCGCGATCGTCGCGCGCGAGCTCGAAATCCGCGTGGTCGACACGGTCTGCGTCGAGACTTATGCCGACCGCGTGCGCGGCGAACCCAAGGTGCTCAAGCGCCCGCCCGGCGACGGCACGGGCATCGTCATCGTCGACGATCTGGTCGATACCGGCGTCACCGCCAAGATCGTCCGCGAGATGCTGCCCAAGGCGCATTTCGCGACGCTCTATGCCAAGCCCGCCGGCCGCCCGCTGGTCGACACCTACATTTCGGAATTCAGCCAGGACACCTGGATTCTCTTTCCCTGGGACATGGAGCCCCAATTCGCCCGACCGATTGCGGACGTGACGGGCAAGCGCTAAAGGCGCTATAGTCCGCCCATGCTGCGGCGAACGCGTATCGGCATGCTTGGTTTGATTGCGAGTCTGGCGCTCGTTTCGAGCGCGGGCCTCGCGCAGACCGCCGACAAGCGGACCCAGGCCGCCAAGGGTCAGCCGCAAAAGGAGCAAGCGCCGCCGAGCCGCTATCCGCGGGTCGAGCTCGAGCAGTTCCTGTCCAATCCGGCCAAGTACCACGATCACCGCTTGACCATGCGGGGCGACGTGTCGAAGGCCGGCACCTACTACGCCTTCACCAATCCCAAGAACGCGCGCGACCGGCGCTACGCCAAGCTCGAACTCACCGACCAGCAACGCGACTGGATCCGGATGAACTGCCAGGCGGTCTGCATCGTCGACGTCAAGGCCAAGGCCAAGCAGGGCGCGCCTTTCGGTCGCCTCAAGGTCCGGACCATCGAAAAGGCGCCGCTCGACTGAGCGCGGGCCGGTCGCGCTATTTTGCGTTGACCAAAGTCCATTCGACGATGCGGCGCATGGTCTTGCCGAGACCCTCGTCGAAGGCGAGCACCAGGTCCTTGGCCGAGCCCGAGGCCGCCGGGATCAGATATTCGAAG
>Ga0233425_10011302_pt1 | contig 10472 bp, 7 predicted proteins | sample Watercolumn_Towu_2_FD_181712 | JGI IMG/M metagenome (GOLD analysis project Ga0233425, IMG submission 181712) | Freshwater microbial communities from Lake Towuti, South Sulawesi, Indonesia - Watercolumn_Towuti2014_140_MG | ecosystem: Environmental > Aquatic > Freshwater > Lake | place: Indonesia... | reverse complement strand
GTGCGCGTGACGGGCCGCCACGCGGCCGGCGACGACGGCTCGCTGTTTCGCTACGTCGTGCGCGTGCACGCGTTTCGCGGGCAGCCCTTCGTGCGGGTCTTTCATACCTTCATCAACGATCACCAGAACGCGGTGATGGCGAGCATCGCGGAACTCGGCCTGACGCTGCGCCTGGCGCCCGAGGCCGGCGAGGTGCGGTCCTCCGCGCCCGGGGCCGCGCTGGCGGGCGCCGGGCGGATCTTCCAGGTCGATGAGAACGCGTTCGAACTCGACGGCCAGCGCGCCGGCACCCGCGCGCCCGGCTGGGGAATGGCCGCCGGCGCCCGGGCGGGATTCGCCGCGGGCGTGCGGGAATCCTGGCAGCAGTGGCCGAAGTCGATCGAGGCGCGCGCGGGCGCCGTCGCGCTCGGGCTGTGTCCGGACTTTCCCGCGGGCCTCTACGACGGCCGGCCGCTCAGCGAGGAGAACAAACTCTACTACGCGCTGCGCCGCGGCGTGCACACCTTCAAGATCGGCGTGGCCAAGACCCACGAAATCTGGGCGCACTTCTTCGCGGGCGCGACGCCCCCGGCGGACCTGGCGGCGTTCTTCCAGGCCGCCGAGGAGCCGCTGCTCGCAACCTGCGCTCCCGCCTATGCCTGCGGCACCGGGGCCGCCGGCGACTTCCCGGCCGCCGACGCGCAGCGTTATTCTGGCTACGATGCGTGGTTCGAGCGCACCCTGGCCAACCACCTCAAGCGCCGCGACCAGGTGCGCGAGTATGGCCTGCTCAACTACGGCGATTGGTACGGCGAGCGCGAGGTCAACTGGGGCAACCTCGAGTACGATTTGCAGCGCGGGATGTTCGTGCAGTATCTGCGCACCGGCGACCGCCGGTTCTTCCTCCGCGGCGCGCAGGCCGCCCGGCACCATGTCGACGTCGACGTCGTCCACGCCGTCAATCCGCTGGTCAGGAATCCGTTCGGCCTGCCCCCGAAGGTGGGCGAGATCTGGCTGCACAGCGTCAGCCACACCGGCGGCTACTACGCCAACGCGCCGCTGCCCGTCGAGCTCACCTACCAGATGGGCCACAGCGCGAACTACGGGCATGTGTGGGTGTCGGGCGACCTCGATTACTATTACCTGACGGGCGATCGCCGCGCGCGCGACGTCGCGCTGCAGGTGGCCGACATGATGGCAGGGGCCATGACCGCCAAGGTGGGGACGCACATCCGCACGCTCGGCTGGCCGACGATTCTCGTGCTGTCGGCGTACGAAGCCACGGGCGAGGCGCGTTATCTCGAGGCGGCGAAGCGCAACTGGCAGGCGCTGCAGCAGAGTCTCGACCCGCAGCGCGGCTGGGTGGTCAAGCTCGCGAGCGATCACTGCCTGCACCCGGCCGGCAGCACCCGCCAGGAGCGCGAGACGAAGTTCCGCGACCAGCGCTGCGAAGGCAACGTGCCGTTCATGGAAGGGCTCACGCTGTGCGCCCTCGCCCGCTACCATCGGCACAGCGGCGACCCCGCGGTGCTGCGCGCCCTCACCGTGGGCATCGACCAGATGATCCGCGAGTGCTGGCAGGAGGACGTGAAGACCTTCCGCTACACCGCCTGCCCGCTTTCGACCAAGGCGCCCTACGGCCTCTTCATGCTCGCGGTCGAGGCGATGGCCCACGAGGTGGCGCTCACGGGCAACCCCGAGCACCGCCGCATCCTGCGCGAGGGCTTCCGGTCGGCCGTCGAACACGGCGGCGGCAGCGCCTTCGGCAAGGGCCTCGCCCAGATGACGTTTTTCGCTCCGCACGCCCTGCGCGCCCTCGAGTAGTCGCCGAATCGTTTTTCCCTCGATGCACCCGTCCAACCGCCACCTCCGTGGGTCGGAATCTCCTGCCCAGCCAGCCCTCACCCGCCGTCGCCTGTTGCAAGGCCTCGCTGCCGCCGGTGCCGCCCTCGGCGGTTCCGACTCCGCGCGCGCCGCCGAGCCCGAGCTTTACCGCGCGAAGCACGGCCGCATCAACCAGTCGGTCGTGCCGTGGTGCTTCCGCCCCATGACCCTCGAGGAGCTGTGCACCCACGCCGTCCGGCTCGGGCTCGGCTCGGTCGAGTTGGTCGCGCCCGACAAGTTCCCGCTGCTGAAGCAGCACGGCCTGGTTTGCGCGCTCACGGGCAGCCACGGTTTCGCCAAGGGCTTTGCCCAGGTCGAGGAGCACGCCGAGTGCCTGCGCGTGCTCACCGAACGCATCGACGCCACCGCCGCGGCGGGTTTCCCCTCGGTCATCACCTTTTCCGGCTTCCGGCGCGGGCTCCCCGAGGCGGAGGGCATGAAGAACATGGTCGACGGCCTGAAGAAGATCGCAGGCCACGCCGAGAGGAGGAAGGTCACCCTCTGCCTCGAGATGCTCAATTCCCGCGTCGCGACCGAAATGAAGGGCCACCCGGACTATTTCTGCGACGACATCGATCGCACGGTCGAAATCTGCCGGCGGGTCGGCTCCGAGCGGGTGAAGGTGCTCTTCGACATCTACCACGTGCAGATCATGAACGGCGACGTCATCACGCGGATCCGCCAGCACCGCGAGTGGATCGGCCACTATCACACCGCCGGGGTGCCGGGGCGTAATGAAATCGACGAGTCGCAGGAAATCAATTACGCGCCGATCATGCAGGCGATTGTGGCGACCGGCTATCGCGGCTTCGTCGGCCAGGAGTTCATCCCGCTGCGCGACAAGGTGGCCTCGCTCAGCCAGGCCGTGCGCATCTGCGACGTGTGAAAAATGCCGGCTGGCGGGTTGACACGCCGGGGGCGGGGGGCGCACCCTCGCCGCTTTCCTTTTTCCGCCCCACTGCCCGCCCTCATGCCACCGACCATCGCCGTCCTTGATTTCGGTTCGCAGCTCACCCAGGTCATTGCGCGCCGCATCCGTGAATGCGAGGTCTACTCGAAGATCTATCACTTCACGACCCGGGCGGAAACCCTGCGCGCCGAGGGCGTGGCGGGCATCATCCTCTCGGGCGGCCCGCAAAGCGTCTACTCGCGCCAGGCCCCGCACCCGGACCCGGCGATCTTCGAGCTCGGCGTGCCCATCCTCGGCATCTGCTACGGCGTGCAGTTGATGGGGCACTTCCTCGATGGCAAGGTGGGCCACAGCCGCGCCCGCGAGTACGGCCACGGGATCCTCACGGTTCGTCGGCCCGGCCGCCTGTTCGCCGGCTTGCCCCGCAAACTGCGCGTCTGGAATTCGCACGGCGACAAGCTCACCCGGCTGCCCCCGGGCTTCCGCGTGATCGGCACGACCGAGAACTCGCCCTACGCCGCCATCGAGGATCCCCGGCGCGGTTTCTACGGCATTCAGTTTCACCCCGAAGTGTTCCACACCGAACGGGGCGTCGACGTGATCCGCAACTTCCTGCTCGGCGTCTGCGGGGTGCAGGCGGAATGGACGCCGCGCGACTTCATCTCCCACGCTGTCGAGAACATCCGCGCCCAGGTGGGCCGGGGCCGCGTGCTGCTCGGTCTTTCGGGCGGCGTCGATTCCTCGGTCGCGGCGGCCCTCCTCCACAAGGCGATCGGGCGCCAGCTCACCTGCGTCTTCGTCGACAACGGCCTTCTGCGCAAGGGCGAGCGCGAATCGGTCGAGAAGCTCTACGGCGATCATTTCCACATCGACCTGCGCGTGGTCGACGCCTCCCGGCTGTTCCTGCGCCGGCTCCGCGGCGTCTCCGAACCGGAGCGGAAACGGAAAATCATCGGGCGCACGTTCGTCGAGGTGTTCGAGCGTTCGCTGAAGTCGGTCGGCCACGCCGATTTCCTCGGCCAGGGCACCCTCTACCCCGACGTAATCGAGAGTGTCTCGATCGGGGGCAACCCGGCCTCGGTGATCAAGACCCACCACAACGTCGGTGGCCTGCCGGAGCGCATGAAGCTCAAGCTGGTCGAGCCGCTGCGCGAGCTCTTCAAGGATGAGGTCCGGCGGGTCGGCGCCGCCCTCGGGCTGCCGCGCGAGGTCGTCTGGCGCCAGCCCTTCCCTGGCCCCGGCCTCGGCGTGCGCGTGCTGGGCGACATCACCGCCGAACGGCTCGAAATTCTCCGCCATGCCGATGCCGTACTCCACGAGGAGATGATACGCACCGGGTACTACTACAAGGTCTGGCAGTCATTCTGCGTTTTCCTCCCGGTCCAGACCGTCGGCGTCTTCGGCGACGAACGCACCTACGACTACGTGATCGCCATCCGCGTGGTCGAGAGTACCGACGCGATGACCGCGGACTGGGCGAAGCTGCCGCCGGAAGTGCTCCAGAAAGTGTCGAGCCGGATCACCAACGAGGTCCGCGGGGTCGGCCGCGTGGTTTACGACATCAGCTCGAAACCGCCCGCCACCATCGAATGGGAGTAGGTTCTTGCTGCGCAAAGACCTGATTTGGATCATCTTTCATTCGGTCCCATCATCCGCCAGTATTCCCGCCATGACTGCATCTTTCCTGCGCACCCTCACGACCGCTGCCGCGGCGGTTCACCTGGCGATCGCGCTGTCTGCCGCGGAGCCGCCGATCATTGCCAAGGCGCGCGCCTACATTGGATCCGAGGCGGCGCTCGCCACGATCAAGTCCGTGCACTACGTTGGCACCCTCACCACCAGCGATCCCGCCGATCCCGCGAAGCAGACGCGGGCCGCCATGGAGATCATCTTTCAGCGTCCGGAACAGCAGCGCATCATGGCGACCTCGGACAAGTTGATCGAAGTCACCGCCCTGGACGGCTACGAAGGCTGGCGGCGGGTGCACGATCCGGCCGACCCCACCAAGTGGCGCCAGACCCAGCTTGGGACCGCCGAGATCAAGCGCCTGCGGGCCAACACCTGGGAGAACCTCTCCTACTTCCGGGGCATCGAGAGAATCGGCGGGCGGGTCGAGGATCAGGGCAGCGCGACCATCGATGGCATCGTGTGCCAGAAGATCGCCTTCATTCACGCACCGGACATCATCTTCTACCGGTTTTTCGAACTGGCCACCGGCCGCCTGGTCTTCACCGAGACCGAGGCTGGCGGCACCATCCGTGAGCGCGGCGAGATGATCGTGAGTGGCATCCGGTTTCCGCGCAGCATCGTCACGGCGACCAAGAATCCGAAGGGGCAGGTGGTGACGGTGACCATCGATTTCGAGAAAGTCACCCTCAACGAGACCTTCCCGGCGAAGCACTTCGCCGTGCCCCTGCCCGTTCCGCGGTAGCCGGCGCTTTTCCCAGAGGGTGCGCCGCAGGCCCTCCTGCCACCGGCCGCCTGGAGTTCCCGCCGGGCCGGACGAAGATTCCGCGATGGAAGGTGCAATCTTCGGGCTCGCGATTCCGGGGCCCAGGCGTATGCTGCCGCCGTTTCAGGCTCATGCAGACCCTTCATCACGCATCGAAGACCTTTGCCGACGACCTGGTCGCGTTCTGCCGGGGTTCCGCCGCCCCGCGGGAAATCGTCGAGGCGGTGGCGGCGATCCTCGCCGACGTGCGGGCCCGCGGGGATGAAGCCGTCTCCTACTACGCCGCCAAGTTCGACGGCGCCAAGCTTCGCGCGCGCGACTTCCCGGTGCCCGCCGGCGACCTCGCAGCGGCGGCAAAACGGCTCCCGGCAGCCGAGTTGCGCGCCATCCACGCCGCCCGGGAAAACATCCTCGCCTGCAACCAACGCGGCTTGCCCGCGGCCTGGACCGGGAAGAACAAGCAAGGCGCGAGCATCGGGGAGAAATTCGATCCGATCCGCCGCGTGGGGATCTATGTGCCGGGCGGCGAGGTCCCGCTCGTGTCCACCGTCCTGATGACGGTGACACTGGCCAAGATCGCGCGCTGCCCCGAAATCGTCGTCTGCACTCCTTCCAATCCCGACGGAAAGGTGGCCGACAGCGTGCTGGCCGCGCTGCACGTGTTGGGCGTCAAGGAGGTTTACCGGATCGGCGGGGTTCAGGCGATCGGCGCGATGGCCTACGGCACGACCACCCTGCCGCCGGTCGACAAGATCTTCGGCCCGGGCAACGCCTACGTCTGCGAGGCCAAGCGGCAGGTGTTCGGCGCGGTTGGCATCGACGCGCTGCCGGGGCCGAGCGAGGTGATGGTCATCGCCGACGCCACCGCGAAGCCCGCGTTTGTCGCGGCGGATCTCGTCGCGCAGGCTGAGCATGGCTCGGGCCGGGAAAAGGTCTACCTGGTGGCGACCTCGGCGGCGGCGATCCAGACGGTGATGAGCGAAATCCGCACCCAGTTGCAGTTGCTGGGCCGCGCGGAGAAGACGCAGCGGGTGCTCGAACAGGGATTTCTCGCGATCGAGGTCGAGACGCTCGACCAGGCGGCGGCGATCGCCAACTACGTCGCCCCCGAACACCTCGAACTGATGGTGGCCGACACCTGGGCACGCAAGTTGACCGCGGCCATCACCACCGCCGGCGCGATCATGGTGGGAAGTCACACGCCGACCGCCCTCGGCGACTTCACCGCCGGGCCAAGCCATGTGCTGCCGACGGGCCGGGCCGGGCGTTTCTCGAGCGGCCTCCGCGTGGCCGACTTTCTCCGCCGCACCAGCGTGATCCGCTACGATCGCGCGAGCGTGAAGCGGGGCGAGTCGGTCGTGGCCGCGTTTGCCGCGATGGAGCGGCTCGACGCGCACGGGCGCTCCGTGCGGATGCGCACCGCGTAGCCTGCATTTTCCACCCTCGTTCCGCCTTGCACCTTCGCTCCAACTGCGCGAATCCGATCCTTCCGGCGAGCGCTTGGAGTTCATGCGGGCTAAAAGCAATCCGCCAAAGGACGACCAGTCTGTCGACCGGCGGATACATCCGTCCTTTGGCGGATTGCCTTGCCCGGAAGTCAGGAGGTGGCTGTCAGGACGAAGGTCCGATGGTGCCGGGTGCACCGCCAGGGCAGAATCGGGAGTGAAGATTCCGGGCCAGCATTACTTCGTTCGGTCGCTGGAGGTGGGGTTGCCAGCCGCCGGCTGGGTGCCCCCGCGTCCGCCGTAGCCTTGGCGAAAACGAACCCCGCGCCTTTCGGTCTGCGGCCCGTGTCGTGCGCGGTGAGCCGCCTTCGCCGAGCCTTCGGCGTGCCAAGGGGCACCACGCCCCCAGAGGAAATCCGAGATGGGAAGCATGACTCAAAAGATCAATGGTAACCCGGAGCGGAAAATGCCGGATTGCGGCCCCGGCGCGCTTCCGGCTGCCTCGGGGCTGCACCAGCACCTGCTCCGCGCCTTCGTTTCGCATGTCCCCCTCCGCCCTCGCCCTGCCCCACATCGCCCGGCTGCACGCCTACACGCCCGGCCTCCAGCCGGCCGAACCGGGTTGGGTAAAACTCAACACCAACGAGTGCCCGTACCCGCCGAGCCCGCGGGTCGTCGAGGCGCTGCGGCGGGAAATCGGCGACGACGGCGCTGCGCTCCGGCTCTATCCCAACCCCCGGAGCACCCCGCTGCGGGCCGCCGTTGCCCGCCTCCACGGGCACGGGCTCGCGGAGGACAACGTCTGCATCGGCAACGGCTCGGACGACATCCTCAACCTCCTCGTGCGCGCCTTTGGCGGAACCGGCCCCCGGGCGAACGCCGCTGTTCCCGCCGCCGCCGCCCCTGCGCCCCAAGCCGCGGAGGCGATCGGCTTCACCCTGCCGAGCTACTCGCTCTATCCCGTGCTCGTGGCGATTCAGGACGGTTGCGCTGAGGTGCTGCCGTTCGATCGCTCGATGCGCCTGCCCGTCGCGCGGATGGCCGCCTCGGGTGCGCGTGCCTTCCTTCTCACCTCGCCCAATGCGCCCACCGGCGTCGGCTTCACCAACGCCGAACTCGAGGCCGTGCTCGCGGCGTACCGCGGTCTCCTCGTCGTCGACGAGGCGTATGCCCCGTTTGCGCGGGAAGACGCGGTGCCGCTGCTCGCGCGCCATCCCCGCCTCGTCGTCGTGCGTACGCTCTCCAAGGCCTACGCCCTGGCCGGCCTGCGCATCGGCTACGCCCTGGCGCACCGCGAGATCATCGACGTGCTCGACCGCGTGCGCGACAGCTACAACGTGAACCGCCTCTCGCAGGTCGCCGCCCTCGCTGCCCTCGGCGACCAGCCGTACTTCGCCGCGCTCATCGCCCGCGTGCAGGCAACGCGCGACCGCTTCGCCCGCGACCTCGGCGAGCGCCGCGGCTGGTTCACCTACCCCTCCCAGGCCAACTTCCTCTTCACCGAGCCGAAGAACGCCCGCGGCGAATCCGGCCCGGCGGTCGCCCGCGCCGCCTACGACTTCCTTTTTGCCCGCCGCATCCTCGTCCGCCACTTCCCGAGCCACGCCTTGACCGCCCCATTCCTGCGCATCAGCGTGGGCACCGACCGCGAAATGCAGCTCCTCAGCGAATCCCTTGACGCATGGCAAAGCACTCCCAACGCGTAAGCACCGTCCGCCGCCAGACCGCGGAAACCGACATCGCCCTCACGCTCGCGCTCGACGGCCGCGGGGCCGCGCAGATCGACACCGGCGTGGCCTTCTTCGACCACATGCTGACGCTCTTCGCGAAGCACGGGCTCTTCGACCTCACGATCAAGGCCCGGGGCGATGTCGACGTCGATTACCACCACACCGTCGAGGATGTCGGGCTCGTGCTGGGTCAGGCGTTCAAGGAGGCCCTCGGCGACAAGGTGGGCATCCGCCGCTACGGCTTTTTCATCCTGCCGATGGATGAGTCGCTCGCGCGCGTGGTGGTCGATGTGGGCGGCCGGCCGCACCTCGTGTACCGGGTCGAGGCGCCGTCGATGTTCGTGCGCGATTTCAATCTCGTGCTGGTGAAGGAATTTTGCCGCGCCTTCAGCAATGCCCTCGGCGCCAATCTCCACGTGCAACTCGTCTACGGCGAGGAGCCGCATCACGTGGCCGAGGCGATCTTCAAATGCCTCGCCCGCGCCCTCGATGCCGCCACCCAGATCGAACCGCGCGCCGCCAACCAACTGCCCAGCACGAAGGGGAAGCTGTAGGAGCCTGCTTGCAGGCCATTCCGAACGAGTCAGGCTACCCGCCATGAGCAGGCGCATCATCGAGCTTCCGCCACAGCGCACCCAGACCGAGTTCAATTTGGGCCGCTGGGCGGAAGTGCTGGCCGATCCAGCAGCGATTCAATTGCGCTGACGGCCGCATGATCGCCGTCATCGACACCGGGATCTGCAACCTGCGCAGCGTGACCAAGGCCCTCGAGGTCGTGGGCGCGGCGGTGCGGGTGGTGCATTCGCCGGCGGAGCTGGCCGCGGCCGGCGTCCGGGGCGTGGTCCTGCCAGGAGTAGGCGCGTTGCGCGACTGCGTGGCCGCCTTGCGCACGACGGGACTCGACGCGGCGGTGCGCGACTGGATTGCGCGGGACCGTCCATTCCTCGGCGTGTGCCTGGGGATGCAGGCCCTGTTCGAGGCTTCGGAGGAGGGCGGCATCGCCGGGCTGGGCATCTTCCGCGGCCGCGTCGTGCGCTTCCGGCGGCCGGCGGACTGCAAAATCCCCCACATGGGCTGGAATGCCGTGCGATTCGTTCAAGCCGATTCGCCGCTCCAGGCCGGCCTTGCGAGCACCGGCGAGGCGTTTTACTTCGTGCACAGCTACCACTGTGAACCGGCCGAACCGGGCCTCGTGCTCGCCGAATGCGACTACGGCGGCGCGTTCTGTGCCGCGATCGGGCGCGGGCGGGTGTTCGCCACGCAGTTTCACCCCGAGAAGAGCCAGGCCAAGGGACTGCAGATCTACCGCAACTTCGTCGCGGTGGCCGCCGGGTGCTGATCTTGATCCGCATCTTACCGTGCAGCGACGATTCTGCCGCCGCACCTTCGGGACTATCTCCGGTCGATTCCCGCATGCCGGGTTTCCCCTCACTCTCTCCTTCCTCCGCTCTCACTTTCACCTTCACTCCCCCCTCCCAACGCGGCGCCTTTCGATCCGCGCCTGTGGTCAGCCAGCTTTTGGCTGGTTGCGCCTTCAGCCGCGTTGGGAGACAGACCGGCTTACGGCGGCAAGCGGCCGATCTAATTCCACTCCGGCCCGGCGGCGGCCCGGCGCAACTGTGCTTTACCCGCGGCGCAGTTTTGACTTCGCTCGCCGCGTTATGCCCAAAACGGCCACTCTGAAGTACGACGAAAAGGAGTATCTCCTGCCGGTGATGGAAGGCACCGAGGGGGAAAAAGCGATCGACACGCGGCAGCTGCGTGCGACTTCCGGCCTGATCGCCTACGATCAAGGCTACGGCAACACCGGCTCGTGCGAGAGCAAGATCACCTATCTCGACGGCGACAACGGGATCCTCCGCCACTGCGGGTACCCGATCGATCAGCTCGCGCGCTACAGCGACTTCGTCGAGACCGCCTATCTGATCATCTACGGCGAGCTGCCCAACCAGACCCAGCGGCGGGAATTCGGGCTGCGGCTGCGCAAGAACGCGGCGGTCGAGATGCAGATGCAGAAGATCCTCGAGGGCTTCCCGACCAGCGCCTCGCCGATGGCGATGCTCTCCGCCACG
>Ga0233425_10011301_pt1 | contig 10473 bp, 10 predicted proteins | sample Watercolumn_Towu_2_FD_181712 | JGI IMG/M metagenome (GOLD analysis project Ga0233425, IMG submission 181712) | Freshwater microbial communities from Lake Towuti, South Sulawesi, Indonesia - Watercolumn_Towuti2014_140_MG | ecosystem: Environmental > Aquatic > Freshwater > Lake | place... | reverse complement strand
CGAACAACGCGCGATCCACGCCGAGACCAATCGCGATAATCACCAGCATCACCGCGACGACCTGGTTCATATCGTTGAGATCGCGTCCGAACGACAGCAAATGTCCCAAGCCCCACGCGAGCGACGCGGACAATAATTCCGCCGCCATCAACGATCGCCACGCGAACGACCAGCCCAGTTTCATCCCGGTAATGATCGCGGGCAACGCCGCCGGTAAAATCACCAGCGCGTACATTTTCCACCCCCGCGCGCCGAGATTGCGCGCGGCGCGCAAATACAGCGGCGGCGTGTTTTTAATTCCGGCTTCGGTCGCGAGCGCGATCGAAAGCAATGCGCCCATCACGACGACGAACAAGATCGCGCTTTCGCTCAAGCCGAACCACAACACCGCGAGCGGCAACCAACAGATCGAAGGTAACGCTTGCAAACCCAGCACGAGCGCGCCGAGCGTTTCATCGAGCAATTTGACGCGCCCCAACGCGAGACCGAGCAACACGCCCGCGCCCGCGGAAATCGCAAAGCCGACGAGCAAACGCGACATCGAAGTCGCGACGCCGCCGAGCAACGCGCCGGTCGCGATGCCGCGCGCGAGCGTTTGCGCGACGCCGAGCGGCGACGGCAAAACATATTCCGGCGCGACGCCGCTAAACGCGATCAATTGCCACGCCGCGATCAACGCGATAAAGAAAACAAGTTTACGCGCGATTGATTTTTGATCCAGCATAACCGCTTCCGTCTAGTGAACAGTCGTCAGTCAACAGTAAATAGTTCACTGCTCACTGTTTACTGTAGACTGACGACTGACGACTAACTCACAACACATCATCCCCAACCATTTGCGCTTCGAGTTCCTGCAACACACTCGCGGCGACATCGCGCTGGCTCGCGCGCGTGTCGTCTTTGAGCAACGCGGAAATTGCGCGCGCGCGATCCACAACCGCATAACTTTCGATTTGGCGCGGGCGCGGCAGATCAATCCCAAATTCTTGTTTGATGCGCGCGGGGCGCGCGGACAACACGATCACGCGGTCGCCCAGCACGACGGCTTCGCGGACGTTGTGCGTTACGAACACAATCGTCTTGCGCGTGTTCGCCCAGATCGTTTGCAACTCGTCGTGCAGAACATCGCGCGTTTGCGCGTCGAGCGCGCCGAACGGTTCATCCATCAACAAAATAGCCGGGTCGAGTGCGAGCGCGCGCGCGATGGCGACGCGCTGTTTCATTCCGCCGGACAATTCGTGGACGAACGCGCGCTCGAACTCGGCGAGATGCACCATTTGCAAATACCGGCGCGCGATCACCTGACGTTCCGGTTTCGCGACGCCGATCATATTCAATCCGAATTTCACATTATCGAAAACATTGAGCCAGGGAAAGAGCGCGGCGTTTTGAAAAATCATCACGCGCTCCGTGCCCGCGCGCGTGATGACGCGTCCGTCCACGCGCACCTCGCCGCGCGTCGGCTTGTCGAGACCCGCGATGATGTTGAGCAGAGTAGATTTGCCGCAACCCGATGGACCGAGTAAGCACACAAATTCGCCTTCGCGAATATCCAGGTCAATCGGTTCGAATGCGGTCAGGATGCCGCGCTTGCTCTGAAAAGTTTTGCTGACGCCGCGAATTTCTAATTTCATTTTCAACTTTCGTGGCGCGGGCGGCTCGCCCGCAATCGTCAAGCGGGCGAGCCGCCCGCGCTACTTTATTGCCGGTAAATTTTTCGCTTGCAAAACGCGATTGAGTAAAGTCAAATCGTAAATGCCGTCGAGGTTCGGCGGCGCGTCGCCGAGAAAGCCAAGTTGAAACGCGGCGTCCGCCGAGCCGATAAGCGACGCGCGGATCGGATCGTACGTGATCGTTTGCCGCGCCCACGCGTCATCGAGAACCTGGGTCGGTAGCGGCTTGCCGGTGAGTCGCTCGATCTCCGCGTTCAATTTTTGTTTTGCCGACGCGGGATCGGCATTGATGCGTTCGGTCAACTCGACGTGCGCGGCGAGAAATTTTTCGACGCGCACCGGTTGCTCGCGCAAAAATTTCGCGCTGACGATAACGTGCGCGGTTACGAATTTTCCATCCGCCCACAAATCGCGTTCGTCGAGAAAAATTTTCCCGTTCGCTTCGCGCACCAGGCGCGCGCCCCAGGGTTCGGGCACCCACGCCGCGTCCATTTCTTTTTTCAGAAACAGTGTGAGAATATCCGGGTTCGCGGTCGGAACCACTTGCGTGTCGCCGCCCTGCTCTTTGAGTTTGAGACCTTGTTTGATGAGCCAGGCGCGCGCGGCAACGTCTTGCGTGTTGCCGATTTGCGGTGTCGCGATTTTCTTGCCGCGAAAATCGCGCGCGGTTGCGATGCCCGCGTCTGCGCGCACGACCAACACTGCGCCGCCGCTCGTCGCGCCGGCAATGATTCGCAATGCCGCGCCTTTTGATTTGACGTACCCGTTGATCGCGGGATTCGGTCCGATGTACGCGAGGTCGAGTTGTCCGGCGAACATCGCCTCGATTGCCGCGGGACCGGCGTTGAAAATTTTCGCGTCGAGTTTTGCGTCAGCGCCGAGCGCGCGCGCGAACGTGCCATCGGCGAAACCGATCAACGCCTGCGCGTGGGTGATGTTCGGAAAGTAGCCGACGCGCACGCGCCCGGCGTCGGAGGATTGATTCGCGCACGCGGTCAGCGCGATCAGCAAAATCGCGCCAAGTAATTTGAAATTTGTTTTCATCATTTGATTTTGTAACAGAGAGCGCGCTGGCTGTCAAATTTGGGTAGGGCGAAGCATTTTTCGACAGTAGGTCTGTCGAAAAATGCTTCGCCCCGACCTCCCGGAAAAATTATGTTGACGCCGCGCGCGGGGTGTGATATATTTCAAACGGTTGAATGATGACACAGTCGCAAAAATCATTGGGCGCGATGTTGCGCGCGTGGATTCCCGCGGGCGTGTGGATGGCAATCATTTTCGCGCTCTCCGCGCAATCACATCCGCCGTTTATGCCGCCGGGCGAAATGATGTTTTCGTATGGGATTCGCAAGCTCGGGCATTTCACCGAGTACGCGATTCTCGCGTGGTTGATCTATCGCCCTTTGCGCGAACAAACGCGCGGCGCGTGGCTCGCGTTCGCGCTGACCGCGTTGTACGGCGCGAGCGACGAGTGGCATCAATCGTTCGTGCCGGGACGCGAAATGTTGCTCGGCGATTGGCTGATTGATTCGGCGGGCGCGGTGTGCGGATTGTTCATCGCGCGGCAAGGGTATCGGTGGTTGGCGCGCCGTGGCGCGCGAAAATAAATTTTCAAGGAGGAGACGATGCTCGAGGAATTTAAAAAATTTGTGATGCGCGGCAATGTGCTTGATCTCGCGGTCGGCGTGATCATCGGCGGCGCGTTCGGCAAAATTGTCGCGTCGCTCGTGGAGGACTTGCTGATGCCGCTCATCGGCTTGGTGCTGGGCGGGGTTGATTTTAGCGGACTCGCGATTATGGTGGGTAAAGCCGAAATAAAATACGGCTCATTCATCCAAACCATTTTCGACTTTCTCATCATCGCGTTCGTAATTTTTCTGATCATCAAATCCGCGAACAAGGTTACGGCAAAACCCGCGCCCGCGCCCGCCGCGCCGACGGAAAAAGATTGCCCGTACTGCTTGTCGAAAATTCCGCTCAAGGCGTCCAAGTGCGCGTTCTGCGCGTCGCAAGTGTAATCGCTTGCCATCAGAAAAAAAACAACCCGGTGAAAATAAATTTTCACCGGGTTGTTTTTTTCGCGGACTCGGCGACGACCATTGTCGTTTGCGTCAAATAAACCGCGCCGATGGTGAGCAAAACATCGCCGATGCTAAACACATTCGGAAAAATAAATCCTTTGGGGACGGCAAAAATATCGCAGAGCAAAACGAGTTGCGTGTCCGGTCCCATCCCAATCGAATTGTTCCAGACCTCGCCCGGTGCGCGCGGTGGTTTCCCCGCGAACGCCAGCGCGTCTGGCGACGCGGGCATATAGCCGCCGTTGAAAAAAATCGCGAGAAAATTGAGACACCAACCGAACGTAATCAAACGCATCCCAGGAATATGAAAGTTTTTGGAGACAGCGACAAAGAGTACGATCATCGAAGCAAGATACGCATACGGGGTGATGGGCTGGAGCGTGGGGTTGGTTCGCCACCCATCGGAAAAAATTAAAACCTGGATGAGAAAACCGAAAATGAATACGCCGCGCCAACGCAGATCGAGATCAATGAATCGCATCAGGTTGCCGTGACGGAGCAAGCCGACGAGGATGGAAATAACCAGAATAAACAGAATGATCATAGCAATTTCAAATTGGATTGATAAATCCGTAGGGGCGACCCTTGTGGTCGCCCCGATGGCGCGGTCGCCCGGATGAGGCGACCTTCGGCAAGCCATCGCCCTTACGTTGCTGATGAATGATTCAATGTCTTGGCGAATGCTTGTACGACGCGCGGATCAAATTGCGTGCCGCCACCTTCAACCAAGCGCGCGATCGCGTCGGCTTGCGCGAGCGCGCGGCGATACGGTCGGTCTTCGGTCATTGCTTGATACGCGTCCGCAACTGAAATAATGCGCGATCCTAATGGAATGGCTTCGCCGCTCAAGCCATCGGGGTACCCTTTGCCATCGTAGCGTTCGTGGTGATGGCGCACCAGGATCGCGCCTTTATCAAAAAGTGGAAATTTGGATAACAGCATCGCGCCGACCTGGGCATGTTGTTCCGCGCTTTTGCGTTCGCTCGAATTGAGCGATTTGGGATTGTACAGAATATCATCCGCCATTCCGACTTTGCCGAGATCGTGTAGCAACGCGGCAGAGGCAATCACTTCGATTTCTTCCTGCGGCAAATCGAGCGACTCGGCAATCGCGCGCGAATAATTGGACACGCGTTCGGAGTGGTCCATCGTGTGATGATCGCGTTCGTCCACCACGCGCACGAGCGCGCGGAGCGCGTCCTGGGTTTGCGTTCGCAAATGATTCGCGGTTTTGTACGCATCGCGCACGACGAACAACGGCAAGCCCGCCAACACGATGCTGATCGGATTGAATTGCCACAACACAGCGAGAAAGACGCCCAGGGTAAACAGACTCGCCTCGTGCCAAGCCATTACGCGAGTATTCTGCTTGAGCACGTAAAAAAATGGTAGCTGTGCCGCGAAACTGATCACCAAGCAAAGCAATGCGATATTCACGACAAACGAAGTCGCACCGGCTAAAACAATCGCTAGAATATTTTCCAGCGATCCAAAATAATTCACTTGCGAATTGTTAAAAACCAAATAGACCGCGGGAGTAACCACCCAAGTCAGCGTCATTTCTGCCGTGTTGAATAATTTCTTGAACCAAGCGCGCTTGGCAAAGCTTTCGCTAAACAGCGTTCCCAGAAAAACACTCAGGATTACTACCGGGATTGGATAGAGGAGGACAATCGCAAATTTGACCGCGTTAGCAATGGAGGTCTCAAGTTGGACGCCTACGTGACTGATGGCAAGGGCATCCAGTACGGCAATCGCGATTGCGGCAACCAGGACGATGCCCCATACCGACCAATCCGTTCCTATCGCAGGAATAGAAAACAAAACCGCGCCTATCATTAGCGCGGCGAGGAGGAGGATGTAAATTCGTGCTTGCCACGGAAGCGATCTCATTTATTACGATCCATTCAACCTGCCGGTCTGCAATCTGCTCGATATGTACCCGTGCGCTGAAAAAAATCACCGGCGAACCTGCGGAGACATCAATTCGACGCTATTCCCATTTTCCGTCAGCCGCAATAGCCAACACCATACTCGCGATCGAAGCCAATGTCAGCAATACGTACGCGATGCGCCACTTCACAAGGACTCACATCCTTTCGTTGAGGATTTGATCGCCGCCACAGCGATCAGATATCCTCTTCGCTTCGCTCTTGCTCGCGCAGGTTCACCGGTGTCATCATTGTACCACAATCTAACCGATAAATCAAGGACAATTTTGAACAAATTTTCATCTTGTTCTGATAACTAAAAACGCAAGGAGCGGCAGTGGCGCTGACCGCTCCTTGCTTGAATCAGGCGAGAGTGGCGCTCCTCGCCCGACTACATTGTGAGTCTGTAATGAAGAGGGCGCGAGGACGCGATTTGATACATCGCCAAATTGCGAACTAGATTTCCACGTCCAACTCCTCCGACTGACGCGGCGATTGCGCGATCAAATTATGGATGCGCCGATTCAACGCATCCAACGTCGCGCGCGCGGCGGATTCGCTCGGGCGCGAACCGACAAAACTCGCGCCGACAAACGTTTCCTCTCGATTTTCAAACAGGCATGTTAACAGCACCAACACAATTTCGCGCGTGCCGATCCGCAACGTGGTGGCTTCCTCGAGACGCACATCGAGATATTTGCCAACCAATTTCTGAACCGCATTCACCGTCGCTTTGGCAGATGCTTGAAACGTCATCGGGTTCTCGATTTTCTCGGTGGCTTCGCCGGTCACCAGCTTGCCCGCGCCACGAATCCCGACCCGGATGCGCCGCTGATTGCCCAGATTATCTTCCGTCACATGTTGGATTTCTGGGCGCGCGACCGGAATGTGCAGTAAATTTTCATCCGGAATTTGGACGAGACTGATCTTGCGATAATCCACCTTTACATTGTGTTTGACCTTGAGGAGTGTTTCAATGTCGCGCACAATTTGCTTCGGCTTGCGCGCTGTGGTTGCCACGATATGAATTTCAATGAGATTGTCATTGCTATCAAGTACCGCGCACCCGGCATACACGCCGGCGACTTGTTCGAGCGTCAGATTCAAATCGGTTGCGGATGGCTTGATCGAAATTGGGGAACCCGGCGAATTTGTCACCACTGACCTCCGTGTGTTGGATTAGTCGTGCACAATTCTTGCATCATACCGAAACGAACCGTTCAAACACTAGACGCATTATACCATACTTGCGATTAAATCCTACCGGCAAGTTGATCGTTGATCATTTTTTCGAGAGCCGCGCGGAGTATTTATTATTTCCACATGGCGAGTCTACCGTCGCCTCAACCGTCTGTCAAATTTTTCGATTCGTGCTACAATCGCGTCATCTCAACTCTATGGAGGCGCAATGTCGTCTAGTCTTGCTTTTGATCGCGCGGTGTCGTTCTATGATAAAACGCGCGCCGATCCCGATTGGGTTGCTGACGCGATCACCAATTCGCTGATGATGTTGGGGCAACTGACGCCGTCCTCGCGCGTGTTGGAAATCGGCATCGGCACCGGGCGCATCGCGTTGCCGATCACCGCGCGCGCGATCGGCGTGATCGGAATTGATTTATCGGCGGCGATGATGGACAAACTCCGCGCGAAAATCGCGGGGCAAGCCGCGCGCGTCGCGCTCGCGCAGGCGGACGCGAACGCGTTGCCATTTCCTGACGGTTGGTTCGATTGCGCGTATGCCGTGCATGTGTATCACGTCGTCGCGCATTGGCAGAACGCGTTGCGCGCGGCGTGGCGCGTGCTCAAACCCGGCGGACATTTGCTGATCAGTTATAACGATCACGATCCAGGCGCGCCCTTCACGCGATTGCGCGCGCAACTCGCGGAATGTGCGCGCCAAGCCGGAATCGAAACGCAACGCCCGGGCGCGCAATCCTCCGCCGAAATTCGCGCGGTGTTGGATCAACTCGGCGCAACGCAAACCGTCCCGGTTACGCGGTGGAGTGAGTCGGTCGCACCGGCGCGTTTGCTCGAAGGACTCGCCGCGAAAATCGTTTCGGAAACCTGGTTGATTCCAGACGCGGTGCTCGTGCGGATCATGCCCAAAGTGCGCGCGTGGGCGGCGCGCGAATTTGGCGATTTGGATCGCGCGCTCGAGCAATCGGTCGAATTTAACTGGCTCGTCGCACAAAAATAGTTTGGCAATGTCAGATTTAATTTTTGTAGGGGCGACCCTTGTGGTCGCCCCGTCCGGGCGACTACAAGGGTCGCACCCTACATGACAAACACCCCAATCTGACATTACCAAAAATAGAATCGCCCCACGCGTCGCGGCGCGCGGGGCGATTGCAGTGTGCTGGTGCCTAAGCCAAAAAAACTAGATTACGACACTTTGGTCACACTCGCCGCTTGCGGTCCTTTCGGACTATCCTCAATCACAAATTCAACCTTGTCGCCTTCGTTGAGACTGCGATAGCCGTCCATCGTAATCGCGGAAAAGTGGACAAAGACATCCTTACCGTCATCGTGCGCGATAAAGCCGTACCCTTTCGCGGCATTGAACCACTTGACCGTCCCTTGTTTGCGCTCGGACATTTCTCTGACACCCCCTTTCGTAAAAATTGCGCCGTAAGAAAAAATGCTTCGAGCAAATAAAATCGCCAGGGCGAAAGTTCTTGCCGTGGCGAGTAACTACTCGAACCAAACGCGCGTCCTTCGTTCCTTACGGGCAAAATTATCACATAGCCGCGTGGGGATGTCAATACTTTTTCGACCCCAAAACTCGCATGAAAGGATAAGATTTCTTAACCTTTCAAATCAAAATCCAGGTTTCTTGAAGAAACCTGGATTTTTTTCATGCGATTATTTGGGTTCGGTGGATTCGTTTGTGTACGCGAGAAGCGGTTTGAGCAAATTCGTAAACTCCATCGGGAAAACAAACTTGGTCGCCGGACTCGCGCCGAGCGCCTTGAGCGCGTCGAGATATTGCAAACTCATTGTTTTGGCATCAATGTCTTTCGCCGCGCTGAAAATTTGTTGCAACGCTTCCGAGTACCCTTCCGCCGCAAGAATACGCGATTGCTTTTCGCCTTCCGAGCGTAGAATTGCGGCTTGCTTGTCACCTTCCGCCACCGTAACCGCCGCAGACTTTTTACCTTCCGCTTCAGTAACGACCGCGCGACGCGTACGTTCGGCGGACATTTGGCGCGTCATCGCTTCTTGAATTTCGCGCGGCGGAACGATTTCGCGAATTTCGACCGCTGTAACTTTGTTGCCCCAACGTTCCGTTACTTCATCGAGTTTCGTGCGAAGCAAGGTGTTGATGTGTTCGCGTTGCGCCAGCACATCGTCGAGCATAATGTCGCCGATGACCGCGCGCAGAGTTGTGGTTGCGATGCCTTGCGACATCGCCGCGAAATTTTGCGCTTTGATGACACTCGCAACCGGATCCACCACGCGCCAATAAATCAGAAAATCCACCGAGATGTTCGCGTTGTCTTTCGTGATGGTCGTTTGATGCGGCACTTCCAAAAATTGTTCGCGCTGATCCACCCAGCTCGCGGTTTCGATAAAGGGCCACAACAAAACCAAACCCGGTCCGCGTTCACCCACGCACTTGCCGAGTCGAAACACGACGAGCCGTTGATACTCGCGCACGATTTTGAGTGCCATCGAAAGAATCACGAGCGCAAAAATGACAATCAAAAACGCAATGCAGGAAAGCAGAAGCAAACCCTGTTCCATTGTTTCCTCCTTTTGAAATTCGTGGCATCGTCATTCTGAGCGAAGCGAAGAATCTTCACCTGGTGCGCGCGAGACCCTTCGCGTCGCTCAGGGTGACAATGCAATGCCAATTTATATTTTCACAACCTGGAGTCGCAAGCCATCCACACGCAACACTTTGATCGCCGCGCCTTTTTCGATTCGTCCATCCTGCGCGAGCGCAGTCCACAATTCGCTATGCACCTGCACCGTGCCTTCCGGCGCGAGGTCGGTCATCGCGATCCCGGTCGCGTGGATGAGCGTGTGCGAACCGGTCAACACCGGATAATTGCGCCCGCGCACCGCCGCGCCGAGAATGAATACAAAGAACGTCGCCATCGCGCCCGCTAATCCCAGGATGACCCAGGGCGAAACCGAAATGTTCGCGATGATTTGGTCGGTCGGCGGCGTGAACGGCGTGAACAACATCAGCGCGCCGAGAACGAACATCACGATTCCGCCGAGCGTCAACACAAACCCGGTAACTTTGATGTCGAGAATAAATAGAATCACCGCGAGGACGATGAAAATGACGCCGCCCCAATTCACCGGCAATTGTCCAAGCGCGACAAACGCGAGGATGATGCAAATGCCGCCGACGACCGCGGGAATCGTTGCGCCGGGATTGTAGAGTTCGACCGCAATCGCGAGCAGACCGATGTTCAACAAAATCAGCGCGATGTTCGGATCAACGAGCGTGTGGAAAAAAAGTTCGGCGAAATTCATTTGCACGCGATTGATGGTCGCGCGCGCGGTTTGAAGCGTAACTTCACCGGCGGACGTTTTGATTTTTTTGCCGTCCACCTGGTTGAGCAAGTCGCTCAAGTCGGTTGCGACCAGGTCAATCACTTTCAAGTCGCGCGCTTCTTGCGCGGTCGCGGCGATACTTTTTCGCACCGCGTCCGCCGCCCATTCCGCGTTGCGCCCGCGTTCGCGCGCAATCGTTTGAATCAGCGAGACCGAAATGTTCGTAACCTTGTCGCGCATATCGCCGGAGATGTCAGTGCCCTGCTCGTCAACCGGATG
>Ga0233425_10011300_pt1 | contig 10474 bp, 1 predicted proteins | sample Watercolumn_Towu_2_FD_181712 | JGI IMG/M metagenome (GOLD analysis project Ga0233425, IMG submission 181712) | Freshwater microbial communities from Lake Towuti, South Sulawesi, Indonesia - Watercolumn_Towuti2014_140_MG | ecosystem: Environmental > Aquatic > Freshwater > Lake | place: Indonesia... | reverse complement strand
GAGAGTTGGACGGAGGTGTTGGGCAGCGAGCGGTTGACCGGCGCCACGCTGGATCGCCTGACGCACCGCTGCCACATCCTGGAGACGCAGGGCGACAGTTACCGGCTTCGGGAGGCGAAGCGGCGTCATGGCGGGAAGCGGGAGGAAGGTCGGGACAAACCCCAGCAGGAAGGCCGAGAAGAAACCGAGTCGGACGACCAGGAGAGGCACGACTAGACGGGCCCTCGGGTGGAGGGTAGAGTAGGTATCGGGCGCTCCGTTTTTCGCCCGCCCGCCGCTACGCTTTCTGTCCGCCCTTTACAGGTCGTGGTTGCCTTCCGTCCGACGCCAGGGTTTGCCGCGGAAGCGGCCATGCAGGTGACCCCGGAAGTTACCCCGGAAGTCACCCCGGAAGTCGCCAGGTTGCTGCCCATCTGCCGCACGCCGATTTCTCGCAAGGCGTTGCAAGAGAAACTCGATCTGCGGGACGACGAGCATTTCCGCAAGGCATACTTGCTGCCCGCTCTGAAATTGGGCCTATTGGAACGCACGATTCCCGATAAGCCGCAGAGCAGTAAGCAACGATATCGGCTGACAGCAAAAGGGGACGCCTGGTTAGGGCAACAGGGCCGGCCATCGGTTCCGTGACCGGCGGCGGCACGACCGGCGGCAACGTGGTCCTCGGAGCGGCGGTCCTGACGGTTGGAGGCAACAACACGAGCCCCGCGGCCTACGCGGGCGTGATTTCCGGCGACGGCGGCAGGATCGCCAAGGTCGGGACCGGTAAACTGATCCTCTCCGGCACCAGCACGTACACGGGCAGCACCACCATCGACGCCGGCACGCTGCAGTTCAACTCCGCCGCGGCGATCGGCGGCAGCGGTCGCAGCGTGACCGTGGCCAGCGGCGCGACTGTGGCCGCCGGTTACGCCATCAACAACGCCTTCCTCAACCGCCTGGCGGAAAACGGCAACGCCTTCAACATCAACATGACGGTCGCCAGCGGCAACGCCCTCGACTTCAGCGGCAGCGCCGGGGCCAACCTGCCCAATGCCGTGCTCTGCGGCGCGGGCGGTCTGACGTACAGCGGCGTCCTGACGCCCGGCGGCAACACGTATCGCCTGGGCAACTTGGCCAGCGTTTTTGGCAACTCGAACCTCTTCACCGTATCGAGCGCCCTGACCGGCGCCGGCAATTCGCTGGTGGTGAGCGGAAACGGGGGGCAGGTCGTCATTAGCAGCTCTTCCACTTACAAGGGCACCACCACGGTAAACGCCGGGGCCACTCTTCGATTTGACGGTACCATCAACAACATCGGGGGCGGGCCGGGGGTTCGCGACATCCTGCTTGGCGAAGGCGCTTCCCTTGTGCGCAGCGCTGGGGCGGTGAACAACGCCTTTCTGAGTCGTCTGGTCGAAACCAGCAACGTGCTTACGATCTACATGGGCAACGGCTCCAACGGCAGCGCCCTCGACTTCAGCGGCACCGCGGGCGGGGCCTACCTGCCGAATGCCAGCCTCGCGTTCTACGACAGCGTCGGCACGGGCGGTTTTACCTACACCGGCGCCCTCACGCCCGCCAACAACACCTACCGCTTTGGGGGATCGAAAGCCGGCAACAACATCAACCTCCCCAACGCCAACCAAATGACCGGTGCCAGGTCGTTGGTCGTAAGCGGGGGGAACCTCGTGCTGCAAAAATCGAACGACTTCACCGGCGACATTCTCATCGCCGCCGGCAAACTGACCATCTCCGGCAGCGGCTCGCTGGGCTCGGGCAATTATGCCGGCGCAATCACCAACAATGGCATGCTGGTGTATTCCTCCAGCGCCAACCAGATCCTTTCCGGCCCGATCGGCGGCTCGGGAGCGCTCACCAAGGACACCTCCGCCACAAGTACCCTGACGCTCTCGGGTGCGAACACCTATTCCGGCACGACGACGGTCACCGCCGGCACGCTGGCCTTGAGCGGCGCGGGCACGCTGGGCAACGGCTCGGCCAATTTAACCGTTAACGGCGGCGCAGTCGACCTGGGCGGCACGGCGGATCAGACGGTGGGCGCGGTGAGCATCACCAAGGCCGCCACCAGCGGCGATACGATCGGCAACGGCAGCCTCGCCGGCACGTCCTATGCGGTCAGCAACACCAGCGGCAACGTGATCGTCTCGGCCGACCTCCTGGCCAACGGCGCCGCCGGCCTGACCAAGAGCGGCGCGGGCACCCTGACGCTTGCCGGCGCGAACACCTACGCCGGCGCGACGATAGTCAGCGCCGGCACGCTGAGCCTGAGCGGCGCCGGCACGCTGGGCAACGGCGCCAACAATCTGACCCTAAGCGGTGGTTCGCTCAATCTGGGTGGCACGGCCGATCGCACGGTCGGCGCGGTGAGCATTACCACGGCCGCCACCAGCAGCGACACGATCAGCAACGGCAGTTTCGCCGGCACCTCCTATGCGGTCAGCAATGCCAGCGGCAATGTGATCATCTCGGCCGGCCTGTTGGCCAACGGCACCGCTGGCCTGACCAAGACCGGCGCAGGCATTTTGACCCTTTCCGGTGCGAACACCTATTCCGGTACGACGACCGTCACCGCCGGCACGCTGAGCTCGAGCGGCTCCGGCACGCTGGGCAACGGCACGGCCAATCTGACCCTAAGCGGCGGCACGCTCGATTTGGGCGGCGCGACGAATCGGGCGGTGGGCGCGGTGAGCATTACCACGGCCGCCGCCAGCGGCGATACGATCAGCAACGGCAGTCTCGCTGGCACGTCCTACGCCGTCAGCAACACCAGCGGCAACGTGATCATCTCGGCCGGCCTGTTGGCCAACGGCACCGCTGGCCTGACCAAGACCGGCGCAGGCACGCTCGTGCTCTCCGGCGCGAACACCTACGCCGGCGAAACCACCATCGCCGGCGGCGTGCTGCAACTGGCCGCCGACAACGCCCTGCCCGCGACCGCCGTCGTGCGGATCGGCGACGAGGCGCTCGGCTCCGGCGTACTCGACCTCGGCGGCCACAACCTGACGCTGGCCGGCCTGTACACCGGTGCCGAAGGCCCCAGTCACGGCGCCTTTTGGGACGAAGTGATTAACACCAGCGCCACGCCCGCCACCTTGACGCTCATCAACTCGTCCGACTACCTCTACGCCGGCCATTTTGCCGGCAACCTCTCGCTGGCCAAGTACGGCGCGGGGCGGTTCACCGTCGGTGGTGTGAGCACGAACTCCGGCTCCGTCCTCGTTTACGACGGCACGCTGCAAGTCACCGGCTGCTTCGTGGCCGACGTCACGGCTGTCCCCGGCTTCGGCAATCCACAATTGTGTGGCAAGGTCGATCCGCTGTACTTCACGGTCATTACCGGCATCCTCCACGGCCACGCGGGTCTCGAACTGGAGGACTACACCTATCCTCCAGGAGATCCTCTTCCGCCGAACGGCCCGAAAGGACTGACAGCGACAACGGCTCTGGTCGCGGCCACAGATTGGCGGGCGGCAGTGTATAAGGCAGTGTCGGGATGGGTCTTTGTCAAAGATACGCAACAGCAACTCGATTTCCCCACGATCACTCGGGAACCCGCGCCGACGCTAGCGATTACGAATCAGCCCTTCCTGGTCGGTACGATGGGGGAATTAAACGACGCCGTCGAGACGTACCAGGCAAACAACCCCCAGTACAACCGCTACCACTCGGGGCGTTACCCTTACGTGTTCGATCTGGACGCTTCGCAATACGACCTGGACCCCGACACCAAGCTGATCGTCCTGGAGGACTTGACCATCCTGAACCCGAGCGCCGTGCCCGCATCTTGCCCTTGGATCAACGACAAGGACTACGACGACGCCTATTGGGTGGTCGAAGTGAGCGAGCCCGTGAAGATCAGCGCTACCAATGCCTATGCGCGGGAATCGTCCGGCGGCGGTTCGAGCGATCCGCAAGACATCGGGGTGTTCACGATCAGCCGGGGCGAGGAAAACACGGCGGGAACTGCCCGAGTGAAGTACCAGGTGTTGACGCAGACCGATCTCCCTACTATCAATGTCGCAACCGACAAGTTCTTCAGCGATACCGACGCCGACTACGATACGAAGTTGATTGAGGAACTCGATGCGGAAGGCCGGTACATAGGTTACGTCGAGATTCCCGACGGTTTCTCCAGCGTCACGCTAACCGTCAACCCACGGAATAACACCAAGACCGTGGGAGGAGAAGAAAAGGAGGTCAAGGAGTGGGACGAGATCGTGAGGATCAAGCTGCTGGAGGTGATCGACACAACGTCCGGTGGCAGCGGTTACGAGCCAATATCCTACCGGATCCTGCAAGATACCGCAACCGTGACGATTCTGGACAACGACCAGATCGGCGGCTTCGTAAACCGCAACGTCGATGTCGTGAGCACCGGCGAGGCAAAGGAGTACCTCGGCAACGGTACGGTCAGCGTGGATGTCCAGGGCGGACAGGTCACGCTCACGTCGGCCTTGCAGTTCGATGCCTTCTCGCCCGTCTATCAGGGCGACGATAACCTGCGGCCCATCATCTCCGTGGAAATGGCACTGCCCGACGATACGGGAGTTCCTTGCGATGCGATCACTGCCACACTCACATTCGGCAGCAAGGATGACAACGACGCATCGTTCCGGACCTCAACGACATTCACGAATGTTGACGAGATCACCTCAACCACTGAGACACTGAGGTTCGTCGTCCTGGGCCCTGCCGGCTTGGCGCAGAAGCTCAGCACGGGCCACTACGACTGGGATGTGAAGTTCCACACGAAGTTCGGTAGTAAGGAGTGCGATCGCACCGTGCGTGGTTCGACCGAGATATTCAACCGCGTGAGTGACTCGCTAGGAGAAAGCGAGTTCGGCCAGCGGTGGTGGGTCAACGGGTTGGATGCTCTCGTCCCCAGTGATGGCAACTCGTCCCGAATGGCCGACGAGGGACTCGCGGCTATCGGAGGCATGGCATTGATGCGAGGAGATGGCACGTCGGCATGGTTCGTTCGTACACCCACCGGCACGAGCGTTGTCAACCCGATTAAGAGCTTCGTGCCCGAGTCCACGCCCGTCGACCCCCAACTGCCGGGGTGGCGAGTGGGTAGCGCCAGCGTTTCCGGCAACTCGGGGCCCACTAAGGCCGGTTATGGCGGGGATTACTATTACTATAAGGGTGGAGATCCGTCTTCATCCGGCGGGTCTCCATCCGAGGCTAAGGCCACTTGGAATCTGGGTGACTTACCGGTCGATCATATCTACGAACTCTTCGCCACCTGGGTACCGGGTCCCGATTCAGCCGGAGAAGTCAAGTACAAGGTAGATGGGGCGACGCCGGTTCGACAATCCTCGGGGACGATTGACGCTGATGGCATTGTCAAGGTGGACCAGCGATATACACCGGGCGAATTGAGCCCCAATGGATCCTCGCAAACTCCCAAGACTTATTGGCGCAGCCTGGGTTTCTACGAGGTTAAGAAGCAGGGAGACGAGACGGCGCATGAGGTCACAGTAACGTTGACTGCCAGTCCCGGAAAAGACAAGGTCGTCACCGCCGACGCCGTAATGTACACAGGAAGTTGGGACTTCCGTACGCCCGAGGGCACGTACTTGGCGGGAGGCTTGGAGACGGTACCGGATCCAGAGAATCCGACAAAGCAGATATTCCATTTCACCAATAAGTACGGGACCGAGTACCGTTTCGACTGCGAGGGCCTGCTGCGGAAGACCTTTGACCGCAACTTGAACCAGACCAAATATGAGTATGTCGATGCCGATGGCGACGGCAGCAAGGACGAGTTGGACACGATCACGGTGCAAGGCAACTTGGGCTGGAAGTTCACCTACCAAGACCAGAAGCTCACGGACATTCGGGACTTTGCCGGACGCCATACGGGTCACGAGATCAATAGCGGGCAGTTGTCGACCATCACCTGGCCCGATCCGGCGAATGGGAACTCCGCCCGTCCGCAGGCGACATTCACGTACGATGGCAGCGCCGGCGGCCGGCTGCAAAGCGTCACCCGCGAGGGAGCGAGTATTGATGGGTACGAGACAACGACGATAACCTACTCGTCCGGCCAGACCGAATGGGTTGTCGGCGTAGAGAACCCCGACGGCGCCGACTGGGCGTTGCAGCCGTTCCTGAGCGACGGAATCGACACGACGATCCGCAAGCCGGCCGCGGACGCCTATATCGGCGCCCGCCTGTCTCTGAAGACCGGGGCGCTGGATGAGCCGAAGGCAACCTACACCGACGGCCGGAGCAACCAGTGGCTCTACCAGACCGACCACTACGGCCACATCGCGGCCCAGGCGGCGCCGGCAACGGACGACTGCCCGCTACAGGACGTGTGGCGGTGGCAGCGGGCGTACAATTCCTCCTCCGGCATGACGCTTACCTACACCGAGCCGGCGGGCGGCGGGGGAATCGCGGGCTACCTGGGCGAACTGGAAACCGTCTACACGTACGTCAGGGGCAACCTCACTCAGGTCGATTACGCGGACGGCACGAGCGAGGAATGGGAGTACGATTCTCAGTTCAGCCAACTGACAAAATACATCGATCAGATGCTCCGCGAGACGGTCTATGAGCTCGGCAGCCACGAGAACGTGGTGTCGGTGACGGAGTCCGGCGGCGGGCTCGTCCGCAAGACGAAGTACGACGAATACACCCCGGAGCCCGACGACATCGGCGATCTGCCCGGAGGTCTGCTCAAATCGGTCACTTCTGGCTGCGACGACAGCGGAAGCGGCAACAACGCCGTGACTACGGAATACGTCTACTACGGTGAGGCCGCGGGCGATGCGGCGGCAAAACGGGGACTGCTCAGGCAGGTACTTCGCGCCGTCGACTCGTACGTGCCGCAAACCGAGATTTACGACTACGACATCCGACGGAATCCGGTCTCGGTGTCGAACGGTCAAGAGAACGAATTCGAGCGCACGACCGAGTACCTCTACGACCACCTCAACCAACTCGTCAAGGTCACGGAGTTGGGCACTACCGACCACGACCCGCCGGTCACGGAATACTGGTACGACGGCGTGGGCAATTCCATCGCCGTCATTGACCCGAACGGCAACACGACGGACTACGCATACGACCGCATGAATCGGCTCAAGCAGGTGCTGCAGCCGGTGCCGGGTGGCTCGGCAGACAGTGAGCAGACTCGCCCCGAAATGCTCTACGACTACGACGGGAACGGAAACCGGGAGAAGGAGTACGTCTTGGGCCCTGCGGGCGTGTATCGAACCACGACGAACACCTACAACGCCCGCAATGAATTGACGAAGACGCTCTATCCCGAACCGGGCTATTCAGCCTCCGAGGCGGGTATTGTCTACTACGCGGGAGGGCAGTCGGCCCAGCCCATCGCCTGCTACGCGTACGACACGCTCGGCAACCTCAAATCGCAGACGGACCCCAGGTTCGGCAATAACCCGGCCACAGGCAAGCGGACCGAGTACCAGTACGATCCGTTGGGCCGCGTGCGGAAGGTCACTTCGCCGGCGCCGTGGAACGGTCCCACGGAGAGCACGGTGAGCACGACCACGGCCTACTATGCCGACGGCCGCATGAAATCCGTCACGTCGCCCGGCCCCAACGGCGATGTGACGACCAACTTCACTTACGATGGCCTCGGACGTTTGCAGACGGAAGTCCGCCCCGGGGACGGCCGCGGCAACCAACTCACGATCACCTACGGCTACGACTTGCGCGACAACCTGAAGACCGTCACCGAGTCGGGCGGCGCCAAGTCGCGCGTGACGACGACCTACTACGACGCCCTCGATCGCGTTATCGCCGTCGACGGCCCCGACGCGGATGCCGCCACCAACCATCTTGGCACGTCCACCTATTACACATACAACCCGGCCGGCGAGGTCGAATGCCAACTTGTGTTCGCCGGCAACATCGACGCCGCGCACGTTGCCGACGGCCGGATTCTGTTGTCGGAATTGGAGGACCAAGCCTTCGCCGTGTGGAACCGCGCCAGCAACAACGTCGCCAAATGGACGCTCTTCACCTACGACAATCTGGGCCGCGTCAAGACTGCGTTCATTTCGGCTGACGTTCTCACCACCAACACCTACGACAAGCTAGGCAATGTCACGCAGCAGAAAGTTGATTTCACGGACGCTTCCGGCCCAGTCGTGCTGACAACGACCACGGAGTACGACGCCCTCTCCCGCGCCTGGAAGGTCTCCAAGCCGGCGGCCGTGGGAACCGCGGCAACCGAGGTCGCCTACTATGTGGACGGCAACGTCAAACGCCAGAAATCCCCCAGCCCCACGGGAACGGGCCAGGTGCAAACGGACTTCGTCTACGATGGCTTGGGCCGCCCATTCACAACCACAACCGATGATTCCGCAAAGGCCGGCGGAAGGGTCACGACCACAACGTGGCACGACGCCCTGGGCAACGTCACCAAGACCAAAGACGTCACCGGCGTCGAGAACTTCGCTTGCTACGACTTGGCCGGCATGTTGATGGCAACCGTTGCCGAGCGCGATAAGACGATCGTCACCGGCAGCACCGAGGTCACAGACAAGTGCTATCTGGAGACGCTTTTCGAGCGAAATGCCGACGGTTCGGTAGCGAACCAGTACCAGGATGTGATCGCGGCGCCCAATTCCTCGACATCGGTCCTCCACGCCTATCCCGCAACCACATTCACCTACGATCACCTTGGCCGCGTCCTGTCGCAAAAGGAGCCAAACGCGACAAAGGCCACTACCTTCACGTACGACGCGTTCGGCTATCGCACGTCGCTGACGGACCCGAACAACATCAAAACGGAATTCGCGGTCGACAAGCTCGGCCGGGTATCCACGGACACGGTCTCCGGCCTGCCCGACCGGACCTACGACTACGATTCCTTCGGCAATCTGCTCCAGTCCACCGACCGCGAAGGCAAGACCATCGAATACCGATACTACGGCAACGGCACCCGCAAGTCCGAGCGCTGGGTCGACTCGGTCGACAACTACATGGCCGAGTACTGGTACACGCCGCTGGGGGAACTTGAAAAGGCCCTGGACAACCGGTCCGAGTACGAATACTACTACGACGCCGCGCGCGGCCTGAGGGCGGAAACGCAATCGCTTGACCCCTTCAACTACCAAGCGGTGGATTTCATCTACTCCCGCGGCTTGCTCGGCCAGGCGAACGCCGTCTGGGCCGACTTGCCCGGCACGGCCAACGACTTCGTGAACGCATACACCTACGACAACCGCGGCCGCCTGAAACAGGTGACCCAGGAGGGATCGCCGCCTCCCGGCGATACGGCGGCGCCTCCGTACAATACGAAGGCCAAGTGCGTCACCTTCGATTATCGGCACTCCACGCTGACAGAAGGCGGCACGCCCTTGTTCGCGACGATTGCCAAGCGGTACAACTCCAGCACGGCTACGGGCACGCCGGTTGCCACCACGGACCGGAACGATCTTATTGCCGGCGGCACCTACATCACCATGCAGTACGCCGGCGATCTGCCGGCGGACTACGAATCGTTCCCCGTGAACGCCAACACCATTGCCAAGTATTGGCAGTACCAAGACCCGCGCGGGCTGCTGGCCCGGAAGAGCACCGAGGGCACCAACGTCCAGAACAGCACGGTCGTCAACGGCTACGACGCCGTCGGACAACTGACCGCGGTGGAGACTACCATCGGTGAGAATACGACAACCCAGTCGATTACCTACGACGAGAATGGGAACCGCAAGAGTGACGACTTGTTCAGTGCGAGCAACCGGCTGCTCTACGCCAGCGACGCGCGCGACTACTACGGCTACGACGCCGAAGGCAACGTTACGAGCCAGTGGGACTTCGCTGCGCAGGGAATCAGCGCGGCGCGAGGCCGGGACGAGTTTTCGTTCGGCCAGCAAACCAGCCCGGGGAATGCGTACCAGCTTGTGATCCAGGGGTTGCGGGTCGACATGGAGCTGTTCAACGTCCAGGTGCTTGTCGCCGGTCAGACGGTGTACGAGACTCAGGCCAATGCACGGCCAACGGACGAGGCCGGGGTGTTCGAACTCAATAAAAGGATGTGTTTCTGGCTCGGCAAATACACGGATCCGCAAAGCGTCTCCGTGCATCTCCAGAAGGTGGGCGGCGGATCTGATCCGTGCGTCACCGCCGGATCCATTGAATTGGACTTCTTGAGGGACTACACCGAATACGCTTGGGACCGTCGCAATCGGCTTCTAAGCGCCACGAAGTTCACTGGTGCTCAGGAGGGCACGGTTTCCGAGACCATTCCGTGGAGCGGCGGCCTATCGGCCGCATTGGTCGAAGGCGGCACGAAGCACTACGTCTACGACGTCCACAATCAACTCATCCAGGAATATGTCACCTACCCGGCCGCGCCGACGGTAGCGAAGACCAGCGCTGCGTACGTCTACCAAGGCGGGCATCGCGTGGTGGAAATCCTCAAGCAACAGGTGGACTTGCAGCCGGGCGTTTATGAGACGGGCGTTTGCATCCGGCTCTACGGGCAGGG
>Ga0233425_10011299_pt1 | contig 10474 bp, 8 predicted proteins | sample Watercolumn_Towu_2_FD_181712 | JGI IMG/M metagenome (GOLD analysis project Ga0233425, IMG submission 181712) | Freshwater microbial communities from Lake Towuti, South Sulawesi, Indonesia - Watercolumn_Towuti2014_140_MG | ecosystem: Environmental > Aquatic > Freshwater > Lake | place: Indonesia... | reverse complement strand
ACCACATTTAAGCCCATCACTAAAGTTTATAAAATGTAGTAAAATTATAATATTTGGGGATCGTCTAACGGTAGGACAGCGGCCTTTGGAGCCGTTAATCATGGTTCGAATCCATGTCCCCAAGCCAATTACCTTCTTTAGTGTAAACAAGGAGCTCGTCAAAGGGTTTTCGCAAGGAAACATCTAGGTTTCTACCGTTTAGCGTGCAGTTCTGAAGTAGATAATTGAGAAATTGCCGTTTTTCTTCTGGTTCAGAACTTTCAAATACTTTAAAAGCTCGTTGAGATATATCCAGTACCTTCTTTGCCTCAATGTAATAGTTACTGTCTGCTCTAGTGTGATTATTAATTTGGCCCATTATTTGGTCCCTCTTGTTAAGATACTCCTTAGCTTTCTTGTCATATATATCGTTAGTAATACGCCCATCGAGTTTGTCTTCGTACATCTGTTCTAGCCGTGACTTGATCCTAGCTAATTCCTGTTCTAGCAAGGTTATATTTCTCTTGTAGAAGCTGGATTCGTCTTCGTGGGACCTTTTTAGGGCTTCTGTAAGGTCCTGTAGCACGTCTTCTGGCATTAGAAGCTGTTTTAGGTTGTTTGATACCTGTTCTATTAACTTTTCTTCACGTATCCAAAATAAATCCTCTTTTGTATGCGTTTTGTGATAGTTGGTGCAGTGGTAGTAGATGTATTTGTCTTTTGATTTCTCGGCAGTAATCGTACAGCCGCATTGTGAGCATTGTATTAGACCTCGGAATATAAAGGGTTTTGAAGCGTATTTAAAAGGTTTTTTATGCCAATTAGTTTTTATTAGCTGGACGCTATCGAACAATTCCTTTGTAATTATTTTTAGGTATTTGTGTGGGTATTTCTTGCCCTTCCAATTCATTTCGCCATAATAAAAACTATCTTTTAATATTTTATCCATAAATCCCTGTGATAAATTAATATTGCTGGTTAGACCTAAACTATTAAGTTGAGCCCGCAATGTAGACAAAGAATAATTTCCGGTTGCGTATAACTCAAAGCTTTTCTTAATAAGGTCTACGTATCTTTCATCAGCGATAATATCCGACTTTCCAGCCTCGTTTTTAACGTTTTTATACCCAATTGGGGCCGGACCTGGCCACTCACCATTTCGTAGTTTCTGCTCTTGGGACCTTTTAACGTTATCGCTCAACTGCAAAACGTAGCTCTTGGCAAACATAATTGCCATATCCCAGCGAAGTATTTCAGCACTGTTTGAATCCTTAGTAACTACGAGATTCTCTCTATAAAAATGGATTTCTACCTTGCCGGCTTTCCGTAGATCATCAAGTTTTACGGCATCCTTAAAGTTTCTGGTGATCCTGTCTACAGTATCAACCAATATAGCGATAGGTTCGTTTTGAGACGTTACAAAATCAAGAATCCTTTCGAAGTTTTCTCTCTTATCTTTTGAAGCCGACTCGGTAAGTGAAAATTCTTTAATGATGCAAAGGTTTTTTAATTGGGCGTGTTCTCTAAGCCTTTGCATCTGCGCATCAGTTGAAAAACCTTCTTCCTGTTCCCTCGTCGATACTCTAGCTAAAATTACTGTCTTCATATACCTAGATCAGTTCTAAGTACCTCTGAAAATTCTTGTTTGGTTAGTTTCTCGTTATAGAAAGGTAGACCGGTTAGCCTATACTTACCCCTCTCAAAAAGAGTGTTTATTTGAAATTCTGACTTAATTTCCTTGAGGAAATCTTCTTTCCATTTGTCTTCCGTTAATCTATTACTACCTTTAGGTTCTATGAATAGCTGGTAAGAAATAGGGTTCTTGCTTCTTTTGGTTTTTGCAAATAGCACAAAGTCAGGCTCTATGGCTCGTCCATCGCTGAATCTGTAAATCTTAAACAACCGTTCGTTCCTAAGCAGGTAAACGTCATCGTATTTCTTTTTCATTTCATCCATTGCCTGCCGGATAAACTGAATAAAGTATTTTTCTTCGGACGTGCCGTAATTTTCGTTATACATATACCAGTCTTGAACGCTCAAGTCCAGCCGCAAGTCGTCGTTTGTGGTTTCGCTCATCGCAATTCCAAATTCCTTATCTTCGCCGCCTTTCAAGATCTCTAAAGTCTTGGTTTTTGCCACGGCTTTAATGCTTTGGGCACAAAATTCCTTTGTGCCGATAAAATCGCTGCTGATAGCCGAAATTTTGCCCGCTAACGCCTTAAATGCGGTTAGGGCGGTTTCGTATTTGTCCTCATTGGTCAGATTGTCCAGCCTGCCGTTTTTGGCGGCTATTTCAACCTGTATAAGTCCGCAATAATCCTTTGAGGTGATGAACTCTTCAATGGATTTGAGGTGCGGAAAATATCGGGTTACAGAATTAAAACAGTAAAAATCAATTTTATCTAACGCCTTGCGTAAAATGCTTTTTTCAAAACTGTTTAGCTTAAAAGTTTTTTTCCGCAATTCTTCAACCGGCAAGGCTTGCTCGCTGCCGAAAATTTCGGCTTCCTGCGAATGGCCGGTTTTAATGCGATAGCTAAAGACAGCATTTTGCACAATATCGTTTAGCGATCTTACCTTGCTAAAATTATTTTTTTCCAGCTTGTTCGTAAAAATCTGCCCAGTATTCCAAAAGCCGGTTTTTTGTATACCGTCTTTGATTTTGACTATCCGTGTAATCCGGTTGTCTGGCGTAATACCGATATTTACCAGTTCATTTCGGAGTTCGGCAATATACCGGCTGTCCGTTAAGCTGTGATAATGCAGTTCTTCCAAAACCCGCAATTCGTTGTTCAAGTCCTTATCGTATTTACGTTTGTCTTTTTCCTGTTGGCCGTTTGCCGTAAACGGATAATAACGTGCGCCACGGCCAATAAGCTGCGCTTCGGATATGGTCGTGCTTCCGGCTTTGCCCGCTTTGGCGTCCCTCGTTTCGTAAAGGCGCACAATGTCAAACAGGTTCAAAACGTCCCAGCCCTCGTTTAACATATTCGTGGTAAAGATAACTCGTATTTCGTTGTTGTAATCCTCAAGACTGTTGACCTTAATCTGTTTTTCTTCGCTGTCAGCTTTGCTATTTACTATTAGGCACTTTTCTTTTGCAAAATCTTCCTTGATTTCCTTTACCAAATTGGCGGTCGTGATATTATTGGCGGCAAAATAATCAAATGCCTGCTTCATCACGCCGTCTGTGCTGCCGCTTTCAACCTTTTTAACATCCGCAACGGTTAGGGTATCAATCGTCTTGTAAAACTGCTGTTCAAATTCCTCGGACTCTTTAATCTGTTTGGACTTAAACAAAATTACCGGCTTTAACTGGATTTTGTGCTTCTCGGCAACCTTGCGCCGGTATTGGCTTAAAATGACGGCTTGTAACGCCCGCATTTTTAAGTCCCAATCCGATTGAAGCAGCTGCACGTCTTTGGAAAAGCCGTCTTCACGGAAATTCTTGAGTGTATATTGGTAAATGATTTTATCGGCGTATTTGCGGGCTACGGCTTCGTGCTTTAATTCAATCGTGGCCGTATATTCCAGCATTACGTTTTGTTCATTAGCCTTGAAAATCCTGTTTACCGTGTATTCCCAGCTGTTTGTTTCTTCCTGTTCTTCCTTGTCCAATTTTGATTTTGTCAGGGTGTTAATGTGGTGCGCCTCATCGGATATAAAAGCAACTTTCAAGCCCTTAAAATCTTCGTAAGTGATGGCGTTTTCAGACGGCGTATTCAGACGGCTGTGCAAGCCCTGTATGGTCGCAAACAGGATGTTGATGTTGTCAGGGTTAGCGGCTTCAAAATTTTCCACTTCCTTAATCTCAATTTCCTTGTCGTTAAAAACAACCCTGTCCGCAAAAAGGTATTTGCTGGATGACTTATCCAAAAAATTGCTCTGCGTTTTTTTAATAATGTTCGTGTTGTTTACGAAAAAGATAAAATTGCGGTAGCCTAACGAATACAAATACAAAATATCGCCGGCCATAATTAGCGTCTTACCGCAGCCGGTAGCCATATGAAAAAGCAAATGCACGGGTTTAATACGCTTCTTGTAGCTGTGCAGGTAATACTCAAAACGGGCTAAGGCTTCTTTTTGGTATTCCCGTATCGTAAATCTTTGGTTCAGGTTTTTTGCTACGCAATCGGGTATGTCCCTGTCCAAAATATCCTGCTCGGATAGGATGTTGAAAATTTTAACTAAAGTTTCTTCAGTTTCCATAAAGGAATTTTAGCTGTAAAATTGTTTGTTAATCTTTTTCTCTTCGGCCGGAATTTTATAGGTAGCGTCTTCCATTTCGTTGTAATTTACATACAGATGGTTTTTGTCTAAACATTCCAACAAAACTTTTTTTTGCTCGTCTGAAGTCATCTGCCCAAACTGTTTTTGCTCAAACTTGCTCAAATCAATCTCATAGCGGAAAAACGCCTCAGCCTGCATTTTTTTGTAAATTGCTGTTAGTTCCTTTACTGTCTTTGCTTCCTGTATGGCCTGTATATACTGCTCATTCCATTGCTTCAATTCCATATACACAAAAGACCCGCCGCCTTTCCAGTTTACGGCTTTAGAAATTCCACTTTGCTCGCCTTTAATTGTATTTTTTAACCTTATCGAACAACCATCTTTGTCGTAATCTAATTGTTCAATCCCGATATACCGTCTGCCCATTTTGTGCGCCACGGCTGCCGTTGTGCCACTTCCCAAATGATAATCCAATACTAAATCACCCTCTTTGGTGGTTAGTTCTATTATTCTTTGAACTAATTTTTCTGGCTTCTTTCCTTTTTTTAATTTTACCCCGCCCTCGTTATGTAAATCATTAGGTAAAACATCATCCCAAATGTCGGTTATTGGTTCAGCAAATACTTTTTGTCCATCAATTTCTGTCAGCCTATTGGATAGAAATAAAATAGCCTTGCCATTAAAAATGTAATAATCAGCTTTACCATTATCCCTTTTTAGATGGTAAACTTTTGATGTATCATCTTTGGACTTATATTTTATTTTTACAACTTCGTCAGCGACTGCGTTATCGTCAAGCGAAACAAATTGCATTATCCGGTTAGCATTATTGAAATAAAATTTTTCCAGTTCTTCTTCGTAAGTTTCGCCAAAATGCTTTTTTATTTTTTGCTTGTCAATTCTTAAAGCATTAGCCCAAGCGTCTAATACCGAACTAAATTTCCATTTTTCTGATTTATCATTAAAATTAACAACAAAATTGTTATATCGCTCGTCCCTGCCTTTTTTCCTAAGGACTCTGTTGACTTGCCAATCCACAAAATTTTTTGAATATACAATTAAGTATTCAGAAATGTTTACTACGCCTGGGTTGATAACTTTTGCGCCTGATATAGCACTTCTTTTTACAGTAATTACATTTTTCCTGTTCGCTTTACCAAATATGTCATCCATTAAAACTTGCAGGTAAGCCAACTCATTGTTATCAATCGAGATAAATATTGAGCCATCATCTTTCAAAAAATCTCTTGCTATTTGTAGCCTGTTTTTCATAAAAGTCAACCAGCTGGAACGGTTGAAGCTATCATTATATTTGAAGCCGTCATTGCCGGTGTTGTAAGGCGGGTCAATGTAAATAAGTTTAACCTTGCCTCGGTATTTTTTCTTTAACGAGTGCAGGGCTAAAAGGTTATTGCCTTTGATTATTAAATTATCCTGTTCTGTTATCTGTTCAACTTTATGCTCGCCGGTTTTGTCTATTTTTTGGAAATTGGTTAAAACTTTTGGTTCAAATAATCGGTCAATTTCATCGGGTGCAAGGGTTTCGTTATAAAAAATTTCGTTGCGCTTTATATCTTCCTTGTCCTGCCCACCCTCAAGAACGCAATCTTTGTAAGGCCACGCTAAAACCACGTTGCCACTATCTTTCAAATAATCCATTTCATCCATCAGTCCGATATGGTTTTTGAAAGCCGTAAAAGAGTCCGGCAAAAATTCCTTGTTGTTTATAAACTTAATAAATTTGTCTTGGTCAAAAAACCAGCTTCCGGCGGCCTGCACGAAAAAGTGTTCCTTAATCTGATTGTTTTTCAGCAGCAATTCCAAAAGAGCCGTGTCAAGTTTTAAGGCTGCCTCAGTGACAGAATTTTTTAGGATCTTTCCCTCAGCGAAGAATCGCTTATCTTTTTCTAGAAGTTTGGGTAATTCGTCATAAATATTTTGCATACTATCTGGACCTCATTTTTTCTAAAAATCTATCAAAATCAACTACGTTAATTCTGAAGTTCTTGCCTAACTTATAAGCAATCAGTTTGTGGGCTTTTATATAACGGTATATAGTCATTACATTGACTCTAAGGGTATTTGCGGCTTCTGAGGCGGTTAAGAACTTATCTGGCATCAATTTAATCATAGTTTACATTTCTTTACACAGCAAATCGGACTTTGCAGGTAGATATTTGGTTATTTCTTCGGATACTTTGCTGAAGTACGCCGATTCGTTGCCTACAGAATCTTTATATCTCTTAAGGCTATTATTCAGCCTAAACCAAGTTCTATCTGTGTAGTGCTTAGTAATAAATTGCCTTAGTGGCCTTTGCCCGCAGGATCTCCCAAAGTACATCGATCCAATAATTGCCAACAACCTTTGGGTCGTAATTTTTGGTTCACTTTTAAGTATTTCTGTAGCTAATTTTTCAGGGTTTAAGTCGTTAGAAAGTACAACTTGATTGGTTCCGCTAGTCATAAGATCCCAAAAATGACTAACTATCTTCTTACTGATTCTACTACTAAAAAGATTCTCAAAGGTAGTATTTTGATCCTCGCCCATTCCCCTTAGTAAAGACACGATTTTTGATTTAAGGTTCAGCCTTGTTTCTATTCTTAGAACCTCTGTTTTTTGTAAAAGATTTAGTTGTGCAGGGTTATCACTGTCCATCTTAAGTCCATTCTTTTTTTGTAAATCCTTGATTTTATCGTAAACAACAACCCAGTATGATTTTGAACAAAATGTTAGGGCGTACCCTAGGTCTTTAAATTTGGTTCGGTCTAAACTCAGCCTTTGAGTTAGATCAACCTTAGACAACTCTTTGATAATCATCGATGAAGTTACATATTGCGGTAACGGTATGTTTTTGGAATAGTGAACCGCAGAAACTTGGGCCCTATTAAGTATATCCGTAGTAACACCCACGCCCATGTGTTTCATACGATCAACAAGAACGTTAACCACCATTTCAAAGTCAGTATCGGCTAGTTCATCTAAGTTGTTCTTATAGATCAGTTTAGGTGCGCTGAACTGTAATTTAAGCAACGTTGTCAGTCCGCCTCTCACTGCTCTTCTGGTTACAGTTAAGTATGGACCGCCGATAAACTCTTCCGGCGGGTTTTGTAAGCTTTTTATGAATGCTCGTGGTCCGAACTTAGCCGTTGAGAGATAAGTAAGTGATGGATTGAAGCAGTCAGGGTCTAAAATTCGGCAGTTATTAATAGGTATTGTTAAAACAACGGTATCAATCATTTTTTGTTTTCCTTTTCCTTTTGCAACCTACGTTCCACTTTAAGTAAAAGTTCAAAAAACTGGACTAAGTTATTAAAGTCCTGTGGTTCAATATTTAGTTTTTTTCCGGCCGGAATTTCGGTTTCAATTTGTTTCACACCCAAATTTAATCAGAGTATTTTTGAAAGGTCGGTAACTAAGGGAGTAGGAAATTAGTGATACAAAATGTAGCAGTTTTTGTATGTATTAAGTGTTACCTTGGGAAGTGTTCTTTGTATCGGTGGTATAGCATTTTTAGATAGTCTTCATTCATAAGGTCAGCTAGTTCAGGGTCCTTAGACTCGATCGACAACCTATCAGCAATCTCTTTAAAGGAGAACCTGCTTACATCCCTCATTTCTACTATTCTTTTTGCCAGTTCTGATCTTTCAAAACGATGGGTTTTTGGCTTGGGTAGTTGGTCTAAACAGCTTTTTATAACATTCCACTCGGAATCAATTAGAGAAAGTAACTCAGTTTTAGTTATATTTTCCTTTATGACGATCTTTGTTGATTTTAGGCCATAATCGTCATCTTTATTTGGACCGTACACTTCAACAGGTAATCTTTCTGGAGTATAAAAAATATTATAAAAGGCAAAATAAGACAAAGAACTCCACCAATAATATGGCAGGTTTAATTTTTCGCACATCCTTTGACCTTCTTCGAAAAAAGCTTCCAGTTGATCGTCGTTTAGTATCCCTTCCATTGCAAATTTTTCGTCTGGCGTTTCTTGCGGATAACCTAGCTCTGGAATTTCGTATTTTATACGGATATCTGTGACCCAGTCTTCAAATTCTTTTGATTGTTCTAGGAAATCAACAACTTTTCGTGTTTTTTCTTCAGATAGGTTATAGGAGTTTTTTGGGTTTTCGTTGACTACTTTATCAATCTTCACACCAATAGTTTATACCTTATCCCTTCAGTGTAATAATAGTTAAAGAAAGACGATCGTTATGCTTTTATCAGACAAAGCGGTCCAGGAGTTTAAGGAAATATACAAGAAAGAGTACGGGATTGAGTTATCCGACGCTGAAGCTACGGAATGTGGGCATAGAGTGGTATCATTTTTCGAAATCTTGATTGGAGAAGATAAAGTTGAGAGCCAACGAAAAAACAGACTAGAAAAGGAACCCCAAGGCTTCAGTTTGGACGAATCCGAAGGGTCCTATAACTGCCGTGTTTGTTCTCGTGCCGTCTCTGGTAAGAATGCGTGGTGGGACCTTAACGGGGTTAAATGCTTGGATTGTCAAAGAAATATCAAGGCCGGCGCCATTCCGGCCGAAATATGCCAAAACGATCGTATTTGGTTTCAGAACTGGCAATTGCAATCAAAATTTGGGTTGCACCCATCTACCATTAGAAAGTTAAGAAGAGAAGGTGTTCTTTGTGGTCGAGATTTGGAAAGAGAAGACAAAATACCTTACTTTACTGTTTACTTGGTCACAGAGAACGAAGATTTTATTAGAAAATATCAGAACAAAAAACCGCAGTATTAAGCTACCTCTTACACCAATATTTTACCTATTTTTGTCATATTACTGTTAGTTTGAAAATTCAAAGTTGGCTTATGCTTATATTAAATAAGGTATGGGAATAAACAAGTGATTATACTACTGTACAGAGGCTCCGAAGCCTGTTCCCCAGAGCGGGAACCCGCTATCGATTCTTTCTTTTCTACAAACAATTCTCTCCGCAGTTTCCTCGGCTTTTTTAATAGATATTCTCATTTTTGCTTCTGGATCTTCTGTTATTAACCTCTTCAAAGTTAACCCCGCTTTCTTAGATGACTCACTTTTCATTACCACCACCCCCTCTATTAATATTGGCACTATTTACTCCATCAATTTCTAAATTGGGTTTCGAATTTGTTTCTTCGTCCTCAGCGGGGCAAAAACCCACGTAGTTACCTTCTACGGCAACTTTAAAAAATCGGCTTGAGATCTCAGTAAGAGTTTCGCAATACTCTTTTCCAATATCTTTAGCTTCTTTAATATTTTTCAAGAATTGTGAAATCAAGGAATAATCAATAATATAACCATGATCTGGACAGCCGTGTACTAAATAATCAACAAATCTATCTAAATCTTTTTTTGAGTCAATGTTATCTGAGTTAAATTCGACCAAAATCCTTTCTGCGTATTTTGCCCCTACCTCCAAAGCGCGAGCTTTTGATCCGATCTCGTACGGGTCAATTTTCTCTAATAATGGCCTATAAAATGCGGGTATGTAAGATAAAAGATGTTCCGAAAGACTTGTCTTTTTAATTCTAACCTCTTTATTATCTATAACCTCCTTCATCATAGACATATAAAGCCGTGAAGCCCTATTTTCGATTGTTTTTAACGTATATTCATCTATTAAAGCACTCTTGGGTTCTGGGTCGGGAAATTCCTCGTCTTTATCACCTCTTAGCTGTGTATCTAATGGACCAAATTCACCAAACTCGTCCATAATGATTGTCGAGCCGCCAAGAGCGAGTAGCGTTGCAGCACTCTTTGCCCAAAAAGGAACTACAATATTTACAATTTTGAAACCCTTTCTTAAAGTCCTTATTATTCGATATGCATCATCTGCACTACCTCCAGGAGAGTTCAAAACCACATCAACCTCGTCGATTTCTGGATGATTTTTCTTAAAACTCATTAACTCCGATCGAACTTTTGCGGTTGTGTCTGGGTATACGTGATGGATAAAAATGAACTGCGGCACTTTACGGATATTTTGGAGCTCCCTGATTAGTTTTATTGCTTCTTTCACATTAAAATTATAGCATTATCTCGAATGCAAAGAAAAGAAATCTAACCTAGGCTACAGAGCAACTATGACATTCCGTTGGGTATGATATCAAACGTTCTGGTTCTGAAAGCGTCAATGAGGGGAAGCCAGATTTAGCTTATAATATGTCCCGATACAGATGCTCGGTGTAAAGGTTGGACGTCGAAATAATAAGACCAATAATTATCTTACTGGACAATTAATTTGGAAAATAAACAACAAGAACCGTGG
>Ga0233425_10011298_pt1 | contig 10474 bp, 9 predicted proteins | sample Watercolumn_Towu_2_FD_181712 | JGI IMG/M metagenome (GOLD analysis project Ga0233425, IMG submission 181712) | Freshwater microbial communities from Lake Towuti, South Sulawesi, Indonesia - Watercolumn_Towuti2014_140_MG | ecosystem: Environmental > Aquatic > Freshwater > Lake | place: Indonesia... | reverse complement strand
GGGATCAAAACCTCTGGATTCCAGGGCCATGGCCAGGGTGTTGGTCTGGTGGATGGCATAAATAAATAGGGGCACGGCCTGGGGGATGAATTTACCCAGGCGTTTGAAGATATTCCCGGATTCCAGGTCAAGACCCCGGGAGACCTGGGCCTGGATAATCGTTGCTCCGGCACCGACAAACGTAGGTACGAGTCGCAACGCCGTGGACAAGGCAAAGGCCAGGGGATAAGGAATCCCCATTTGGATCAGGCCGTTGGTCATTTCTTCATTTCTGGTGGTGGAAAGAAAGACCAGGCCGATACCGACAAAAGTCGCCAGGCGCAATCCCATGGCCAGCCCGTAAAGGAAAGATTCCCGGCTAATGGCCAAAGGACCCCATGCCCACCAGATATTCCGGCCTTGAACAAAAAAAGGCCAAAGAACGGCACTGAAGACAATTAAGAGAAGAAGAATAAAACGGAGCCTCCAGAAATTCGATAGGGACTTAGACCAGAGGGCCAACCCGCTTACTCCCAGACTAATAAAGGCCAGATAGAGAGGATGATTAAAACAAAGACAGCATCCAAAAAGTAATATGGCCGAAACCATCTTGGTCCGTGGATCAAGACGGTGCAGGGGCGTTTTATGGTCGAGGAAAAGGAAGATGTTCATGGTTTAAAAAAGGTTCAAGGCCCAAGGTTTAAGGTTCAAGGAAAAATTAAAGCCCTTGATCCCTAGAACTTTGTCCGAGGACTTCATGTTTCAATTTCTCTTCTGGACATTTGAATTTAACTCCGTAACCATTTGTTCCAGGGTCAGGGCCTCCAGGCCGAGGGCGTTACTCAGGCTAACAAGCGGCGGCGGAGTCAAGGCGGCTTCCGACAATTTGGCTTCCTGGGCAAAGACACGGCGGGTCGGGCCATCTAAGAGGATCGCACCATCCTTCATTAACACTGTGCGGCGGGCATATTCAGCGGCCACCCACATGGAATGGGTAATGATCAGGATGGTGTGCCCTTTCTGATTTAAGGTTTTTAATAATTCCATGATACTTTTCTGATGCTCATAATCCAGACCGGTGGTGGGTTCATCGAGAATAAGCACCTGGGGCTGGGCGGCGAGGACCGAGGCCACGGCTACCCTTTGCCTTTCCCCTTTGGTTAGGGTAAAGGGCAGCTTTTTCTCGTAGCCCTCCAGCCCAACCACTTCCAAAACCTCGTTTACCCGCTTTTTGATGGTCCTGGGATCCAAACCTAAGACCTTGAGGCCGAAGCCGACCTCCTCTTCCACTGTCCGGGCAAAGATTTGATGGTCTGGATTCTGGAAAACATAGCCTACTGTTTGAGCCAAGGCCTGGTGACTGTAAGCTGAGGTCGGTTTTCCCTTTACCAATAGCTGCCCGGCTTCGGGTTTCAATATTCCATTAAACTGTTTGGCCAGAGTGGTTTTCCCGGAACCGTTTTGACCTAGCAGGGCGACAAATTCCCCTTCCCCAACGGTCAGGTTGATTCCCCGGAGGGCCTTTTTGTCGGACAAAGGATAGCTAAAGGCTAGACCTTCGCCTTCTAACATCGGGCAGCTGGTCGAGGGAGTTGCCGGATCGGGTCGTAGGGCTTGGCTCTTTTGGATTAAGGGGTGATCCCGGCGGATCAGGGAAACAGCCTCTTCCAGAGTCAAGGGAAGGCCGGACCAATTCAGGGCCTGAAAAAGCTCCGGGAAACAAGGAGGTTTAATACCGCAGGATTTCAGCCGAGCCAGGTCGTTAAACATTTCCCGAGGAGACCCTTGAGCAACTAAGTCTCCCTCCCTCATTAACCAGACCTGGTCGGCATCGACTGCCATTTCAGGCTCAGGGACGACCATCAGGAGTGTTCGCCCCGCTCGCCTGAGGCCTTGGGCCAAAACTAGGACCTCGTCGGCCCCCTTTGGATCCAGATCGGTGGTGGGCTCGTCCATGACCAGGATGTCAGGCTCCATAGTCAAGACGGAACCAATGGCCAGGCGCTGTTTTTGTCCGCCGGAGAGTGTGGCCGGTTGGCGTTGCCGCATGGCCTCCAAACCGATGACCGTCAGAAAATGATTAAGCCGTCGCTCTATTTCCAAACGGGGCAGACCGTGATTTTCCGGGCCAAAGGCCATTTCCAGTTCTACATTGGTGGAAAAAAGCTGGGCCTCGAAATCCTGCAGGACCAACCCCACCTGCTTGGACAATTGGGCCACAGTCTGTTTGGCCGCCTCTTTGCCTTTGACCAACACCCTTCCCTGATAGGTACCCCTAAAAAACCGCGGGATCAAACCATTCAGCGAATAACAGAGAGAAGACTTACCGGCTCCGCCATGTCCCAAGACACAAACAAAAGAACTGTCTTCAATGTTCCCTTGCAGATGCTTTAACGCCGGATCTTCCTTTTCGGAATAGGAAAAGGTCAGGTCTTCAATGGAGATGGCTTTGTTCATATCTATAACAGGAAGCTTCCGATCAAGAGAGCCAGGGCGGAAACCCAACCCGTGGTGCTGACCGAAAAAGAGGTCAGAGATGGCCCAAGGAGCCCGAATAGACATCCCCCGGTAATGATCCAAGCCCCTAAGATACCGGTCAGTGATTTGCCTCGAACCGGGAGATCCATAACGTCCGGCCAAAAGAGCTTAAGCTGATCCTTGACCAGCCCAAAAACGGCGGTCAACAGGAGAACGCCGATGAGACTGCCTACGGTGTTGTTCAAGGTAATGATTTTAACCAGCACCTTATAGGGGACCAAACCCAAAAAGTCAACCAAGACGCTAATGACAATGGCACAGGCCGCCGAAGAGATAAAGGCGACCAGGATATAGGTCAGCCAGTTTTTCGGATAGCGGGGGCTCCATTGAATGGTTTCATGGTTAAAGGGGAAGAGGGTTGTCCAAAGGGTATAAGGCAGATAGCCCAAAAGGAAATTCCCCACAAACCCGGCCAGAGAAGAAGGGCCTAGAGTGCCTCCAAAAATATCGCCGATCAAATTGCCGATGGCCGATCCCCAGGCCCCGGCCGGCCCGAACATAAGTCCGAAAGGCATGGGAAAAATATTGCCTACGCGGATTTCGGTAATGCCGGGGATGAGAGGAATAGCCGTTTTAAAGGCCAGGAGGGCGGCGCTGTAAATGGCTGCACACACGGCGGTCAGGATGATCATGCGGGTATTTTTCCACATAGCCAGGGCTGCGTTCATGGTTTGATCCCTTCCCTTTGAGGATTAAGAAAGGCGCTAGTTTTATACTTTTTTTTACAACAAGTAATCTTCTTTGATCAATCTAAAAGTAGCACTCCTCAACTAGCTTAAATTAAAAGAAAAATTTTTTTATGCCAAAGGTCGTTTTTGTTTGACCATTGCCCAAGGAATCTGTTAGTAAATCAAAGAGTTATATTAATAACGCCAACCACGTTTAACCCTTAAAGCATTAAGGGAGGAGGAAAAAATGAAAAAAATTGCAGTCATCGGTGCCGGGAACATGGGCAGCGGCATCGTTCAAAAAACAGCTCAAGAAGGGCTTCCAGTGGTTATGATGGACATCAAACCCGAGTTTGTCGAAAAAGGGTTGAATATGATCCGGACCACCTTAGCAGAGGCTGTAGAACGTAAACTCTTGAAACCCGAGGATGTGGGCGGGATCATGGCACGGATCCAAGGCACAACCAATCTGGAAGATGTCAAAGACTGTGATCTGGTGATAGAAGCAGTCTTTGAGGATATGCAGGTTAAAAAGGACCTTTTCCGACGTTTGGATAAAGTTTGTAAAAAATCGACGATCCTGGCGACCAATACTTCATCTTTTGCCGTCGATGAACTGGCGGCCGCCACCAGGCGGATGGACCGTTTTGTCGGTCTCCATTTCTTTTATCACCCGGCTAAAAATCGGCTTCTGGAGATTATTCCAGGCAGCCAAACCTCTGAAAAGACCGTTTTAGCCTGCAAGGATTTCTCCAAATTGACCGGCAAGACGGATATTTTTGTCAAAGACGCCCCGGGGTTTGCCGTCAACCGTTTTTTCGTTCCCTGGTTGAATGAGGCCACCCGGATCTTTGAAGAGGGTATTGCCAATATCCCCACGATCGATAAGGCGGCCATGGACATCCTGGGTATCGGCATGGGTCCGTTCAAGCTTATGAACGTCACCGGCATCCCCATTGCCTGTCATTCGGCCCAAACCCTTGGTGATAAATTAGGGGGATTTTATTCGCCATCGGCCAAGCTCAAGGCCCAATTTTCCTCAGGGCAACTCTGGAATCTGGAGGGGAAAATTCAGGAGGATAAAATCCAGGCGGTCAATGATCGTCTCTTGGCCGGGATCTTTTTTGTAGCCGCTTCTTTGCTGGATGAGGGCGTTTCGGACATTGCCGATACGGATCTGGGGGCCAAGGTAGGCTTACGCTGGCGCCGGGGTCCTTTTGAATTGATGAATCAAATAGGGGTGGAAAAGGCCTATCAGATGGTTGAAAAGCTGCTCAAGGCCTGGCCCGGATATCAATTCCCCAAATGTTTGATTAAACAGAAGGCCAAGGCCAAACCCTGGGAAATCCTCTATGTGAAATATCGGCTGGACGGCAAAATCGGCCGCGTAACCATTTCCCGGCCCGATGCCTTAAACGCCTTTAATGAGACCGTCGTTAAACATTTGGATAAGGCCTTCCGCCAGGCCGAAGCGGATAATAAGGCTGAAGTCATTGTTCTGGATGCCGCCGGGAAGGCCTTTGTGGCCGGAGCGGATATCGGATTTTTCATCCAGTGCATCAAGCAAAACCGCCTGGATGACAACGTGGCTTTCACCACCTTTGGTCAAAAAGTTCTCAACCGGATTGATCAGTGCCCTAAACTGGTCGTGGCTAAAATGGAAGGTCTGGCTTTGGGTGGCGGTCTGGAATACGCCCTTTCAGCCGATGTGATCGTAGCTACCCCCAAAGTCCGTATTGGTTTCCCGGAAACCGGCATCGGCATCTATCCCGGTTTGGGCGGGACCCAGCGGACCAGTCGTTATATCGGTAAAGAGCTGACCAAATATCTGATCTTCACCAACCGTATTCTTTCGGGTGAGGAGGCCCAGGCCATCGGATTGATTGATTATGTCGTCGATCCGGAAAAAATTGAGGCGTTTATTCAAAAACGAATCGCCGAAAAAAAACTGACCCCCAAAAAAGGGAAAAAGACCAGCGCCCTGCCGGCGGAATGGCGAAAGATCAAAGAGCTCTTCAGCGATGACCATATCGCCGACTGGTTGAGCAACAACTATCTCCAGAGCAGTGATGAACTGACGGCAAAAGTTGCTAAGACCATTTCAACGAAAGCCCCTTTGGCCTTGAAGATGGCCAATCGGATTATCGACCAGGGTTTTGTCCTGCCTTTGGAGAAAGGCCTTAAATTGGAGTTAAAGCATTTAAATGATATCTTCTCCACCCAAGACGCACTAACCGGTTTGACCAGTGTAGGTAAGGGCAGACCGGTATTTGCAGGCAAATAATCAACGTTTATAACAACATTCTAGGAGGGGTAAAAAGATAGGATTGGGTCTTTTTCCCCTTCTTTTTTTTAAAGAGAATGACCAGGGAGGCTTTGGCCGGCCCAGCTTCTTTTGCCCAGATAATTATTTTGACCATAAATAGGAAAAAGGTGTATTAGTCAAAGTATCGTATAGCTACTGTAATCTTGGAATAAAAAACTCGACAGTGAGGATGGGGGTGTATGAAAAAAAAGAAAGTAAAAGGGACCATAAAGACCAAAATCGATAAGGTTTCCGACTCGACCATTCGACGCCTTACCTTATATCATCGAAGTTTAAAAAGGATGGAGAAGCAGAACATCGAGCGGACAACCTCGATGGAATTAGCTGAAAGCGAAGGCATTCATCCGGCCAAGATTAGGAAAGATTTGTCTTATTTTGGTACTTTCGGGTGTCGGGGGGTTGGGTATGAAGTGTCGACATTGAAAAGGGAATTGGACCACATCTTAGGATTTAACAAGCCTTGGGGGCTGGTCATCATTGGAGGAGGTCAGCTTGGCGAAACATTGATAAAATCCCAGTCCCTGAAAGAGAATAATTTTATCATCAATAAAATATTTGAAAAAAAGCCGGATCAGTTAAAAATCACAACCGGTCAAACCGGAGTATTCTCCATCAATCAACTTGAAAAAAAGATCGATCCCCTAAAAGACCATATCGCCATCATCGCCCTGCCTCACCGGGAAATCCAGCCGATTATCGATCGCCTAAGCAAGCTTGACATAAAAGGGGTCCTCTATATTGCCTCGAGGGCGGTCAATACCCCGAAAAATATGGTCGTCATGAACCAGGACCTATCCCTCAGCTTAGGGATGATGACTTATAAGGTTTTAGAGAAGAGGGGGTAGCCCGGATCTGCAGCAAGAGGCAGTCTTTAATCAGACTCCATTGGTTAAGGGTGATTCTCGTTTAAACTGAAAGGCCGGATGGACACTGAATATCAGGAGGGCCCCAACTAAAGTGAATAGCCCGGCGCCATAACAGGCAAAGGAAAAAGAAGCGGTAGCGTCTTTTATTACTCCGGTCAGCCAAGGGGCCAACAGGCCGCCGATAAAATGAATGGAATTGGTCAACCCGTAAACCGAGCCGAGAATTTCTTTGGGGACCATCTCCGGGATCAGCGAATAATAGGCCGCCCAATGCCCCCAGAGAAATCCCCCCAGGATAAAGATCAGCAGGGCCAGAAAACGGCCGTCCCAGCGAGACTGGATCCCCCAGCCGAAAATAAAAAGCAGTATGGTGATGATTAAAAATTCCGTGGCAATGAGTCCTTTGCGGCCTTTTCCTTTTCGGGCCAAACGGTCGCTGATCAAACCGGTCAGAATAAGACCGGGAACGGCCGAAAGGCCCAATAAACTTGAGTAAAGGGCTGCACTGGAGACTTGATGAACCCCCACTTCCTTAAGCATGGCCGGGGCCCAGGCCCCGATCATCCACAAGGCATAGACTCCCGGAATTCCCCCGAGATACAGGAGCCAGAGATCTCTGTTTTTTAAGGCGAAAGACAGGGAGATTTTCCCGACAACGTCAGGCAGGGCCTTTTCCCGGGGTGGTTCTTTGATGATCCAGGCGATGAGAAAGGCCGTTAAAAAAGCAGGCAGGGAAAAGATGTTAAAGACCGCCCGCCAACCCCAGAGTTCGGAGATCCACCCGGCCAAAAGCAGGCCCAGACACATGCCCAGGCCCAGGCCGATAAATGAAACCCCTTGGCCGGTTCCGGCTTTTTCCTTGGGCGTATAGTAGGCAATGATCGGCCGGTCGTTGCTGAAATAGGTCCCTTCCGCTAAACCGGTCAGAAAGCGAAAAAGAAACAGCCAACCGATTGTGGTGGCCATGGCGGTGCCGATGGAAGTCAATCCCCAGCCTAAGGCGCAGCCGATCAGGATTCTTTTTTTCCCCAAGCGGTCTCCAAGGAATCCGGCGGGGAACTGCATGAGGGCATAGGCATAAAAAAAGGCGCTGGCCAGCAGGCCGGCTTGGGAATAGGTCAAGGAAAATTCCTGCATCAAAGGCAGGAGCACCGGTGAGAGGGCCGCCCGGACCAGGTAATTGCTGATCCAGCCGAAAATCATCACGGCCCAGACCGTGTAATAATGGGGGGGAGCGGAGGGAAGACCGCTCATTTCTTTTGGCCAGGCGGTTTAAGATATTGCATGGTCCCGTCCTGGGCTACGGCCACTCTGGCACTCCCAGGAAATTCCTTTTCCAATAGGGCCAGGCACTCAGGCCAGGATTTGACAAAGACGGCGTCATCGGGATGGCAGATGAAATCCAGGCTGGTCCGGTCCGGGTAAGGGGTCAGGACAATCAATTTTTTCAGCAGCCCCTGAACAAAGCCTTTAGGTTTTGGGGAGAACTGGCGGCCGCCATAATCGGAGCCCCAGGCCCGAAAGACATAATGGGGGACTTGCCCTTCCGGGGCATCGGAGATCAACACCACAACGCCATGATTGGGTTTGACCAGCATCAAGGCAAAAAGGAGGGCGATGGCCGATTCATTGGCCTTGGCATAGGCATTACTAACCACCAGGTCATACCCGCCGGTATAAGGGACACCATAGTGCTCCTGAGCCTCTTGGGCCCCGGCTGCATGGGTGGCCCGGAACGGTCCGGCATAACAATCGGTGATCTCCCCCCGGCGGTTGATCAGACAGTCCACCTTAAAGTTCAAGCCAACGGCATCACCGCCGGCATCACACTCGGCCCGCATGATGTTGTTTTCGAAATTGGCCAGGCCGGTCCGGCCGGGGTCTCGGCTCAGTTGGTTATGGAATTGATTGATGGTCTCGATCCCGGCTACCCCGGGAAGGATCAGTTTGGCCCCGCCGCCATATCCGACGTGCACATGGGGGGTAATGCAGCCGAGGGCGATCTTTAAGTCACAGGATAAAAATTCACGATTAAACCAAAGCTCGACTCCGGTGGGTGTACGGCCGATGCGGACCGTGTTCTGAAAAGGATCATGATTATAAACGGCATAATTTTCTACAATGGTCTCACCCAGTTTTTTCCGGGCGCTGATCATATCGTAGGCCCCATGGCCGCCCAGGGCCCAGATAAATCGGATCTGGTCCTTTTTCAATCCGGCCCGGTGAAGGGCTGCCACCACGTGAGGAGCCATCTCCTTAACCGGGGTGGGACGGGTCATGTCGTCAAAGACAATCACGGCTTGTTTTTTACCAAGGGCCATTTCTTCCAAGGTCGGACCTTCCAGCGGATGGTCGATCTTTTCTCTAATCTGATCAGACGATAGGGCGGGCTTGTCGAATCCGGGAGAATTCAAATTATCCAGTTCCCAACGATCCGGAAAAGTCAATTCCCGTTCCTGGTTCTCATACCAGAGGCGGGAGGGTACAGAAATTTTTTGCATCACTTAGTCTCCGTTTTCCTGAAAAGGCATTGCCTGGTTTTGGCGGATATACATTTCGAAAGATAAAAATTCACCTTTAAATCCGTTCCGTTAGGGCCAGGAGCCAACGATGCAACGGGAGCATGGCTTTATAGTGGGAGAAGCACAGGTCGATCAGCCCTTCGGAAAAGAGATCATCCGAAATCGGCCATTCTACTCCGGCATATAACCCGCTATAGAGCAGATATTCGGCATTCTTATGGCCGGAATCATAGCCGGGGGGTGTTTTTTTATAATGCTGGCCGCCTATAAAATAGTCCTTATTTTTTTTGATGCCATGAATGGCTTTGGTTAAATCCAAGCCGTGTTTGGGATGGACTACGGATTGCCGATAGGCCTCCATCATCTCCTTCGGGAACTCATACAGCCCCACACCCAGCATAACTCGTTCCGGCTCCAAATGGAAATAAAATCCCGAACATTCCATGCGGGGCCGGGAGCCTTCCCAAAACCAGATGCCCAGGTGGGTTTTATAAGGGGTTTTGTCGTGGCTGAACCGGATATCCCGGTTGAGACGGAAAAGAGATTTGTTGACCCTGGGGTCGGCATTAACCGCCGGGGCGATCTTTTTCAATTTAAGGCCTAAGGCCATAATAAAGTCCCGGGCCGGAACCAGGACCTTTTGCTCATAGTCTTCTTTGTGCTGGTCGAACCAGGTTTTGGTGTTGTTCTGGCCAAGGCTCTTAAAGAAAGCCAGGGTTTGTTTTGAAAAGACGGAAAACATTGGGGCCGGGGGCATAACTAATTCCTTTCATTCCTTTCGCTAAATTCCTTAGAAACAAGAAAAAGCATTACATGATAGTCGGCTGATGAATTCCGGCAGCGACCAGAAGCCCGTCGGTTAAGACCCACCCCAGGATGGCCAGGCATTCCATGTCCAGATAGCCTTCGGCCTTCTTTTGGAAAAGGAGGCTGCATTGGGCCGGGAACTCTTCGTCCTCATCATTGAATAAAAGCAGGATGGGGATCTTAGGCAAGGCCTCGAAGCGAAGGGCCAATTGATAAGACACTTCCAGCTCCGCTGGCCGGCTTCCCATGGTTCGGCAGGCTTCCCGGAGCCGAGCAAAGGACCCGGAAAAATGTCGGACCAGGGCCTTTTCCGTATTGTTGATAAATCCGCCGACAAAAGGAGCGGCGGCCTTAAAGTCCTTATAAGAAACCCACTCCTCACCGATAGGTTCTGTTTCCGGACAGAGCAGGAGATATTTGCACAAAGTCACCTTGACGGCATGATCCGGTTGCTGCCCGGAAGGATCAAAAACCCCGCTTGATGAGACCCGATAGATATTTCCGAATAAAGGAATGAGGGCCTCACCATTCTCTAATCGAATTTCCAAGGTTGGTGCTCTGGAGGCTAAATCAATCCCGGCAACCTGGGCCAGATAGTTTTTATAGGTTTCTTCGAAGATGGGGGATTTGAGGGACATAGATGATCTCGAAAGGATTTGCGATCCGAATTTTATGGTCTAAATACTTTTAGCTTTAAATCTTTGATTGATTTGAAATGTTTAAAGTTAGACGTCACAAGGATCAAGTTGTTTTCGGTAGCCGTAGCTG
>Ga0233425_10011297_pt1 | contig 10476 bp, 9 predicted proteins | sample Watercolumn_Towu_2_FD_181712 | JGI IMG/M metagenome (GOLD analysis project Ga0233425, IMG submission 181712) | Freshwater microbial communities from Lake Towuti, South Sulawesi, Indonesia - Watercolumn_Towuti2014_140_MG | ecosystem: Environmental > Aquatic > Freshwater > Lake | place: Indonesia... | reverse complement strand
GCCGTATCCCGTACCATGAGTTTCACGTAGTACGTTCCCGGAGATTTGTAGATGTAGATTGGATTTTCCTTCGTTGCCTCACGGTCATTATCCTTGATACCATCGTTGTCGGCGTCGCTCGTGGCGTAGATGGAGTTCGTATCGAAGTCCCAGACAATTTCACTTAACCGCACCCTCGGATCGAGGATCGTCGTATTTTTGAAGGTGAGTTCAAGCGTCTCCGGTTTTTGTGTAACGGTAAATGATGGTTTTGGCGGAGTGGTCTGCGAGGTGACGTAGATAGTGAGCGGGTCTGAAACCGACTCGGCGTAACTGTCATCGACTACCTTGAGTCGTGTTTTGATCCCATTTGGAGCTGCCAATTTGTACACTTTACTCACCGAGGATTTTTCTGATGGCGTGTCGTTCTGGAATCCATCACCATCGAGGTCCCATGCATAGGATATAATTTTGCCGTCGGGATCGAACGAGGCGGACTCGAATGTGATTGCCTCTCCCGCGAGTACCGACGTTTTGTTCACGGTGATTTTTGCCACTGGTGGCTTGTTGGCCCCATTTATCACGGTGAGCGATGGAAGACTTCCTTCTCCGAAGATTTCACCTGCGGTCATTACCTGATTTTCACTGTCGCGAAGTTCAACATTGAACATGTACGTAACTTCTTCCCCTTCTTCGCCTTTTGTTCCGACGTTCATTGTTGTTTTTGGCGTAGAAGTGATCTGCCCGCCCAGCTCGTTACTATTGTCTTTTGCGTCGTAGTACCACCACCTGTAGGAAACGATTCTCCCTTCCGGGGCTTTGGCGCCGACGGCACTGAGCTCAGCTCGAAGAGGAGTCTTCAGATTGGCCGAGAGCGGCACGACGAGCAATGTTTTGAGTTCAGGCTTGAGCGATACTACCCTGAATCTGAAGGTGTCTTCAGATTTTTTTGTCGGATCGGATTTATCGCTCACCGTCAATTTTGCCGTGAAGTAGCCGGGTTCTTTTGGACTTAAGAATTTGTATGAGTAGGTCGAGACCGCTTTGGTACTCTTTTTTCCGTCGCCGAAGTCCCAGACGACGTTGAGATTTTCTGTCGTGCCGTCGATATTTCTTGATGCGGAAGCATCGAATGTGATGGCATCTTTCCTCGTAACTTCGATGGTCTGACTTACGTCCACCGTTTCTCCGTTTTTGAGAATACTCCCCGATACGACGGGTGATCGTCCGTCACCTACGGCGATTCTCCTGGAAATTTTTATCGTGTTATTTTCCTCATCGCTCGCCGACGCGTTCACCGAGTAGATGCCTGACTTTTTGTAGATGTGCTTCACCGTGAGCTCCCCCGGGTCCAGTGCTCCATCTTCCACCTCTCCGTCGCCGAAGTCGATTGAGTAGTTCGCGGCATTTTGAGCCACTATGCCAAGAGTTACTTCTGCTTCTCCATTTCCATCCAGGAGTGCGGTCGTTTGAGATTTTGCCGACCAGGCCAGACTCAGGAGAGTTTTTACCGTGACTGTTTCTTCGCTCACGGATTTCTTCCCCTTCTCATTGGCATCTTCGACACTTAACGTGATTTTGTGATCCCCTGTTTTGAGAAATTCAATCAGAACCATTTTATCCGTTTCTTTTCCTTCGATGAATCTGAAGTCTTTGTCGAGCTCGCCGGCAATCTTCCACTCATAGAGAATATCCTTGTTTTCCCCGTCGGGATCGTATGTCTGCGAGGCATCGAGACGGATTCGTGCCGGTGAGAGGCTTGAGGCCTGTTTCGCCGTGAAGCGTGCTACCGGCGGATTGGATTCGACGAGTACTTCGACCTTGTCGAGTGCTGTCGCTTTGTTTTCATTCTCAACACGGAGCGTCACAGTGTACGTGCCGGGTTTGTCGATCGCCGCAGAGAACTGCGGATCTTTGCTCCTGAGTTTCTCCAGGTCGGGTGTAGCGCTCCATTCGGTTACGATGACCCGACTCCCATCGCTCGTGACCGTACTCGAGAAGGTGATCGGTGAATTTACCTTGACGGTAAATGCCGGTTTTACCGAGATGATCGCTGAAATGTCGGCTACGACTACATTGAAAATTTTCCTGTCTGTTACTCCGTCTTTTCCCGTAACTTCCAGGATGACCTGGTATGTCCCTTTCCTTGCGTAGACGTGATCGATGGTCAGGATGTTTGGGTTTTCTGATGGAGAGTCATCTACTTCGCTGCCGTCGCCGAAGTTCCAGTGCACCCGTTGAATGGTATCCGATGTGATTTTTGTCAGTTCTGATTGTGTCGCCGTTGATGCGTCTTCTATGCTGCCTGCGACCGTTCCAACAGCGCTGAATTTGAGACCTTTTTCTATGTCGCTGTAGGCGAGCTGTATGTGGCTACGATCGATTTTTTTGAGACCGTTCTTATCGTAGGCGATGATTGGAATTACCTTCTGCGCCGTTGCTGCCGTGCTGTTTGTCGTGAGCTCGATATTGAATCGCGCACGCGGCTGATTTACTTTGATATCGAGGTACTGGACCCCCTCGATAATTCCTTTGTCTGTCGCACTACTTTTGATTTTTACTGCGACCCGGTAGGTCCCCGTTTTTTTGTACATGCAGGTTGCCGTTGCTGTTTTTGGCTCTATGCAGTCGAGACTGTTGCGCTCCTTGCCCGTAATGCCGAAGTTTCCGTCTCCATCGAGATCCCAAAAGATATTCTCATCGATGATAGAGAGATTCGATGGATCTCGCGAGCCCTGTGTTTTGAAGGTTACGATGAGCGGTGCGCTTCCTTCCTTTACCGATGCGGAAAGTTTGACCTCGACTCCCTGAAGATTCCTGAGGAGTTCGTAGAGTGCTCCGAGATTTGCCGCGAGCGATTTGAGTGTTTTCTTCCCTTCGATAGGATTTGATTTACTCTGTTTGAGCTCGATGAAGTCTCCCGATGAGTCGTCGAGAAGCTTCCTTCCCGCTTCCCCGATGATGAGCGTCCCATCGGTTCGCAAGAGGGCCTGTCTGATCCCTTTCAGCTCTTTCGCGTTTACATCCATCTGCCCATCGAAGTCTTCTGCGAGTTGTCTTTTCATTTCATTTACGCCGATACTTACTTCTGTTTTTTCGATTGCATACTTGCCGTCCCTGAGCGCGGCTGTCAGTTGCCCATACTTCTTTGCGAAGTGCGCGCCGTATTCGTTTTTATTGAAGCGGCCATTTACACATTCGGCATCGGACGGGACGCTTACATAGGTATCGTTTGAGCAGTTATAGGCGAGGAATTCACCGTTTTTGCTGTTGATTGGAGTTTCATCTTTATGAAGGCCTGATGTATCAATGAGGCCGTCCGATATATTCTTGAATTTGATGTCTCCCGTCGTCGCCGGTGTTTTTTTCAGGAGGTCGATCTCCTGCTCGCGCTCCTGCTCCCACTGTTTCACGTAGAGGCGCTGGTACTGAACCATGTCGCTCGCGGTTGAGAAGCTCGCGCTCTTTGCTGCCGCCGACTCGAGAGTGCCGGCTATTTGATTGTAGTTCGATTCGATCTTGGAGAGGGCATCTGTGGCATCAGCTGGCTTACTTAAAGCCGTGCCGTTCCAGAGTTGATCGATTTCCTGTGTGACGTTTTCGATTGCGAGTCTTGATTGTGCGTAATTTGAGTACGAGACGATCGTTGATTGGAGCAGATTGTAGGTGCGTGCCGACTGGGTGTTGCCTTTTTCCGCGCCTGCTGAAGCGGAGGGCGGTGCTGTCTGCGCCGGAGAACCGGCCGGAGCTCCACCTGGCGCCTTTAGTGCAAAATTTACAATTGCGTATGCCGCCATGATCACCACGATGCCGATGAGCGCATAGGTTATCGCTTTTCTGCCTTTCTCTACACCATCCGATTCGCCGACGGATGTGACGATACGGATACCGCCATAAATCGTGATAATGACCGCTGCCAGACCAAGAAAACTCAAGAGATAGTTGACGACCTTTACCACGAATTCACGTGCTGATGTTACCTGCGTGAGGCTCGCATCGAGACCCTCCTTGCTTGGGGCCTGCAAACCTCCTTTGAAGTCGGTAAGGGAGACGATACCTCCGTCTTCTTTGAACATGCTATCGATCGCCTCGTTGAAGATATCGGTCGTATCCTTGCCAACGTCTGCCAGCGCAATCGGCGCTACCATAGACAGTGCAAGTGTGAGTACGAGTAGCGCGAGCAGTGATGTTAATTTTGTCCTTGAGATCATATTTTTGTTTCTTTTCATTATACGCCTTTTTGGCTTTAGCTTCAATTGTAGTGAGTTTGACTTATATGCATATTATTGTTTCTGTAAAGCTGAATCCGGTAGTGCTGCCCGGGGAACCTCGAGAGGGGCCGCTATCTTTCCGCCCCCGCTCTCTGTTTTGATGAGGGATGACGTAACGCCGAATGCTGCTGCTGCGAGAATAATTCCCGCTACTCCTGCGACGAAGGCCTTCTTTGCCTTCGCGAGATTGTCTTCGGCGATGCCGCCAAAAACGTAGAGGTATCCACCGTAGAGGATTATCAAGAATGCAATCGTCGAGATGAACCCCGCCATGAAGTTGATGAATTTTTTGAGGAGCAGCATGCCCTTCCCGATGTTTGGCAGTACCGTTCCTGCCTCGGGAAAGATGACATCGAGGATGACGAACTCTGCGATCCCTACGATGAGCAAACCTGCGAGCGCCCAGAGAATTCGAGTCTGATGCTTCTTGAACGTCTCCTCACTTCCGCTGCTTAGAGCCATTCCTACGCCACTGATGATGAGCACCACCATGGCAAATGCACTGGCTACGTACTCTGCAATACGCGAGAGACTCCTAATTTGCGCTATGCCTTCCTGGCTGTAGAGCTCGATATTTGCGCCGCTGTTCTCAAAAATGGCTCCACTGTCTGGAAAGAAAAATCTCCGTATCGCCTGATCCGCGATGAAAACGATGAGGATTGCCATGATACTGTACTTTGCATTCTTTTTCGCTTCTTCCTGGAATGAGTCGATATCTTTTCCCGCTACGATGAGCTTAAATCCCTGAAAGAGCGCGAGAAAAATAGCGATGCTGTAGATGAAGTATTTCACGAGATCAACGACCGTGAGGATGATTCCTTCGAGGTGGTTGATGCCTGCATCAGAGCTTGCCGTGACTCCACGGGGGAGAAAATTTTTCTCAGTCGGAAGACCTGCGGCTTCACCAATTTTATCGAGATTGCTGAACTGGGCGTGAGTGAGCGCCGGCGAGATAATCTGCGTCGTTACGAGTGCACCACTGATGAGCAGAGCGGCGAGCAGGAAGGATTTGATTTTTTGAGTAAATTTCATATTGATCTTTAGGTGAATTTTGATCTTAGCCAAATTGACCCGAAATGATGGTCGAGATGATGCCAAACGCACCGTAAATGACGAGAATACCGATCGCCGCAAATGTAAGGGCCCGGCCGGCCTGCTTCTGCTTCTCTTCTTCGCCGGCACTGACCATGTAGTAAACAATCGATGCGATGAAGATCAAGATGAGGGCTGGTCCGAGAATGCTGATGGCTACGTTCGCGATGGCGACGATCTGTCTGATGCCTTCGTCAATGTTTACGGCCGGCTGTAATCCTGTAAGTTGCGAGTACGGTGCCTTGAAGTTGATTCTGTAGAAAACTTTTCCGATCACCGATTCTGAGAAAATGATTGTCAGTAGGCCAATTGCTCCAAAGAGAAAGTTTTTCTTTTCGCGTTCGAGGCTGCTCGATTCGCTCCCAAGGGTCATCATGCGATAACCGTTGGTAACTGTCTCATAGACCGCGATTGATCCGATGATGTACTTGATGAGGGTGATGACGAGTTTCACCGTCGCGTTGAAGAAATTTACGCGACAGAGCATCTCGGCACCGGTCGATGAACCGCCGCCTCCGAGAATGGTATTCGCGTATGAACATGCAAGCGATTGACCTGTTTTATCGACGAAAATGAACTCTGCCGTTTGCTTGTTCACCGAGAGAATTTTTGTCACTTCGCCCGCGAGGCTCACGACGAGAAGACCGAGTATGCCGAAGTATATGCCTTTTTTCGCGTTTGTAACCTTCGATTCTTCGCCTTGGGCGAGCAGCATTTTCAAAGCCGAGTAGATCGTCATGGCGATCGCGATGGCGGCGAGCAGCAGGCGGAAACGGCCGATAAGTCCCGAGTCGGTACTCGTAAATCCACCGACGAGGTTGGCGAGTGATTCCGCTACCGTCGATCCACCTGGATCGCCTACGATGCTTTCTCCGAACTCTGAGGCATCGCCGAGTGGAAGCACGTTTCCGTCTGAAGGTTGCGCGGATGTCAATGCAATTGTCCCCGTCGCGACATAGATGAGCGTTGCAACGACACAGATTTGCTTGAGAAAATCCTGGGCGGATGATTTTTTGTTATTTTTGTTCTTCATTTATGTATGCGTGTGATCGCGCAGTTTGTTTCATGTCATTCTATCATAATTTGGCTTCGATGTAAAGCTGCGGCTCATTTTGAGCTTGCATGCAGCTGAAAAGCTGGTAAGATGGTCTTTGGGTTCCGGGAGGCTTTTTTGAGATGTCTTTCCTTGGAGTCCCCACTCCTTTCCTTAAATTTTTTTTATGAAGCAAAGTGCCATTGTTACCTACTTCCGAGAGAGCTATGAGGAGTTCAAGCGCGTCGTCTGGCCTACGAGGAATCAGGCCATTCGACTCTGCATCATTGTTCTGAGCTTTGTTCTCGTCTCTGCGATCCTCATGGCCGCCTTGGATTATCTGTTTGGCTTTGGATACCAGTCGCTCCTGAAGCTTCGATAGAGCTTATCAATTTTACTTTTTCTTCTCTCCTCCATCGCATGGCAAAACAGGCACAACACACCGGCCGACACTGGTATGCAATTCACACGTATTCAGGATATGAGCATGCCGTTCGCGAGGCGCTCCTCCAGCGTATCGAGACTTTTGGCATGCAGGATTTCATCTTCGATGTCGTCGTTCCGGAAGAGACCCAAATCGTCATCAAGAAGGGCGAACCAAAGACAACGAAAAAAAGAATTTTTCCCGGTTACGTCCTCGTGGAGATGATCGTGACCGATGAGTCGTGGTATGTGGTTCGCAATACGCCGAATGTGACCGGATTCGTCGGGGCGGGCGGCACGATGCCGATTCCTGTTTCCGAAGATGAATTCAAGGTCATTAAGCGACGTATGGGCGAGGCGGAGCCAAAGTTCAAGATCGACTTCTCTGTTAACGATCATGTCGTTATTCTCGAGGGGCCGTTCGTCAACTACGATGGCGTCATCACGAAGGTCGATGAGGAAAAGGGCAAGGTCAAGATTCTCATTACTATTTTTGGCCGCGAAACTCCAGTGGAGCTTGACTTTACGCAGGTGAGAAAAAAATAGTATAGTTGGCCTGTTATGCAAAAGGCGACTATTTTTACGATTTTTTTCTCGGTGCTCGTTGTTATTTTCCTCGCTGATTTTCTCACGAATACCGAACTCGAACGTGGGTATGCTTCGGTAACTGCCCCCGCTGCCCCAAGCAGTTTTGTTGAGATTGATGAGAAAAATGGTGCGAGTAGTGAGCTCAAGAGTACTGTGGAAAATAATGTGCGTAATAGTGAAAAAGTTTCGCTTCCTGAAAAGGCACCCGCTCTTATCAGTGAGACGACTCCACAGCAAAGTGAAGTTGAGCAGTTCCTCGAAGGATCCGCCTCCATGCTCGAACGAATTTCTGATTCGGAGCTGGCTTCGTTTGGTTTTACGAATATGCGGATGGAGCGCGTGAGCGGCGATGGACTCCTGTTTCAACTCCTCGACACTTCCGATACGGTGAATCTCTCCAAAATTCGATTTCACCTCACCGATGGAAAAAATGTCTTCGGCGTGATGAGTGAATACCTATTGCCGGATGCGGCGAGGGCGAAACTTTTTTATGATGGACTGAAGCAAAAAGCTTCGGTTTATGCGCCTGGCGTCAAGATCAATGAAACGAACTCGTTTGGTGGAATGTCGTTTTATTTGAATGATGAGAGGCGGCTCGGTACCGCATTCCTCACCCTCGTACGCGGCAGTCGTGTCTTTGCTATCGCCTATCCGAAGGCGAGCCATGAGTACTTCAAGAAGCTTGTCGGTGTCATTTCGGGCGAGTAGCCTTTTTACTTTGACTTGTACTCCCCCTCCTTTTCTGGTAGAAGTGTTCTGCTTCATTTTTTATATTTTGACGTGATTCTATGGCACCCGTGAAAAAAGTTAAGACGCAAGTAAAGCTGCAGATTCCTGCCGGCAAAGCTAATCCGGCCCCTCCGGTCGGTACCGCTCTCGGCCCGCATGGCCTCAATCTCCAGGAGTTCTGCACCCAGTTCAATGCGAAGACGAAGGCGATGGGCGATATGGTCATTCCTGCGGTCGTTACCGTGTATGAAGACCGTTCGTTCACCTTCATTACGAAAACTCCGCCTGCCTCGAATCTCATTACGAAGGCACTTGGAATCGAAAAGGGCTCCGGCGTTCCAAATAAAAATAAGGTTGGGAAACTCACCCAGGCGCAGCTCAAAGAGATTGCCACGGTGAAGATGCCGGATCTCAATTGCAACGATCTTGATGCCGCGATGCGCGTTGTCGCCGGAACGGCGAGGAATATGGGTGTTGAAGTTGAGGGAATGCAGTTTTCTTAAAACGTCGAGAGGTCGAAATTGTACAATCATCTTATGGATCAACAAGTATCAAGCAAGTGGAAAATTATCAGGTTAATCTATCTCTATCTGGTGTCGCTGATTGGGCTTGTTGTCTTCATCATCGGAGGTGTCGGCTTAGTGGATACCGGCTTGAGGCTGCTCCTCAATGTTGATGAGTCGTATTATGTCGATGCGAAGCAGATTTGTCGGGATCCTTATCGGGCTGATTACTATGGGAAGCGTGTTCCCGCTCCGGCTGAAGTCGCTCCGGCCGCGCCCCCAGCCAGCGTTGATGTGAACAGCCAGGAGTATAAGAACTGTGTAAAGGATGAAGACGAACGCCAGAAGAAACAGGAAGAGAGCAATCGACGGCGTGATATCGCGCAGGCACTTTCGATGATCATCCTTGGAACGCCAGTGTGGCTCTACCACTGGTTTGTCATTCAAAGAGAGCATAAGAAACAGCAACAAGTCTAAATTATTTCGTGGGAGGCCTTAGGCTCCTTGAGCCGGTCGTTTGCACCACATAACCAATTCTTCTATGAAGAAAAAACACGGAAAGAAATACCTCGCCGCCAAACAGATGGTGACGAAGGATATGTATACTGTTACGGAGGCCGTCGATCTCCTCAAAAAAACTTCACCGGTGAAGTTTGATGCATCGGTTGAAGTTCACTGTGTCATGGGAATAGATCCCAAGAAGTCTGATCAAAATGTACGTTCGACCGTTGCGCTCCCTCATGGCACGGGTAAAACCGTGCGTGTGATTGCCTTTGTTCCGGAAGAGCGTATCAAGGAGGCGAAGGCTGCTGGTGCCGTGAAGGCCGGAGCCGATGAGCTCATCGAGGAGATTCTCAAGGGATTTCTCGATTTCGATGTGGCGGTTGCCACCCCAGATATGATGAAATCTCTCGGTAAGGTTGCGAAGATTCTTGGCCAGAAAGGTCTCATGCCCAACCCGAAGGCTGGTACGGTTACTCCAGAAATCTCCAAGGCGATTGAGCAGATCAAGAAGGGTCAAGTAGAGTTTCGCGTCGATAAACTCGGCGTCATTCACAACATGTTTGGGAAAGTTTCCTTTTCTGAAAAACAGATCGAAGAAAATTTTCTCGCTCTGATGAAGTCGATTCTCGATGCCAAGCCTGCGAGCGTAAAGGGCACGTACTTACAAAAAGTTTCCGTTGCCACCACGATGGGCCCGGGCATGAATGTCGCAGTGGCGAGTATTGTCGAGGCGTTGAAGTAGGGGGTGATGGGTGTGCAGAAATAATACAACTGCAACTATTTCTTCTGAACTTTCTTGCACATTGGGCCCTCTATGAGTATTCCAAGTATTGCTCTGTAGCCAGCCTGAGCATCGGCCTCAGAGAAAGTGGCCAATGAGACGAGAGGTCGCTCCCAAATGGACTACTTAAGCATTAAATTCATATCCTGCCTTCCATGCTCCCTGAAGGACTTGCTTCACTCTGAAGCGTCCATGACCCATTCTTTCTACTATTGCTACACTCTCTGCATCGGGGAATTCTTTCAAGGCAGCTTCCTTATCGTTAAGAGCTTCCTCAGCAGTAGGCCTGCTAGATCTAATTACCGTGTATTCGTCCCCAGGCTTTTGGCTATCTACGCAGATAGCATAACGTCGCGCGTCCATTGTTTCGTTCATAAAATGATTTAAAAAAATAGAGGTGTTAGTGTTGCAAATTTTTGCTTTATTGTCAATCTTTTTGCAAATTTCCTAAATTCAACCCCTAATCCGACCACCCTGTAATAATATTTGGTATGCCTGGTTAGGCGTTAAGTATTTTAAGGTCTTTCTTGGCCTGTTGTTGAGCTTTTCTTGAATAATATTCATATCGTCTTG
>Ga0233425_10011296_pt1 | contig 10477 bp, 8 predicted proteins | sample Watercolumn_Towu_2_FD_181712 | JGI IMG/M metagenome (GOLD analysis project Ga0233425, IMG submission 181712) | Freshwater microbial communities from Lake Towuti, South Sulawesi, Indonesia - Watercolumn_Towuti2014_140_MG | ecosystem: Environmental > Aquatic > Freshwater > Lake | place: Indonesia... | reverse complement strand
TCCGTCCCGCGATCACACTGTTCAGAACACTACTTTTCTTTTCTGATACGTGTATCAGTGTATTAATACATTGATACAAAAGCATGCACAAGGCACACGAGCCTTAACTCGTGGGCCTTCATGCAAAACGAAATTGACAAACAAAAATGTGGAGTAGAATATCGGACCATGGATCTTGGAGAAAGACAAGAGCGGCCGTTCCTCGTATGGGATAGTGACGAGCGAAGGGAAGTGCCCGCAGTGTGGCCACCGTTTTCGGTGCGCAAACCCTGCATCGTACCGAACACTCCGGGAATCGAGCAACGCTTCCACTTCGTTCAAGGCCAAGGAGCGCAGCCGCACATCGACAGTGTCGAGCCTGGAATTCCACGGGAACTCCTGGAACACATCGATCCTTCACTCCAGATGCTCATGGTACTGCTCGGGGAGTGCCGTCTGCTCTGCCGTAAACTCACACAACGGATCCGTAATCCTCACAAGCAAGGCGTCGAGGAAGTGCAGCAATACGTGAATTACGGGATGCTCGAAGTATGCCATGCAAGCAAGGCCATAGGGGATATGTGCAAGGAAGCTAGAGCACGGAACTTCAATATGGGATTTTTTGTCTCGCAACCGACCGAGCCAGCAGGTGGGCAGCGCACCATCAAGATGCACCCAGATACATTCCTTATATGGGACAGTGAGAAGAGAGAGATGGCCCCTGCAACGTGGAAGCCACTCCGGATGCCATGGCCCTCCCTGAGGCCGGGAGATGCTGCGACCGAAAGCCGTTTCCAGTTCAGTGGGGACCCGACGGCACGGCCGTACATTCACAGTACCGACGGCCCTTATAGAGAATCGAATGCGAAAGGGCTGGACTCCATGGATCCAGGCTTCATCAGTAAAATTCAGCCGCAACTGCAGATACTGGCGAGCATGCTCGGTGAATGCAACATGCTGCGTAGGACGCTGCTTGAACAAGTGCCTATCGGTCACAGTCCAGGTCTCTCTGAACTCAAAGAATTCACTCTGCGGGCAATACTGGAGCTATTGCATGCAAGCGAAGCGGCAAGGGCTGTGGGAGAAGTGATTAGGTCGCTGAAACTGCAGAATGACTACGTCGCGGGAAGGATCGAAACCCTCAGAGAACTTGGGTACACGGTGAAAGAACCTAAGGGGAGCACTACCGCACATACACCATAGACTCAAGGCGCATCCCCCATTTCCCGGGGAAGTAGACGCCCGGCTCAATCGTGATCACCTCATTTTTCAGGAGCTCTATCGCAGGTTTTCGCCCGCTAATCGTCACTCCCTCGTGTACCTCGAGCCCGATGCCGTGCCCAAGGGCATGCGTGAAAGCCTGATCCAGCCCCTCACGCTTCAAAACATTGCGGGCAGCTTCATCGAGCTCAACTGTAGTGACTCCTGGCTTCGCGATCTTTCGCGCGGCGTTTCTGGCTTCAACAAGGGCTCCATAGGCCTTCTCTTGTTCGTCTGTAATTTTTCCCGTAAAAAACACCTCACTCAGGTCGCTGCAATAGCCCTGTGTAATGACTCCCATATCAATCTGCACGATTTGTCCGCGCTTCAATGCTCTGTTCGTCGGAGTATGGTGAGGAATACTGGTATGTGTTCCAAAGGCGACAATAGGCGGAAAGGAAAGCCCATCTGCGCCAAGCTCGAGCGACCACATGTGCAACTGTCTGGCAAGCCTTGCCTCGGTCAGCCCTTTACGTAGAGCAGAGGGGACTCTGCGGAGGATCTCTTTTGCAATTTTTTCAGCTTTTCTGATTTTAGCAAGTTCACTGCTGTCCTTCTGTCGTCGGAAACCATCAATCAATCCCACTGTATGAACAAATTTAGTACTCGGAAATTTTCTCTTCCAAAAGGACTGTCTCGAAATTGTCACATCATCTGCCTCACATGCACATTTTCGAATTTTCTTGAAAATATCTGGCAGAAGCGAGATGTCGTGAATCTTCATCCCCCGCACGAGATTTTTTGCCTTTTCCGCGTACCTTGAATCGACAAAGAGATGGAACTTTTTCTCTGTCACAAGCAGTAAGCCAGCGGTCAGCTCCATACCGGTGAGGTAGCGCAGATTCACGAGATTCGAAATCAGACAGAAACGGGTGGCTGATTTCCTGAGTATTTGGCTTGGAGTCGGCCTCATCTTGGGGATGGAAGAAAAACGCGATTTATGCTATCATAAAGGGAAATATTCATACCCATGACTTTTCTCCTCACACTCTACCTCAAGGCAACCTCGGCTCTCGCACAGAGGAATACTCCGGTCTTCGACGGCGGCGGACTTGGAGCAGGAATCGCTGAGGCAACGGCAATTCGAGGGCCGGTGCACATGAGTCTGCGTCTCTTCATTCTCATCATACTTGCGAAGGTGCTCTTTTTCCTTGCGCTCATCGCTATCGTCATGATCGTCATTGCTGGGCTCTACTTGATCTTCAGTCAGGGAAACGATGAACAGAAGAATAAGGCAAAGAACATCATCATTTACGTGTGTGTGGGACTCATCGTCATCCTCCTTGCACGTCTGATCGTTGGACTTGTCATCACTATCGTATGAGAAAATCGTCAGCCGCCATACTCGCTGTCTTTTCGATTCTGATTGCCTCAGGAGGAATAGCGATACAAACACAGGCGCAGCAATCAAGCGATTCGATCAGCGAAGAGATCAGGCTCATGACAGGCGACATTTTTGAAATTCTCGCCGCACCCGATAAAGCGGACATGAATGTGAGTTGGGTGCTTACGCAGGACAGAACATTCGTCGAGGCCGGACGCTCCATGAGTTATCGGACGCGTTTCGTACGTGAAGGAAACTACATCCTCGACGCAGGAATATCTTCGGCCGATCAAAGCACTCTCACCCGCCATCGCATCCGCATCGTCGTCGAAGCGCGCGATGGAGAGAATGTGTCTTCCTCGACAGCGGGCTCGAATGAATTGATTGTGGTGGATCCGGCTCCTGATGCAAAAGGAGTCATCGGGCTTCCAGCATCGCAACACGTTGTGACCCTCACGCCGACCGGAAGCGATGTCAAAAATCTCGAACTTGATGCAAATACGTCCATCGATACCAACGGTGACGGCGACCCGAAAAATGACGATGATGCGAAAGACACGTTCTTCCATGCCGAGCGGCTGCCGCTGAGGGTATGGATTCCAAACGCGGCTCCGAGATCAATGATCGTGAAGGCAACACTCGAAGACGGGACCGTAGAGACACAGGACTTTTCGATCGGTCTTGCGGGAACAGTGAAGCCGTCGAACGCAGGCAATGTCGAAACGACAGCACTGGCCGATGGATCAGTGCGTTTTGCATTCAAGCCCAAAGATATTCCTGAGCAGGCACTCTACGAATGGGACTTTGGGGACGATCAACGAAGTCTCCTCACCTCCCCCATTCACCAGTACCGGGCCTCAGGGACATACCGGATCAAAGTGACGGTCACAGACATCGCAAACGGAAAGATCGTCTCGGAGAGTGAGGGTGAAATTGACGTCACTCTGAGCCAGTCACCCGTCACTTCATCTGAATCCAGTGTGTCTTCGAAAGCTTCGTCAAGTACCGGGAATACCGGAGGCGGATCACTGTTCGGTACTCTCCTGAAGGGCCTCTTGCTCGTCATCCTCGCGGGAGGCATCGGGGCGGCTGCTGTGGTTTTGCTGAAATACCTGAAGAAACGCAAGAAAACACTTGCACCGTCGTCGCCGACAGCTTCAACTCCCGTGGCATCTCCGACAGAAATAGCGCCGGTGGCGATTGTCGATCAGCAGGAAACCCCGATTCCAAACGTCGAAGTGTTGGAGAAACCCCAGAGCAGAACCGAAGCAGAGACTCCGAAAATTGAAGTCGAAGAAGCTCCTTCGTGGCTTCAGAAAGGGCTCGAGATGAAACTCTCACAGCCGCCCACCGAGGAATCAACAGCAACCCCTGAGCCGTTGAGCCCTGCTACAAGCCCTGAACCTGTAACAGTGACACCGACACCGGAGACTCCTCCGACTGCAGTCCCCACTCCTGAGCCAACACCACCTCCGACACCTCCTGAAGTCGCTCTTGCTCCAGTTGCCGAAAGCACCACGGCGACGCCAAACGAGGAAATGCCCGAGTGGCTCAAGTCAGCACAGCAAACTACTCCGATTACAGAAGATGTTCCGTCACCCGCTCCGGTGCTAAGTCCTGTGCCTACAGCTGAAGTAGAACCCGCAGTAACACCAGTGCCCGAGTGGCCCAATCCAGCACAGCAAACTACTCCGATTACAGAAGATGTTCCGTCACCCGCTCCGGTGCTAAGTCCTGTGCCTACAGCTGAAGTAGAACCCGCAGTAACACAAGTAGCCGAGGTTCCGCCAGTCTCAGTCCCTCAAGTCACCATTGAAACTTCGCCTCCTGCCGCTCAACCTGCTACTCCCACTACCTCAAAGACTGCGCTTACACCCGAGCAGTTGGAAAAAGAAAAAGCGAAGAAGAAAGCGAAGCGCATGCGCTACCGCGCGAATGTGAAGAAACGGAAAGAAGCAGAGAGCAAAGAGCAGAAAACTGAAAGCAGCAACGTCACGACTTCGGACGCGGAGGATACAGACAAACCCATTGCCATTCTAAAAGTAGAGGGGATTGACTCGGGGCAAGACAAGTCCGAACAGCATTGATTGAGTATTGAGCAATTCTCACCTGCCTGTAGAATCTCCCAAGTCCGTGGCGGGCGTAGCTCAGTTGGTTAGAGCGCCAGGTTGTGGCCCTGGAGGTCGTGGGTTCAAAACCCATCGCTCGCCCCATACATACCTCTTTTATTTCCTCTGAGGCTCCTGTAGACTCGACCGTCGTCTGCGGGTTTCGCAGTTCACTATGGCCGATTTGCAGTTTCGCACCCCCAAAGGCACCCACGACGTCCTGCCTGAGGACCACCAGTACATGACGTACATCAAGAAAGCCGTGCGTCATCGCGCGCGTCAGGCGGGCTACAAGCGCATTGATACGCCGATGTTTGAATCGCGCGGCGTGTTTGAGCGCGGCATCGGCGAGCACACCGATATTGTGGAAAAGGAGTTATTCCTCGTATCGGGAAAACATTCAGATGAAACATCGGAGCAGTTCGCCCTGCGTCCGGAATTCACCGCGGGCATCTGCCGTGCGTACATCGAACATGCGATGGATCAGCTCCCTCAACCCGTGGAGCTCTACGCGATCGGCCAGTGCTTCCGCTACGACCGTCCGCAGAAAGGTCGCTACCGCCAGTTCCACCAGTTCGATCTTGAAGTGATCGGCCTCAAAGACCCGAGCCTCGACGCGCAGCTCATCCATGTGCTCACGAAGATTTTCAGCGACTTGAAAATTCTCGACAGGCTTACGCTGCACATCAACAACATCGGCAATGCGGAGAATCGTAAGGCATTCGTGCAGGCACTGAAGGATTTTTTCATCGGCAAAGAACGCGGACTCCCCGACGTTGATCGCAAGCGCCTCGAAACAAATCCCCTGCGACTTCTTGATTCAAAGGAGGAAGATACCAGGATTCTCCTCAAAAACGCGCCGACGCTCGACCAATTCATTGATGATGAAAGCAAGAAATACCACGAGACTGTTCTTGAGTACCTCGATGCTCTCGGCATCAAGTGTCAGACGAACCTCGGCCTTGTACGCGGCCTCGATTACTACAACCAGACGGTCTTTGAATTTTGGGACCAGGGCACTGGCGCCCAAAATGCAGTCGGAGGAGGAGGACGCTACGACAGCCTGATCGAGCTCTTTGGAGGGAAACCAACGCCGGGAGTGGGTTTTGCGGGAGGAGTCGAACGTATGATTTGGCACATGAAGGAATCGGGGATCAAGGTGCCGAACAAAGATCAAGTCGACGTCTTCGTGGCACAGCTCGGGCCCGAAGCGAAGAAGAAATGTCTGATGCTCATTTCAGAGCTTCGTGAAAACGGAGTCCACACGCTCGGAGCTCTCGGTGAAGCTAGCCTCAAAAGCCAGATGCGGCTTGCCGACAGATTCCAGGCAAGGTGGACTCTCTTGCTTGGAAAGATGGAAGTGAAAGACGGCACCGTGATCCTCCGCGACATGAAAGCGGGCAAGCAGAAGCAGATCCAATTCACTGACGCGATCAACGAAATCACGAAACTCCTCGGCGAAAAAAATCTTGATACGTACACGCTGAAGGATCAGTTCTCGGAGGTGGACGAGGATTGATTTCGTACGAAGTCAGGCATCAAGCCTGTAGAGCGGGCGAACGAAGAGGAGATATGCGTGTGCGAGAGCAAACCCCGCCGTCCACAGCGAGGTAACAAGGACAGGATCCCAGAGCCGCACTCCGACAGTGGCAGCAAGACAGAAGACAGTCCCAAGAGCATTGAAAAAAACTTTCCTGCGGACAACCCGGAAGTGTTTGGTCTCTAGAATCAGTGCGTACTTGATGACAGAGAGAGAAAACATCGCGGTCATGGCGAGTGTAAAGAGTCCGGGATCACCGACGCTCCAGGCAATACACACGTACAAGGCCCCAAGTACGAGATCGAGAATGATCTGTATCGGATCGTGGGGCGGTGTGATCGAATCGAAGCAGCGGACGGAGAAGTATGTTGCGACTAGAAGCAGCACATAGCAGATGATGAGGGCAGGCGCCGCGGGCAGATGGAACGACCGCGCGGCTGTTATCACCAAAAGGAACGCGCAAAAACCAGTAAATACGGATGCCTTGAGAACGGCACGTCGCTTCGGATGCATCAGATATCCAGATTGGTAACGGTCTTTGCGTGTGTCTGGATGAATTTACGTCGGGGAGCAACTTCAGTTCCCATCAGCGTCATGAAGACCGCATTCGCCTTCTCGGCATCGTCCATCGTCACTTTGAGCATCGTGCGCGACGCCGGATCCATCGTCGTTTCCCAGAGCTGCTGTGGGTTCATTTCACCAAGACCCTTGTAGCGCTGGATGTTCACGCGCCGACGCGGCTTCGATTCCGCAGCTGCGGAGGGCTGCGCTTTGCCCTTACTGCCTTTATTGCCCTTTATTGCCTTTTCTTCCGTCATCTCTGTAGCTTCCGCACTCTCCTGAGCCCCCTCTTCATCCGCTTCCGTCTCTTTCTCCGTAATCCCCCACTCCTTCAGCGTCCGCATCTTCTCTTCATCGCTGAATGCGTAGCGAACGTCTTTGTCCTTCTGAATTTTGTAGAGCGGCGGCTGGCCGACGTAGAGGTAGCCTTGCTCGATGAGCTCGGGGAAGTAGCGGAAGAAGAGTGTGAGGAGGAGGGTGCGGATGTGTGCGCCGTCGACGTCGGCGTCGGTCATGATAATCACGCGGTGATAGCGGAGCCTCGAGATGTCTTTGGTTTCGCCAACCCCGATACCCAGCGCGATGATGAGCGACTTGATTTCGTTGTTCGCAAGCATCTTGTCGAGTCGCGCCTGTTCGACGTTGAGGATTTTTCCCCGAAGCGGAAGGATCGCCTGGAACTCCCGGTTTCGTCCCTGCTTTGCCGATCCTCCGGCCGAGTCACCCTCGACGATGAAGAGCTCCGATGAACTCGGATCCTTGGAACTGCAGTCTGCGAGTTTGCCTGGGAGCGTGAAGCCTTCGAGTGCGCCTTTGCGAATCACACTGTCACGGGCGGCGCGGGCGGCAAGTCGAGCGCGGGCGGCAAGCAGACACTTGGCGACAACTCCGCGCGCATCGGACGGATGTTCCTCGAGGAACTGCGCAAGCTTCTCATTCACAACGGTTTCGACCGCCGTCTTCATCTCAGCATTTCCGAGTTTCGCTTTGGTCTGGCCTTCGAACTGGGGTTCTTTGAGACGAACGGCGACAATCGCCGTGAGCCCTTCACGCACGTCGTCAGCGGTGAGGTTCTCCTCTTTTTCTTTGAGCAGCCCCTGCGCTCGGGCGTAGGCGTTGATCGTGCGGGTGAGCGCAGCCTTGAATCCTGTCAGGTGATGTCCCCCTTCGGACGTGTGGATGTTGTTGGCAAAGCTCAGAACATGCTCTTGGAATGACTGCGTATACTGCAGCGCGACTTCGACGAAACCGTCATCTGTGTCCTTCTCGAACCAAATGGGTTCGCCAATCACATCCTGCGACTCATTGAGCTGCGCGACGTAGGCGGCGACTCCTCCTTCGAAGTGAAAACGGTACAGACGCGGATGCTTCTCATCTTCTGCTGGACGCTTCTTGCGAGCATCCATCACCGAGAGTGTGATGCCGCGCGTGAGGTAGCTCTGCTGACGGAGACGCGTCATGAGCGTATCCATGCTGAAGACCGTCGCGTCGAAAATCTGCTCGTCGGGGCGGAAACGGATGAGCGTGCCGCGCTTCTGCGTCTTGCCTTCGCGCTTGAGATCCATCGTGGGCTTACCTCGCTTGTACTCCTGCACGTACATGTACCCATCGCGGAAGACCTCCGCGCGCATGTGAACGCTCAAGGCATTGACGACGGATGAACCAACTCCGTGGAGTCCTCCGGAGACTTTGTATCCCGAACTGTCGCCGCCGAATTTTCCTCCGGCATGGAGTGTCGTGAGAACGACTTCAAGGGCCGGGCGCTTCGTTTGCGGATGGAGATCGACGGGAATCCCGCGACCGTTATCCTCAACGCTGACAGAGCCATCGTCGTGCATCACAACAGAAATCTCGGTGCAGTGACCCGCCATCGCCTCATCGATACTGTTGTCGACAATTTCGTAGACAAGGTGATGGAGTCCACGCGCATCGGTCGAACCGATGTACATTCCGGGGCGCTTGCGGACGGGCTCGAGCCCCTCCAAAACCTGAATTTGCTGAGCTGTGTATGCAGTCTGCTGTGCCATCCCTCAGAGTTTACTCAGAAACCGAACCGCGATCAATGCTTGAATTTACAAACGGAACGACTCTTCAGAATGAATAAAAAATGTGTTCATATCTTGCTCTCTCACTGCATCTCGTTTACCCTCTCCCTACTCATGGCAATCTACGCAGTGAAGCACGGGGATGAAAGCAACGACCGCCTGTTCCAGCGGTTCAAAAAGCAGGTACAGAAGACCGGCCTCGTTCGGCTGCTTCGTGAACGAAACGTCCACAAGAAGAAGCCCAACCGCCGCGCGAGGCGCCTACGCGCTCTCGTTCGGGAGGGATTTAGAACTGAACGGAGAAAGAAGCAGTTTTATTCGAATATGTAATAAATCCGGAAGTCGCGGGTCTCGTGGACCCCGCGACTGAAGGACACTTTGAAGGTTGTCTCTCACGCTTCGAGTGCCGCCTTACTCGCGGAGATTTCGCAGAGTTCTGCGGTGATCCTCTCTTGCCTGGTTTGGTTGTAGGTGAGAGTGAGATCCCCAAGTATTTCTTCGGCATTATCGGTTGCGGTTCGCATCGCAACCATCCGTGCGGAGTGCTCCGAGGCCGCCGTTTCGAGGACCGCTTGGTAGATCTGGACCTCGGTCAACTGCGGAAGAATCTGATCGAGGATCGCCGCCGGTGACGGCTCGAGAAGGTACTGCGCGCGCGATCCTGTCTTCCTTTCGGCATCGTCCTTCGCAGTGGCCCTTCCCCCCAGTTCCTGCAACATGTCTTTGAGAACGGTCTTCGTGAACGGCAGCAGCACTTTCACGACCGGCTCCTGCATGAGCGCGGACTTGAAATCGGAGTACACGAGGACAACGTGGTCGTACTCACCTTTTGTATAGCTCTCCGTCGCAAGCCGCATGATGGGAAGCGCGTCTTTGAATTTCGGATGATTACTAAGTGCGGGGAAGGCCGCGATCACGGTTTGGCCGCTTCTTGAAAGGAACTGTTGACCCCTGCGACCAATGGCGATGAAATCGACTTTCTGAAATGTTCCAATTTCAGGGAGGGTCTTGATGTACTTCTGAAGGGTGCGAAGAAGATGGGCATTGAGACTCCCACAGAGCCCGCGGTCGGAGGTGAAGAGGAGTGCGAGCACACGCGTGAGAGGCTTGCTTGTGAGGTACGGGTGTTGCTTGCTGTGATCCTCGGCCATGCTCTCAAGGATGTCCCACGCAGTTCCCGCATACCGCTTGAGCGTCTGTGCATTCTGCACTGCGCGTCGCATCTTTGAGGCAGCCACGAGTTCCATCGCTTTCGTGACTTGCTTCGTGGCCTTGATAGCCTTCATTTTGCGGCGGATGTCTCTGAGACTACGCGCCATAGGTATGCAGCTTCTTGAAGTCGGTGATGATCTTCTTCAGTTTCTCCTCGGCTTCCTTCGTGATCTCTTTGCCAACTTGATCCAAGAGTTCCTTGTGCGACGTTCCCATCATCGAAAGGAAATCCTTCTCGAACTGACGGACCTTCGTCGGAGGAATATCGTCGAGGTAGCCGTTGACACCGGCGTAGAGAACGGCGACCTGCTGACCCACGGTCATCGGTTCATACTGCGGCTGCTTGAGGAGTTCTGTCAGCCTTGAACCGCGATCAAGCTGTTGCTTTGTGGCTGCATCGAGGTCCGATCCAAACTGCGCGAACACCGCGAGTTCGCGGTACTGGGCA
>Ga0233425_10011295_pt1 | contig 10477 bp, 10 predicted proteins | sample Watercolumn_Towu_2_FD_181712 | JGI IMG/M metagenome (GOLD analysis project Ga0233425, IMG submission 181712) | Freshwater microbial communities from Lake Towuti, South Sulawesi, Indonesia - Watercolumn_Towuti2014_140_MG | ecosystem: Environmental > Aquatic > Freshwater > Lake | place... | reverse complement strand
GGTGTCGGGGATGGCCTCGATGGCGGTGACCTCCAGGCCCGCGTCGGTGAGCTCCTCCGAGAGCCACGAGGCGTTGGTGTTGACGATCTCACCGCGCGTGAGCTCGGTGCCGATGCAGAGGACGGCCGCAGTCATCGCGCGGAGCTTAGTGCGGCGCGAGCGGATACGCACAGCGGAAGCCGATGTGGCTCGAAGGGCCCGTCGCCGCCTCCGCCGACCACGACTTCAGCTCACCCGCGACACGCGAGCGGAAGCTGCCGCCGCGGGCGCGAGCGCTGCCGTCGGGCTCGCGCGCCCACTCAGCGACGTTGCCCGAGAGGTCGAGCAAGCCCTCCGGGGACTTGCCGTCAGGTCGCGCGCCGGCGAGCTCGGGGCCCGTCGCGCCGGCGGCGCACGGTCCGTCGACGAGGCCGAAGCTCGCGCGCCGACAGACGAGGCCGGTCTGACCCCAGGGATAGCGCCGCCCGCTCGGGCCCGCCGCGGCGAACAGCCACTCGTCCGCGGTCGGCAAACGCCCGCCCGAGAGCGCGCACAGCTTCTCCGCCTCGTCGGCGTCCACGCCCGTGACGGGCAAGCCGGGCTCCGCGGCAGGGAGCTTGCGGCACGTCGAGCACGCGGCCCAACGCGCGTGCGTCACCTCGCTCGCGTCGATCTCGAAGGACGCGACGCTCAGGGTCCGTGCGGTCTGGCCCTCCGCCTCCCAGTCGCTCGGCGACACGCTGAGCGAGCCACCTTCGAGGCGCACACGACGCGGCGCGAACGCGCAGCCCTCCGCGCTCGGGGTGAGGCCTTCGGCGCAGCTCTGGGCCGCGCCCACGCAAGCGTGCTTCACCAAGGACTGACCCGGCGCGCAACAGCGAAAACCTTGCGCCACGAGCCCGCTCGGGCAGCGCGCAGGATCGGAGCGCTCGCGCCGCGCGACGAACAGCACGGCACCGAGCGCGGCGAGGGCGCCGAGGATCAGCGCTCCGAGCAAGGCCTGCTGGCGCATCGCCCGGGAGCATCGCACCAACGCGGGAAGTTGGCATAGACTGGCGAGCGCGCATGACGAGCTTCCGTGATCCCATCGTGCTCGGTCGCACCGGGCTGACGGTCGGCCGCCTGGGCGTGGCGTCGAGCTACGGCGTCTCGCAGGCCGCGCTCGAGGAGGCCTTCGAGCAAGGTGTGACCTACTTCTACTGGGGCTCGCGTCGCACGCCCGGCATGGGCGGGGCCATCCGCAGCATCGCGAAGAAGCAGCGCGAGCGCTTGGTCGTCTGCGTGCAGAGCTACTCGCGCCTGGGCTTCTGGCTGAAGCGCTCGTTCGAGAAGGCTCTGCGCGACGCCGGGCTCGACTACGCGGACGTGCTCTTGCTCGGCTGGTACAACGACGCGCCGCCAGCGCGCATCATGGACGCCGCCACGGAGCTCGTCGCTGCCGGCAAGGCTCGGCACATCGCCATTTCGAGCCACCGCCGAGCGCTCTTCCCCACCCTGCTCGACGACCAGCGCATCGGGCTCTGGCAGGTGCGCTACAACGCGGTGCACCGTGGCGCCGAGCGCGAGGTGTTCGCCGCGCTCGACGGCCTGGACGTCAACAAGCGGCCCGGCGTCATCACCTACACGACCACGCGCTGGGGCCACCTTCTCGACCCGAAGCGCACGCCGCCCGGTGAGACCACCCCCACCGGCTCCGACTGCTACCGCTTCGCCATGTCCCACCCGCACGTGGACGTCGTCATGAGTGGGCCCGCCGACACGGAGCAGATGCGCGAGGCGCTACGCGCCCTGGAGCTCGGGCCCATGAGCGAGGACGAGCTCGCGCGCATGCGCCGCATCGGCGACGCCCTGTACGGCAAGGACCGGACGTCGGGGATCCGGGACTGAGCTTTCAGCGTTGTTTCAGCCCGAGGTCCCCGGGCGGTGGTGAAGTGGCGACATGCGCTACGTCATGGCCGTCCTCGTCGTTGGTTGCGCCGTCGAGACCGGAGCTGAGCCTGCCGGCGGAGGCGTGAGCGCGGGCGGAGGCGTGAGCTCGGGCGGAGGCGTGAGCGCGGGCGGAGGCGTGAGCGCGGGCGGAGGCGCGGGCGCGGGCGGAGGCGTGAGCGCGGGCGGAGGCGCGGGCGCGAGCGGGGGAGCGAGCGGTACCGATCCTGGGCCGAAGGAACCCAAGACCCCCGCGCCAGGCCAGTGGATCAGCGTGAAGAAGGGCAGCTACCAGGCCGGAGCCCCCAAGGCCGAGAGCTGCAACAACTCGAAGAACCAGTTCGAGCACGCCGTGACGCTGACTCACGACTTCGAGCTCAGCGCGACCGAGGTCACGTTCGCGGACTACCAGGCTGCGCTCGGGAAAGCGCACTCGACGGACACCGGCTGCAAGGGCTGCCCGGTGGGCTTGGTGAGCTGGCACGGCGCCGCCGAGATCTGCAACGCCTACTCGAGCTACGCGGGCCTGAAGCCCTGCTACAGCTGCAGCGGCGGCAAGTGCACGGAGAGCCTCGCGCCGCATGCGTGCCACGGCTACCGCCTTCCGACCGAAGCCGAGTGGGAGTACGCCTACCGTGCGGGGACCAAGACCGCGACCTACAACGGGGAGATCTCGGTCTGCGGTGGCCTGGACCCCACGCTCGATGCCATCGCGTGGTTCCTCTACAACGCGTCGGGTGGCGCGCACCCCGTGGCGACCAAGCAGCCCAACGCTTGGGGCTTCTACGACATGAGCGGCAACGTCTGGGAATGGACGCACGACGGGTACGTGACGGACCGGTCGACGCTGCCGGTCGTCGACCCCATCGGCGTGAGCAGCGAAGGGCTGCGAGTCATGCGCGGCGGCAGCTACAACTGCTTGCCGGAGGAGGTGCGGGGCGCCCATCGATCCGGGCTGCCGGAGGCGATTTCCGGGAGCAACGTCGGGGTCCGTTGCGCGCGGACCTTGGACTGAGGCCTCTCAGCCCACGAAGAAGGTCAGCTTCTCGATCCCCTCCACCTCCACCTCGACGCGATCCCCCGAAGCCAGCGGCCCCACGCCCTCGGGCGTGCCCGTCAGGATCAAGTCCCCCGGCTCGAGCGTCATCACGTTGGAAGCGTAGGCGACCAGCTCTGCCACGCCGAACACCATGTCGCGCGTGTTCCCGTCCTGCCTGAGCTCTCCATTGACCCAAAGCCTCACCCCCAGGCTCCCCGCCTCCATGCCGCTCACCACCTCCGGCCCGAGCGGGCAGAAGCCATCGAAGCCCTTGGCGCGCGTCCACTGGCCGTCCTTCTTCTGAAGATCGCGGGCGCTGACGTCGCAGGCCACGGTGTACCCGAACACGTGATCCAGCGCCTGCGCCGCCGGGATCCTCCGCCCCCGCTTCCCGATCACGACCACGAGCTCCGCCTCGTGCTCCACGCGCTCGCTCTCGGGCGGAAGGAGCAACGTGCCGCCGGGCTCGAGCAGTGACGACGGCGGCTTCAGGAACATGAGTGGCTCCTTGGGGACCTCGTTGCCGAGCTCCTTCGCATGCGCGCGGTAGTTGCGCCCGATGCACAGGATCTTGGTCGGCGCTGCGGGGGAGAGGCGAGGGTGCTTCGTCATGGCGTCAGCATCGCTTGCAGGGTCTTCTCGTCGATGACCTGGGTACCGTGCTTCTTCGCTCCGTCCAGCTTGCTCTTGCCGACCTTGTCGCCGGCCACCAGGTAGGTCGTGCCCTTCTTGACCTTGTCGTGGATCTCGCCGCCTGCGGCGCGAATGTCGGAGTGGACGTCCTCGCGCTTCTTGCTGAGCACGCCCGTCACGCAGAAGGTCTTGCCGGAGAGCGGGCCCTCGGCGGCCACCGCAGCGACCGGCTGCCGTCGCGAGACCCCGCGCGCACGGAGCTTCTCGAGCAGCGCGCGGCTCTGCGGGTCCGCCAGGAAGGCTTGCACGCTCTCGACCATCTTCGGGCCGAAGCCGGAGATGCCGCCGACCACTTGGGCGACGTCGTCGGCGCTCCACGCGACCAGCGTCGCGAGATCACCGGCGGCCTCCGCCAGCTGGCGCGCCGCGACCTGGCCGACGTGCTCGATGCCCACGCCGGTGATCAGGCGCTCGAGCGGGCGGGCCTTCGATCCCCTGACGGCGTCGACCAGGTTCTGCGCGCTCTTCTCGCCCATGCGCTCCAGCGCCGCCACGCGCGCGACGCTGAGGTCGTAGAGATCGGCGACGTCGCTCACGACGCCGCCGTCCACGAGCTGATCGACCAGGGACTCGCCCAGGCCATCGATGTCCATGGCGAAGCGCCGCGAGAAGTGGAGCAGCTGCCCCTTGACCACGGCGGGGCAGCGCGCATTCGGGCACCAGATGGCGACCTCGCCCTGGCGCTGCGCCACGGGCGTGTCGCACACCGGGCAGCGCTCCGGCATGCGCCACTCGCGCTCGGTGCCGCGGCGTGCGCTCGCGTCCACGGCGACCACCTGCGGGATGATCTCGCCGGCCTTCTCGATGCTCACCCGATCGCCGACGCGGACGCCCAGGCTCTGGACGATCTCGCTATTGTGGAGCGACGCGCGCGACACCGTGGTGCCGGCCAGGAGCACCGGCTCGAGCACCGCCACCGGGGTCAGCGCGCCCGTGCGCCCGACCTGCACGATGATGTCGAGCAGCGTGGTCTCTGCCCGCTCGGCGCTGAACTTGTAGGCGATGGCCCAGCGCGGGAACTTCGCGGTCGCGCCCAGGACCGCCTGCTCCGCCAGCGAGTCCACCTTCACGACCGCGCCGTCGATCTCGTACGGGTAGCCCTTGCGCTGCGCCTCGATGGCCGCGATGGCGCGGTGCAGCTCGTCCACGCTGCTGCACACTCTGTGCTGTCGGTGCGTCGGTAGCCCCAGCTCGGCGACGCGGTCCAGCGCGGCGGAGTGGCTGCCGCCCAGGTCCTCGACCACCTGCCAGATCATCGCGCGCAGCCGGCGCCTCGCCACCACCCGGGGGTCCAGCATGCGCAGGCTGCCCGCTGCCGCGTTGCGGGGGTTGGCGAAGGGTGGCTCGCCTTCTCGTGCGCGCTCCTCGTTGATGAGCTCGAGGTCCTTCCGGTAGATGACCACCTCGCCGCGCAGCGTGAGCGGCCCCGGAAAGTCGATGCGCATGGGCAGCGAGCGAAGGGTGCGCAGGTTCTCCGTGATGTCTTCCCCGACCACGCCGTCGCCGCGGGTCGAGCCGCCGGCGAAGCGCCCCTCACGATAGAGCAGCTCGACGCTCGCGCCGTCGAGCTTCGGCTCGACGCAGAAGCTGGGCCTGGCGCCGGCGGGCAGCCCGTCGTGCACGCGGCGCACGAAGTCCTCGAGCTCCTGTTCGTCGTAGGTGTTGTCGAGGGACATCATCGGCACCACGTGCTCGACGCTCCGGAGGTCCGTACGCGGCGCGCCACCCACGCGTCGCGTCGGCGAGTCCTCGCCCGCGAGCTCGGGGTGCGCCTTCTCCAGCGCGACCAGCTCGGCGTAGAGCGCGTCGTATTCGCGATCCCCGATCTGCGGGTCGTCGAGCACGTAGTAGCGGTAGTCGTGAGCGCGAATTTCGCGCACCAGCTCGGCGTGGCGCTGCCGAGCGCTCACGCGCGCGTCTCCAGCTCGAGGGCCTTCGCCAAGCGCGACAGGCCTTCGGCGAGCTTCTTCCCGTCCAGGGTCCAGCCCAGGCGGAAGGCGCTCGGGTCGCCGAAGAACACGCCGGGCGCGGCGATCACGCCGAGCTCGCGGATGCCGCGCTCGATCTTCGGCAAGAGGTCGGTGCCCCGCGCGTCGCGCACCCAGCCGAACACGCTGGTCGCCGGAGGGCTGACCCAGGACAGCCCCGAGTGCTTCGCGACGAATGCGTCGACCTGCTCGCGCTTGCCGGTCTGCACGAGGCGAGCGCGCTCGAGCAACCTGTCGCCACGCGTCACGGCGCGCTCACCCCAAGCCCAGGTCACCGGCGGAGCCATGCCCTGCGTGTGGCGCTCGACGCGCTCGGCGCCCGCGACCAAAGCTCGAGGCAGAAGCAGCCAGCCCGCGCGCGTCCAGCCGGCGCCCCAGCACTTCGTCGCGCTGCTGCACGAGACGATGTTGGGCGCGAGACGCCGCGCGGTGGTCCTCGGCGCTGCCAGCTCGAGGTACGCCTCGTCCACCAAGAGCGTGATGTCCCGGGCTGCGAGCGCGCTCGCGAGCGCCACCAGCTCCGCGTCGCTGGCGACCGTGCCCGTGGGGTTGTGCGGGTTGGTGATGGCGACGACGCGCGTCTCGGGCGTGCAAGCCTGGAGCACGGCGTCCGCATCCAGCGCGAAACCGTCGTCGAAGCGCCGCTCGAAAGCATCGACCGCGATGCCGAGCGCGTCCGCGCCACGCCACAGGGGCTCGTAGCTGGGGCTCTCCACCAAGAGCCGCTGCCCGCGCTCGAGCAGCGTCGCGTGTGCGACGAACAGCGCGCCGCTGGCGCCCAGCGTCGTCACCACCTCGTCGGGCGAGACGGCGTAGCGCGAGGCCACGGCCTCGCGGAAGCGCTGGCGTGCGCCGAGGTCCGTCACGGGCGCACCGGCGCCCAGCGTGTCCTCCGTGACCTGCGCCACGCCGCTCGACGCGAGGTCGTAGCCGACCTGCCCGTACCAGCGACCGGCGAAGTCCAGGTAGGCGATGGGCGGCAGCACGGCGCTGGAGAGTACCCCGGTTTGCGCGCGTTTGGGCCCCGGTTGCGCTAAGGTCCCGGCCCGAATGGCGGACGCGCCGCGCCAAGACCCGAACGCCACCGAGCTGGACGAGCCCGATCTCGAGCAGCCCCTCGTCGACATCGCGGCCGCGGAGCAGCCGAAGGGCGACGGCGACTTCTTCTGGCGGTTGCGCGGAGTGGTGAAGACCATCCGCCCGCACCAGTGGGTGAAGAACGGCTTCGTGCTCGCTCCGGTGGTGTTCGCCAAGGAGATCTTCGATCCGCTGCTGCTCTGGCGCGCTGCGGCGGCGTTCTTCGCCTTCTGCCTGCTCGCGGGTGCCGTCTACACCATGAACGATCTCGCCGACGTGGAGGCGGATAGGCAACACCCGGTGAAGCGCTTCCGCCCCATCGCGTCGGGGCGCGTCCCCATCCCCATCGCGCGGGGGCTGGTGGTGGCCCTGGTGGTCGGCGCGCTCGTCGGCTCGGCGTTTCGCTCGTGGCAGTTCTTCGCGGTGGCCGCCACTTACTTCGGCCTCAACGTCGCCTACTCGTTCAAGCTCAAGCACATCGCCTACCTCGACGTGAGCTGCATCTCGGCGGGCTTCGTGCTGCGCGTCATGGGTGGCGGCTACGCCACGCAGATCACGGTGTCCCAGTACCTTCTGGTGTGCACCGCGCTGCTCGCGCTCTTCCTCGGGTTCGGCAAGCGCCGCCACGAGCTGGCGCTGGCCATCGCCGGCGGCGGGAAGACGCGCGCCGCCCTCGAGTCGTACACGCCGCGCGGGCTGGACCTGGCGCTCTTGGTCACGGCAGTCCTGACCGTGGTGACCTACGTCGCCTACACGCTCGACCCGCACACCCAGGAGTTCTTCAAGACGAAGTGGCTCTGGCCCAGCACGCTCATGGTGGTGGCCGGCGTGTTCCGCTTCCTGCACCTGGTCCGCAGCCGTCCGCGCGCCGAGAGCCCGACCCAGGAAATGCTGAAAGATGGCCCGTTCGTCGCCATCGTGATGGGCTGGATCATGCTCGTGGGCTGGGTCGTGTACCACCTCAGGCCGGGTTGAGATGGCAGAGCAGGCGAAGCCCGCGGAAGACAAGCCCGGCTTCTTCGCCAAGGCGAGCGACGCCTGGTCCGACCTCGTGCTCACGCTCCCGATCTTCGTGCTCTACCACCTGGGCGTGGTGTTCCTGCCGGTGCGCAACGCCGCCGACGTAGTCACCAGCGAGCTGATTGCCCTGGCGAACCACAACATGGTGGCGTACGCCGGGCTCACGCTGCTGATCGGCGCGGTCTTCGTGGGCGTGCTCCTGCTGCTCGGGCGGAAGCAAGCCCTGGAGTGGGAGCGCTTCGCGTTCCTCGCGGTGGAGGCCACGGTCTACGCCGTGGCGATGCGCTTCATCGCCGGCTGGGTCGTGGGCAAGCTCACGCTCGCCGGCGCCCCGCTCGGCGGCGGCTTCTCCGGCGCGGTGATGAGCGCGGGGGCGGGCCTGTACGAGGAGATTGCCTTCCGCGTCGTGCTCTTCGGCCTCGGCCTGCGCGTGCTCGGGCTGATGTTCCCGATGGTCGACCCGCTGCGACCCCGCCTGTTGGCCGTCGGCTGGGCGCTGGTCGCGGCGGCGATCTTCAGCGGCTGGCACTACGTCGGCGCCTACGGCGACGCCTTCGAGCTCCGTTCCTTCGTCTTCCGTTGGACCTGCGGCGTCGTGTTCACCGCCATCTACGCCTTCCGCGGCTTCGCCCCGGCGGTTTGGACCCACACGCTCTACGACATCTGGGTGCTGGTACTCTGATCAGCGCCGCCTCGCCGACACGAAGCGTTCGACGTTGCCCTTTGGCCCGGCCAGGCGGGAGTCGTGCTCGCCCAGGATCTCGAAGCCCGCGTCCTCGATGGCGCGGCGCGCTTCGGTGATGGCGGCCTCGCGCACCACCGGGTCGCGGATCACGCCGCGCGCCCGTCGAGCCGCGTCCCTGCCGGCCTCGAACTGCGGCTTGACCAGCGCGAGCAAGCGCGCCCCCGAAGGGGAGAGGGCGGCGATGGCGGGCATCAGCTTCTCGATGCCGATGAAGGAGGCGTCCACGACCACGAGCCCGACGGGCTCCTCGAACGAGCGCGCGTCGAGGTGGCGCGCGTTGGTGCGCTCCATCACGACCACGCGCGGGTCGTCGCGGAGCTTCTGGGCGAGCTGCCCGTGGCCGACGTCCACGGCGTAGACCTTCACGGCGCCATGTTGGAGCACGCAGTCGGTGAAGCCGCCGGTGGAAGCGCCTACGTCCACGACCACGGCCCCGCGCACGTCGACCTCGAGGTCCGTCAGCGCGCCCTCGAGCTTGTCGCCACCCCGCGAGACGAAGCGCGGCGCTCCGCGCACGCCGAGCTCGACGTCCTCCCCGATCGGCTCCCCCGCCTTCTCGACGCGGCGCTCAGCGCTGAACACGCGGCCTGCCAAGATCAGTGCCTGCGCCTGCGCGCGCGAGCTCGCCAACCCACGCTCCACCAGAGCGACGTCAGCGCGGAGCTTCACGGCAACGGCGCTCCCGGGTGCAGCGAGCGCGCCAGGAGGGCGAGCCCCTGCCCGACGCGGGGGCCCGGGCGCAGGATGCGATCGTCCGAGACCACGATCAGCCGCCCCTCGCGCACGGCACGAGCTTCGCTCCATCCCGGCAGGTCCGGGCTGATGGAGATCCCCTCGCGCATCGCCCCGCCCGTCGCGTCCAGGACGACGTCGGGGTCGAGGGCGAGCACGCGCTCGATCCCGAGCGTGGGGAAGCGTTGCTTCTCCCCAGTGATGGCGTTCTCGGCGCCCGCCAAGCGCAGCATCTCGTCGGGGAAGCTGCCGCCGCCTGCCACGACCACGGGACGCAGACCGAACACGAGCAGGGCGCGCGGGCGCGGGAGCCCTGCCAGCGCTCGCTCGACCGCGGCGCGCTCGGCGTCGATGGCGGCCTTGACCGCGACACCGCGCGCTTCGTCGCCGAGCAGTCGCGCGAGCCCGACGAGCATCGCGCCGATCTCGGCGAAGCTCTGCGTCGGCGGAAAGAAGGTACCGATGCCGCGCGCATCGAGTCGCTCGGCGAAGTCCTTCAACCCGGGACCCTGGACGCCCACCACCCAGTCCGGCTTCACCCCCAGGATGGCCTCGAGGCTCGGGTCCACGAAGCCACCCACCGGGCGGACGCCCTTCACCTCCGGCGGGAAGTCGCAATAGCGCGAGCGGCCCACCAGCCGGGCGCCGCTTCCCAACGCGAAGACGGCCTCCGTGGTTGCGGGAGAGAGCGAGACGACCCTGCTCGCGACCCCGGCACGAGCGCGGGGGCGCGCGCAGCCGAGCGCGCAGAAACCCCAGAGAAACGCGCGTCGACCGAGCTTCACCCCGCCAGTTCTAGCGCCCGTGAGGGAAGAAGGGCACCCGCGGCGTCGTAGTACGGGCCCGAGCGGGTTTTGCCCGCGTTTCCCCGGCGGTCGCGTTTGTTGACTGCATCCGGGGCCTCGGGCAACCATGCGCGCGCCCGAGGCAGGGCAGCTTGTAGTTTCCGGGCCGAGGCGGCCTACATCGGAGGACCAGTAGATGCGGATCTCGAAGCTCAGCATTGGCGCGGCGGTGGTAGTGGCGGCGGTCTCGTTCGCGGGCAGCGCGATGGCTCAGGAGGGCGAGGCGAGCGCGGGCGGAGAGGTCGGCATGACGCTGCCGGGTGCAGGACCCGGGCCGCAAGCCAAGGCCTCCGCCGGTGAGTCGGACCACGACCAAGTGATCGGGCGTTTCGGTGTGGGTTACATGGGCGCCCACTTGGTTCCGCTCGCGGACAACCCGGATCAGCTCGCGCCGGTCATCGGCCTCCGCTACTGGCTCGACCAGGGAATGGGT
>Ga0233425_10011293_pt1 | contig 10480 bp, 4 predicted proteins | sample Watercolumn_Towu_2_FD_181712 | JGI IMG/M metagenome (GOLD analysis project Ga0233425, IMG submission 181712) | Freshwater microbial communities from Lake Towuti, South Sulawesi, Indonesia - Watercolumn_Towuti2014_140_MG | ecosystem: Environmental > Aquatic > Freshwater > Lake | place: Indonesia... | reverse complement strand
GGCCAAGGGCGGACGGTCGCTGCTCGAAGCCCACGCTCTGGCCGTCGACCGCCGGCCGCCCAATCGCTACTACGGCCGCCCGCGCACCGGCGGCAAGACCGACTTCTGCGGCCAGGTCGGCCGCCACGTGGTCGACTCGCGCTTCCACAGCTCGGAGCGCTTCGACCTCGCCGAGGCCCGCCAGGACTCGCCCTATGCGCGGCTGCGCGTGGGCGGCGGGCGCGAAGACTGGTGGAACCTGTACCGCGAGGTGGTGGCCGCCGACGAGCCCGACGCCGTGCGCGACGTGGCGGCGCAGCGTTTGGTGTTCCACGCGCGCGGCGAGGGGCTATGGGTGATCTGCGACCGGATCGCCAACCGCAGCGGCGCGGCGCACGAGTACACCCAGTGCCTGGCCTTCCCGCTGCGCCTGCGCGAGACCGGCTTCGCCGACCGCGTGCGCGTGCTGGCCGCCGCCGGCCGGCCGCTGGTGGCCGAGGACGAGGCCGGCGCCCAGGTGCGCACCGCGCTGCCCGACGGCGACAACGTGACGGTCGCCTTCTTCGGTCCGCCCCAGCTCACCTTCGCCAACGCCCTCAACGCCCGCGGCCAGCACGAGAAGCTGCGCGACCCGTTGGCGCTGATGCAGGAGGCGCTCAAGGGCGGGCGCTCGTCGGAAGACGTGGTGCGCCGCCGCTGGAACATGCGGCCCGTGACCGTGCGCTGGACCGCGCCTGGCAACCAGGTGCTGGTCAGCGTGCTGGCCACGCGCCCCGCCGGCAGCGACCAGGACCTGCGCGAGTTGGCCCCGCTGCCCGGCACGGACGGCGTGGCCGGCTTCCGCGCGGTGACGCGCTCCGGCGCCGAGGTCTGGTTCCAGAGCGGGCCGCGGCCGACCAACGCCCTGCGCGCGGGCCCGGTCGCACTGGCGGGCGAGGCGCTGTTCGTGGTGCGCGCGGCCAACGGCGTCACGAGCGGCCTGGCGCTCGGCACGCGCGACGCCGGCTTGCCGCCCGACGCCGAGTTCACGCTCGTCGACGGCCGCCCGCACCTCGTCGCGCCGATCCGCCGGCCGATCGACACCGTGCGCATCCGGCCCGCGTGCAACGTCTTCACCGACACGGTGCAGGTGTCGTTCGACCTGCCCACCCAGCCCGACGCCGATGTCGAGTTCCACTACACGCTCGACGGCAGTGAGCCGACGCTGGCCTCGCCGCGCTTCACCGGTCCGTTCACCCTCGACCGCACGACCTACGTCAAGGTGCGCCCGCTCCGCCGCGGGCTGACCACGACGCCGTGGCACTTCGACGGGATCGCCAGCGGCAAGACGATCGGCGCGATCTTCCGCCGCCAGCCGCTCAGGCCGGCGGCCGCCGCGCCCGCGGGCGAGCCGGGCCTGCGCTGGCGCTACCACGAGGCCGACTGGCCCACGCTGTTCGCCTACGCCGGCTGCGACGACGTGCTGGAGACCAAGGCCGAGGGCACGTGCCGCGCGCTGCTCGACCCAGCACATCTGGCGGCCGTCCGTGCCACCGACCACGCCTGCGCGGTGCGCTACGACGGCTGGCTGCGCGTGCCGACCAGCGGCGTGTGGGCGTTCTACGCCCCCGAGCACCTCTACACCACGACGCTTGACGCCGGGTACGACCTGCGCGTGTTCATCGACGGCGAGGAGTGGTTCCCCACGCCGGCGCTGCACTGCGAGAACGTCTGGCACGTCCCCCTCGCCGCCGGCGCGCACCGCCTGCGCGTGGCCTATGTCGACTACCGCTGGCACGGGTTCCGCGACGAGTACTGGATGAGTTGGCAGCCCGAGGGCGTCGGCCGCGCCGTGCCAGTGCTGGAACTCAGCGGCCCCGACCACCCGCGCGCGCCGCTGCCGGCGGGGTGGTTGGTGGCACAGCCCGTGGCACGGCCTGTGGCACGGCCGTCTCGGCCGTGATTGCCCCCCCGTGGCACGGCCGTCTCGGCCGTGGTTGGTCAGCCTACGGATCATCGGCGAGACGCCGATGCCACAGGCTGTGCCACAGCCGTGCCGCGCCACGCCCAGTCGGCGAGCCCTGCCCGCTCCGGGTTGGCGAGGATGTAGTCGTGCTGGGCCTCGAAGGCGTTGGCGCTACGCACGAGGTGGTCGAAGGACTCCGCTTGCCAGACCGGCCCCTCGCGGCCCAGCAGCGCGTTGATGGCGTGCGCGGTGTAGGACTTCCACGAGTGCAGGATGTCCGGCAGCGCGTGGCCTGCCAGCGGCTCCACCAGCGCATGGACGTGGTTGGGCATGACGCACCACACCCAGAGCCGGTAGCGCTGCCCGTCGAAGTGCCGCAAGGCCTCCCCGACGATCCGGGCGCAGCCGGGCCGTGCCAGCAGGCACTCGCCCGCGCCTGCGTCCAGGTGCTGTTCGATGCGCTCGGCGAACAAGGCCCGCAGGCGCCGCTCGGCGGCCTCGTCGTCGGCTTGCGCGTGGGCGAGCAACTCCGCGCGCGCCGTGCGCCAGGCGTCGAGGACCTGCGCCGGCAACGAGTCGGCCAGCCGGAAGGTGACGTAGTAGGTGGCGCCGCCTTGGCGCCAGTGCGGCAGGTTGGCGCCGTGCAGGCGGGCCACCTCGGCGGATGGGTTGAAGAACTGTGGCCGCCCCGTGGCATCGGCGTCCCGCCGATGTTCCGTCGTCTCGTCCATGGCGCTGTCTTCGTCAAGCGGACCTGGAGTCCTTTGAGGCACAGCCGTGCCTGTTGGTCTGATCATCGGCGGGACGCCGATGCCACGGCCACGGCCACGGCCACGTATTGCCCGTCGCCTGCCCGCCGGATCTGGCCCAGGTCGGCCAGCGTCTCCAGCAGTTCGGCCACCCGCTCGCCCAGCTTCGCGGTGTAGCGCCGGTCGAAGAGCCGCGCGACCTGCTCTGGCGTAACCGGCGCGGCGCACGCGCCGACCGCGGCGCGCACGGCGGCGGCCTGCGCGGGCAGCTTGTCGGGCCAGGCGCGGCGGGCCTCGGCCGGCGTCGCCTCGACATCGGGCGCCACGTCCAGCAGCGTGGCCTGGGTCGCCGTCGCGCCACCGGGGTTCTGGAACTCGGGCCGCAACCAGCGCACCAGGCCCGCCTTCTCCTCGGCGGCCCGCTCGGCGTTGAGCGCCACCAGCTTCTCCAGCAACTCCTCGTCGCCAATGGCCAGGTCCCAGCCGTAGGCGTCGAAGACCGCCGCGTCCAGGTCATCGTGGATCTGCAGCAGCACCGACACCAGGCCCTGCTCGTGCACCCGGCGTTCCTTGGCTGTGGCATCGGCGTCCCGCCGATGTTCAGAAGGAAGACCGACCGCAGCCGAGACGGCTGTGCCACGGATCGCCCGCAGCCTCTCCAGCACGTTGTACATGTCCGTCAACGTCAGCTCGGGGTGCAGCGCCTGTTGGCGCTTGCGGTGAGCATCGAGTTGCTCGCCGAGGTCGCGGATGCGGGCTTGCTGGGCGGGAGTGGCGGCGGGGAAGGGGAAGGGGTCGAAGCAGCGGGTGTTGTTCCAACGCGGCCGGTCCTCGAGGGTTCCACCCGCTGCCAAGGCCCACGCCGTGTGGACTCGGCTGGAGAGCACGCCGAGCAGAAGGGCGTCCTCCGACGCCACGTTCACGAGCATGTGGTCAGGCACGACCTCGCTCGGCAGGAAGACGAAGAACCTGTGCTTGGCCGTCTCGGGAGTGGCGATGAAGCGCCGGAGACCGCGCAGCGCCTCACGCAGCGTTGGTCTCTCCCACCCGAAGCGCCACCACAGGCGACGAATGGAGTCGCGGCGGTTCAGATCGCGCTCGGGCTTGACGCGGACCAGTACGCGCTGGTACGCGGCGGGATGGACAGCGGCCGCGGCGTCACGGTCCAGCCCGGAGAAGTCGATGACGAAAGCGCCGCGCGACCGACCGGCCACATCGCGCCCGTTCGCGTAGGGCCGGATGATCGCCTGCCCGGCGGCGGCCGGCGCACTGGCGCGCAACGCAGCGGCGTCGGCGGCATCGAGGATGAACCCCGCGCCGTGGAGAGCGCAGCCGAAGCCGCACAGCCGGCTGTTGGCGGTCAAAGCCGTGACGGCGGCGAGAGACGGTCCCACGGCGAAGTCGACGGCAATGTCGCCCTCGGTCAGGCGCACTGCCACCAGCGACTCACCGTCCGCCAAGACCTGCTCCGACACGACCTTCGCGAGCAGCCCGGGCCCGGGGCCCGGTGCTGCCGTCGTCATCGCGATGCGCACACTCGCGCCAGCCGCGGTGTCGACCCACGGGTGGTCCGGCACCGCAAAGGCAAGGTGCAGGCGCCCGGCGACGCCGAGGTGGCGAGCGAGGACCTGTCGGTTGAACGTCTGTGTGATGCTATTGGTCGTGATGAAGCCGAAGCGGCGCACGCCTTGCCGTCCAGCGATCTCGGCCGCCTTGTCCCACCAGTACATCACGTAGTCGGCCGAACTCGGCACCTGGTCGAGAGTGGTACGCAGGGCGTCGACGTACCCATCGCCGAGGACCGCTCGCATCATCTTGCAGCCAATGAACGGCGGATTCCCCACCACATACTCCGCCTCGGGCCAAGTCGCCGGCCGCGGATTGACGTACTCGTACACCGGCACGCGCATCGTCTCGTCCGGCACCTCCTCGCCCGTGACCGGGTGCGGCCTGGTGCTGAACCCGTCCCAGCGCGTGACCGGCTGGTGGTGCTCGTCGAGCACGAGGCGGGTGGAGTCCCACGCCAGCACGGCATCCCGGCACTCGATCTTGTGGAAGTCGCCGATCACCGGCTCGGGCACATGGGCGCTGCCGTGGGTGCGGACGTGCCACTGGAGGTAGCCGATCCAGAGCACGAGTTCGGCGATGCGCGCCGCGCGCGGGTTAACCTCGATGCCGAGGAACTGGTGCGGGCCGACGGTGGCGTGGGTGCCCTCCAGCGCCGCCTGGGTCTCGCCGAGGGCGCGCAGGGCGTCGAGCACCTCGGCTTCCAGGCGTTTGAGGTGCTCGAGCGTGACGTAGAGGAAGTTGCCGCTGCCGCAGGCGGGATCGAGCACGCGCAGCTCGCACAGCTCGCGGTGGAAGCGCCGCAGTTCGGCCCGCGCGGCCTCGGGGGCGAGCAGCGTGGCGGCGGCCTGGGCGGCGTCCCACTGCTCGCGCAGCGGCTCGATCACGGTGGGCAGCACCAGCCGCTCGACATACGCGCGCGGGGTGTAGTGCGCCCCGAGCTTGTGCCGCTCGCGCGGCGACAGCGCGCGTTCGAGGAGCGTGCCGAAGATGGCGGGCTCGACGTGGCGCCAGTCGGCGCGCGAAGCCTCGAGCAGCAAATCGATCTGGGGCTGGGTGAGGTCGAGCGCGGTCGCCTGCTCGAAGAGCGCGCCGTTGAAATGCCGCGTGCGCACCCGCACCGCAGCGGAGAAGTCGCCGACCTTCATCGCCCGCCAGAGGTCCTCGACCATGCGCCGGAAGATCGCCGGCTGGTCGCGCAGGCCGCTCAAGAGGTCGGTGAACGAGCGCTTGGGCAGCAGCTCGACGTCCTCGGCGAACATCGTGAACAAGCAGCGCATCAGGAAGGTGGCGACGGTGTCGGGCCCGTGCCCGTCGGCCTCCAGCGACTTGGCCAGCGCGGCCAGGTGCTCGGCGATCTCACGGGTGACCTGCGCACTCCGGCGGCTGGGATCCAGGCTGAGCGGGTCGGTCCACAACGTGCGGAGCAACCCGCGCACCTCGGCCTCGGCCAGTTGATCGAGCCGCAAGCGGTGATGGGCGGCGTCCGGGAAGGGCGTGTATGCGCCGCCGGTCCGGCTGAACTCAGCGTAGACCTCGATCGTGTGGCCCACATCGACGACGAGCAGGAAAGGCGGCCGGCCCTCGTCGGCGGGCAGGGCGCGGATGTAGCTCTCGGCCTGGCCCTTGGCGCGGCGCATGGCCTGGGCCCAGCCCGGCGTGCCGCGCACGGCCGCGCCGCGCTTGCGCGGGTTGAGCCCGGCGGCCTGCAGGCGCTGCGCCTCCTCGGCCTCGCGGCGCAACACGCCCTGCTTGCTCTCCAGCACGAAGCAACCGCGACGGTAGAGGTCGATGCGCCCCGTGCTGGAGGTGCCGTCGCCGTTGTCGAAGCGCACGCCGCGCTCGAACACGTAGCTGTTGAGCGCTTCGTCGGGCAGTGACGGCTGCGGCGGGTCGACGCCCAGCACGTCGCGGCACAGCTCGCTGAGGAAGGACTGCGAGTTGGCCTGCTCGGCCCCACCGCTTTGCGCCCACCGCGCGATGAACGCCGCTACCCGGGCGTCCTCTGTTGTCTCGGCCATGGGGTGGGCTTCGTCAGGGCGCTGTGGAGTCCTGCGAGGCCTGTGGCACAGACTGTGGCACGGCCGTCCCGGCCGTGATTGCCGTTCAGGTCATCGGCGGGACGCCGATGCCACGCACTGTGACTGCTGCTCTGATCATCGGCGGGACGCCGATGCCACGGCCACGGCCGCCACCTCCGCCGCCGACAGCGCACCGTCGTAGAGGCGGAAGTCGTCGAGCGCGACGGCCTGGCCCGCGCGACCGGCGACCAGCCGAGCACCGCCCCGGAGCTGGCCGCGCCAGTCGAGCGGTCGCTGCCGCGTGACGGTCGAGACCCGCAGCGGCTCGCTCGTGGTCGTCGCGACGCCGTCGCGCAGGGCCACGACCGTGTAGACATGCTCGCCCGGCGCCACGTCGCGGTCGGTGTGCGTGAGCGGATCGGTCACCTCGGCGACCGTCGTGGTCGGCCCGCCCGCGGCGGGGGCGCGCTGGAGCCGGTATGCCGTGGCGCCAGCCACGCCCCACCACGAGAGGATCACCGCCGACCCGCTGCGCCAGGCGGTCAGGCCGCTGGGCCGGGGTTGGGCGACCTGCGGGTCGCGCGTGTGCGTCAAGGTGCCGAAGCCGAGCTGGTCGAAGCTCGACGCGTGCCCGCCGCCGCCCTCGGGACGCAGCTTGGCGGCGTAGCGCGCGCTCCACGGCGCGGCCATCCCCAGCCGGCCCACGTAGTGGCCGAGGACCAGTTCGTAGCCCGAGCGCACCACGCCGCGCCCGCCGTCGGCGATCACCGGCTGCTCGCGCCGGTCGCCGCGTTGGCCACCTGGTAACCATAGATGCCGGCGGCCAGGAAGCGGTCCGCGCGACGCCACTCCGGGACCGCCCTTGACGCGCCCCCCAAAGCACGGTGCCGGTCGCGAGGGCTGCGACCGGCACCGTTGGGTCGGGTGGAGGGTGCTGCTAATCCGTGCTGACGTTGTTCTTCCAGACAGTCAGGATCCGCGATCGTTCCGCGAGCAGGCCGGTTTCTTTCAACCGCTTGGCATCGGCGGCGCTGATCACGGCGATCTGGCGCGCGCCTTTGCCTTCGGCGGCGATGAACTCGAGGCGCAGCGGCTTGATCACGATCACCTCGCGCTTGCCGTCGCGCTCGACGCGGTTGCTGGCCTTGGCCGAGGCAACGCTGCGGTAGTGGTGGACGCCGATCGTGGCCATCACCGGCCCGTCGACGGCGCCCACGCGGAGGTCGAAGCTGGTCGGGTAGTGCGGCCATTCCAGGCCGAGGGTGTCGATCACGACGCCCGTGACCTCGCTCTCGCCCTTGCCGCGCCGCGCCGCGCCCGAGCCGCCGCCCTCGTCGGCCACACGCGTGCCGCCGCTGCCGTCACCACCGCCGGGCGACTTGGTGCCGGTAGCGCTGCTGGGGTCGACGTCGACCGCCGGCCCGCCGGGCCCGGGCGCGCGCGTGCCGGGCCGTTGCGCCGGGCCGTCGCCGTCGCCGCGGCCGGGCTGGGCAATGACGCTGGGTCCGCCGCTGCTGGTCACCGGCGCGAGCACCGCCCGGCTGCCGTCGGGCTTGCCGGCCGAGCCGACCGGCGCCAAGCCGTTGCCGCCGCCGCCTGTGCCGCCGGGACCGAGCCCCACGGCGAGCCCGCCGGGGCGCTCGGCCTGCATGACCATGCCGCTGCCGCCGCCGCCCTGGGCGCTGTCGCGCTCGGTCTTGATCGGCGGGCCGCCGCCGCCGATGCCCGGTACCGGCGCGGTGCCGCCGCCGCCGCCGCTCCGCGAGTGCGGGTCGACGGGCGTGGCCGGCGCGATCAGCGTCGGGTCGGCCAGGGTGGGCAGCCCGTGGCCGGGCCGGTCGCGCAGCAACATGCCGTCGGTGGTCGGCGCGAGCGGCACGGCGAACCCGCTGACGGTCTGCGGCGCCAGCTCACGGCGCTCGGAACCGCTGCCCGCGGTGCCCGCCAAGGGCGCCTGGCCAAGCGTCTCGCCGGTCGGCGTGCCACCGCGGTGGCCCGGACCGGGGAAGATCAGCGCCGGCCCGTCACGCGTGGGATCAGCGCTCGCGCGCGGCGGCAGGCGCAGGTCGCCCACCCCGGCGAGCGCCGGCATGGCGGCCACCTGCAGCGCCCGGCCGGGCTCGAACGGCTGGGCGCCGAGCGGGTCGCCGCCTCCGGCGAGCCGCGTGGTCGGCACCGTGCGGGTGCCGTCGCCGCCGGTCGGCCCGAGCGCCGCCTTGGGCCCGGCGGGCTCGCCGGGCCGCCAGTCGCCGCGCACACCGGGCAGGCTCGGCGCCTTGCCGCCGGCGCCCTTGCTGCTCACGCGCCCCGCGCCGACGCCCCGCGCGACCCGCGGCGCGGGCGTGGCAACGGTCACCGGCGTCGCCGCGTTCGGCGTCGCCGCGTTCGGCGTCGGCGTGGGGAGGACCTGGGTCACGCGCACCTGGGTCAGGCGATGCACCGTGCGCGCGCCGCGCTTGGCCGCCGCGACGTGGACGGGCTGCAGCACGGCAAAGAAGCCGAGGTTGACGCAGGTCGAGATGACCAGACTTGCCCAGAACTGGGAGTCGCGACGACGGTGCATACGGTTTCAACCTAGTCTTGTGACACTCGGGAAGGACGCTTGGTTCGCGCCGCGTGACAATCCGGCCGGCGGCGCAAGTCAGATCAGGGGCAGCGCCCTACGGCGCTTGGCGCTGTGCGGCTGCAGAGACGGGCGCCCGAACTCCCCCTGGCAGGACGCACGCACTTCGGGCCGGCGATCGGGCTCCGACGGGGCGCCGGTGGCGTCCAAGCCGAGCGGAGAAGCGCGATGCGGATGGTGGTGGTGCTGGCGTGCCTGGCGGCGCGACTGGTGGCGGCGGAGACCGGTCTGGTCGGGCAGTGGTCGTATGGCGGCAGCGACGGCCAGACGGTGCGCGACGGCACGGGCCGCGGCAACGATGGCCAGCTCGAGTTCGCCACGCTGGTCGCCGAGCCGGGCGGCCGAGTGCTCGCGCTCGACGAGATCGGCGCCGGCGTGAGGGTGCCGCTGCGCACGCCGCTGGGGCTGCGCCAGGCGCTCACCGCGCTGTGCTGGGTGCGCCCGACTGCGCTCCGCACGCAGATGGTGGTCTTCGGCGTGCCTCATCCCACTCCGAGCTGGACCACGCCGGGCTGCGGCATCAGCATCGTCGACCGGCGCCCGGTGTTCGGCATGTTCCTCGACGCGGGCCGCGCCAAGGTGCTGGTCAACGCGCCCGACGAGCTGGCCGTCGGCGCCTGGACCTGCCTCGGCGCGACGTACGATGGCGCGGTGGCGCGGTTGTATGTCAACGGCCGCGCGGTGGCCGAGCAGCCGGCCCGCGGCGACGTGGCGCTGGGCGACCAGCCGCTGCTGATCGGCTGTGGCCTGGGCGGCAAGCCGAGCCTGCGCGGGCGGCTCGGTGAACTGCGGCTCTACGACCGGGTGCTCGGCGCCGCCGAGATCGCCGACTTCGCCCAGCGCACGCGCGCGGCCTATGGGCCCGACGAGGCGCCGCCCGCCGCCCGGCGGCGCGACGGCACCGTGACGGTCGAGACCCACGGCAACACGCCCGGCCCGGCGCCCTGGCGCGCCCAACCAACGCGGCTGCTCGCGGGCCTCGACGGCTACCAGCCGGGCGCGCGGCGGGTGCCCACCAACGGCTACGGCGGACGCACCGACCTGCCGGCGCTGCCAACCAGCGGCTTCTTCGGCGTGACCAAGGTCGCCGGTCGCCACTGGCTGGTCGACCCTGAAGGCCGGCTGTTTGTCCATGTGGCGGTGAACGCGGTGCGCGCGCCGCAGACGCTCGTCAAGCGCCTCGGCGGCGACGACCCGACGGCGCGGGCGATCGTCGACCAGCTCCGCGCCGCGGGGTTCAACGGGCTGGGCAACTGGTCGTGGACGCACCTGAACACCGTCGCCAGTCCGCTGGTCTGGGTGCGGCGCCACGACTTCATGTTCGCCTTCGCCCGCGAGAAGAAGCTGGTCGAGCCGGCGGCGGGCACCCAGGGCTTCACCAACAAGACGATGCCCGTCTTCCACCCCGAGTTCGAGGCCTTCTGCGACCGCTACGGCGCGGCCCTCGCCGACACCGCCAACGATCCGCGGCTGCTCGGCATCATGACCGACAACGAGCTGCAGTGCCCGAGCGACCTGCTCGACCGGTGCCTGGCCAGCGACCCGGCGCAGGCCGACCTGGCGCCCAACGTCGCTGCGGCCAAGGCTTGGCTCGCGC
>Ga0233425_10011292_pt1 | contig 10480 bp, 4 predicted proteins | sample Watercolumn_Towu_2_FD_181712 | JGI IMG/M metagenome (GOLD analysis project Ga0233425, IMG submission 181712) | Freshwater microbial communities from Lake Towuti, South Sulawesi, Indonesia - Watercolumn_Towuti2014_140_MG | ecosystem: Environmental > Aquatic > Freshwater > Lake | place: Indonesia... | reverse complement strand
CACGTCCAGGGCGTTGACCCCTTCCGGGTCGGCCAGGTCGAGGGCCACGTCCGCGCTCACGGTCGGGAGCATCTGGAGGCCCGCACCCAGGGACACCGCGTCCAGCAGTCGGACCCCGAAGGATGCGGTGAGGCTCAGTCGTCTCTCTCTCCCTGCGTAGAGCGGGAAGATGGGCTGGGTGTCGTCCGAAAGCTTCATCTCGTAGAACCGGGCCGCGGGCATGAGGACCGCGGTGCCGAACCAGATCTCGGGGAAGCCGGGCCGCGCCAGGAGCGGAAGTGCACCGCCGACCTCGAAGAAGGAGCCGCCGCCCGCGTCCGCGGAACCGGGCGTCATGTCAGTCAGGACCTGGACGAGGGAAGCGGAGAGGTTGCCCGCCGGGGACATGGTAAGCCCTGCAGGGTTGTAGTACGCCGCGGAGAAGTCGGATGCGGAAGCGGTCAAAGCGCCGGACCGCGAACGGCCGGAGAACCCGAGCCCGATGGTGTCCGCGGGGTCTGCCGCGGCGGTTTCCGGCCCCACTGCCTGCATGGCCACCAGCAGCGCAGCCAGGAAGCTTGGGCGCAGCACCCGGAGCGCAGCCAGGAAGCTTGGGCGCAGCACCCGGAGCCCGGCCAGGAAGCTTCGGCGCAGCACCCGGAGCGCGGCCAGGGAGCTTCGGCGCAGGGGTGCGCCCTTGAAGGGCTTGCGCCCCACTGCTTCCTGCGGCTGTGTTCCCACCGACCTGCTCACCGCTCTCCTCATTGCCCCGGGTACGTGCTGCTAGCCCCTGCCGCGTTCCCGCGCCTGCAACGGGCGGGAGTATATGCGCCGCGCCCGGGGGCGTCAACGCGTGGTCCGGAAAATTGCGCTTGCCCGGTATGGATCTAGGATTGAGAACGGAGGTGCGTGGCCATGGCGTGGGTGCGATTGCTGGTCGTCCTTCTCTTCCTGGTCGTCCGATTCTCCGGGTGCGGACCCGGGGAGACGGTGACCGCGGGGGGGAGCCCGGACGATTCCGCCTCGCAGCTGGCCGGTGCGCTGCCCGTGCTGAGCCAGAGCCAGGTGGTGGCAGCGCAGCACGTCCGCGCATCCCTCGCTGCCGTAGCAGGGGCGTTCGGCTGGCATGCGGGAGATGGATCCCCGCGCACGAGCCTGCTCCTTCCGGCCGCCGCGCTGACCGGAAGCCCGGCCGCCCACGCGGTTCCGCCGCATGTGGCCCAGGCCGACGGGCTTGCAGTCACGGTCACGGCAGCAGTCCTGGACAAGGCCCTGGAAGGTGCGGACCCCGCGGTCGCGGCCGCGGTGCGGCGGACGTACGAGGCCAACGGCCACGCTCCGCTGTTCCTGGACCCGCACCGCGAGATCGGACCCACCAACGACCTCTTGCGCTTCCTGGCCTCGGCCCACGAGCTGGGCCTGGACCCGTTCGACTTCGGCTTCAAGGGCCTGCTGGCCCGCACCCGGGGTCACTGCAAGGTCGCGTTTGCCGGCAAGGACGACGCGGTCGATGCAGTGGAGCACAAGCTCCGGCAGTGGGTCACCGACCCGCCGCCGCCCCTCGTGACCCTCGAATGCGACCGCGACTGGATGCCCGAAACCGGGAAGGCAGCGTCCTTTGACGCGGCCCTGGCCCGCGCGTACTTCGGTCTCGCTCTCGCGCTCTCCGGACCGCTTGAACCCACAGTTCTTTGGGACGGTCCGGAGAGCGCTGTGTCGCTCCTCGCCAGCCTGCTTCCCGACACAGGGCGCTACTGGGCCCGGGTCGCCGCGCTGCGCAGATACCTCCCCTACTGGTCCACCAACAGCCTCCCGACCCTCGAACGGTGGGGACAGCTCCGGCCGGGCGACTTCGGTCCCCGCGTGGGCAAGCTCAAGGAGCGCCTCGTGGCCGAAGGGTTCCTGGCAAAGGACGCGGCCGCGGCAGGCGGCAGGAAGTACGACGACGCGACCCGGGACGCGGTGATGCGGTTCCGGGAAGCCTACGGGCTGAAGACAAGCGGCAGCGTGGACAAGCCGGCCATGGAAGCGCTGTCCAGGGACGCGAAATACTACGTGGAGCAGCTCTGGCTGTCGCTGCGATCGACCGTCACCACCCGCCAGGAGCGGGGCGAGGTCTTCGTGCTGGTGAACATCCCCGAGTTCATGACCTACCTCGTGGTCAACGGCCGCGTGACCGACAGCTACCGCAGCGTGGTCGGATTCCCCTACGAGGAGCCGGGCGGACGCACCCCGGTGGTCTCCAGCTCCGTGGGGTACATCGACCTGAACCCCGAGTGGGTGCCCACCCCGTACGTCGTGGACAACGAGCTGAAGCGGAAGGAGAAGAAGGAGCCGGGCTACCTGGCCCGCAACGGCTTCTCGTTCAGGGACGGCAAGCTGGTACAGAAGCCGGGCCCGGGCAACACGCTGGGGCAGGTGGTCATCGCGTTTGCCAACGAGAACAACGTGTCGCTCCACGGCTCGTCGGACCCGAAGCCGTTCACCTACGCGGACCGTGCGCTGTCCCACGGATGCGTGCGCGTGGAAGACATCGACCACCTTGCGGCCCGCCTGTTCGCGCTGACCAACGTCACCCTCGACCCCGCGCTTCCCGAGGTGCTGGACCAGGTGATGGAGAAGCGGGTGACGCTGCCCGTCACGGTGCCGGTGTACGTGGTCTACGATCGCGTCCGCGTGGTGGACGACAGGACGATCTCGCTGGCGTCGGACCCGTACAAGATGTCGGCCGGCCAGCGCAAGGCCGCGCGGCTGGACCCCCTGCTCAACATGGTGGCCATGGCGCGCAAGGGCCGGGCAGTAGCCAGCCGCTAGCCTTCCGCCACGAGGTTCCCCGCGCACCGAACCGGTTGACACGCCCCCGGCAGGGGCGGTAGCCTCTCCCCCGTGCGGTAGTCCCGAATCACGGCAGGAGCGAGTCCCATGAAGCTGAACCCATCTGCATGTATCGTCGCGGCGCTGGTAGCCCTGTCAGGCTGTTCCGGAGGCTCCACGGAAGCCATCGAGAAGGACATGGCAGCGGCCACGGACTCCGGAGCAGACGCCGGCTCCGAAGCAGACGCGCTGGACGTGGCCCTGCCTCCCGAAGTCGCTCCCGAGCTGCTTCCCGAGATGGTCCAGGCCGACACCGCGGACGTCGCGGCCGAGGCCGCAGGGGACCTGGGCATCCTTCCGGGCGAGCCGGGCGCGGCCTGCACCGGCCCGGACGACTGCTACTCGCAGGTCTGCATCCTCACCGGTGACGGCAAGAAGTGCTCGCTGACGTGCGAGCAGGAGTGCCCCTTCGGCTGGGAGTGTGCGATCTACGTGCCCAGCCTGCCGGACGAGGTGTACGTCTGCGCGGAGCCGTTCCTCGCGCTCTGCCGGCCCTGCCGGCTCAACACCGACTGCACGTCCGTGGGGGTCGCGACCGGGCAGGTGTGCGTCCCGTACGCGGACGCGGGCAGTTTCTGCGGAGAGCTGTGCGGGCAGGACAAGCCGTGCCCCACGGGGTACTCGTGCGCGGACACGCTGGACGCCACGGGCGCTGCGGTCACGGCCTGCACGCTTGCCCAGGGGGAGTGCCCGTGCAAGCAGTGGTTTGCAGACGAGGGCGCGTCGACGGACTGCAAGGTGACCAACGAGTGGGGCTCCTGCCCCGGCCAGCGCGCGTGCACGGCAGACGGGCTTACCGCGTGCGATGCCCCGGCCCCTGCGCAGGAAGCCTGCAACGCCGCGGACGACAACTGCAACGGGGCCATCGACGAGGGCACCGGCGGGGCCGCGTGCACGGTGGAAAACGAGATCGGCTCGTGCCCCGGGACCGAGGTGTGCCTCGGCGGCAACCTGTCGTGCGACGGACCCGAGCCCGAGCCCGAGGTCTGCGACGGGCTGGACAACAACTGCGATGGAACCGTCGACGAAGGGTTTGCCGACACCGACGGCGACGGCACCGCGGACTGCCTGGAGAGCGACAAGGACGGCGACGGCCTCCTGGACGGCAAGGACAACTGCCCGATGGCGGCAAACCCGGCACAGGAGGACTTCGACCTCGACGGCGCAGGGGACGCGTGCGACCTGGACGACGACAACGACCTGGTCGCGGACGGAGACGACTGCAAGCCGTTCGACCCGGACGTGAAGCCCGGCGCAGCGGAGTCCTGCGACGGCAAGGACAACAACTGCAACGACGTCGTGGACGAGGGCTTCCCGGACTCGGACGGCGACGGCAAGGCAGACTGCCTCGACGACGACAGCGACGGCGACGGCATCTCCAACGGAGCGGACAACTGCCCCGCGGTCGCAAACCCCGGCCAGGAGGACCAGGACTCTGACCTGCTGGGCGACGCGTGCGACCCGGAGAAGGACGGGGACGGCGTGCCCAACATGCTCGACAACTGCCCCGGCACGTTCAACCCCAAGCAGGACGACCTCGACCAGGATTCCCTCGGCGACGCGTGCGACCTCGACGACGACGGCGACGGAGCGGATGACCTGGCGGACAACTGCCCCGCGGTCGCAAACCCCGGCCAGGAGGACCTGGACCAGGACGGCGCGGGCGACCTCTGCGACCCGGACGACGATGGCGACGGCGTCCCCGACGCGCTGGACAACTGCCCGAAGACGGCAAACCCGCTCCAGGAGGACGTGGACAAGGACGGCGTGGGCAATGCGTGCGAGATGGACGCGGACGGCGACCTCGTTCCCGATCCCGCGGACAACTGCCCCCTCGTCTCCAACCCGGAGCAGCAGGACCTGGACAACGACGGCACAGGCGATGCGTGCGACTCTGACGACGACGGCGACGGCGTCGCGGACACTGCGGACAACTGCCCCATCATCCCCAACCCGGGCCAGGGGGACCTGGACCAGGACGGCTCCGGAGACGCGTGCGACCCGGACGACGACGGCGACGGCGTCGTGGACGCGTTCGACAACTGTGCGGGGCTCTTCAACCCTGCGCAGGCCGACCTGGACAACGACGGTGTCGGCGACGCGTGCGACTCCGACGACGATGGGGACGGTGTCGCGGACGCCGCGGACAACTGCCCCATCACCCCCAACCCGGGCCAGGAGGACCTGGACCAGGACGGCTCCGGAAACGCGTGCGACCTGGACGACGACGGCGACGGCGACCCGGACGCGCTGGACTGCAAGCCGCTGGACCCCGCGGTGAACCACGCGGCCGTCGAGACCTGCGACGGCCTCGACAACAACTGCCAGATGGGCGTGGACGAGGGGTTTCCGGACTTCGATCTGGACGGGTTCAAGAACTGCGTCGACCCGGACGACGACGACGACGGCGACCCGGACGTCACCGACTGCGCGAGCCTCAACCCCCTCGTGCACCACGGCGCCAAGGAAGCGTGCAACGGCGTGGACGACGACTGCTTCGGCGGCGTGGACGACGGATTCGGCCAGATCACGTGCGGCAAGGGGGTCTGCCTCCACTCCGTCCCCGCGTGCGACGGCGGCAAGACCCAGGTGTGCGACCCGTTCCTCGGCGCGTCCGTTGAAACCTGCAACGGCAAGGACGACGACTGCAACGGCATGACCGACGAGGGGCTTGGAAGCACCACCTGCGGCAAGGGCGTCTGCCTCCACACGGTCCAGAACTGCGCGGGGGGCTGGCCCCAGGCCTGCGACCCCATGGACGGGGCTTTGGCGGAGACCTGCGACGGGCAGGACGACGATTGCGACGGGCTGGCTGACGAAGGCCTCGGGAACACGACCTGCGGGCTGGGAATCTGCCTGCACTCCACGCCGAACTGCGTGGACGGCCTCCCCACGGCCTGCGACCCCATGGACGGCGCGCAGCTGGAAGCCTGCGACGGCCTGGACAACGACTGCGACGGCGACGTGGACGAGCAGCTCGGGGCCACCACGTGCGGGAAGGGAGCCTGCAACCACGAGGTCGCTTACTGCGCGGGCGGAAAGGTGCAGGTGTGCGACCCGCTTCAAGGCGCGTCCGCGGAAACCTGCGACGGTATCGACAACGACTGCGACGGCAACACCGACGAGGAGCTGGGAAGCACCTCCTGCGGGCTCGGCGTCTGCAAGCATTCCGTGGCCAACTGCGTGGACGGCAAGGTCCAGACCTGCGACCCGTTCGCGGGCAAGTCCGACGAAGCCTGCGACCAGCTCGACAACGACTGCGACGGCCAGACCGACGAGGGAGCGGCCGCGTGCTCCAACTTCTACAAGGACCTGGACGGCGACGGCTGGGGCACGGACGTGAAGTGCCTGTGCGCTCCGGAGGGGGACTACGACGCGCTGCTGGGCAACGATTGCGACGACACCAACATCGCCGTGCACCCCACCGCGGTCGAGGTGTGCAACAACAGCGTGGACGAGGACTGTGACGGCATCAAGCTGATGCCCGACGGGCTCAAGAACTGCAAGGAGATCCGGGACACCTGCCCCGGCCTGCCCAGCGGCTCCTACACCATCCGGCCCCTGGGCAACCCCATCACGGTGCAGTGCCAGATGAGCTACAGCGGCGGCGGCTGGACCCAGATGACCGACAGCTACCTCGCGGCCATGGCCGGCGGCGGGTACGAGTACCTCTACGTGGCCAACGGCGCCTGGTACCGCAGCCCCAAGACCGACCAGAAGTGGAGCTGGAGCACCTACACCCCGGTCAACGGATCCTACGCGTATGCCACGGGAACCAACCCCGAGGCGACCTTCGCATGCACCCACGGCGAGCAGGGCTACTGGGGCGTGGGCTGCAGCAACTGTGGCGGTTCGTGCTGGAAGTGCTTCGTCCACGGCGCGGGCCTCAAGGACACGGTCAACGGCCAGACCACCATCTGCCAGGACAAGCCCAACGTGTTCGGCTACGGCGCGTGCGGCCAGCCCGTCCAGATCTACGTGCGCCAGTAGCCCCGTCGACAAACGTCCCGAAACGTGGCAAGGTCGAGAGCAACCCGGGGGGCAGGCCCGTGTCAGGACCGTCACCCCCCGCAGCACGTGGCAAGGAGGGCCCCATGAAGCTCAGCGAATTCTACCGGGCCGCCATCGCGGCCGGAATGGCAAACGACCCCCGCGGCAAGGAAGCGGTGGACGACGACCTGGCACAGGCGAAGAAGAGATTCGACGGCCTGTCAGGCAAGGAGAAGGAGTTCTTCGACGCGGAGTCGCTCACCAACCCCTACTCCGACTCCCGGATCCTGGCCGGGACGGGACAGGAAGAGATCGCCTCGCTGCTGGTCGGCATCGACATCGAGCCCGCGGAAGTGCTGCTGGCAGACCGCCTCAGGAGCCAGGGCCGCAAGGTCGACCTCGTCCTTGGCCACCACCCTGCAGGCAGGGCACTGGCAGCGCTGGCCGACGTCATGAAGATGCAGGCCGACATCCTCAACCGCATGGGAGTGCCCATCTCCACCGCGGAAGCCCTGCTGGACGACCGGATGAAGCAGGTCGAGCGCAGGCTCATGCCCGGAAACCACACCCGCGCACCCGACGCGGCGCGGCTGCTCGGTCTCCCCATGATGTGCCTGCACACCCCCTGCGACAACATGGTGCACACGTTCCTCTGCCGGCTCGTGGACAAGGAGCGACCCCGCCGCGTGTCGGACGTGGTGGACCTGCTCTACTCGGTCCCGGAATACCAGGACGGCGCACGCAACGGCGCGGGTCCCAGCGTGGTGCTCGGGTCCAAGAGCCACAAGGCAGGCAAGGTGTTCGTGGACATGACCGGAGGCACCTCCGGCTCGAAGGATATCTTCAAGAGCATGTCCACCTCGGGCATCGACACCATCGTGTGCATGCACATCAGCGACGAGCACCGGGACGAGGCCAAGAAGGCCCACATCAACGTGGTCATCGCGGGCCACATCGCGAGCGACACCCTCGGCGTCAACCTCCTGCTGGACGAGGTGGCAAAGGCAGCAGGGCACCCGCTGGACGTCATCGAGTGCTCGGGGTTCAAGCGGCACGCACGCTGAGGCCGGGACCGGCTACGACGCATTTCCAGGGTCAACTGGGACCAGAGGAGAGTGACGGGTCCTGATTTTGTGCAAGGCAAGAAGTATCATTGACAAGCGGAACTGATGATTGTCAGGACCCGTAATTCGCATCATATGTTGACCCAAAACGTGCGCAAATTTTTGATCATTTACCCCAGGAACCGGGTCGCCACGATCGCGCCGTTGCGCACCAGCAGGCTCCAGTCCGGGCAGGTGCGCACCAGCCGCACGACCCGCCTGAGATCCAGGTAGAACCGCCGGTACGCAGAGTGCCAGAGCTTCCGGAACTCCGAGTCCGGCACCTCGCTCAGGTTGACCGCGGCCGTGGTGTATCGGCCCGCGTCCGTCCGCGGCATCCTGCCCGCGGCTTTCGCCCACTCCGCCACCCGCGTGCCGGGAAACGGGGTGACCGCGAAGAACGACGCCGCGTGCAGGGGCGAACGGCAGGCCCAGTCGATGGTCGCAAGGATCTCTTCCCGGGTCTCGGTAGGGAACCCGATCATGAAGTAGCCCTGCGTGAGGATCCCCAGCTCGTCGCAGACCGCCGCGGCCTCGAGCAGCCGATCCAGATCCATGCGCTTGCCCAGCATCTCCTGCAGCCGGGGTGTCGCGGTCTCGGGCGACAGCGCGGTGTGGTGCAACCCCGCATCGCGCAGCGCCACCAGCAGGTCGCGGTCGAGCCGGTCGCCGCGCAGGCCGTTGGGAAACGCAAGGTGGATCCCGAGCCGCTCACGCTCGATCCGCCGGCAGATCTCCAGCACCCGATCCCGGTCCAGGTTGAACGCGTCGTCGTGCAGCTCGAACTCGTCGGGCCCGAAGCGCCGCTTCAGGTAGCGCATCTCGTCCAGGACGGCCTCCGGGCTTCGGGCCCGGAACTTCCGGCCGAACAGGTTGTGGCAGAACGCGCACGTCCACGGACACCCCCGGGTGGTGAACTGCGTGATGGCCCGCCCGGTGGGCGAGGTGCCGCCCATGCTCAGCCGGAAGTAGGGGTCCATGTCCAGCAGGTCCCACGCGGGCATGGGCAGGGAATCGAGGTCGTGGATCGGGGCACGCGGCGCGGTTCGGCCACCGCCCGGAAGCGCGAGCCCGGCTACCGCGGCAAGGTCCGCCCCGGACACCAGCGCTTCCACCAGCTCGGGAAGCGTGGCTTCCCCTTCCCCCAGGACCGCAGCGCACGCACCGGACCGACGTATCGCATCCTCTGGATCCAGCGTCGCATGCGGCCCCCCCACCACGAGGAATGCCTTTGGAGCTGACGAGCGCGCCACCGCGGCCACGAATTCGAGGGGACGGAGGAACACCGAGAGGCTGCGTATCCCCACGATATCAGGAGCAAAATGGGCCAGCCTCCGGGGCAGACCGTCGATGTCGATCTTGCAGTCGTGCACCACCACCCGGTGCCCTGCTTTCCGCAACACCGCGGCCAGCGACAGCAGCCCCACGGGCTGGGCCAGGAACGGTGACGACCGCACCACCGCGGTCGCGTCGATGAGGAAGACCCGCGCCATCTACTCTCTCGGCTCCCGGGCATACCCGGCGCATCCAGTGAGGGGCTTCCTGCGCATCTACTCCCCCAGCACCCGGATCGACCCGGCCTTGAAGATGTAGTGGAGCTCTGCTCCCTGCTCCACCCCAAGCTCTCTGCACGCCTCGCGGGTGACCTGCACGTACAGGTCGAACCCCGAGCGCAGCAGCACCATCACCCCGCCCGGCGTATCGAAGAGCCCCTGGACCGTGCCGCAGTAGATGTTGCGCGCACTCATCGGGACCGGGTGCTCCCGGGACAGGATGATGTCCGCGGACGAGATCGACAGCAGCACCTGCGCACCCGCGGGCCGCTCCACGAACGGCACGCGCAGCAGCTTGTCGTTGACCCGAACGGCGGTGACGCCCGACTCCCTCCGTCCCTCTTCCACCACGGCCTGGAGCAGGTTGACGAAGGGCCGGGACTGGGGAGCGGAAAACAGCTTCCCGCTGCTGCGTACCTCGGCCAGCGGACCCAGCGCCACCAGGCGTCCCCCTTCCAGCAACCCGACACTATCGGCAATGAATTCAGCTTCTTCTATCGCGTGCGTCACGTACAGGATGGGCGTACCGAACCGCCGGTGCACCTCCTTCACGTAGCCCAGCACCCGCCAGCGGGACTCCACGTCCAGCGAAGACACCGGCTCGTCCATGAGCAGGACCTCCGGAGCGGACAGCAGCGCCCGGCCCAGAGCGACCCGCTGCTTCTCCCCCCCGGACAACGTGGCGGGGAACCGCCTGAGCAGGCCGCCCAGCTGCAGCATCTCCACCAACCCCGACCACGCGGGAGGGGCCATCCCCTCCGTCCCCCCGTCCCCCGCCGACCACGCGGGAGGGGCCACCTCCGCACCACCCCGCCCCAACCCCGACCACGCGGGAGGGGCCACCTCCCTCCCCGCCCCGTACGTCAGGTTGCCCAGCACGTCGAGGTGGGGGAAGAGCAGCGGCTCCTGGAGCACGTAGCCGACCCGGCGCCTTTCCGGCCGGAGGCAGACTCCGGAAGCCGCATCTGCAAGCACCCGGCC
>Ga0233425_10011291_pt1 | contig 10480 bp, 6 predicted proteins | sample Watercolumn_Towu_2_FD_181712 | JGI IMG/M metagenome (GOLD analysis project Ga0233425, IMG submission 181712) | Freshwater microbial communities from Lake Towuti, South Sulawesi, Indonesia - Watercolumn_Towuti2014_140_MG | ecosystem: Environmental > Aquatic > Freshwater > Lake | place: Indonesia... | reverse complement strand
TCAGTCCAGCCCGGCGATGTGCTGGATCATGTTGATGATTGCCCACCGCTGCTGGTTGAGAACGGTCAGGCCGGCAATGGAGTTTGCGGCCAGTCCTTCGTAATAGGCCTGGATGTCGGCCTCTTGGGCGTCGTTGACCCCGTCGATCGACTCGATGGAGCTTTCCAGGTCGGTTTGCAGGTCGGTCATCAGCGATGAAGCGCTCGAGACGGCGGCGTTGTAGAAGCCGTCGACGTTGCCGTTGACCCGGGCGAGAGCGCCGATGGCCTCGTCGACGACGCGGATGGCCTGGGCCGTGTTGTTACCCAGGCCGGAGAGCGATCCGCCGGTCTGCAATTGGTCGAGTGTGCCGCTGTTGCCGCCGAGGCCGTAGGCCTGGACGTCGGGAATGGCCAAGGTCGCCGTGTGGTTCAACTCCGGCGACAGGGCGAACGTCAGGGCGTCGCCGCTGACGCCGATGTTGCCGAACGTCCCGGTGAATCCCACCGCGAACTGGATCGAGAATCGCAATCCGTTCGAGTTCACCGTGAAACGGTTGCCGTCGACGTTGTTGGAACTGCTGGCGATCGTGATGCCGTTGATGACCGCTGAGGCGTTCGTGCCGGCGCTGCTGCCGTTGAGAAACGTTCCGCTGCTGGTGGTGATGGCGGCCGTAGCGCTACTGCCGTAATCGACCGTGGCGAAATTGAGGGTGTGCGCGACGGCGTCGACCGAGGCGGTAACGCCCGTCTTGTGGCTCTGGTTGTTGATCCGCGTGGCCACGGCGCTGAGCGTCTCGCCGGCCGTCACGCTGAAGACCGCGTTGCCGCGGTTGCCGGTCAGGGTGAACGTGGCGTCGGCGGCGACCTGGTTGGCGACGGTGCCGGTGTACGCGAGCTGCCCCTTGGTAGCCGTGCTCACGACGTTGCCGGAGATCGTTTCGCTGGAGTCCGGCTTCGCGTAAACGGTCACCTCGGCGACTTGGCTGTAGTTGCGGCCGGTGTAGAGGAAGTCGGCCGAGCCGTCGAGCGTGCGGCGGTTGTCGTAGCTAGTGCTTGCCAGATCGTTGATTGCCGCGATGGCGGTGTCGATCTTGGCCTGGGCCGCGGCCCGTTCGTCGGGCGTGAGCGTGTGGTTTTCGTCCGCGAGCAGTTCCGTGCGGATGATCTCCAGTTGCGCGGCAATCTGCTCCAGCCCACTCTGCGTCTGCGTTACCAGGCTGCTGGCCGCGGTGACGTTAGTCATTGCCGAGCGCACGTTGCTCAACTGGTTTTGGAACGAGCTGAGCCTCACGAAGCCGGCGGGATTGTCGGCGGGGCTGGTAATCTGGTGTCCGCTCGACTCGCGGAGCCTGCTCAAGAGCACGGCCGCATTGGCCGCGGCCAGGTTGTTCAAGAGGCTGCGTTCGATGCCGGAGATCGACGAACCGATGCGGGCCATGCGGGGCTCACTTCTTGCCCAGCCACGGAACGAGGAACCGCTTGGCGCGGGTCAGCGCGCCCGTGGGCGGCGGGCTCTCCTCTTCCGTCGCCATCAAATAGGAGCGGAAACTCGCCAAGACCTCGCGGGCGCGGGCAAATACGTCGTCGCGGCGACGGTCGCGGTTCTTACGCGGGCTGACAGTCACCTCGATGCGGGTCCGCACGACGCCGTTGCCTGCCGGCGTGGTTTCGCCCCGCGAGACACGCTCCTCCTCGAATTGCAGACCCACGCTGAACGTCACCGGGCGGTCGGTCAGCCGGCGGAGCAAACCCGTTTGCCGGTCGTCGATTTCCAACTCCACGTGGTTGCCTTCGACGGCGACGATCGTGGCTCGATGGTCGGCCACAAATCCGCGGAGCTTCTCGATGGCCATCTTGATCGGCACCGGCGTGACCAGCGTCTGTTGCAGGAGTTCCTTGGGCTTGGGCTGCCGGCGCCAAAGGCCCGACTTCTCGCTCTCGGCCGTTTCCGGCGCGCTGCCGGTGCCCAGTTGCACCACCGTGTTACGGCCGCGGGACTTGGCCGTCAACAGCGCGCGGTCAGCCCGGCGGAGCATGGTTTCGGGCGTGTCGCCCGGCTGGATTTCCGTTACGCCGAAGCTCACCGTAATGCTCTTGCCGCCCATGAACGACTGCGGCATTTCGGCGAGCGCCTTGCGGATCTGTTCGGCGCGGCGCGCGGCCGCAGCATTGTCGCAGTCGGCGCAGAGCATCACGAACTCCTCGCCGCCGTAACGGGCCACCAGGTCGCCGGGCCGGCAGGAGTTCTTCAGCAGGTTCGCCAGGCTCTTGATCGCCTCGTCGCCTGCCTGATGACCGTAGGTGTCGTTCACCGACTTGAAGCGGTCCAGGTCGCACATCAGCAGACTGCACGGCACCTGTTGCTGCTGGTGCGCGGCGATGAACATTTCGTGGACGCGGTCGAACTCGGCGCGGTTGGCGACCTGCGTCAGCGGGTCTTTGGTCGACTTTTCATACAGGTTCTCGCACCGCTGCTCGAGCGACGATTCCGACGAGGCGTCGTGGAACAACAGGATCGCGCCGAGCGTCGTACCGTCGGCGGCCATCACGGGGATGGTGTGGCTATCGACGGCCACCGGCCGCCCGGTGCGACCGCAGACCGTCAACCGCCGCAACGACTGCACGCCGCTGCGGATGGCGCAGTGTACCGGACAATCGGCCTCGGCGATGGTGCGCCCCTTTTCGTCGGCCATTTTCAGGATCGCCGGCTGCCACGCCCGCTGGCGGATGCTGCTGCCGGCGATGCCCGTCAGGCGTTCCGCGCCGCGGTTCCAAAGGACGATCTGTCCGCCGGCGTCGATGAACACCACCGCGTCGTACATGTTCTCCAGGAGCTTTGCCTGGAAGAGGCCGTCGACCGTTGGCTCGACCTTCGGCAGCGGGACACAGTTGATTTCCCAGTGCGAACCGGTAGTCTCGGGATCGAGCGCTTGGAGCCAGCGCCCGGCCACCAGACGGTGCAACTGGGCCGGATCGACGTTGAGCAGGTCGGCGAAATCCGCCACCAACTCCGGATCGAACTGGCTGCCGGCGCAGGCGAACAGCTCGGCCATCGCCCGCTCCAGCGACATCGCCGGCCGGTACACGTGATCGGTAGTCATCGCGTCGAAGGCCTCGGCGATGGCGATCATGCGGGCGCCCAGGGGGATGTCCTTGCCGCTTCGCGGCAGATCCTCGCGCGAGCCGTCGAATCGCGCCGCCACGTATTCGACGATCTCGAGAATCTCCGGCGTGGAACAACTGTGGCGGAGGATATCGAGGCTCATCGTGCGCGCGCGGGCCATGACGGCCGCCTCGTCGCCGTCGAGGCTCCCGGGCTTCAGCAGGATAGTGTCGGGCGCGCCGATGAAACCGATGTCGTGCAGCAGTGCGGCCACCTCCAGGGCGTCGCGCTGTGCTTCGCTCAGTTCCAGCTTCCACGTCCAGGCCGAACAGGTCAACGCCACGCGCAAGGCGTGTCCGGCCGTGGCGGCGTGCTTGCATTGCAGCGCCGCAAACAGGCTGCTGGCGATCCCCAGCCGCACCTGCACCAACTCGTTGTCGCTGCGGTCGCCCAACACCGGCGGCAACGCGCGGTGCGCCTCGCTGACTTCTTCCAACTCCCGCAACAACGTACCCAACTCCGTCATCCAGCGTTCCGGCCGTTGGGCCAATACGGGCGCGACGTGGATCGGCACGTCCGCGGCGGATTCGAGTTCGTGACGAGGTGCTGTTGACATCGGAGGTGTATCGTCCGCGAAAATGAGACTGTCCCCGTACGCCGCACCGCAGCGCCGCGGTCCGGGTATGGGCATCGCCATCCCTCTGTTGGAAGCATAGGTTATGAAGGGGGGAGGTCAAAGTACAGGGCGGCGCTTTAGATCGACCTTGCCAGACCGATACGATCGTGTTGCTGCGATGCATCGGCGTTGCCTTTTCGCATCTCCATCTTGCCCTTGCCGTGCGACGAAGCGTGGGTTATCGTAGAAGGTTGCTGCCCCGCCCCAAGTTGGCCCGCCGGTTTGCTTTCCCGGCGCTTCCTTCCGACCACCGACCGCTTCTTCACTACTTCTTACCCACTACCCACTGCTTACTACCCACTGTTGCCATGCGACTTATCACCTACCGAAGTCCGACCGGTCCGCGCGTCGCCGGCGTGCGCGACGGCCTCTGCATCGACCTAAACCGCACCGACCCGCTTGTGCCCGCTTGTGTGAAGGCCCTCTTGGCCCAAGGGCCGGACGGGCTCGATCGTGCCCACGCGGCACTGGCCGCTGGCGTGCCGTTGCCGCTGGAAGAAGTGAAGCTTGTGCCGCCGATCCCCAGCCCAGAGAAGATCATCTGCATCGGCCTGAACTACGCCGACCACGCGGCCGAGACGGGCAAACCGGCGCCGTCCGAGCCCGTCGTCTTCTGCAAGTTCCCCACGGCCATCAGTGGCGATTGGTGCCCGATCGTGCTGCCGCGCGTCAGCCAAGAGGTCGATTACGAGGCCGAGCTGGTGGTGGTGATCGGGCGCGGCGGCCGGCACATCCCGCGGGAGCGCGCCCGCGAACACATCGCCGCCTATTGCTGCGGCAACGACGTGTCGGCCCGCGATTGGCAAATCCGCAAGCCGGGCGGGCAGTGGCTGCTGGGCAAGTCGTTCGACACGTTCGCCCCCATCGGCCCGCGGTTGGTCACGGCCGACGAGGTTCCCGACCCCGGCAACCTCGCGATCCAACTCCGCCTCAATGGCCGGGTGATGCAGGACTCATCGACCGCGCAGTTGATCTTCCCGGTCGAGGAACTGATTGCCTACGTGTCGCAGGTCTGCACGCTCTCGCCCGGCGATCTGCTCTTCACCGGCACGCCGCCGGGCGTCGGCGTCGCGCGCAAACCGCCCGTCTTCCTTCAGCCGGGTGACACGGTCGAGGTCGAGATCGAGAACCTCGGCGTGCTGCGGAATCCGGTGGTAGCGGAGAAGGGGTAGGGCAAAGTAGGACGGAGTTCCACTCCGTCTCGGCGGAACGACGAGTCGCGCCCAATCGGTAGGACGGAGTGAAACTCCGTCCTACGACTATCGGAACCGCCACGCCACGAAGAACAGCATCGCCCCGACGGTCGAGCCCAACAGTAGAGGTAACCAGGGCGGCGTCAGCGGACCAACGACGTTTGATCCCGGCTGGCTTGGATCGTAGTGGACTGTCATGGTTTCCGGCGGCCGTGTAGCGTCGGTGAGTTGGGCGTAATACTCTTGGCCATTGACTTCGTAAGCGTAGAGAATGCGGTACTTCAGCCGATATTCCGTCCGAAACCGCACGTGGCCGGGCATGTCGGGCGCGTCGGCGACCGGGTGTTTCTCATAGCCGCCCTTCCCGTAGTCCACGTACTGGGCCTCGGTTCTTGCAGAGAATCGCCGCTGCAACAACCAGCCTTCCATCGCAAAGTACGTCCCCGCAAGGACACTGGCCACGCCGGAAATCGCGATAGCCCGATTCACGAAGCGGGAGAGTGTACGTCCCGGCGATGCCGGCTCGTCGACTTGCTCCGATTCCGGCGGCTCGACTGCTTCCTCGTTCATTTCGCTTGGCGCACCTGCGGCGACAGTTGCTTGCGGCTCCCGCAACCACATGGCGACAATCTCTTGCGCGCGGGTCTCATCGGCCGCGCGCACCCAAACGCGCGGCGATGCGGATGTCGGTGGCAGCAGCCCTGCGGCGTTCCCGAGCATGTCGCCCACCACCCGCGCGGCTACGCCCGCCTCTTCCAGCACTTCGGCCAGGGCCTGTGCCTCGACGATGTTCCCCGCGGAATAGACTTCGACGATGTGGTCGGTAGTCATGGTGACTTGCGTCCTCCCGCCGCCGGCACGCGGACCGCAATGTCGTCGGCGTCGTAGTCGGGTTCCTGATCCGGAGGCACGTCGTCGTGACGGCTTCTTCCACCTTCGTCCTCGCCGTTGGGGCCGAGGCTGTAGAGCAGGTAGCCGGTGCCCTCGCGCCGGTAGCGGAACTCGGCATCTGTGAAGAGATCCTTCGGCATCTCCGCCAGATACTTGGGATGAAGCTCCGCCAGCCGCCGCGGATACTGCCCACGATCGGCGCGATAGGCGGCCAGGGCGAAGGAGACGTCGGTCAACTGCATCTGAGTTGCGCTGCGGTCTTCCGCGCGGAAGACCGCGTCTATAGCGGGGAGAAGCAGCCCGGCGAAGATGGCCCCCATACGGCGCGAGGCGATCGCCCGCGGCGAATCGCCGCCGAGCAACTCGCTCAGGATCCCCTTCGGCTCGCGGATGCGGCCCTGACTGATCCTAATGTCTCGCAGTAGGTCGTCGAGCAACTGGCTGCGTTCCTTGCCGGGCGGCTTGCTCGCGGCGATGTCGAGTCTGTCGAAATGACCGTTGCCTATTCGCAGCACCTCATCCCAGTCAATGGCCGCGTTGGCGACCCACCTGCCCAAAGTCTGCTTGATCGACGGTTTCTTTTTCTCCGGGGCATCCGTAAGCAGTTGGACCCGCTCGGGGCCTTCGCGGGCGATCAGGCACACGGCGTCGAGATACATGAACCGCTCTGCGCGGAGCTTGCCGGCGACGCCGGGTAACGGCCCGAGCCGGCGGTACTGCTCGTGCATCGCGCGCAGTTGCTCGGCGCGGAGCTTCCCGAAGTGCATAAGACCGCGATCGCCGGAACACGCCCAGCCGTCGACGCTCATGGCAACGAGCGCGTCCACCAGGTTTGGTCCCTGCCCGAGCAATCGCGCCAAGCGGTGACACGCCAGCAAGTCCTCCCAAGCGTCTTGCGGCTTGCCTTCCTGGACGCGCAGCATGGCCCGCGCGGCCAGCGCGCGGGCGGCGCCGCGCGACGCTTCCACGAGAGGCAACCCAACCATCAGAAGCGGGTCGCCGTCCTTCAGGATGACAGGACAATAATAGCGCGGCCGGCGCGTCGCCTCGACAACCAGCCGCAAGGACTTCTCGTTGGCCTCGAGCCACGCGGCAACCAGCGGACAGTCCTTCTTCGACCAAGACGCGGCCAGCGCGCGGTCCATCTCCCGGTCGGGTTGAGAATCATCGGACGAATCGTTGTCGGCGGGTGGCTCCTTCGCGTCTCGCGCTCGCACGAACGAGTCGTAGGAAATGAATTGCCCGCCCTCCTTGGCCAGATTCGGCGCCCCAAGTTCCTTGAAGAAGCGATCGCGGGACTCCTCGGGAATCGGGCGTGGGTCAACGGCCTGCCAAAGAAGAACGGCGGCGTTGTTCTCCGGCGTGACTCCGCGGCTACATCCCTCGTTTAGCGCGGCCGCGTAATCGACGTAGCCATCGGCGCGCAGCGGCCCGAGAAGGTAGGTGGTTTCTTTGGAGATCGTGACATTCGCTTGCCGTTTCCGCGACGTCTGCCTGTCGGGCTGCGCCGGATCGCCCGCCTTCGGTTCCGCGGTCGCAGCAGCCGGCGGTTCGACGGCCGGCAACTCGGCAGTGAATCCGGCAGGGAAGAGCAGCAGTCCCAACGTCAGGGATCGCGGGAGAATCATGGCCGAGCGCCTCCGGGGAATCGTGCCGTTCGTGCCGATCGGTGCTTGCCGTATCCGCCCAATAGTATCGCCGAAACGGTGGTAAAGCAACCACCACGTAGGATGGAGCATTGCTCCGTCCCGGACGAGACGGAGCAATGCTCCGTTCTACGGGAAGGCGTCGCGATAAGATGCGTAAGACGGGACGGCTGCTTGTGCCGTTGCGATGCTCGCGAATCCCGTACTCCTTACACTCCCCCGCCCCAAAATGCCGAAACGGATTAAGTGGCAGTATTTCACTTCCCGGCGACGACTGCCTGCGCCCAGTCCCCGCCCGTATCCTCCCCGGTGGGGCAGGTTGCCAGCCTGCCTTGAGACGATGGCAGGTTGGCAACCTGCCCCACGACATATCTAGGGGCGGCAGTGCAACTGCCGCCCCAACATAACGCACTGCCGCCCCAACATAACGCACTGCCGCCCCAACATAACGCATTGCCGCCCCAACACTGCCCACTGCCCGCTATCAACTGCCCACTGCCCACTGCCCACTTCCGCCATGCCATCCGCCGCCCAATTCCGCCGCAACAACTGCCGCGACGACCGTCGCCGCCGGCTGCTGGCCGACGAGTTCGTCGGGGCAGGCTCGAAGACCGTCAGCGGCGGCTCCGACGGCATGGCCATCGAGCACCGCTCGCAGAACTACGGCGACGCCGAGTTCTTCGACGAGCAGCCGCGGCTCTTCGAGCTGATCCCGCGCCGCCTGTGGAAGATCGGCCTGGCCGGATTCTTGGGACTCGCCGCGGTAGTCGGACTGCTCTGGCTGCACGGCTGGACGCCCATCGTCTCGCAGCCAAAGGGGCTGGCTGCCTTCGATCTGGCCGCCAAGGGGAGTCTGGCCAACTGGTTCATCGCGGTCGGGCTGCTCGCCTCGGCCGTGGCGGCCGTGGCCGTCTACTCGATCCGCCGCTACAAGATCGACGACTACAACGGCCACTACCGCATCTGGCTCTGGGTTGCGATGTGCTGCACGTTGCTGAGCGCCGACCTCTCGACCGGCCTGCACGAAGGGCTGCAACTGGCGATGATCCACGTCACCGGCACGCCGTTGGTCGGCGACGGTTGGGTTTGGTGGCTGCTGCCGTATTTCTTCCTGCTGGGCGCGGTCGGATCGCGGCTGGCCGTCGATATGTGGCCCGCGCGGCTTTCGCTGTCGGCCTTCGCCGCGGCGGTCGCGTGCTGTGCTCTGGGCGTGGCGAACCGCGCCGGCTGGCTCGGCGACGCTGCGATACAGCAGGTGCTGGTCGAGGCCGGCGCGAAGATGACGGGCGTGGTATTCTTGCTGCTGGCCACGACGTTGCACGCCCGCTACGTGCTGATGGACGCCGAGGGCCTGCTGCCGCGCCGCGAGCCGAAGCCGAAGAAGGCGCCGGCCGACGAAACGCGCGAGCCGGCGGCGACATCCTCGGGCAGCGGCGCGCCGTCGTCGCAGCCGTGGCTTTACGCCGATCCGCCGCACACCGCACCGCAGCAGCCCGCGTATCAGGCTCCGAAGCCGGCCGCTTCGCCCGCGCCGTCCGCCAAACCGGCACTCGCCTTCGGCGCTCCTTCGTCCTCCAGTTCATCCGCTCACAAGAGCAGCCTGCCCGACGCCTCTTCGGTCAACCGCAAACTGACCAAGCAGGAGAAGAAGGCCCTGAAGGACCGGCTGCTCCGCGAGCGTTTGCAGAGGGAAGGGAAGTGGAAGTGACGGCGGAAGGCGGAAAGGGGAGGGCGGACGGCGGAGGGATCCCTTGACGCCCGCACGCTAGTCCACGAACATTAGCTCTTAGCCGCAGCCACCCGTCCGCCTTCATACTTCATCCTTCCCCCTTCCGCCCTCCGCCTTCCCATGTCCGTCCGCACGCGTTTCGCTCCCAGTCCGACCGGCTACTTGCACATCGGCGGCGTCCGCACCGCATTGTTCTGCTGGCTCTTCGCCCGAAAGATGGGGGGGCAGTTCATTCTGCGGATCGACGATACGGATCAGCAGCGGAACGTCGAGGAGGCGTTGGCCCCGATCCTCCACGGGTTGCACTGGCTGGGCATCGACTGGGACGAAGGCCCTGAGGTCGGCGGGCCGCACGCGCCGTACTACCAGTCGCAGCGGTCGGCCAAGTATCAGGCGACCGTCGATGAGCTGCTCCGCCGCGGCGCGGCCTACCGCGACTACGCCACGACCGAGGAAATCCAGGCCGAGCGCGAGGCGGCCGAACGCGAGAAGCGGTCGTTCGTCTACAGCCGGCGGTTCATGGCCGAGACGCCCGAGCAGGCCGCACGCTTCGAGGCCGAGGGCCGCAAGGGCGTGGTGCGGTTGAAAATGCCGCGCGAAGGCAAGCTCGTGCTGAATGACCTGATCCGCGGGCGGGTCGAGTTCGACTGGGCCCGCGAGCAGGACCACGTGGTGCAGCGGGCCGACGGCTCGTGCCTCTATCACCTGGCGAACGTCGTGGACGACGAGGAGTTTGAGATTTCGCACGTGATCCGCGCCGAGGAGCACCTGTCGAACACACCGCGGCAGGTGTTCATCATCGAGGCCCTTGGCTACCGGCGGCCCGAGTACGCCCACCTGCCGTTCGTGGCCGAGCCGGGTAGCCGCAACAAGCTGAGCAAGCGGAAGCTCGACAAGTACCTGAAGAACCGCGACTTCGCCGACCTGGTGGCCCACGGCCAGAAGATCGCCCGCGCGATGGGCCAGGAAAAGCCGCCCGAGTCGTTCAACCCGGTGATGGTCGATTTCTACGAGCAGGTGGGCTACCTGCCCGACGCGATCGTCAACTACCTCGCGCTCCTGGGGTGGTCGCTCGACGATAAGACCGAGCATTTTTCGCGCGAGGAGTTGATCCACGTCTTCTCATTGGAGCGGGTGAACAAGGCCCCGGCCAGCTTCGACTGCAAGAAGCTCCAGTCGTTCCAGGACTGGTACATGCAGCAAGTGCCGCTGGAGGAGAAGGTGGAGATGGTGCGGCCGTACCTGACTTGTGGGGCAGGTT
>Ga0233425_10011290_pt1 | contig 10482 bp, 5 predicted proteins | sample Watercolumn_Towu_2_FD_181712 | JGI IMG/M metagenome (GOLD analysis project Ga0233425, IMG submission 181712) | Freshwater microbial communities from Lake Towuti, South Sulawesi, Indonesia - Watercolumn_Towuti2014_140_MG | ecosystem: Environmental > Aquatic > Freshwater > Lake | place: Indonesia... | reverse complement strand
GCACTTACTGTAATGAGCGCATCTTTCACGCTCCGGAATATCGCCTCCAGATTCAACCGACATTTCTCCTTCTCGTCCATAAGCGCTTTGTGTTGTAAAGCAACATTTGTAACCTGAAAGAGGGTTTCCTTAAGCACCGGTTTAACAATATAGTCAAATACCCCAAGACGGAGCGCATTTAAAGCGGAATTTACATCAGGATACCCTGTAATTAAAACAACCGGACATTTAATATCCTTCTCTCTGATTTCTCTGAGAATGTCGATACCGGTTTTGTTTTCCAATATGATATCCGAAAATATCAAATCAAAATCGCATGTGTCCAATAAAGATAAGGCACTATTATAGTCTGCGGCCGTTATTACTTCATAGCCCCAGCCCGACAGAAAGGTTTGGAAGGTAAACCTGATAGTTTCATCGTCATCAATTACAAGGATTCTCGCCTTCAATTTCATCCCTTTTTAACCAAAAAGATTCATGAAACAAATGATAAGGCCCTTCCGGAGAATACTATCGCCGACAGAATTCAATCATGTTCGATACAAGAGCGGAATATGTATCCGGTGATTAAAGGGGGTATTATTTCGCGCAATTTGCGGATTCTGACGAGCTGTACCAAAGGCGTTGTTTGTGATTTTTCGCATCTGCCGGTTCTGACTATGATTGCTAAACACCCTTACATAAGCACGCCGTAGACTATGTAATCACATGCCTTGCCGCAGGACTAATGTTGTGGCATCACAGGAAATACCGGTTGATATTTTAGCAATTTGCTTGCCACGGCAACCCTTGTCACATATCGTTCAAACAAGCCATGCGACAAGAAGTTTTTGTGCCTTTTGAATGAAATTTAACAAAAACAGGGAATGTTAAATAACAACGGAGAGACCGAGAATGAGATGTTTGCAAAAACTGTCGACTCCTTGAATCGGCAATATACTTTAATAGAAAAAATTCTGGGAAGGCTTGCTCAAACCAGGGAATTGAGATGTGTCATGTTACAAATGTGTAAAGCCCCCATTTGTAACAACACACACAAGGCAGCACAGATGCTACATCAGGCATTCGGCGAAGACTTTTCAGTGTGGAGCGAAGAGTCTCTTCGCTCCACAAACACAACCTTGAAATTTCTTGAACATTACATTAAGAAAGGAATACAAATGGGGAGGCAAAACGTATTGCATTGCCTCCGGAAACAAAATTTCCCCTTGCCCGATTTACAACAAGGACAAGGGGAAATTTTTTGAATTATATCTTCAGGATAGGAGCTCGCCGTCTTTCTTGTTAGCCTGCCGGAGACCACGCGGCCATGTGCTTGAGCAATTTCCACCTTCTCTGTATATCGGCTTCGGCCTGCTTCATCAGCATTTCTGCTGCTTCCGGATTAATCGCCCTCAATGACCTGTAGCGGTTTTCCTGATATGCATATTCCTTGAAAGGAATGGAAGGGTCTTTACTGTTTATAACCAGAGGATTCTTTCCCTCCGCTTCCAGGTCGGGATTGTACCGATAGAGCGGCCAGTAACCACAGGCAACCGCTTTCTTCTGCGCCTCTATACCCTTGCTCATATCTATACCATGAGCAATGCAGGTTGAATAGGCAATTATAAGAGCCGGGCCATGGTATGCATCGGCCTCTAAAAACGCCTTAAGTGTTTGTGCCTGGTTTGCCCCAAAGGCCACCTGGGCAATATAAACGTTGCCGTAGGTCGACATAATCATTCCGATATTCTTTTTCGGCGTTCTTTTCCCGCCGGCAGCAAACTGGGCAATTGCTCCCAAAGGCGTTGCCTTGGACATCTGTCCGCCGGTATTGGAGTAAACCTCCGTATCGAGAATCAGGATTTTCATATTTTCGCCTGACGCCAGTACATGGTCGACTCCGCCATACCCTATATCATACCCCCAGCCATCGCCGCCGACCGCCCAAACGGACTTTTTAACAAGGTAATCGGCCAAAGAAAGAAGCCTTTGGACATCGGGAGTGTTATGTTGAGACAATTTGTTTTTTAGTTTTGTAACCCGGTCGCGCTGCTGTTCAATAGCCTCCTGTGTCGATTGTTCCGCATTTTTAATGGAATCAAACAATTCTTTCATATCAGAAAACGCCGGAACCGATGCAAGCTTATTCATCAATTCTACCGCCTGCACATAAAACTTATCGACAGTTTGTCTCATTCCAAGCCCGAACTCCGCGGTATCCTCAAAGAGGGAATTCGACCATGCCGGACCTCTGCCGTCACCCCTTGTTGTATATGGGGTTGTCGGCAAATTACCTCCGTAGATAGAACTGCACCCCGTCGCATTGGCAATTATCAAGCGGTCTCCGAACAATTGCGTGAGCAATTTTACATACGGCGTTTCCCCGCAGCCAACACAGGCGCCGCTGTATTCAAAAAGGGGCTTTACAAACTGGCTGCCCTTTACATTTGTGACCGAGTATTTTGCAGTATCCGTTTCAGGAAGATTCAGGAAGAATTCATAGTTCTTTGCCTCTTCATGACGCAGCGGTTCCTGGAGACTCATATTTATAGCCTTGACACCGGGAATCTTGTTTCCCTGAGCATCCTTTTTCTGCCCCGGACAGTTGAACACGCATGAGGCACAGCCAGTACAGTCTTCCGGAGCGACCTGAACGGTAAATTTAAGTCCCCCAAGCTCATTCCCCTTGGCGTCGACAGACTTAAATGCAGAAGGCGCATTTTTCAGTAAAGACTGGTCGTAAGCCTTCATCCTGATGGTTGCATGAGGACAGACAAACGAGCACTGTCCGCATTGAATACAGGCGTCAGGCTCCCACACCGGAATATGTATGCCAATATTTCGTTTTTCATATTGAGTGGTTCCCATCGGCCAGGTTCCGTCATCCGGTATGGCAGAAACAGGGAGGGAATCTCCGTCATTAGCGAACATTTTTGCCGTCACCTTTTTAACAAATTCAGGCGCATTATCCGGCACTACGTTTCTCATCCTTATCTTGCTGGTAGCCTTTTTCGGCACTGGTACCTCGACAATGCCTTGCAATGCCTTATCGACAGCCGCATAGTTCAAATTGACAACTTCCTCCCCTTTTTTGCCATAGGTCTTTTTAATTTCTGCCTTGATCGATTTAATGGCATCTTCTTTAGGAATAATCCCGGAAATAACAAAAAAGGCTGTTTGCATAATCATGTTAATCCTGGATCCAAGCCCAATCTCTTCGGCAAGGGAAATAGCATCAATAATATAGAGCTTCATTTTCTTTGCAATAAGCTGCTCCTGCACTTCGACAGGCAAAGAATCCCAGACGTCGTCCTTGCCATACGCGGTCGTAAGAAGAAAAGTCGCTCCTTCTTCAGCGCGGGACAGCATATCGATTTTTTCCGGGAATGTCGGGTTATGACAGGCTATAAAATTTGCCTTTGATACGAGATAGGGTTTCTGTATCCTATCCTTTCCAAACCTGAGGTGAGACACCGTCGTTGCGCCCGATTTTTTTGAGTCGTAGACAAAATACGCTTGCGCATAATTGTCCGTTTCCGTACCGATAATCTTTATCGTATTTTTATTGGCGCCAACGGTGCCGTCCGCGCCTAAGCCGTAAAAGAGCGCCCGGAAATAGCCTTTTTCTTCCATATCGAACAACTCGTCGTACGTCAGGCTGGTATTGCAAACATCGTCGTTAATGCCAATGGTAAAATGGTTTTTAGGCTTTTCCTTTGACAGATTGTCAAACACTGCCTTCACCATTCCCGGTGTAAAATCTTTTGAACCAAGACCGAAACGGCCTCCGACTGTTTTAGGATACTCCCTGAACTTAACAATACCTCTCTCCATTGCTTCGCCAATAGCGGTCCTCACATCCAGATACAATGGTTCGCCAATAGCGCCCGGCTCTTTTGTGCGGTCAAGAACGGCAATTGCCTTCACACTTGCAGGCAAAGCTTTTACGAATGCATCTACATGGAAAGGCCTGAAAAGTCTCGCCAGAACGAGCCCCAGTTTTTCTCCTTTGGCATTCAGAACACGCATAGTGTTTAATACCGTTTCTCCTGCAGAGCCCATTACCACAATAACACGCTCGGCATTCGGGTCTCCGTAGTAGTCAAAGAGCCTGTACCGGCGTCCGACAATGCCTGCAAACTTATCCATTGTTTTTTGTACAATATCCGGCGTAGCAAGATAATATTTGTTTACGGTTTCCCTGCCCTGAAAGTAGACGTCCGGGTTCTGCGCCGTTCCCCGCAAAGCAGGCCGGTCAGGAGTCAGCCCTCTCTTCCGGTGGGCAAAAACAAGTTCGTCACTTATCATCGCCCGCATATCATCGAAGCTGAGTTCTTCGATCTTTTGAACTTCGTGGGACGTTCTGAAACCGTCAAAAAAATGCATAAATGGTATTCTGGATTCCAATGATGCCGCCTGTGATATAAGCGCAAAATCCATTGCTTCCTGCACATTTTGGGAGCACAGCATGGCAAACCCCGTCGACCGCGCAGCCATCACATCCGAATGGTCGCCGAAGATGGACAGACCCTGGCATGCCAGTGAACGCGCCGTTATGTGAAAGACGGTGGAAGTGAGTTCCCCTGCTATTTTGTACATGTTGGGAATAATAAGCAAAAGACCCTGAGAAGCAGAAATCGTCGTGGCAAGCGCCCCTGTAGTAAGCGAACCATGAACAGCCCCGGCAACTCCCGCCTCCGACTGCATCTGACTTACCTTCGGCACCGATCCCCAGATATTTACCTGTCCTTTTGCAGATTTTGCATCACAAATCTCCGCAATAGGAGACGAAGGGGTAATCGGATAAATGGTAATTATCTCATTTGTGGCGTGTACCACATGTGCGCATGCCGTACAGCCATCAATTACGACCGTCTTTCGACTCATGTTTTTCTCCTTGGTCTGGTATTACCTGAATTTTGCAATGAGTAATATTTTATAAAAATACTTTAGCCGCCAGCAGCAAAACGGTCAGCGTGCCGCACAAACAGCAACAACGTGGGGTTTCTGAAAAAGCTGTCTGTTTCGCCAAACTTTCAAAAGGCTAAACCGTTGTCACAAATATACTATTTTAGAGACAGGGACTTATTTCGGAAAAAAGGAATGGAATTCATACATGATACGCCATCGTTATTTAATATCCACAGAGCCTTCTTGCTCAGGCATGTTTGCAGATTTAATACGCAGGCAAAAGCGGTATATACGATTTTGCTATCGTACCGATTTCTACCGCATTAAAGGTATTAACAACGAGTAAATGGCCAACCGAGAAATTGTCTTTATAACACTGTAACCGAACTGGCTTGCGGCCCTTTTTCTCCCATCTCCTCTGAAAAACGCACCTCCATTCCTACCTTCAATTTCTTAAAACCGTTGTTCAGCACACTGTTTTCGTGAAAATAGATTTCCCGATCATCCGACGTTATGAGGAAGCCGTAACCCTTGTCCGGGAATAACAAACCTACCCGCGCATGGGGCGTTCCTTCATGATGTTTCACATCACCGCGCTGCTGCCTGACAAAGTCCTCCAGTTTACGGCGCGCCGCAAGAAAAGCGTCTCGTATTGCCACATAGAGATCTGCATTGGGCTCCCGCTTTATTACCAGCTCCTTGCCGGGAACCTTTATATCGACATGCACATTATACAGAGACCTTTTAGGAATAGCCTCTACCACGACCCTGCAGCTCGTTATTCTATCGTAAAATTTATCCAACTTCTCGGATTTCTCATGGATATCCGCTTTGATTGCTTCTGTAAGTTCAATATTCCGGGCAGTAATTTGCAAAGGAAGTATCATTTAAATTTCTCCATAATGTTGAGTGCCGTTAATTATCTAAATTATCGACAAATTGTTGCAGACGACATTGTACCAACCGAACAATAGTAAGTCAACGCAAAGATAGCATTGTTGCAAATAGAGAACCATCCCCAACACACACCCATCAATCACATAAAAGCATTATTTTGTATTTGTTATAATTTTACGCCCGGTCGTGAACATTCTGCCAAGAAATACGGACTCCAAAGCCGGAATAAAATTTGCATATAATCTAAAAAATAGAACTTTTCAGCAACAATATACGGACGAACACCCCGCTTTAAACGTATAGAAAACTCAAAGTTTGTGATTCCCCTCTAGAAACATGTCCTCACGAAAGTGGGGAGAGGGAAGATTTAAAGTCGCTGCCGAAGGCAGCCTAATTTAATGTACAGGAATTTCAATCTTTGTAAAAAGAGATGCTTCACTCCGTTCAGCATGACAATGGGTCATTCTGAGCAACAGCGAAGAATCCAATTTAAGAAAGGAGAAAAAACCCATGAAAGTGCTTATTGTCTATTACAGCACGTACGGTAATGTTTATAAAATGGCAAAACTCGTCGCAGACGGCGTCAGGGAAATTGAGGGCGCAGAGCCGATTATCCGAACTGTCCCGGAACTGATACCTCAATCAGTTCTTGAATCCAATGAGGGTATGAAGGCAGGAAAACAGATGCAAAAAGACGTACCCGCAGTAACATTGGACGACTTCCAAAATGCCGGCGCCATCGCCTTTGGAACACCCACCAGGTTTGGAAATGTATCCGCCCAACTGAAAAACCAGATTGACCAGCTTACACATTTGTGGCTCGAAGGAAAACTGGAAGGAAAACCGGCGGGGATTTTCGTCTCTACAGGCAGTCTGCACGGAGGACAGGAAACTACCATCCTCACCCTGATGGCACCACTGCTGCATCTCGGAATGATCCTTGTGGGCGTACCTTATTCGGTCAAAAACCTTTTTACGACCGAGGGCGGAGGCTCTCCATACGGACCTGGCCATGTAGCAGGACTTGACGCCAAAAGGGAAATTGACCCGCAGGAAGCCGCAATTTGCCGTGCACTTGGGCGCCGTCTGGCAGAGACAGGACTCAGACTACAAAAAAAGTAAGCAGCAGGGAAGTACAGGGGCAAGCCGGAGGGTCATGCGGAAATAGTGCACATGCAGAGCGAAGTGCCGCTTCGCTCTGCTCTGCATATATTTTCTGCAATAGTATTTTCAGAGCACTGCACTATTGCCGTCTCGGATTTTTTCACTCGACACCTTCCCAGACTTCTGCTATAAATAATCATTATTTTGTTACAGAGAATACGTTTTATGCAAATCTTATCAGACAAGATTAAAATAGCCTGTATCCCCATTGTCATTGCCCTCATAGGCAGCATTACATCCTTCACGTATTGGAAGGCACTGACTTACAAAGAATACGGATATATCGGCCGTACAGTCAAAGCAAACACCCGCGACCTAATAGCCAGCGCTGAAAAATTAATCTCCGACAGAATCCTTTCGCTTCAACGTATCGCAGGCAGGTGGATAACAAGAGGAGGAACGCCTAAAGACGAATGGCGTGCGGACACACATAATTACAGAGTACATCACGCCGACATCGAGGCAATCGCATGGATTGACCCATCATTTTATGTATGCTGGACAGAACCGACAGAGGGTAACGAGAAAATACAAGATATTAACCTCGCTTTTGAAAAAGAGACACGAGTTACAATGGAAGAGGCAAAAGAACACAACAAAATAACCGTTTCTCACACCATTGACCTTATGCAGGAAGGAAAAGGATTCCTGGTTTTTCTGCCGCTTTACATCCAGGAAAGATTTGACGGTTTTATTCTGGGTGTCTTTCAAATTCAAAAAATATTCGATCTTTCCCTATCGACAGATATTCAAACAAATTACGCAATCGTCGTCTCAGAAGACAACGAAAGGATATACAGTCATAATGAATCAGACTTCTCACAAACAAGCAACTTAACGCAATCATCGGCAATTGAATTCTATAATACAAAATGGCACGTACACATCACACCGCGTCCTGAATTTATTGACAGAATTCGTTCAAATACTCCTGAGACAGCTTTGTTTGTTGGGCTGGCAATTTCTTTCCTCCTTGCAGCAATAACCTATTTATATCAAAGAAAGGCTCTGTCGGAAAAAGTTCTAAAACAACGCGAGGAAAATCTAAAAGCCGCACAACAAATAGCCCATATTGGCAGTTGGGAATGGAACATAATCGACGATTCCGAGACATGGACGGACGAGCAGTTCAGAATCTTCGGCTATCAACCGGGAGAAGTCGAAGCAACGTACGCCCTCTTTCTCAAGGCACTGCATCCCGAAGACAAGGAAAGGGTTCTTCTCTCCGTTAACAAAGCATTACACAATAACGTCCCCTTCAGTATAGAGTTCAGGATAATAAGGCCCAACAGTGAGGTAAGGACAGTTCATGCACAGGGCACAGTTTACAGAGATGTACAGGGCAAACCTGTTCGCATGGCAGGAACCGTACACGATATTACCGAATCCCGGCGACTGGAAGAAGAGATTAAAAAAACCGCCCGCTTCCCTCTCGAAAACCCTAATCCCGTGCTGAGAATATCACGGGACGGCAAGATCCTCTTTTCAAATAAAGCAGGAGAACTATTCCTGAATGCCTGGCATTGCAGAGTAAACGATGTTGTTCCCGACGATATACAGAAAACGATTTCGGCGGCTTTCACAGCGGGCACAGAGAAACAAAAGGAAAATATATTCAACAATCGAATATATCTCATGAGATATGTGCCAATAGTCCGGGAAGGATATGTAAACTTATACAGCCTTGACATCACCGACCGCAGAAATGCAGAAGAGGCGCTTAAAAAGCTCAACGAGACGCTCGAACAACGTGTCGCTGAAAGAACCGAAGAACTCTTGAAAAAAAGCAATGAGCTGACACGGCTGATTCAGGCAATAGAACAAAGCCCAACATGCATAGTAATTACCGATACGAACGGCAACATCGAATATATTAATCCCCGGTTTACAGAATTAACAGGGTATACTTTCGACGAAGCAAAAGGGCAAAACCCGCGCATCTTAAAATCCGGGAAAACACCTCCAGAAAAACATACAGACCTATGGGAAACCATCACTTCCGGAAGAACCTGGCAGGGAGAACTCATTAACAGAAAAAAGGACGGCACATTATACAGGGAACTGGCAAGTATTTCTCCTTTAAGGAATTCGGAAGAAAAGATTACTCATTACCTTGCATTTAAAGACGACATTACAGAAATCCGCAGGCTGGAGGAAGAACAGCAAGAATTAAAAGAGCAACTATATCACTCCCAAAAGCTGGAATCCGTGGGAAGGCTTGCCGGAGGCATGGCGCACGACCTCAACAACATACTTATGGCAATAATAGGGTATTCAAATCTGGCAGAACTGGAACTAAACGAGGACAGCCCTGCTGCCAGACATCTTCAAAAAATACTGGCTTCAGCCAACAGAGCAGTTGAGCTCACGAAAAGCCTCCTTGCCTTTAGCAGAAGACAACCGATAGCCCTTGAGCCGGTTAACCTGAATGAACTTATCAACAGGATGGAACTCCTGATTGTTAAACTTACAGGAGAAGTTATCACATACAAATTCCAGCACACCATCAAGAAGTGCGTTGTGATGGCGGACAGCGACAAACTGGAACAGGTGCTGATAAACCTTATAACAAATGCAAAAGACGCCATGCCCGGCGGAGGAACGCTCACAATAGCAACCGATATTGTAACGCTGGACAACGAACGCGCGAAATTATACGGACTTGGCTCTGCGGGCTCATATATCCTCATATCTGTATCAGATACAGGCATCGGAATGGATGAAGAAACAAAAGAGAAAATATTTGAGCCGTTTTTTACCACAAAGGAAAAAGGGAGGGGAACCGGACTCGGTCTCTCAATAGCGTATGGAATAATAAAACAACTGAATGGCCACATAGAGGTTATGAGTGAGCCAAACAGGGGAACAACATTCCACATTTATTTGCCGGAGACAAAAAATGAAATAACAAAAACAGGGACGGAAGCGCCCAAAAACACCCCCGCAGTTAACACCTCCGGGAAAACGATACTATTGGCAGAGGATGAGGCTGCCGTCAGGGAAGTCGTTACTAAAATACTTGAGAAAAAAGGCTATACGGTTATTCCCGCTATAGACGGGGAAGACGCAGTAAACAAATTTACAGAACACAAAGACAGCATCGATATGTTACTATTTGATGTGATGATGCCGAAAAAGAACGGCAAAGAGGCATACGATATTATCAAACAGGCAAGACCAGGCATAAAAGTGCTTTTTATGAGCGGCTATTCAGAACACGTTGCCACCAACAAGAACATCCATGAAGAAGGATTATATTTTCTGCAAAAACCCGTTATTCCGGACAAGTTAGCAAATAAAATCAGCGAAATAATCGCCTGCTAATGCCACCTGCCGCATCTTTAATTCTCTATCCGAAAAAGAGGGCGAAAACAGCCGTAACCGGGACTTCCGTCTCTCTGTATAATCCGGCAAACCATCGCGGACATTTTCTTAAGGAAAATACTTGTCTTTTTAACTATAATTATTTTATACTCTCTACTCAAGCTGAGCGGTCATTCAAAGCTGCAATACTTGTATTAAATTAGG
>Ga0233425_10011288_pt1 | contig 10485 bp, 12 predicted proteins | sample Watercolumn_Towu_2_FD_181712 | JGI IMG/M metagenome (GOLD analysis project Ga0233425, IMG submission 181712) | Freshwater microbial communities from Lake Towuti, South Sulawesi, Indonesia - Watercolumn_Towuti2014_140_MG | ecosystem: Environmental > Aquatic > Freshwater > Lake | place... | reverse complement strand
CTGTCCCCGGCACTTGCTTGGGCAATCATGGGACGACCATTGGCAGAATCCGTTGGGCAGTCGTCTGACAGATGCGTACGCCGCTTCTACGCTATCACGCGCCTGTCACTCGCTGACAGGGGATAAAAATCTACACCTGTAATCCGTCACTTCTCCAGCGTCGCCAGAACTGAGCGGCCGACCACGAATTCGGCACGAATACTCGAACAGACATCCATACGCAACCGGCGCAACTCGACGCCGGCCGGAACATCCAAACCGGCGACATCAACGTCACTACTGCCGGCCGGTCGTGGCGCGTGAGCCAGGTCATCAATTGCCCGCTTCACCCGCTGGCGGATGTGTCCGGGCAAACGTATACGCGCCTCGTGGACTTCCGGTTCGACAAACAATTCGTAGAGTGATAGCGGCTTACTCTGTCCGTGCAGCATTCCAGTCGCTCTTGACGTCTTCCCAGCGCAGGGCGCCGCTTCGCCGCGGGCCTTGACGTAACTTGGGCAGCATGGCCTTCACCAGCGCCCGATCTTCGACGTCTTCTAGCCATTCGAGCAAGGTTTTCCAGGCATCCATGCTCATCTGGACCGCAGCCGGCCGACCGTCGGGGTACACCACATACTGAACTGACTGAAGCATCTCCAGCGCGCTCATAGCACATCCTTTCGTTTCCAGCCACGAAGACGATCCGCTGTTCTGTTCTTCATGATCCAGACTCTCATAGCGCCAGCACACGCCGCGACTGGCCGTGGATTGCTTCCATGTTCACAGGCGATCATAGGCGGCATCTTTTTCGTTGTTCCGTTTATGGTGTCTCCTCCTCAGGTGGCTGATCGCCCCGCACTTTCCACAAGAAGGGTAGCGCCTTGGTGATCTTGATGCTTTGGTACATTCCTTCCAGCAGATCGAAATGAGGGTCATAGGTGACCAAATAGTGCGCCCCGCCCACAATGGCGCAGGCGAGAATCTGATCGTCATCAGAATCGGCCGCCACGACGGGGACAACTGCCTCCGGCGGCACGTCTACCCATTCCGCCAGGCGGTTGATCGCCACCAGTAGCTCCTGGATCTGATCTTGTCCGATGCCACGCTCTTCCAGCTTCCCAACCAATTCCACGAGGAGCGCCTGGCTGGCGAGTAGAACGAACTCCTCATTCCGCCAACGACGCATCAACTCCTGCGTAGGGCTGGTCGGGTTCCGGCTGAGCAGGGCAGACACAAATACGTTTGTGTCGAAGACCGCGCGGAGTCGCTCAGTCACCGAGCCAATCTCCCTCGATGGCCGTACCCCGGGCGATGGCCTGCCCGCGGATCTCCTCCGCCAGCGCCTCGAATCGAGCGGCGATCTCCGCACGTGGGACGTCGCTCAACAGGGCGGCCTGGCGTCGGGCTTCGGTGACGATCTCGGCCGGCGACAGGCGGCGCGATGTAGCGGCCTGGCGCTGCTGTTGCAGACGAGTCACCATTTGCGTCACCAGGCTGATATCTTCCAGCGGCAACTGGCTCAGCCGCAGAGCGACACCGCCGATGAGCGCCTGGGCTGGCCCAGGCGCTTTGCCGAGACCGGCGGCCTCGTAAACCGCAGCGCCTTCCCTGAGGTAAGCCATGCTCTCAGAAGCAGCCTCAGACTGCATCGGTTTCAGCAGCCTGTCGAGCGCCTCTCGTCGCACGCGAATCCGCCGGCCGATCCGCACGGCTTCCAGTTCGCCCGAATGCACATAGCGGCGAATGGTGATTTCATGCAGTCCGGTGATCTGCGCAACCTCTTGGATACTCAGCAATTCAGCCATACGCGTCTTCTCACTGATCTTGAGATAACTTGAGTATACAGGAAACGCGAAGAACTGTCAACCCGCCTCACCGCGCCACCGCGACATTGTTCGACTCGTCCAGTTCCGGCACGATGCGTTCGGGGTCAACCGCTGCGTAGAGGTCGGCCGGCTGGCCGGCGAGCACGTCGTTGACCGCTGTCTCCTCGCTGACGGTCGCAGTGCAAAACCACGCTGACCAAGCCAGTCAGGTGAAGTCACGCGAAGATTTCAACGGTGCTTGCCAGCCCGTTGAGCGTAACCACCAGTTGGTTGAGCACGTTGCGCCCCAGAATGATCTCCTCGCCCTCCAGGCCGGCGACCACGCGAACCGCGCCCAGCAGGTGTGATCCGATCCGCAGGCTGACGAGATAGATGTCGGCCACCTGGCTCTCGCCCAGGACGCTCCTGATGCGCGCCGCGCCGACCGACCTGGCGCCGATTTCCTCAAGAATGTCAACTGGAACAAGCGTGCCATCGGCGCCGGAGTCAACCAGTGCTTCATGCGTTTTGCCGAACTCGGGTCGCCCGCCCTTGCCCAGCTCGATCTCGACGACCGGCATGGCCGGCTGGTAGCTCCGGTTGTAGGGGTAGGTGTAGAGCGCGGTCATAGCTCGTCAACTCGCGGAGAACGAAAAGTATAGACCTCCTCAAGCTCCGGCGAGACTTGCCGAATCAAGACCGGAACATCGGGATAGCGTTCCTCCACACGACGAAACAAGGCCAGTTGATCCGGGTCGTGGTCAACCACTTTGCCACGGTGGACCGCGACGTATTGGTCAGGGTAGCGACTCCGCAACTCAGCATGCATGGCGCAAAAGGCGCTGTCCTCGCGCTGGATTTTACGGCGCGTCTCGAAGCGCAAGAAGCGACGAATAGCTTTCTCCGCCAAGTCTTGGGGCGCGGCGCCTTCCTCCGCGGCGATCGTCTTCAACCTGGTCATCGTTCCCGCACTGACAGCAAGTCCGGTGGTCATAGGTGAAATGGCCTCCTCAGGAGAGAATACGAGTCTGCACTGAACGGCATTATACACCCATTGCGTGGAATTCGGAACAGGCTCTCATTCATCCCTTACACGCGTACCGCGGCGACCTGCAGAGTTGTGCTGTTGAAATTGGCAAGCAGGCCAAGCTTGTAGCCCAGGTGCCGGAGCCGCGCCTTGAGGCGCTCCCGCAGGTTGCGATCCATCAGATCCACGGCGACAGTCGCCACCAGGATCCGGTTCTCGACGCCAATCAGGTACGCGGCATGTTCTCCCAGGCGCTGGTTGTTGTAGAAGATGGGGACCTGTTGGATATACTCGAACTCCACACCCTGGCACCGCAATTCGACCATTGTCGCCCGCCGATAGAGACGATTGAGGAAGCCGGGTCCCAGCTCGAAGTGGACGCGGTGCAGCGCTTCCAGGAGTTGATTCGATAGCTCTGGGTACAACCAGTCATCGGTCGCCGGTCGTTTCTGCCACTCGAAGCTGACCTTCTTGTCGCGCAGGAAGTTCGGCAGCCGTTCACCCTCCAGCGAGCCGGCGCCGAAGTTCACGACGATCGCCAAATCGGCATCGGTCACCTTGAGATACGAAAGCGCCTGGGCCTTGTGCACCGGCATGATCTTCGCCGCGACCTTGAGCTCCAGGATCAGTTTGCCGTTCTCGATCCAGATATCCACGAAGTAGTGGCCGACCCGCACGTCGCGATAGTAGACCTCGAACTCTTTCTCCTTCTCACACTGGATGCCCAGCGCGGTCAGGTCCAAGATGGTCGCGTCCTGGTAGAAACGCTCAGGCAACATCGGGCCGAGCGTGTTGAAGACCCGCAGCATCGCGCCGTGCGTGACGTAGCTCAGTTCCTTGTGGATGATCTCGGTCATGGCAACTCCATGGGGGGTAGGCAGCGAATGGAGAAAGGAACGAACTGACAACTCACGTATTTTACCATGTCAGCGGTTGAGCCTGTATTTCGTTCCCTTCCCAATTCGTTGCGTAACCCCCTCACTTCCCCTTGCTCGGCGGGCTACCCCAACTGCCGCCGCCACCGCCACCCGCGCCGCCGCCAGAACTTCCTACCACAGAAAAGGCGATTTCAGATGATGGATTGCCGCCACCAGCGAGGCTATTGTACGCTTCAACGGTGGAGTTCCATAGATCACGCAACGACCATGTCTTCCTGACTCCCTTCCCTGCAGACACGAAGCCCTTGACTCCCCCTTCTGCGCCAATTGTCGCCCCAACCTTCACACCACTTTTCCCTTCGCCAGTGCAAATAGCACCGCTAACACCAGCAGCTACAGCTCCAGATAGACCTGCACAAGACGTGATGGGCGCGTCAGAAGCACCAGGAATCGGTGTCCGGTAATCCCAAATGTAGATAGAACCGCCAATCTTAGGGGTCAGTTCGGCGTATAGCCCTGTATTCGCTTGGAGTGTGCCTCCAGTTCCGAAACCAACTCGCCAATCCAGTGGATTCCAAGATGGGAACTCAAGTTCCGGTCCAAATCCGCCAGAAACTTCCCCACCCCCCAATAAGCCGCCAGCGGCACCAAGACTTACTTTCGCGCTGATACCCCAGAATCCTACCGGGTCTACCAAGCCAGTAGGATGATTGTAAACATAAACGAAGAAGTTCCAGGTCTGTGGATGTTGAACGGATCCGCCAACCGCATCTTTTCCTAAAAATCGTCCTACCGCCGGATCATAATACCGCGCCCGCAGGAATACCAGCCCCAACTCCCCATCCGCCTGCTCCCCCGCGAACGTGAACGGCTGACCCGCGCCGCCGGTCTGACTGCGCAGCGCGCCGAACGCGTCGTAGGTGTAGGCATCGGTGCGGGCGCCGGCCAGGTCGCTGAGGCCGCGGACGCTGCCCAGACCGTCGGCGTGATAGAAGGCCGGCGTTCCGGCCGCATCCACACGCGCCAGCAGGTCGTTGCCGTAGACGTAGAGGCTGGTTTGCCCACCGGTCGTTTCGGCGAGCACAACCGGCAGGCCGGCTTGCACGTCTTGCACGTAGGCCGTCCCCGCGGCGTTGACCGTCTTCCCCATCCGCACCCCATCCCCGTTGTACGCGAACTGCACCGTCGTCGTGCCGCTGACCACCTGCGTCAGGCGGTCGAGTGGGTCGAAACTGTAGGTCGCGATGCCCGCGCCAAAGGTGCGGGTGATCTAGCGGCCGTTCGCGTCCCAGCCGAAGGTGTCCGCGCCGGCCGCGGGATTGCCTGTGACGCGGAAATTTGTCCGAAGGGCCAATCCGGCTATAATGAGGTGAGATAGAAAGGATTCGTTCCCATGAGACAGATGACCAGACCCAACGAGCATCGCCTGCGGACCGAACGACGGCCGTTGCCCTTGCCGCGAACGGTCCGAGAGATCAGCGAGAGAGTGAAAGTGATTCGTTTCGGCGTCGTCCGCAAGGCTACCGAAAGCCCATGGAACCGCTTGGCCGGCATGTTCGCCACGAGCGGGCCGGTGTGGATCGAGGAGATGCTGCATGCCCGAGGCGACGAAGAAACGGCCGAGACTCTTTGACTTTCAAGCTGCTCCGCCGACGATTGCGTATCTGGATCCGTCTTTTCTGCTCAACGTGTTGGTGTCAGGGGCCAGCTATCATGAGGTGTACTATGGTCACGATTCCATTGCGGCTGCCTAATGAGTTGGCTCGACAAGTGATGCCGCTCCAGGATCGCTTGCCTGAGATCATCGAGCTTGGCCTGCGCCAGCTCGCGGCGGTTTGGAAAGCAGAAGCCGATTATCCCCAGGCCAAGCAGCAAGTCCTGGATGCCCTGGCTTCTACTGGCATCGTCACCCTGCCGACGCCGGCCGCACGGCGCAAAACCCGCGTTCGCCGCACGCCGATTCAGGCCGGCGGCCCTCCGGCCAGCGAGATGATCATCGCAGAACGACGCGCAAGTTATGAGTGAGCCTGTCCGCCAGACCGTGACCAGCTATCTGGACAGCAGCGCGCTGGTCAAGCGTTACCTGGCTGAGATCGGCACATCCTGGGTGCAGGCGTGGTGCGATGACGCTACCCAAGTGGTCGCCGTAGCCGAAATCGGCCTGGTCGAGATCGCCGCGGCGTTTGCGGGCAAGCTACGCGGTACACACATCATGCCGGCTCAGTATCATAGCGCCCGCACCGACCTGACCACCGACGCACGAGATGAATATGTGCTGGTTTCGGTCAATCGGGCGGTCGTAGACGAGGCAATCGAGTTGACCGCGCGGTATCGTCTGCGTGGCTACGATGCCGTACACCTGGCCTGCGCACTCATCCTCAATCGTGCTCTGACGGCGCACCATTTGCCGCCCCTGACTTTCGTCTCAGCCGACGACGATCTATTGAAAGCGGCCGCGGCCGAGGGCCTTCCCACAGATAACCCCAACCTGCATCCGTAGGCGAGGACGACTGGATCGCGAAGCCGCGAAGACTCACGAAGCTCGCGAAGCACGAAGGACGCGAAGGCTGGCGCCGCGGCGTGAGGCTTCGCGTTCTTCGCGCTTCGTGATCTTCGCGTCGCTTCGTGTCTTCGTGTTCCAACCCTCCGTGATCCCCCTCACTTCCCCTTGCTCGGCGGAGCGCCCCAACTGCTGCCGCCACCACTGCTGGAGGACTGTGCTTCATGTGCCTCACCCGGACTATTGAGAAGGTCCCCGAACGTCACGGGTCTCGGTGAATCAAACATCTCTCGATCAGGAGCATAAGCAGGCCGAACCCACGAACCGAATAGAAAGTCATAGATGCTTACTCCCCAGGAGATCGCCCCACCAACAACTCTGCTAGTGATTTCGCCCATCAAACCGCCCACTCGAGGGCCAAACGCTCGAGTACCTAGCCTCCAGGCGCTTTCGCCTGCTGCTCCGCCGGCCACTTCTTTCACACCGTGCTTAACGATTGATTTCCCCAGAGCCTTTGCTGATGCTTCGGTAACCCCACGTGGTGTGGCATTCCCGTGTACAAGCTGTTCTTTTGCAGTTTCAAGCCCAACAAAAGCCGCAATCAACACTGCGGCTTTCAGAGCAACGGGGATAGCGGCCACAAAAGCCACTTTGCCGGTAGAGTCGTTCAGTAGCACCGGGTTGTTTTGTGCATAGATGTAGCGATTGAGACTGGTGGACAATTCTGCCAGACCAGCAAATGGATCTCGTGACACAAACCTCCCTACCGCCGGCTCATAATACCGCGCCCGCAGGAACACCATCCCCACCTCCCCATCCACCTGTTCCCCCGTGAAGGTGAACGGCTGCCCCGCGCCGCCGGCCTGACTGCGCAGCGCACCGAACGCGTCGTAGGTGTAGGCGTCGGTGAGCGCGCCGGCCAGGTCGCTGAGCGCACGGACGCTGCCCAGGCCGTCGGCGTGATAGAAGGCCGGCGTTCCGGCCGCATCGACGCGCGCCAGCAGGTCGTTGCCGTAGACGTAGAGGCTGGTTTGCCCGCCGGTCGTTTCGGCCAGCACGACCGGCAGCGCCCCTTGCACGTCCTGCACGTAGGCCGTCCCCGCGGCGTTGACCGTCTTGCCCACTCGCACGCCGTCCCCGTTGTACGCGAACTGCACCGTCGTCGTGCCGCTGACCACCTGCGTCAGCCGGTCGAGCGGGTCGAAGGTGTACGTCGCGGTGTCGGCGCCGAAGGTTCGGGTGATCTGTCGCCCGTTGGCATCCCACCCGAACGCGTCGCTGCCGGCCGCCAATAGCCGGTCGGCCGCATCGTAGGTGTAGAGGGTGACGCCGCTGACGGTGCTGGTCATGGCCGTGCGGTTGCCCATCGGGTCGTAGGCGTAGCTGACCTGCTCGCCGTCGGGGTAGGTGACGCCGGTCAGGCGGTAGAGGTTGTCGTAGGCGTATTGCGTGGTGCGTGTTCCGTCGGCGATTTCCTGCAGGCGGTTGCCCACCGCGTCGAGTGTATAGGTGAAGACCGCAAACGTGCCGCTGACCGGGCTGGCGTGGACGATGCTCAGCAGGCGATCCGCGTTGTCATAGGTGTAGGTGGCCGTCGCGGCGTTGGGGTAGGCGACGGCGGTCTGGCGGTTGGCGGCGTCGTAGGCGTATTGCGTGGTGCGTGATGCGTGATCCGTGACGGTCGTCAGGCGATTGACGAGGTCGTAGGTGTAGGCGATGACCTGGCCGTCGGGGTAGGTGAGGGTGGCGCGGTTGCCGAAGGGGTCGTAGGTGTGTTGCGTGGTGCGTAGTGCGTGATCCGTGACCTGCACCAGCCGATTGAGCGCGTCATACGTGTACGCCGTGACGCCGAGGGTGTCGGTCATGGCGGAGCGGTTGCCGGTCGCGTCATAGGCGTATTGCGTGATGCGTGTTGCGTGATCGGCGACGGCGGTCAACCGATTCAGCGCATCATACGTGTAGGTGATGATCTCCCCGTCGGCTTTGGTCATGCTCGTGCGGTTGCCCGCGGGGTCGTAGGCGTAGGACACGGACTGGCTCAGGGGATCGGTCGTCGAGAGGAGCCGGTTGAGCGCATCGTAGGCGTAGACCGTCACGTGGCCGTTGGCGTCGGTCATGCTGATGCGATTGCCGGCCGCGTCGTAGGCGTAGGCGACCACGCCGCCCGCGGCGTCGGTCACGCCGGTCAGCCGGTTGAGCGCATCGTAGGCGTACTGCGTGATCTTGCCGTTGGCGTCGGTCAGGCGGGTGCGGTTGCCGTTCGGGTCGTAGGCGTAGCTCGTGACGTCGCCCAGCGGATCGCGGGCCGAGGCGCGGCGGTTGAGCGCGTCGTAGGTGTACGTCGTGGCGAAGCCGAGCGCGTTGGTGATCGCGACCTGGTTGTCCACCGCGTCATAGCCGTAACCCGTGACGTGGCCGAGGGGGTCGGTGACGCTGACCAGGCGGTCTTTGGCGTCGTAGGCGTAGTGCGTGGTGCGTGTGCCGTTTTCCGTGACCGCGATGCGGTTGCCCACCGCGTCGTAGGTGGTGGTCGTGGTGTAGCCGAGGGTGTTGGTGACGACGGTCAGCCGGTTGGCCGCGTCGTAGGCGTACTGCGTGATGCGGCCGAGCGGATCGGTCTCGCTGAGCTTGCGGCCGAGGGGGTCGTAGGCGAAGGTCGTGACGAAGCCGAGCGCGTCGGTGATGGCGACGCGGTGGCCGTAGGCGTCGTAGGCGTAGTGCGTGGTGCGTGTTCCGTTTTCCGTGACCCGAAGGAGCTGCCCGAGTACATCATAAGTGTAGGTGGTGACGTGCCCGAGCGCGTCGGTGCGGCGGGTCAGGTTGGAACGGCCGTCGTACGCGTAGGTCGTGGCGCGGCTGAGCGGGTCGGTCTCGCTGAGCAGGTTGTTGGCCGCGTCGTAAGCGAAGGAACTGAGGGAACTCAGGGCGTCGGTGATGGCGGTCGTGTTGCCGCGGGCGTCGTAGGCGTAGCGGGTGACCGCGCCGCGCCGATCCGTGACCTGGATGCGGTTGTTGGCCGCGTCGTAGGTGTATGAAGCGGTCTGATCGAGCGCATCCTTCTCGCTGGTGAGCCGCAGCAGCGCGTCGTACTGGTAGGCGGTGACGCGGCCCAGCGGGTCGGTGACGACCGTCTTGTGGTTCGGCTCGTCGTATGCGAAGCTCCAGCGGTGGTTCAGGCCGTCGTACTGCTCGCTCACGCGGCCATTGGCGTTGTAGACGTTGCGCACGAAGGTGTGCGCGTTCGCGTCGGTGATCGTCAGCAGGCGGTGGTTGGCGTCGTAGGTGTACGTGACGTCCTGGCCGGTGACGTCGGTGGCGCTGATCAGGTTGGCGGAGCTGTCGTAGGCGTATTGCGTGGTGCGTGCTGCGTGGTCCGTGACCTGCGAGATCAACGTCGTGCTCACCGGGGAGGTGTAATCGAAGGTCAACGCACGGCCGGCGGGTTCGGTGACGGTCGCCAGGCGGCCCTGGGCGTCGTAGGAGAGGGTCGTGGCGGCGCCGTTTTTGTCCTCGACCGAGGCCAGGCGGCCCTGAGCGTCGAAGTGATAGACGGTCTGATCCTTCTCGGTGAGGTGGAAGACGCCGCCGGTCTTGACGAGGGTCGCGAAGACGCCCGCGTCGCCGACGTAGCCGCCCCCGCCTGGCGTGAAGCGGATTTGCCGGCCGTCGCCGTAGGTGATGCGCACGTCGCTGGCGGTCTCCTGGGCCGCCACCTGCCAGGTGTGGCGCCAGCCGTAGCCCAACGGGCCGGCCTCCGGCGCCAGCGAGTTGTACGCGCGAGCGAAGTCCAGCGGCAGGCCGCGCGTCGGGATGCTCAAGTCGCTGCGCTGGTACGCGTAGTTGCCGGTGGCGGTGTTGACCGGGTCCGCGACGTAGATGACGTTGGGGACGCTCTGGCCGTAGTAGACCTGCTGGCCCAGCCACGGCACTGCGTCCACGTATGCGCCGTAGTCGTAGCAGGTAACCGGCGGGTTGCCGCAGGTGTAGGTGCGATAGTTGATGCCGTTGCCCGAACCATAGGGGGCCGGGCCGGAGTCGGAGCCCCACCAGTTGTTTTCGGCGTTGACCAGTCCACCATTCGCCCGGTTGTTGAGGCCATAGACCGGGTTGCCGTAAATCAGATTGTTGTGCATCTGAGGATATGCCCAATAGGTTTCGAAGCCATCGTGGTAGCTGTAGCGGATAGTGGAGTTACGGATGGTGGGATTGGCCCTGACGATGTTGACATTGCCATAGAAGGCGTGCCAGCCGGAATTGTAGTACCAGTCCCGCCCCTGTCCCCCATACTCGACGATC
>Ga0233425_10011287_pt1 | contig 10488 bp, 10 predicted proteins | sample Watercolumn_Towu_2_FD_181712 | JGI IMG/M metagenome (GOLD analysis project Ga0233425, IMG submission 181712) | Freshwater microbial communities from Lake Towuti, South Sulawesi, Indonesia - Watercolumn_Towuti2014_140_MG | ecosystem: Environmental > Aquatic > Freshwater > Lake | place... | reverse complement strand
TAATTCAAGAAATACACTAATAACAATTTGGGGATATATGAAATGGATTTATCCACAAGAATAGGGATTCCCGAGGAGTCACTTGAGGCTTTAAAGCGTGCTTTGGTCGGAGTAAAGAGCCCAAGAGAAGAGGCCTTCGTCATTCTGAATTCAATTCCTGAAGAATTTATTCCAGATATTGTTGATTATTTCAGGATATTGGTTGGATTAAATAAAATTGGAATCAGACAATAAGAAATGAAAGTACTTCCTGTAGTCATGAAAGTTCTGTTGTGAAATATCCGAAGAGAACAAACGATATTCAATGATAAAAAGATATTTATTAGACCTTAAAAGGATATCACCACGATTTATCTATAGCTAGTATATTAGGAAAGGGAAGTTAACCGGAAATGGTATCTTTGTCCTATTTGGAATGTTACACAGTTAGAATTTTAACCAAACTGGAACTCCTTCCCAATATTTTTTTACATTTAAGTCGATTTTATGGTAATTATCTTGAAAACTAGTTAATCACATTGTTATGAGCAAACCAAGAAATGGAAACACAATTCTTTAATAGGCGAAAATAGAAAATTCTGATGAAGGTCTCGATACGATGGTATCCAAGATAAGAAAAGAAGGTTTAAATATTTATTGCATTATCAAGAAGTATTTTAAAAAGATAGTGACTGTATTGAATGCGTATAATGGCCTTTTGGTTGCTGCGGGGACTATCGCTCTTGTCGTGGTAACATATTTCAATATTGATGAAGCTGAGAAAATGAGGAGTGCAACGGAGAAGCTCGCGGTAGCTACCGCTGGTCAATTGGCAGAAGCAGCGAAGATGAGAACGGCGACCGAAGAAAGTTTAAGGGCTCAGGCGAAGTCTATACATCTTCAGGCTGAAGGTATTAAAGGTCAAACAAGAGCACTTAATTTGACGAAATCCCTCAATCAACCTTTTTATGCTGTTGAGAAAGTACGACTGATCCCAACTGGTAAGGATGTTGATGGCAATGTGTTTGGCTTATATATGATTTTAAAGAATTATGGACATTTTATCGCCCGCAATGCGTCATGTAAGTGGAATATTTACGCGGTTGAACGTGATGCGGAAAATAGGTTTGCATCATTGAAAGACATTAAAATGTTTGATATATCAGGTGAGAACAAAATATCTGCGATGCCTCAAAGTGAGCGGGAGTTTTTTATAGCCTTCCTTCAAGAAAAAATGCTTAAAGAATATGTGGGAGGTTATAAGCGATTTATTAATATCAATATAATTATAAGATATAATAATATTGAAGGTGAAGTTCAACGGTATGCATGTACTTGGTTGATTGAAAGGTTACAATCAAAAACAAATACAGCTAATCCCTTTGACGTCACGTTCATTACTGAAAATTTGGAGAAAGGATCGTAAAAAGCTCAAAATAGATAGCCAAGAGGGAAGAGCAGGAAAGGGAGATAGAGACGTCCTTAAGATGCTAAGTAAACGTAAGTTCTTGAAGGTGGTAAACGGAATTGATGCCAAGACATGCTCGCCTGGATGCGCCCTTCGCCTTGCATCACATCATCATCAGGGGAATCGAGTGGCAAAAATATTCCGAGACGACAAAGATCGGGAGGACAAGGGGGATGTCTTAAAATTATAAAAATCGTCCATTCACCGCATCAACTCGGACTTGCAATTCCGCTGCGCTCCATTACCGGCCGGTTATGCGAAATGTTAATGGCTTTCAAATCGTAATTCTCATTATTTAGTTCACGATCCAGGCAAGAGTAGTAGGTGGAAGTTATTTATAAATGCGTTCCTACTCCTGACTGTTGCCTTCCCCTCATGGGGGATGATTCCCCCGCTTTGGATGATTTCTTTTAGCCCGAAATTTTTTCTGGGAATTTTTTTCTGGGGACCCCTATTTGGAAAATCTGGCGAGCGGTAGAGAGAGAGGGGGACTCCAAAAGATCAAGACCGGGGGTGGGGGGAGGGTCTTTGGGGGAGGTCTTCTTTTTTTTCGGCATAACCCGTCCCGGCTCTTCCCTAGTCCTTCCTCCATCCTGAGTCATTTGGTGTTAGCATGGCTGATCTGGCCCCTATGCTACCGGGTATGGGAAAAGACCCGAAAGAATTTTCTTTAATCGGAAACATATCCCTCCGGGCTTTTTCCCTTCCATTCCCTAACTGCTTTCCCGTTTCCTCTGCTTTAATTCCCGCTCGGTCGGGATCAAGATAAGGTCCTGGCTAAACTCCCAGGCCACGGACATGGCCTGGTCTAGTGTCCATCCCTTCTCCATTTGTAGGGTTCAATGAACCGGTTTGCCTGGTCTTGTGTTAACACGGTCTTAAATCCTCCTGATACTGACCTCGTCTATGGTCATAAAAGTATTTCCAAGAGAAGCTAACATCCCTAAAAAGTTAACGTCAAGTTTTTTAAAGATCTCCTCCCCGCCCTCGGGATTCTCCAAAATGTGATTGGTATAATCAAAAATATCGCTTAGGTCCCTATCGGTAGGGCCTTCGTCGCCAGTTCCAACCAATTCGGCGGCCTTATGCCGGATCTGCTCCAGGGTGGCCGTAAATTCGGCATAGGTTAATGGTTTGGTAGTGGGGTTCATAACATGGTTTCCTTGGGTTTGTACTGTGTTCATTCTCTCTTCCTTTTCGTGGTTTTATTCCGGGTCTCAGCCCGGTTTGTTTATTGCGCCGTAAACGGCCTTTAAATCGACGATCTCAAAAAACGCTTCCTTCCCCTCTTCTCAAACCCTGATCGTTTCCCCTGGCCCCTTGTTCCGGCGAATATGGCCGGTTAGGATTCGGTGAAGAAAGCCATTCGGCTAAGGTCTTGGGGAATAGGCGCCCTTTTCCCTGTGAATCAATTGTGAACCCGTGTTATTACATTAAGACTGAATAGAGCCATTAAACCAATAAAGTCCATTGTAATTTTTCCAATAAAATGGCATAGAAAGTATTAGAGAGGGAAAAAGAGAGGACAACTTACAGAGATTCGTAATCAGCAGGCCGCGGGTTCAAATCCCATCGCCGGCTCCAAAAAGGGATCTAAGATAGTCCAAGGAAGTACAAAAACCCGCTTAAAAGGCGGGTTTTTTATTGCCTGATTGCTTTATATAGTCTAATATAGTTCATTGACATCCGGGGGTATTTGGGGTATAAAAAATGAAAATATACCCCCAATGTAAAACAGATACCCCCAAAATGGAGAAAAAGGCATGTCTCTGACCGATATCAAAGCAAGAAATACAAACCCGGCAAGAAAGCCGAAAAAGTTATCTGACAGGGATGGTCTGTACCTTCTGGTTACTCCCCAGGGTGGCAAGTACTGGCGTTTCAAGTATCGGTTTGAAGGTAAGGAAAAGCTTCTGGCCCTTGGCACCTATCCAGAAATCAGCCTTGGCGACGCCAGAGAGCGCAGGCAGGAGGCGAGAAAGCAGGTGGCCCATGGAATTGACCCCGGAGCTGTCAAAAAGGCACTGAAGGCCTCCTTGGCGGCCCGCAACGCCAACAGTTTTGAAGTGGTTGCCCGGGAATGGCATGAGAAATTCAAAGGCTCATGGTCACCAAACTATACTCATGCAACCATAACTCGGCTTGAACGAAATATTTTCCCTTGGATGGGTCAGCGGCCCATTTCTGAAATTGAACCACCAGAGGTATTGGCCGTGCTGCAGCGCATAGAATCCCGGGGTGCCTCTGAAACAGCCCGAAGGATGAAAATAGTGTGCGGGCAGGTCTTCCGCTATGCGGTAGCAACAGGACGTGCAAAGCGGGACCAGACTGCAGATTTAAAAGGGGCACTCAGGCCTGTTATTTCCAAACACATGGCGGCCTTGACCGACCCGAAAGAAGTTGCTCCCCTACTCCGGGCCATTGATGATTATAAAGGCTCTTTTGTCGTCAAGTGCGCTCTTCAACTTGCTGCGCTCTTCTTCGTCCGTCCCGGAGAACTCCGATCAGCTGAATGGTCTGAGATCAATCTTGAAAAGGCCGAATGGAACATACCCATTGTGCGCATGAAGCTGCCCCTCAAGACGAAGCAGGAACGAAAAGGGCAAAGCCACCTGGTCCCACTCTCCAGCCAGGCCGTAAAGATCCTGGAAGAGATAAAACCATTGACTGGCCAGGGCAAGTACATCTTTCCGTCATATCGTAGTTCTCTGCGGCCCATGAGCGATAATGCCATACTCTCAGCCCTTCGGCGCATGGGTTTTTCCAAGGATGAGATGAGCGGTCACGGCTTCAGGGCCATGGCCAGAACCATTTTGGATGAGGTTCTGCAGATCCGGCCCGATTTTATCGAGCACCAGCTTGCCCATGCCGTCCGGGATCCCAACGGTCGAGCCTACAACCGCACATCACACCTTGCCGAACGTCGGAAGATGATGCAGACCTGGGCGGACTATCTGGACGGATTGAAATCCGGGGCAAAGATGATCCCCTTCCGAAGGTCAGAAGGGTAAAAATCTCGCGCTGAGCTGACCAGGATATCTCTCGGATTAAGGGTTTTTAATTACAAGTTCCGGTGAAAGGCCGGGAAGCCGAAAACCGGATTACACTACCCCGCTTTCCCGAAAAATAAAATGGCGTTATGTGAGGCAGAGTTGAAGGATAAAACACAGAAATTTCATTGTTTAAAATTTTGGGGGTTCGCAGAAAAGGAATGTAGCCCAGGGAGATACCTCGATTGTAAAGAAGATTGCTCCCAAAAAGAATGTGCGATAAACAGAAATCAACATACAAAGCAAGGGGAAACAATCCCTCTTCAAAAAAAGGAAAAAAAATTTTTATCAGATGAAGACTTCTTTTCGTGGGATACCTCTTATTGCTTGGCGTTTGGGGAAAAAAAAGGAAAAAGAACATGTCGTCCTGGATTATTTCTTTTTTGTGATAGTGAATGCCTTCAATCTAAAAATTCTTTTAAAGCTGAATCAATAAAGAAAGCGCTTTCCGATATATTAAAAGTCACCGAGTTAAACAAGAAAACCATTTCTCAATTGGAAGAATGCTACTGGATAATTATAGCAGATGAAAAATCAAGGAGTTCGAAAATAAATACTGCATTAAAAGATGTCAAGGATAATTCAATAGCTTTTGCGGACTCTCTGAAAAATTTGGACAACAACAGCATGTATTATCTGGAGAAAGAACTTTGGAAACAGGAAAAGATACCGATTGAATTGAAAATGACCCTTAATAATCTCCGCAATAATAATTTAGATGAAGAGCATCTTCGAGAACAATCAGGAGGTCTTAATCCTTGTCCGGAATGTGGCAAAGAATTCAAAAATCTCCAAGAACATATAAGAAAAAGGCATCCGGACAGAGTTGGTCAGATAATAAATACCCCCGCAACAGACAGTATAGATTTAATAGAGCGGACTCTCTCAGACACTTGTAGGATATGCAATGCAGCCGATAAGGCCTTAAGCAAACTAATGGAGGTTAAGGATAAAGGAGGCCGGCCAAGAAATACAGCTTTAAAAGAATGTGTCTCTAAGCTGTCTATAATTTTTGTTGAAACGACAGGAAAACAGCCCAAAAGCTCTTATGATAAGAGAAGCAAAACGTATAAAGGACATTTTCTTGAATTTACCCAAACATTCCTTTCCATAGTTCTCAATAATCCCCCAAGTAATAGTGCTATAGGACAAATAATTAAAATAGTCCACAACATTCAAAAAAATCCAATTCCTTCCCAAGATCCATCCAGTAATAATCACTAAGACAAATTTAAAGAAAATCCCTTGAATCGGATTATCCGGGGCCTATATCCCAGGCGCTACGTTCGATTCATGGTTCCACCACGAATTCAAAATTATTCTAATAGTAAATAACCAACCATCTCAAATATTTATTAGCAGGTAAATACCCCTTAAAAAATCTATGGGTTTTTACCTGTTAAGTTATTGATATTATTATATTTTTTTATTGACAAACTTCAAAGGCCGTGTTAATTTTCTCCAAGATCACTCAGAAAGGAAAGCGAGTATGAACCACCCCACGCAGATGGTAACCGAAATCCCAACTATTCCAGAAACAGGATTCCTCCGGCAGAAACAAGTCCTTAAATTCATACCCATCAGCAAATCGAACCTCTGGTTAATGGTCCGCGAGGGCCGTTTCCCACGTCCTATCAAATTAGGGCCGAGAACTACCGTGTGGAAAGCAGAAGAACTGCAGGAGTTCATCAAAAAACATAAAAGCTAAAGGGGTATCTACATGGACCAAATTACTGAGCCTCCATTTAGATTATCGACAATTCGGAAGGAGAAAGGCTGGATTCGAATAGGCCGCAAAATTTGTTATCCGATCGAGTCCCTGATTGCCTGGTTGGAAGGCCGGGCTTCTCTGGTGAAGTAATGGATTGATCATTAAAGATACCTCCATATCAGAGGCCCAGGAGGTAGCGATCAACACATAAAGACAGGTAAGAACAAATTAAAAAGGAGGATGGTATGGAATACGATTATTCCGATGCGCCGGAACAAGATTGGGTAAATCTGATACCTGCTAAGACTTTGGTGAAGGTTGTTTTAACTATACGTCCGGGAAGATATGGGGAAGATGGTTTGCTCAGTCGATCCGGATCTGGCTTTGAATATTTAAATTTGGAGGCCACGGTTATTTCTGAGCCCTACAGGGATAGGAAAATATATCAGAATGTGGCCGTGGGAGGAGCAACCGAGGGACAAAGAAAAGCGGCTGCTATTGCTCGACCCTTTATTCGCGGCATTTTGGAATCGGCCAGGGGAATTAAGCCCAAGGATGAGAGCCAAAGAGCTTTACAGGCCAGAAGGATTAATAAGTTTGCTGATTTAATAGACCTTAAATTTGCGGTGGAAATAGGGATCGAAAAAGGTAAGGACGGCTATGACGATAAAAACACGATCAAGCGGGCAATTACACCGGATCGGCCCTTTTATGATCGCATAATGGCCGGAACATCCATTGAGGCGGTCGATTTCAACGACCTAAAAAGAAGGCTGCCCGACAGCAGCCAACCCGAATCGTCTTTGGCGGGTAAAAATAAAGCCGGCCAGGGACCTCCCGTTCACCCTGCCCCGGACGATAACGATATTCCGGAATGGGCGAGATGATTCCCAGACCTTATCAGCAAGAATTGGTATCCCGGACCATTAAAGCGCTGGAGGGCCGGGATAATACATTGGCGGTGAGCCCGACCGGTTCCGGGAAAACCCTGATTATTTCATGGCTACTCAAAGAATTGGGCGGCTTGTTTGCTGCATTTTTATTGGTCCAAGGGTTTTATCGAAAAGATGGTTTTAGACGATGACTCTTGATTTTAAAAAGCTGGGCCTTTCTTTAACGGCCCATGGCTTGACCGGAAAAGCGGTCGATCAATATTCCAGGGAGGAGATCGAGTGTTTGGTGGCCTCCTGTCTGGAATCATTGATCCCCGATAAAATAGGTCCCTTTCGAAAACCATTTATCGAGGGGAAAGATCTGGTCATACCATGCAATAGTGATCCTAAATATCATTGGTGGAAGCCTTATGGTCAATCCATTGCCGACACCTTACGGGAATTGCAGGTCTCTGATGAGGTTTGGAAGAATTATTGCTTATGATTGATTTTAATGACTCTTCCTCAAAAAATCCTTTGGCGGCCTTTATCGATCAAATCGAAAAGGCTGGGCTCGGCAGACCGGAGCTGTTCGGTTCCGGTGAGATCGAGCGATTTGACACCCCGGATTGTAAAAGGGGTGATAAAGCGGGATGGGCTGTCTTCTATTCGGAGGATGGTTTTGCCGCCGGCGCTTTTGGTTCCTGGAGAAGCGGGGGAAAACATACCTGGTCCTCCCATAATGGGCCGGAAGCGGTTAAAAAAATGGCTGAAGCCGTGAAAAAGGGAGTAGATCTTCGTCTGCGCCTGCACGACGAAGCCAGGAAAAAAGCGAATGATCTTTGGGATCGTTCGCCGGAAGCAAACGGGGATCACCCTTACCTGGTCAGGAAGGGTGTCAAGGTTCATGGTATTCGCCAGGACCGAGACCGATTATTGATTCCCATGCGAGATGGTAAAGGGTTAATTCATTCTCTTCAGGAAATTTATCCGGATGGGAAAAAGAAAAATTTACCCGATGGCGCCGTAAGTGGACATTATCATACTATTTTCGGCGACAAAAAAATAACTTATCTCTGCGAGGGTTATGCTACCGGGGCGAGCATTCATGCCGCCACGGGGTCCCGGGTGTTCGTGTCGTTCGACCGAAACAATCTGGTGGCCGTTTCGAAAATTTTAACCGATCAGCGGCCAGCAGGGGCCGCTACTGGTTATGATCGGTTGGTGGTTGCTGCCGATAATGACCATAAGACCAATGGTAATCCGGGATTAAAGGCCGCGCGGGATACCGGATTACCCTATGTTTTCCCTGAAGGGATTCAGGGAACCGATTTTAATGATATGGCGCTGGAAAAAGGACTGGATGCTGTTCGGCTCCGCCTTTGTTCACCGAAAAGTAAATTTGAGAAGCGATTGATCTGTTCGGATCAACTTCATGAAAAATTCGAAGAGTCTCTTCGGTTATCATTTCTGATCAAAGATATTTTACCAGAATCATCGGGATTGGTTTTAATTTATGGGGCTCCTGGTTCTTTTAAATCTTTTTCGGCCTTGGATATCGCCCTGTCTATCGCTACCGGAAAGGATTGGCATAAACATCAGGTGAAATCATGCCCGGTGCTTTATCTTGCGGCTGAAGGACAATCCGGAGTTTTAAAACGGATTGAGGCCTGGAGAAAGTATTGGGGAAAAGAATTGGAAAATTTTAATTTATTGCCCATGCCTTGTCTGGTCGATAAACCGGCGGAACTGAATGAGTTGCTGGATTTAATGAAGATTATTCGGCCGAGAGTGATCTTCTTAGATACGCTGGCCCGATCCATGCTGGGAGATGAGAATTCCACGCTGGATATGGGGAAGGTTGTTATCGCCTGTGACCGTATCAGGGAAGAGATTGGGGCCATGGTTATTTTGATTCATCATACCGGAAAAGATGAAACCAAAGGCGCCAGAGGGGCTATCGCTTTGACCGGTGCGACCGATACGGCTTTTAGAATATTACTTAAAAAAGAATATCGGCAGTTTATTTTATTTTGTGAACGGCAGAAGGATTATGATCCGTTTCTTCCTATGTTTTTTGAATTAGAGGAAGTCGATACCGAATATCAAACGATCGATGGAGATCCGGTATTATCGTTAGTTCCCATTTATAATCCGGAACTTAATGTAAAAGAGGGGAAAAAAGATAATTTTCCCATTCGTGGCGCAGCAGCTATCGCTCTGAAGGCCCTGGGTATGGCCCTAAAAGATTTCGGGATTGAGCCGCCGGAAGAAATAAAAAATAAAATGTTAATGAGTATGCCGGGGGACAAAGTTGTCGGAATAGATGACTGGAGAATGATGGCCTATCGTATGGGTATTTCTGATTCTGATAGAGAGGCCCAAAAAAAAGCCTTTAAAAGATCCAGAGAAATTTTACTGCAAAAAGGTCTGGTAAAAACATTGGATGGCTATTATTGGGAGGGAGACAAGTAAGGGACAAATGTCCCTTTATGTCCTGTCCCTTTGGGGGACATTTTGGGGGGACATAACACCCCCCTTTAAGGGGGGTTTGTCCCCATGATGTCTGTCCCCCTTAAATGTCCCTTCCTCTGGAGAGAGAAGAAATGAATGAGCAGTTGCTGATTCCGGGGCTTCCGGAGAAAAAACGTGGGGAAAGGTTTGTTCCAGTCAAGACGGGCGGGAAACTGACCAAGAAACAGGACCGATTGGCTTATTTTTATGCGCGCTCAGGAAGGCGGGCCTGGTCAGCCATTCAGGCCGGCTATTCACCAAAGAATGCCGGTAAGATTGCAAATCAAGAACTCCAAAAAGATCAAGTAATTGAAGCGGTTAAATATTACGAAAAGGAATATTTAGCCGAGTTGGATTTCACGCCGGTCAGTTTGCTGGCTACCCTGGCCAAAATCAGTAAAGCCGATAAGCGCAAGATTTACAACGAAGATGGGTCCATCAAAAACCCGACTGAATGGGAAGATCCGGAGGCGCTGGCTGTTGTCGGGATAAAGGTCAATGAGCTATTTACCGGGAAAGGGGAGGAAAAGGAATTAGCGGGATACGTCAAAGATGTCAAAATGGTGGACCCGCTTCGGGCGGTCGAACTCGGGATGAAACATTTTGGGCTGCTAAAAGAAAATATCGTTTTTCCGGATGCCGATGGGAATCCCCAAAATGTAGCCTCTAAGACTCTTCAGGTGGTTTTTGTAGAGCAGGCGGAGCAGGTCAATGCCCCGCGGCCTGCCTCGTAAAATTTACGTCGATAATGGAGCGGCCTTTCGTTCCCATCACCTGGCCTTGGCCGGCCTTAAAACAAACCCCTTCGAAGAGGCGGCCATCACCGCTATTCAGCAAGGCTCTGGCGGGCTTTTCCGCAAGGCCAATCACCTGGCCCGTGGGGCCTTGATCGCC
>Ga0233425_10011286_pt1 | contig 10491 bp, 21 predicted proteins | sample Watercolumn_Towu_2_FD_181712 | JGI IMG/M metagenome (GOLD analysis project Ga0233425, IMG submission 181712) | Freshwater microbial communities from Lake Towuti, South Sulawesi, Indonesia - Watercolumn_Towuti2014_140_MG | ecosystem: Environmental > Aquatic > Freshwater > Lake | place... | reverse complement strand
CCAGGATGGCGGCGGCATGGTGATCAATTTTGAGTATTGGACATCATCCACGGCGACGCTGACCTTCAGCGTCCGCTACGGCAGCGCGACGAGCGGCACGACTTACCTTAATCAGCGCGGCTCAAGTTCCGGGCCGGCCAATGTCCGTTCCATGATCCACATCATGGAGGTCGCGCAATGACCTGGTGGACCGATGACAAGGGCGCAATCGCCAGCGAGCAACTGAACCCGGACTTCCGGCTCATGACGCCGACCGAGGAAGCCGCGCGCCAGGCCGATGAAGCGGCACGCCTCGCCGCCCACGCCGCCCTGAAAGCCGACCTGTCCACCTTGCGCGCCGACGCCGCCCTGAAGGCCCTGATGCGCTCCAGCCCGGCCCAAATCGACGCCTGGGTAGCGGCCAACGTCACCGACCTGGCCAGCGCCCGCAACGCCATCCGCCTGTTGGCACGCGCCGTCTCCGTGGTGGCCAGGAATGTCCTCGAATCATGACGAGCGGAGACCATGGACATGATTCCGCTGCTGGGGGCCGCGCTGGGCGCCATGGCGGGGAACTACGCCGCCGAAACGATGAAGGGAGCGCCCGTGGATGACCTGATGACCATGACCAAGCCCAGGCAACGGCGCTGGGCCAAAGCCATTGCCGGACAGCGCGCCCAGGAATTGCTGGGGAACGCCAACGTCCGGGCCTTCCTGCGCGTCATCCGGCGCGGCGAAACCGGCAACGAAAACGACCCGGCCCAATACCGGCGCCGGCAGTCGAAGAATCAGGTCTACTTCGACGCCCCGCCGTGGGTGCATCCGCGCAGCATCGCGCCGGGCGGGGCGACTACGGCGGCGGGGGCGTATCAGTTAAAAGACGGGACATGGAAGGACCGGGCGGAGGATATGGGCCTTAAGGATTTCTCGCCGCTGTCGCAGGACCTGGCGGCGGTGGGGTGCATCGCGTTCAGGGGGGCCTTGCCGGCGGTGCTGCGTGGCGACACGCGGGCGGCTTATGCGCTGCTGGTGGATGAGTGGACCAGTCTGCCGGGGGCGAAGGAAAACAAGCTGTTGACGCCGGAGAAGGCGGATTTCATCTTCGCCAAGTGGGGCGGCCGTGCTACGGGCAAATGACCTTTTCAACCCTACAGGGAGCGGTGGATTGTCCGTATTCGCACCATCCGGTAACGATGGAAAAGCCGTCCCATTTAGCGAAAGCGTGACGACCGCTGGCGGAAATATCCAGTTCCAAATAGCCGCGCCGCCAAGAATCGGAAAGGGTGTTGTCGCTCGTCATATCCATGGGGATGGCGGGGAGGAAATTCCGGGAAATCAATTCCGCGCGGGCATGGTGGTAATCCATCCCCACGATGCGCGGCAAGTTCTTCGGGCACGGCCCGGCCAGGGCGGAAACGGAAAGCAGAAGGGAAGCGAAGATGGCAAGCGCCGGAGCTATGGCTTTCATGGCGCGATTTTTTCGGGTGGGGACAAGGCCAAGTATAGGCGAGGGGGAAAAAATGAAGGAATGGCAGAAAACGGCGCTCATGTTCGCGCTCGGCTTCGCCGCCGTCTACATGTGGAAGATGGCGCGCGCCGCGAACGCGGAAACCAAGCGCGTTGTCGCCGAAAAGGCGGCAAAAGATGCCGTGTTCGTCGGCAGCGATAAGAACTTCGGCTACGGGCCGTTCTATGACCCGTAATCAGGTCGTCGCGGTAGGGGCGGCATCGGTGCTGCTGGCGCTGGGGGTTTGGGCGTTCACGCGAAAACCGGCGGAAAAGCCGATGGGAGAGCGCATCGGCGAGGCGGCGGTGGACGCGGTAGCGACCATCGCAAACGCGGGGATCGGAGCGGCGAAGGGCGCCGCGAATGCCATCTCGGGAAAGCTATGGCCGGTTGCAGCCTGCGCGGCGGCAATGCGGGATGGCGACGTGTTGAAGGCGTCATGGGAATGCAGGCCGGCCACCTTCGTGCATTGGATCGCCGCCGGAAGGCCGAGGAATGTATCGGTTCTCGATGACGGGTCAATTTATGCCGGGGCACAGGACAAGTCCAAGTCCAAGTCCAAGAGACGCGGCGCCTCCGGAACATGGTTCACGCAATGGGCCACGCAGGTATCCGGGGTCGACAGAATTCGCTGGGGTGCAAACGTATCGGAGGGGGAGGCATGAAGCCGAAGGAAAGATTGAAAGAACCATCGACCTGGGCAGGCATCGGCCTGGTGATTCAGGGCGCCGTGCAGGCCTATGCCACCGGCGGCGCGGATATGGCCGCCTGGGCAACCATCGCCGCCGGCATGGCGGCCATCATCAAGCCGGAAGCGCGCCCCGTTCAGGCCGCACCGGCGCCGGTGTTGCGGAGGCGGGGGAGTGGGCATGCCTGAGTGGCTAATGCAGCTGCTGGCCATCATCGGCGCCAGTGCCAGCGTGTACGGCGCCATCCGGGCGGACCTGGCATCGACGCGGGAGATTGCGTCCCACGCTAGAGATGCGGCCGCCGCCGCGCATCGCCGCATTGATGATCATCTCAACCAAGGGAGGGAGCCATGAAGAAGCGCAAGCGTCTACCGCCTCGGGCCAAGAACGGCCGTTTCAAAAAGCGGTGAGGGAGAAGGGGAAAGGCCGGGGAAACCCGGCCTTTTTTGTTGGCACGGAAATTTCCATGTAATCCTTTCGGGTAGGTGGATACTACCCATCAGAGTTACACGATTTGACTTGAATAACCATTCAGTACTTTTTAGGATGGGCTCGTCCTGACGGGCGGGCTGGGCCTCCAAGCCAAAAGCTACGCCGGGGACGCCGATCAATAGCTTGGAGGCTGATCATGAAACCACTGATTGAAGTTCCCTTGGCGGAACTGGAAGCGGCGGAAGCCATGCCGCGCATCGTCGCCATTGCGCGCGCCGATGGCTATCTCACCTATTCGGGGTTGCTGCGTTATCACCGCATTCCATACGGGGTCGCTGGGCGGTGCATTCGGAGTCTGATGGACGCCGGAAAGCTGCGGCGCGCTGGGCTCTTTATGATCTGGAATGGGGGTGAGGCATGAACGCGCCTGAGTCTGTGCCTATGAATGAGGCCGTCGAGCTGCTCAAGGTGAACAATCAGCGGTTGCAGATGGCCGCAAAGGTAGCGTCTGGAATATGCGCGAATCCAGGTGGTGCGGTTGGGGGCGACTGGCGGCGGCATGTCGCCTTGGATGCCTGGGACATCGCCGGAAAGCTTCAACAATTGGCCATCTCGGGGGGTGTCTGATGTACGGACATCCCTATGCCAAAGGCTGGAAAGACATCATGCGCGCCGAAGTGAGGCGGCGGAATCGCCGCCTGCTGTTGTCGGCCGCCGCGATTTCCGCCCTGCTCTTCCCGGCGGCCTGGTCGCTGGGGCGTGTCATGGGGGCGTGGTAAGTGTTCGACTCGGTATCCGTCCTCCCGGGGTTTGAACAGGCCTTCGAGGCGCGGCATCTGTCGAGCGTGCCTAGGCAATGGCGGAGCCGGGTGCTGGCGGGGTATGAGGCTAGGCGCGGGAATCGGCGCGTCATGGTGGGCGAGGCGCGCCGGGGGGCGCATTCCTGGCTGGCGGACATCGCGGCCAGGGTAGGGAATCTGCGCGTGCCGGTGGATATCTCGGACTCGGATTTGTGCGACATGGCGGCGGACAGGGCGCGGGAAGCGCTGAACCTGGCGGCGGAGACCTGGCTGAGGACATCCGGCGCGATACGTGAGCGCCTAGCGCGCTTCGCGGCGGGCTACGGCCTGCGCTGCCCTGCCCTGCCCTATCTGGCGCGGTCTGGAAAGATGGTGGGCATCGAGGACGGACCGGCCATCGCGCGCATGACGGATGAGCACTGGTGGCGGCGAGGGCTGCGGAAGGCGCAGGCGCGCGCCCTGGAAGGTGCGGCAATACGGCTCGGATACGTGCGAAAGGGCGCGGAGGTCTACGCCAGCAATGCCACGGTGGAGCGGCGCGCGCAGCAGCGACGGCGCAACGTGGCGGCCCTGGAGTCAACCCGGGCAGTCAACCTGGACACGGGGGGAGGGTACGCGCTGGGGGAACTGGTGGAGCATTCCGTGGCCAATCCGCGCATCCGGCGCGGCGAACTCATGACGCGGCTGGCCGGGTTCGATCGGATCGCGGCGGACATGGGGCACGTGGCGGAATTCGTGACGCTGACATGCCCCGTCGAATTTCACCCCTACAAGGCGGACGGACGGGAAAACAGGGGCTACGCCGGGGCCACGCCGCGAGAAGCGCAGCAATGGTTGGTAAGGACGTGGGCCAAGTGCCGGGCCAAGCTGGCGAGGATGGGGTGCAGGCTGTACGGCTTCCGCGTGGCGGAGCCGCACAAGACCGGGACGCCGCATTGGCACGCGGTGTTATTCATGTCGCCATGGCTGTCAGCGGGGCGGGCCATGGTGCCCAGGGTGCGCGCGGTCATCCGTCGGTATTTCCTGGGGCCGGAGCCAGACGCGGCGCGGAAGGCGCATGGCGTGGCATTCCTGGCCATTGACCGGGAGGCCTATGAGGGGGGCGCGGCGGGCTACCTGGCGAAGTACATCGCCAAGAACATCGACGGGGGCGGCTATCAGGTGCAAATGACCCTGGACGGCGGCGAGACCATCGACGCATCGGTCCGGGTCGAGGCCTGGGCCTCAACCTGGGGCATCCGCCAGTTTCAGCAGGTCGGCGGGCCGCCGGTGGGGGTGTGGCGTGAGGCGCGGCGGCTGGATGCGTTCGGCGAATACTCGGACGCCGTGGAATCGGTGCGGGTGGCGGCCGATGTGGGCAGAAAAACGCAGGGGCAGCGCGGAAGGGCCGCGCAGGCCTGGTCGGAGTTCGTCGGCCTGATGGGCGGTCCGACGGTATCGAGGCGGGATATGCCGGTGCGAGTGGCCTACACCCGGGCCGGGGAGCGCTGGGATTACGTCGCCGCCCTGCCCTACCCGGCCAATCCGACACGATACGGAGAGATCGCGCCGGGCGCGGTGTACGGGTTGCGCGATGTGCTGCGGGATCGAGGCTATGCGTCGGTTCGATATCGGTGGGAAATCAAGCGAATCAAGCGGGAAGGCGGGGCTCGTTGGGCGAGTGCTGACAGTCGGCCGGCTGGCGAAATTCAGCAATGCGCCGCCTTCCCGCTTGGTTTTGAAGTTGGGCGCGAATGCGCCCCTCGGACTCGTGTCAATAACTGTACGCGGAGGGATGAGGATGAATCTTGCGGAGCGGGCCTTGCGCCTGAAATACGACACCCAGGCGGCATTGGATTCGCCTCTGGCCAGGATGATCCCGGGGCCTGTGGTCCGGATCATCGAAGAACAGGCGGCAATCATCGCGGACATGGCGGAGGTGCTGCGAACCATTCAGGGCTCGTATGGTACGAGCCGTGGAATCCCGGTCGGTCCGGGGAAACTTGAAAAGGAGCAAACATGAAATTTAACGCCAACATCATCGGAAAAACCGTGGAAATCGCGGCGGGGGTGGTCATCGACGATGGGTCGGAGGACGGATTCACAACAACCACGAAGATTCGCGGGGAGGTTAGGGACTTGAAGGTCACGGAAGACGGCGCGCAGGTGGTCTATGTGCGCCTCGGCGGCGTGGTCTGCGGCCGGATGATTGACCCGGATGAACTGCATCCCTTCGGTGTGGAGGACGGCGATGGCGGCCAGGTGGTCGAATTGGTCGACTGAGGGGGGGGGGGACATGGGGTCGCAAGTCTTGAAGGAAGTCGAGTGTCCGGAATGTGGCGGCGCCGCTCAGGTGAAGCGCCAGAAGTCGGGGCTGCTCTACCGCTGGTGCATGGATTGCCGGGCGCAGTATTTCGCCAAATCGCCGGAGGCTTCAGACCGTCTTGCGGCCCGTTACGGTATCGGTAACGCGGACGGCATGAGGCCGGAACCGGAACCGGTAAAAGTCGAGAATCCGAATCCGGAAAAGGCGAAGGCCGGCCGGTACGGGTACAGCGTTTAGGAAAGGGGAAGGGCATGGATCAAAAAGCGGAGGAAGTCGGCGCGGACACGCGGGAGGCGGATCGGGCGGTCCTGGCGGCCATGGCGGCCGAAGAGGCGCCGCCGATGGCAGCGAATGCGGCGGTAGCGGAACCGGAAGGGCCGCCGCGCATGGATGCGGTGGAAAGCCTTAAGGGTCTGCTGTCGATGCTGCCCGTGGCGGCCGAATTCGCCGGAGCCAGGCACACGGCGGCGGTATGGAACCCGGAATCCTGCGATCGCCTGGCGCAAGTCACCGTGCCGGTGCTGCGGAAATACCCCTGGGGGGCGCCGGTGCTGGCATTCCTGGAAACCGGGACCGGGGCGGAGGAAGTGGCGTTGGCCATGACCGCCATCCCGATGGCCATCGCCACCTGGCAGGCGCTGAAGGCGGACTCCATGGCGGCCAGGAAGCCGGCGGAGCCGGGGGGCGAGGTCGGAGCCGAGGCGGGCGGACAATGACGACGGCGCTTAAAACGGACGATGGCCAGATGGTCATCGTCTCGGGGCGTTCCCGGTCGGGAAAGACGGCCTGGACCTGGCGCGAGGTGCGGGAAGCGGGGCGCCTGATCGTGTGGGACCCAGAGGACCAGTGGTCGGGCATGCCGGGCATGCGCCGGGTATCGCGCCGGCCTGATCTGCTGGCGGCCTGTGAGCAGCCGGGGCGGGGCAGGCTGGCCTACGTGCCGTCCGGAGACCTGAAGAGCGCCTTCGATTTTTGGGCCGGATGTGCCTATCACTGGGGGCGCTACTACGGCGAGTGCACGGTGGTGGCGGAAGAGCTTGCGGACGTCACCTCGCCGGGCAAGGCGCCGGGAAGCTGGGGATTGATGGTCCGGCGCGGCCTGAAGCGCGGCATCTCAATCTTTGCCATCTCGCAGCGCTGGGCCGAGGCGGACAAAACGGTATTCGGCAATGCCTCGCGCTATGCCCTGTTCGCCATGTCAAGCCTGGATGACGCCCGCTACCTGGCCAGGAAGACGCGCGCCACCTTCGATGAAATGTCGGGCCTGACGCCGGAATACTGGGACGACGACGCGGCGCGGCCGAAGACATTGCCGATGATCGAGGTCACCGCGACGGGCGACAAGTTGGCGCACCGGTTTGAGTTCTCCAGGGCGGGGAAAATGTCCTTCCGATAGGGGGGGGGGCTTTTCTCTTGGCGGGCTTCGGCCCGCTTTTTTTTGGTCAAAAGCATAGTATTTTTGTACCAGCGCGGCGGGAAAACGCGGTATGGGTAACGGTTACGGAGCCTTGCAGCCAGGCCGGACGCCGAGGACATTCGGCACCGTCAGACAAGCACAACCAAGGGAGGAAACCGTGTTCAAGTCAGATGGTTCGATCGATAAGGAAGTCGTCATGAGCCTGGGCATCGGCCTGGCCGCCATGTGGGCGCTGCACAAGTTCGTCAAGAACGATACCGTCAAGGTGGGTGCCGTGGCCGTGGCCGCCGTCATGGTCGGCCGGCAAGTCCCCTTCGTTCGTCAAGCACTCTAAGGAGAGCACCATGCCTGTAGGAAAACTCCTGCGCCAAGGCCTGGCCTTCGCGAACGTCGTCGCAAACGGTGTCGCCACCGCCATGATTACCCCGGGCCGTACCATCGAGGGGCTACTCCTGGTGATGGGCGGAACCACGTTCAGCAGTGCTCACGTCAGCATGATCCGGGTGAAGGCCAATTCCAAGGTCATCTGGGAGGCATCTGGCGCGGAAGCCGACAAACTGGCCAAGTTCCACGGCCACAGCTACCCGGCCACCATCATTCCGGTGATGTTCGTCGAGGTATTCGGCCGCGATCTGCTGGATGAAATGCTGGGCGCCTTCGATACCAGTCAGGGCGTGAACTCCCTGGCCATCGAGGTCACCATCGCCGGTGCCACGGCTCCGACCCTGGATTTGTACCTGATCGAGTCCCAGCCCCAGCCGGACAAGGTTAACCAGAAGCTGTCCAAGGTGCTGCGCGTGCCCTGGAACATTTCCAGTGGCGGCAAGCTGCAAGTGCAGATTCCGTATGGAAACACGGGAACCATCATCAAGCGCTTGCATATCCAGCACGGCGTCGCCAACAACATCACGGCCGTGTCGGTGAAGGAAGACGCGGTACTCTCGCATGAGTCCGTCAAGGCCGTGAACGACGCCTTCAACCAGTTCATGCGCTCCACGATTCAGACGAACGTCTACACCGTAGATTTCATGGCCGACGAGAACGTGCGCAACTGCATGGACACCCGCAAGGATCGCAGCCTTGAACTGCTGCTGACCTGCGGCGCCGCCGATTCCGGGACCATCCTCGTCGAATGCCTGGATGAACTCGAAAACCTGTAAGGGGTGGCCATGGACGAAATCGACGTGGGCGGCTGGGACTCGGGCGGCTGGTCGGAAACGGTCGGCGACCTGGCGAAAACCTACCTGAGTTACCAGTACGCGCTGAAAAGCCAGGCGGTGCAATCCGGCATCGACGCCACGAAAAAGGTGGTCGACGGCAAGACGACGAAAGACGGCCAGCGCAGTGATGCCGTGCTATCCGGCAATACCGGCGTCCTGCTGGTTGCCGGCGGTGTGCTGCTACTGGTGCTGGTCCTGGTGCTGCGGAAATGATCGAGGAGGCATTCGCCAAGCTGGCCGGCTCCATGCTGGGCGGCGGTGGCGGCGTGCCCATGAGCGGCGCCGCCACCGCGTCACTGGACGCCTCGGGGTGGACGGTGAACATGGGCGGCAAGGCGGCAGCCTGGGTGCCCGTTGTCATCGCCGGCGCCTGCGTACTCGCGGTGATCGTATGGGCGGCGAAGAAGCGGTAGACCTGTGCCTATTCCTGCCCGCCTTCGAGGGCGACGCAAGCGGCGTGGCCTGGCTGGCCAAGACCATGGCCAAAGCGCGGGGCGCTGCCGTATGGCGCGTCGAAGTGCGCGGCGAAGGGGTGGGGTTCGTGGCCGGCATGCTCGATGGCACGGAATTCGTGTTGCTGGCAGCGGTGGGCAATGGCGGCATGAGCCTCGCCGTGCTGGATGCGGTATGCGAGCTGGCCTCGCGGCTGGGGGCTCGGGCGGTGTCTTTCGATACTTGGCGGACGACTCTGATCGACGCGGCCGGGAAACGCGGCTGGCGGGTCGCGTCAATCAGGATGTGGAAAGCAATCGATGGGCAGCAAAAGCAAGCAGACGAATCAGTCGAGCCAATCTGACGCGCGCTCGGTCGCCGACAACGGCGCCCTGGCCGTGGGTGGGTCGAGCAATGTGATCAACATCACGGATGGCGGGCTGATCGAAAAGGGCGTCGAGTTGCTCAAGGCCGGCGACGCGGCCAACACGGATCGGCTGTCGCTCATGCTGGACGGCGCCGGCCAGGTGCTGGCAGCCAACACGCGGCTGATTCAGTCGGATCAGGACAAATTCATGGCGCTGCTGGAATCGAAAAAACAGACGGACACACCGGCGTCTCAGGAATTGGCGTCCAGTCTCGGGAAGACGGTCATCTATGGGGCCGTGGCGCTGGTGGCGGTCATGGTGGTGGCGAGGGGGGCAAAGTGAGCTACATCAGCGAGTCATTCGGCGTCTCCGAGGTCAAGCAATACCGCATTCTCGGGCGCTTCATTCGCATCATCTCCGGCGACGTGGCGGAACTGCGCCTCAAGCGCGGCGGCCGCTACATCGATGAGGATTTCCAGTCGATCTCCTCGGGCTTCTCGTGGGAGGCCTTGCCGGGTGAGGACGGCTTCGATGAGGTAGAAGTCAGGAATACGGCATCAACACAGACGATCAGAATCGCCATCTCCACGGGCAAGGTGGGATTCGCCGATTCGGTGACCATCACCGGCACGGCCGCGATACAGGCCAAGAACGGCACCCCGTCGCAGGCCGCCGCCACCGTTACCAGTGCATCGGCGCAACTGCTCGCCGCCAACGCCAACCGGCGCTTCCTGCTGATCCAGAACAAGGACGCGAGCGGCGCGATCTACCTCAATTTTGCCGGGGCGGCCGCGACGCTGGCCAACGGCATCAAGATCGGACCCGGTGAAGCCTACGAATCCAGCGCCGGCTGGGTCTCCTCGGCGGCGATCTATGCCATCGGCGACATCGCCAGCAACGCCAATATCGTCATCGTGGAGGGCGCGTAATGCCTGTCATCGGCGGCCGGAGCGGAAAGGTATTGCAGCACGTCTCGGCGAGCACGTCGGCGAAATCCTCAACAACGGCGAATATCCCGTCGGACAACACCGTCCCGCAGATTACCGAGGGAACGGAATTCCTGTCCGTCTCGATCACGCCGAAGCGGGCGTTTTCAAAGCTGCTGATCTTTGTCAACGCCAACATCGCCAATGCCGGGACCACGGACGACTTCAGCATGGCGTTGTTCGAGGCGGGATCGTCCAATGCCATCGCGGTATCGATGAACCGAAATCTCCAGGATGGCGGCGGCATGGTGATCAATTTTGAGTATTGGACATCATCCACGGCGACGCTGACCTTCAGCGTCCGCTACGGCAGCGCGACGAGCGGCACGACTTACCTTAATCAGCGCGGCTCAAGT
>Ga0233425_10011285_pt1 | contig 10492 bp, 11 predicted proteins | sample Watercolumn_Towu_2_FD_181712 | JGI IMG/M metagenome (GOLD analysis project Ga0233425, IMG submission 181712) | Freshwater microbial communities from Lake Towuti, South Sulawesi, Indonesia - Watercolumn_Towuti2014_140_MG | ecosystem: Environmental > Aquatic > Freshwater > Lake | place... | reverse complement strand
CCCGTCCCTGGGTTTTCTTTGTAATCGCTGTCACTTTGCTTTTCATCCTGTTCTTTAATTACTATCTCCCTCCAAAACAGCAGCAAGAGCAGACCGCTCGCTGCCTAGCAGAAAAAGGTGTCAAATTTTATGGTGCCTATTGGTGTTCGCATTGTGCCAAACAAAAACAATTATTTGGCAGTGCTGTTAAATACCTAGATTATGTCGAATGTAGTTTACCTGACAAAAAACAAACACCCCTTTGCATCGAGCAAGGTATCAAAACATATCCTACGTGGATCTTTGCTGACGGCACACGTTTAACCGGCGAACAATCCTTAGAAATACTTAGAGCTCAAGCAGGTTGCATTTAAACAAGAATATTTTATCAAATGGATCTGTAGAAAATTTGTATTTGTTTAGAGAACTTTGAAAAATAGTAATTTTCACATTTTCTCTCGTTTTTGTTGTGAAAATTAGGACTACAAGAAATAGAACAACGATTCTATTTCTGAACTCAAAATAATTCCTATTTTGCCACGCTATGCCTTCTTTCCAACCATCTTCGTGGCTTCATCCATGATGTGCTGCGCGCTAAAGCCAAACTTATGCAATAACTGCGCAGGCTCACCAGATTCACCAAAATGATCCCGAACACCAATCCTTTTTATTGGCACGGGATAGATTTCACTGAGATATTCCGTAATGACACCACCAAGACCGCCAGCAATTTGGGCTTCTTCCACTGTTATGATTTTTTGACACTTTTTGGCTGCATCAAGAATGGTTTTATGATCCAGCGGTTTGATTGTATGACAATTGATGACCATGGCGTTGATGTTCTTTTCTTGAAGTAAAGATGCAGCTTCTAAACATTCATATATTATTGGTCCTGCACCGATTAAACAAATATCACTTCCCCCTTTGAGTACTTGTGCTTCACCAATCTTAAAAGGTGTTTTCTTTGTCGTCAATTGCGGCGTCTTATCTCGTGCAAAGCGCATGTAAGCTGGACCTTTGTGAGCAGCAAGAGCGTTGGTTGCACGCAATGTTTGATTATAATCTGCAGGTACTACGACAATCATATTTGGCAAAGAGCGCATGAGTGCGATGTCTTCAAGCATCTGATGGGTTGCACCATCGGGACCTACGGAGATGCCGGCATGGGCACCAATGATTTTGACGTTTTGATTGTTGTAACAAATGGTGGTTCTGATCTGTTCCCAACATCTGCCTGGGCAAAAGCAGGCATAGGATGATGCAAAAGGAATTTTTCCCATGGCAGCAAGACCGGAGGCGACCGTAACGAGATTTTGTTCGGCAACTCCAATTTCCACAAATTGAGAGGGATAGGTTTTGGCAAATTTTTCAACTCTAGTTGATTCACTCAGGTCAGCGCATAAAACCATAATGTTTTTGTTCTTTTTTCCTAATTCGACGAGGGCATCACCATAGCCATTTCTTGTTGGGACTTTCTCTTGGTTAAAATTAAGTGAGAGCTGTTTGTTTAAGTTTTTTAGATTTGTTAGAGAGGTTGTCATTTTTCTTCTGTTTATCGTTGTTCAATGCAAGCACATTGTTCATTCGCGAGATTACATAATTTACAGTTTTTTCCTTTTAATTTTGATTCAATCTTACACAATTCCGCGATGGCGATGTCGCCTTGTTCTTTAGTTGGAGGCTTGCCATGCCACAAGTAATCATTTTCCATAAATGAAACCCCTTTGCCAGGGGTAGTATTTGCTATGATGACTAAAGGTTTATTTTTGTTCTTTTGCGATTTCTTTAGAGCAGCTATTATCTCTTTCATATTGTTACCATTGATTTTGACAACATTCCAATTAAATGATTGATATTTTTTATCTAAAGGGTTGAGAGGCATAATATTTTCAGTATCGCCATCAATCTGAATATAATTTCTGTCGATAATCACAATGAGATTGTTTAATTGATTCTTTGCGGCAAACAATATGGCTTCCCAAGTATTTCCCTCTTCATGTTCGCCGTCGCTGGTTAAACAGAATACTAAGTTTGGTTTTTTATCTAATTTTAAAGCATAAGCCATGCCTGAGGCTTGTGATAAACCCGAGCCTAGTGGTCCTGAAGTTGTCTCTAGCCCAGGTAAAGCTTCACGATGAGGATGGCCTTGCAATCTTGTCCCTAATTTTCGGAGGGTAAGCAATTCTTTTTTTGGAAAGTAACCTGCATTGGCCATGGTTGCATAAAGAACAGGACAGATATGACCGTTGGAAAGCACGAGATAATCTCTTTTTTCCCATAAAGGATTTTTTGGATTATGATTTAGGATATTAAAATATAACGCAGTAAAGATGTCGGCCATGCCAAGAGGTCCTGCAGAGTGTCCTGATTTGGCTTCCATGAGGGATAGGAGAAGATCTTTTCGGATGGTATTTGCCATCAGTTCTAATTGTTTTATGTTCGATATTTTTTTAATAGTGTTATTATTCATTTTGATATAATATTCTTATATTTAAAATATAAGCAATTAAAGCAATAATCACATAAATGTAATTATAAACTAATTCAATGGAATCAATTCCTTTTGAAATACCAAATAATATCCAAGAGGCAGTCATTATCAGTAGGACCATATCCAAAAAGATAATTGTTCTTTTTGAAGAAATTTTCATTTCACACTACACCAAGAGCATGTAAAGCTAGTACTAGGACAGCAATAATCCCAATAACACTTAAAATTATTGCAAGCCAAGAAATCCAAGGTGAATCGGAACTTTTTTTAGGAGACATTTTTTACCTCTTTTGATGAAGGGAGATTTTTATGATTAATAAAGGTTACGTTTCATCAGGGTGGTTTTGAAACCAAAAAGTTTATTAAAGACAAATTAGTTAATAGTTAGATATTTTAAAGAGAGGTGTATTGCTATGTCGAGTCAACAACAACCGCATTCAGGTGGGAGCCATCATGTACGGTTTTATATCGTTATGGTTACGTTAGTTATTGGTGCTGTTTTGTTTATTCTATTGATGAATGATAATAATAGCGGGTTTGGGTTTACCAGCGCGGCTACTGGAAAAGTTCTAAGTGATGATAATTCTTCTACAGGCAGCAGCTTATTTAAGACAGAAGTAGGAGGAGGCAATAAGATTAAAACGGTCAGTGATCTTATGAAGAGTGAAGCAAAAAAAAATAGTAAAGCGATTCGCTTTGGGGTTCAGTTTAACCAAATACCATCTGTTCGGGAAGAGACAAAAGTAGATGTTATGGAACTTAGATTTGATGATCTAACAACCAATGTTAAAGTGAATAATGATAAATTAGAGTTAAATAATCTTAAAGAAGTTGGTTTGAAAATTACTGGATTTGAAGGAAAAGTCTCTTTTGATGTGTCTTCGTTTTCTTTGAATGGGAAAGCGCAACGTATTGAAGTGAATGATGTTGTCTTATCCTCTGATCAAGAGATAAAGATTGTTTTTGATAATCTTAATTATCAATCACTTAGTTTAGGAAATATTCAAATTAAAGAGCTTAGTTTACCTAACGGTGATGGTAAAATCAGTGTTGCTGATAAATTAAATTACGCTTTAGATAATGATCAATTGATGGCCTATTATTTTGAGGGAAAAGTTGATATTGTTAAAGGAATTACTCAAAAAGTGATATTGGATGGAACAACCTCCGGAATCAGTATCAGCGGTTCTTTGCTTGATTTTAATTTGAAGTAAAAGTTATTTTTTATTATTTTTTTATTTTTGTTATAATCTATATCCTTCAATGGTTATCTTATTGTATATAGTTTATCACTCTAAAATGGTTAAAAATACAGAAAATTTATAAATCAACTATACTCTCAACAATTATGTCACCTGATTTAAATCATTTGGAACAGATGCTGCAGGGATTTGATACTCATAAAGCAAAATTTCTTCATCCACGAGCGCTTTCTTTTGAACATGATGATGTTACGGTTAAGTATCTTACGGTCATTTTACGATTAGCAGAAGAGCAAGGAAAATCATCTGAGGCATTGGTTGATGGCTTCTGCACACGATTTGGAAGTGATAAGGGCGAAATGACGGCGTTGCTTTCAGATAAGCATGCGTTTGTTGATTATCATCTTTATACTGCATTTTCGCTTTATGGACAATTGAAATTAGGACTGAGTGATGAAGAATTCTTTCAAGAAGCGTGCCATAGGACGTTTACGGATTATCAAGATAGCCAGATTGCCATTGCTCGGTTCATTCCTCTTAATTTGATTCTTTCTGGTATGGGTAAACAGTTCAAGAATTGGACAAAAGTGACCGACACCCATGTTGAAAAGATGAAAAAAGGAGGAAAATCATTTAAAATCACTCGAAGAACATTAGATCAATATAAACAGCGATTAATTGATACGATTGGACAAGAAATCACGTCAGCCGTATTGCGCAGAGATTGTGATTTTACGGTTGCGGCATTCCATACAACTTTTTCTGAATTATTTAAACAGCCTGATATTCAAATTATCAGAGAACATTGTGAGGCGGATGGTTTTACAGAAAGTAAATATATTGTAAAACCAACTTCAGCCTATAAGACACAATGGAGAGAGCTAGGAAGACGACTTGGCGCACTCGTGTGGCCTTGGGGAGAAAATAAACTCCTTACAGATCAAGTATTTGAATTGGAACAAACTGTTCGAGCACGAGGAAGAGATTTAGAGGTCGCTTATGCAGATCTTGAGAGAAAACATGAATTAGTTGTTGGATTACAGCAAAAATTAGCAAAATTAAAACATTCTGGAGGAAGCCACGCTATTCGCAATATTGCTGATCGAACATTTGGGTCAGAAAAAGAAGATGCAATCGATTTTGTTGCAAAATCAATTTATGAAACTTATTCTTTTCTTTGTGGATTGGAGGGGGAGAATGATTATCAATTAAAATTAACACGATTGTGCGCTCCTTTTGGAATTTCAACAGAAATGCTTAGTGATCTTTCTGAGTTGCGACGCTCTTTACACAAGATCAAATTTGATGAACCATCGGATGTTGCTGTAAAGAACGATTTAAATGATGGTTTAAATGATAGTTTAAATGAAGAGTTGGAAGATGATTTACTTGCGAGTCTTGGTTTGACTGCGGAGGAGTTAGGTGGAATCAGAGTTGATTTTGGGGATAAAGAGGTTTATTTTATTTCCGCTTATGAAACATTTCAAAAGGAGAAAGAAAGAATGATCGATGATTGCCCTGTAATATTGAGGACATTTGATCCGTTTAGCCGCTTTCAGCCCTTAAGGAAAATGAGGGAGTTTATGGGACAAGTTAATGAACGGCTAGCTCAATTAGGAGATCTGGAATTTGTTGATAGCGTTCTTCTTTCAACTGCAATTGCCGCTGCTGCGGAACAAGCAAAGAAGGATAAGAATTCTTCTATTGAGCTGAAGTTAGATTTACACTATGATCCACAACTCAGAACAAATAGAGACACATTAATTTATACTGTTCGAGACTTTGTTTATAATGCGGTTGATGCAGGAGCGAAAAATATCTCGTTCTTAACACGCAGACCAGCGAAAGAAGAAAGGCTTCCTCATTTAGATCATTTCTCATTTACAGAATTTCCTTCTCTTTATCTTCGTATCTCTGATGATGGAAGTGGTATTCCTCCGGATAAAGCACGTCAATTGAATGAGTATTTACTTAATCCCAAAGGAGATGCTGCTCAACTTTCCACTAAAACAGAGAAAGGAACTCAAGGAGGACTTGGAACAAAGAATTTAGCTGATTTTCTTGGACTTCATAAAGGCGTTTGTCATTATGAGCCAAATCCATCTAGAGGAACTTTTGCTCATATTTATCTGGAAAGGCTAGAATTGTAAGTATGTTTCTTAATAAAAAAAGAGAAGAAGTTGTTAAAAAAATAGGAGAAAAAGTTCTGTTTATCTTTTTCTAGCGGCCAATTGTCTTAAAGTGTCATAAGCCCTGTCAAAGTCATAAGAAATTAGAGGTAGTGCCCCTATCTTTCTCAGCGCATTGATATTGCCACGATTGTTGGTCGTTGCTTTTAACAATTCTAGTACTTTATCAATGCTATCTCCACTTCCTTTTTGGCAGATAAGAAGACCAGCTCGTTCGTACTTTTGAGGTAATCCCATTATTTCAGGTGATTGCCGAACTTGACCTGGAAATCCAGTGTGGTAAATTACCATCCCTCCTTTTCTTAAGAAGTGTTGCATAGAGGGGTTATAAAAAAGACCTTCGGAAGGTGTTCTTTCGCCTCTTTGGGTATTTTCTCCCATATTATAATCCAGTACTGCAAATACCCAGGCTTCAGGTGAATGCGTTTTATATTTCCCTAATTCTGCTAAAGTTGAGAGATTGCTGGAAGTGACACAAATACTGGTTGATGGCTGCGCGCTGTAAATCCGAGTTTTTCCTTCTAAATCAGAGTCTATCGGTTCTATCAAATCCATGCCATCTTCTTCTACTCTAAATTGCGCTTTTGCTTTTCGAATAAGATTACCCCTTTGCTCTCTTCCATCTTCTTGTAAAAGGATGAGATTAGTAATTCCTGTATAGGGAACGTGTTCAGGAGCAATTGCATCTCCAGATGCACCTACATGATACGCTTTTGGTATTTCTAAACCACTTTTATTTCTTAATCTTGGATCGTCTACCATTTTTTCGCCTCGTTGCAATTGATTACTATCATTAGTGGAATATTGTTCAATTTACTACTTATTAATAGTTTCTGTTTAAAAAGATTTATATCCTGTAGACTATATCTTTTGAGAGGAGAAATGGCAAGTTTAATAAAGGACAATTTTAACATTTTGAATGGTGAAAAGATGTTACAATCATTAATCTCAAAAGTACCGGTTGGAATGATTGAGAGATTTGAACATTACTTGTTGAATGATTATCACCGAACGAAGCGATTTCTAAATAGTGTTGATCCAGAATTATTAGAAGTTATTTCACAAAAAAAAGCATTGTCTGTTTTTCGTGCAATGGCTGTACAAACACCGGCGTATAAACAATTTTTAGCAAAAAAGAAAATAAATCCTGTGCGAATCAAAACAATTGAGGATTTTAATGCGCTTGTTCCTGCAACAGATAAAGAAAATTATGTTAAAAAGTTTTCTTATGAACTGCGATGCAGAGAGGGGCATCTTCCGGTTCATGGTAATGTTGATGAGAGTGGCGGGACGTCTGGGATTGCAACAAATTGGATCCATGACATTACAGAAGAAGATTTGTTGTTTAAAGCAGTTAATTTTGAAGTGAGCTATTCATTTGGGGGAGATCAGCGAAATCTTTTTGTGATTAGCGCTTGGTCATCTGGACCGTGGGCTACCGGCATTAAATTTTGCGAACTTATGGAGAGAATATCTCTTGTTAAAAATACGGCGTCAGATACGAAAGATATCATTAACACATTAAAGATGTTTGGAAAGAAACGATATTATTTGATTGGAGGTTATCCTCCTTTTATCAAAAATTTGATTGATGATAATAAAGATCAGATCAATTGGAAGGAATATAATATTGATTTGGTGACGGGAGGAGAAGGTGTCACGTTAGAGTGGGTCTATCACATCAAAAAACAGTTAAAGCCAACGGCGCATATCGTTTCTTCCTACGGCGCTTCTGATATTGATATTGGTATTGGCTTTGAGACACCATTGTCTTTTTTTATCAGAGAAAAGGTATCTCAAAATCAAGCTTTAAGAGATGCGTTGTTTGGGAAAAAAGATGCCCCGATGATCTTTCAATATAATCCAACTATCCATTACATTAAAGAGGTTGTTAGTACAGAAGGAAAGAGCGAGTATGAGATTACCCTTTTGGATAAAAGTGTGGCAGTTCCAAAGATCAAGTATAATTTACATGATGAGTCACGAAAGTTTACTTATAAAGAGATGATGTATTATCTTGAGAAGCACGATAATTTGTTCTGGCATGATTTTGTCCAAAAATCAGGCGGAAAAATGGAAGATGTCTTACACTTGCCCTTTTTATGCATTTTTGGACGAAGCGATGGTACATTAAGTTTTGATGGAGCGAATGTTTTTCCGAATCAGATTGAGCGAGCGATACTCAGAGATGACGAACTTGAGAAGAAAACAAACCGCTTTAAGATAGAGAAAAAATATGATAAAACACATAATGTGCAGTTCCATGTTCACATTGAATTGAAATTGAAAAATGGGAGGAACTCTACCCTTTTGCGACAATATGGTAAAGTTATTCTTGATGGATTGATGGATCTTAATCCTGACTTTAAAGAATCATATACCAAAAATACTAAATTAAAGCCGATGGTTCATTTGTATCCTTCGGGGCATCCCTTCTTTAAAGTGGATGACGTGAAAGCAAAAAACATGTATATTGTGAAGAATGCGAATGGGGTTAAATAAGAGAAAAGAGTGGGAGAGAGGTTAATTCACTTTACTTTCTCTCCACTTATCAAAAGGTTTATTGTTTGAAATTTTTGTGATCTCATCTTTGATTGCTTGGATATCTTCATTATTTTAACTATAATCAAAAGGTTCATTTTTTTCGTAGAAAGAGGGATCTTTTGGAAAATGGAGAGCCCATCCATATTCTTGAATTTTTGATGATCTTGCTCTCCCATATAAGTGAAGATGAAATTGAGGAAGCCAGTTTCCATTCTCTTGATAATTGATTCGTTCAATATCAACACCTCTTTTGTTCAAGGCAGTTTTCATCGCTTCTCCTGCAATCATTGATAAATAGATAAACTCAATTGCTTCCCCACTGCTAAATTAAGTTCGGTCGCTTATTTCCCTTTTTGGAATGATGATGAGATGTCCACCATCTGTTCTTGTGAGGTTGGGTTTTTGAGGAGCAATAAGTATAAAATAAGATGTTTCGTATATATTCATGAAATTTTAATAGGAGGAAGAAGTTAATATAAATTTTTCTCTGAGTCAATATAAATTTTCTTTTTTGAGCTGTTCTCTTTTAATCTGTCTTCGGTAGTCGCCATACTTGTCGTCTAAAGAGAATTTAGGAGGCTTTGGCTCAATCGTTTCATTTTGACACTTAGGACAGTTCTTTTCCAGGGTATAACGCTGACAAGAAAAACATTTGTAAAGATGCTGGCTCATTTTATTCTGCTGTTTTTTCTCTTTCAAAAGTGGATGTAGAAAGTTTATCGTTGAATTCACTTAAGAGTTCTTCTATTTTTTTGAGGTGTTTTTCTGCTGGTTTGTAGTCAATATCTTCTACAACTATCTTATAACGACCAGCGCCTAAGTAGGAGGTTTTTACGGTGGGAGAAACATTTTCAATCTTTGTCAATAAACTTTTTATGCGATCGATACCATCGGGCGCATATGTCTCTAACTTCATCTCCCCTTTTAGTTCTATCTTTTTAGCTTTGAATTTCTCGATGACCGCGCTGGTAAGTTCCTGTGCAATTTTTTTATCAAGACCTAATCTTTCTATATTTACTTGACCTGCAACGATGTCTTTAAAACAAAGATAAAGATGAGAATATTCTTTTAATAAGGGAAGACTTATTTTTTTATATAATTCTTCGAAAGTTAGATTTAATTTTTGGCTCAAGTTTTTGAGCAACGCTTCTGCTTTGAGCTCTTGTTTTATCTCATCGAGTTTCTGCAACCGTTGGGTGGAATTTACTCGTCTTAAAGAAAGGTCGATGTGACAATTGACTTTATCTACTCGCAGAACTTTACAGACAATCTGTCTATCCACGCTGACAAAATCCCTTAAGTTACGGATTCTTCCGGGAGAAACTTCTGATATGTGAACGATGCCCTGCTCTCCATATTCTAAGAGTTCTACAAAGACGGCATTGGGAAAAAGCTTTGTTACTTTACAGAGCACAATCTCTTCTTCTTCAGGTAATCCATGGCGTTTATAAAGCATTTTTTTATCTTATTTTATCTTATTTATAAATGTTTTTGGGACAAATAGTCCAAGAAAAAAATCTTGATAATAATTATTCTAGGACTTCTAGGACTCGTGCAGAAATTCTTGACTTTCCGCCAGTAGGATAGGCTACTTCTTTGTTACAGACAAGACAGGTTACTACATTGCTGGCGTTGCCAAAGATAATCTGTTCATTCTTACATTTAGAACAGCGAACTTTGATAAATTTGCTTTTAGCGTGGGATTTTATTGTCATCTTAGACCAACTCCACTTTTTTAGAACGGATACCATAAGGCTGAGTAGACATTTTGTTACAGACACTGCAAGTATATCGTAAATCGGTTTTTTTGGTTCCTTTAGCACCAGAACGCTTGAATTGAGTTACCGCTGGCTTTGAATAACGACCCATATTTCCTATACCACGAGCAACACCTCTTAACCTCGCTCTAACTTTAGAGCCACGACTTAAAGAACTAGCTGCTTTTTTCTTATTCTGGGAAACTTTCTGCTCCGTATGCTTTTTGCAGTATTTACAGAGCCTTTTGATAGTTTTTGGAATTTTCATATGTTATTCTCAAAGAAGATGGGTTATTTAAAAAGGTTTCTGTTCATAATAATTTTGTTCAT
>Ga0233425_10011284_pt1 | contig 10493 bp, 9 predicted proteins | sample Watercolumn_Towu_2_FD_181712 | JGI IMG/M metagenome (GOLD analysis project Ga0233425, IMG submission 181712) | Freshwater microbial communities from Lake Towuti, South Sulawesi, Indonesia - Watercolumn_Towuti2014_140_MG | ecosystem: Environmental > Aquatic > Freshwater > Lake | place: Indonesia... | reverse complement strand
CCCGCAGAGTGCGCTCGATGCGCCACGCTGGCAATGGATGCGTGGCCTCGATGTGCAACTGGAACCGAACTGGCCCGAGTCGACAATCCAATCGCTGCGCGATCGCGGACATCGCATCACCATTGCTGGCGAGCGCAGTGTCGCCTTCGGTCGCGGTCAGGCGATTCTGGCTGTCGCCGATGGCTATGCGGGTGCAAGCGACCTCCGCGCAGACGGATGTGTTTGTGCGCGGTGAGCGCACTCGGCTACACTTTGGCCATGCCCATTCAGACGGTTTTCAAGGCAGAAATTGAACGCATCTCGATTCTCGACGAGCACTGCCAGTTCGATGAAAAACTCGGCGCGGGACTCATCCCGGACGACGACCTTGTGCGCCTCTACGAAGCGATGTCCTCCTGTCGCTATCTCGATGAAGTTGCGTTCAAGCTGCAGCGATCTGGGCGCATGGGCACTTATCCGCAGAACATGGGCCAGGAGGCCACGAGCCTCGGCGCGGCCTACGCGCTGCGAAGTGATGACTGGCTGGTGACCTGTTACCGCGAGAACTGCGGACTGTTCTGGCGCGGTGTTCCGATGGAGTCGATCCTTCTCCACTGGATGGGTGATGAGCGCGGGAACGCGATGCCTGCTGAGCACTACGCGACCCCGATTGCCGTGCCGATTGGAACGCAGATGCTGCACGCCACCGGCCTCGCGTGGGCAAGTAAGTACCGAGGTGAATCGCGCATTGCATGCACCTTCTTCGGCGACGGCGCATCGAGTGAAGGCGACTTCCACGAAGCGGCGAACTTTGCCGCAAACCTCGACATTCCCGTCATCTTCTGCTGCCAGAGCAATTCTTGGGCAATCAGCGTTCCACAGCGCATTCAGTGCAGCGCACCAACGATCGCCCAGCGGGGCATCGCCTACGGCATGCCCTGCATCCAGGTCGATGGAAATGACATCTTCGCTTGCGTCTATGCGGTGAAGCAGGCGGCGGCGCGCGCGCGTGAGGCATCTCGCCCGACCTTCATCGAACTGGTCACCTACCGACTCGGTGATCACACCACGGCCGATGATGCACGCCGTTACCGCGATCAGGCGGAGGTCGACTTGTGGAAACTTCGTGATCCGCTGATCCGCGTACGGAAGCTGCTCGAAACAAAGCGACTCTGGGATTCCTCCAAGGAAGACGCGATGCGCCAGCGCATCGAAGTCGATGTGAACGCGGCCGTGACGCGCGCCGAGGAGATCGCCGCGCCGCCAACCAGCGATGTATTCGATCACACCTTCGCGCAACTGCCGCGGGATCTTGTTCGGCAGCGCGACTCGCTGCAGACTCACTCGCTCGCGGGCGAGCAGGCCGTGCACACGGAAGGACACTAAGCCATGGCAAACCTGAACCTTGTCCAGGCGATCAATCTCGCGCTGATTCAGGAGATGGAGCGCGATGAACGCGTGCTGTTACTTGGCGAAGATATCGGCCACAACGGCGGCGTGTTCCGCGTGACCGAGGGGTTGCAGGCGCGATTCGGTGCGCGTCGTGTGGTCGACACACCACTAGCCGAGAGCGGCATCATTGGCACTTCGATCGGTCTTGCGATGGGCGGTCTCCGCCCCATCCCGGAGATTCAGTTCGAAGGATTCCTCGGGCCGGCATACGACCAGATCTGCAGCCATGCGGCGCGCATGAGAACGCGCACCCGTAGTGCGTTCACCGTGCCGCTGACAATCCGCGTTCCGGTCGGCGGTGGCATTCACGCTCCCGAACTGCACAGCGATTCGCCTGAAGCGATCTACGCACATCAGCCCGGCATCAAGGTGGTGATGCCAAGTTCGCCCTACGACGCCAAGGGGCTTCTCATCAGCGCGATTCGCGATCCTGATCCTGTCATCTATTTCGAACCGAAGCGCATTTACCGTGCCTTTCGCGAAGAGGTGCCGGAGGACGAGTACACGATTCCGATCGGGAAGGCGCGAACAGTCTGCGAGGGGACGGATCTGACGATCGTCAGTTGGGGCGCGAGCGTCATTCAATGCATGCAGGCCATCGAGAAGTCGAATCGATCGATCGAACTGATCGATCTTCGCACGATCTATCCGATGGACACTGATGCTGTGACCGAAAGCGTGCGCAAGACAGGTCGTTGTGTCGTCGTGCATGAAGCGCCGCGCACATGCGGGCTCGGCGCCGAAGTTGCCGCAACGATCATGGAGCACTGCTTCCTCCACCTCGAGGCGCCCGTGCAGCGTGTCAGCGGCTTCGACACGATCATGCCGTACTACAAGCTCGAATTGTCGTACATGCCCGATGCAACGCGTATCAGCGGTGCCATCGATGACGCGCTGGCCTTCTAAATAAGCGACTCCGCCTCACTATTCTCCTCGCGTATCCCATGGCCGGACTCAAGCAACCTGCAGACAAGAGCCACTTCCTCCTCCCTGACCTCGGTGAGGGTCTGGTGGAGGCGGAACTGATTCGTTGGCTCGTGAAAGTCGGCGATCAAGTGAAGGAGTCGCAGCCGATCGCAGAGATGCAGACGGACAAGGCGCTGGTGGAGGTGCCGAGTCCTTGGGCGGGCACCATCAGTGAACTCTGCGGTAGGGCGGGAGAGATCATCAAGGTGGCGAGCGTTCTCGTCCGCTATAGCACATCCGCCGCGAAGGCACCTGCTACGGTGGCGGCATCGAGTGCTGCACCATGCGTCTCGACGCAGGTCGCAGCGGGCGCGAGCGGCGAAGATCAGGGGACGGTGGTCGGGAGCGTGCAGGGCACCCTCGATGTCTCAAGCCGATTTGCGCGCCGCAACGCCGAGCACCTTGCTCCGCAGCAGAACGGAAAGTCGCTCGCCACGCCCGCCGTGCGCCGCATCGCGCGCGAACTGTCGATCAACATCAATCAGGTTCAGGGAACCGGTCGCGGCGGACGCGTGACCGCAAGCGATGTCGAGTGCTTTGCACGCGGCACCAAGGTCCACACGGAACACGCTGCGCCACTCGCTGTCTCCGCACGCGCCGTACCAGTCCCCGCTGCTGCACCGCCCGTCGATCGTGACGGCATCGCACAGCGCATTCCTTTCCGCGGCGTTCGACGCAAGATCGCGGAAGCGCTCGCCCGCTCCGTGCAGACGGCCGTCCACTTCACCGCAACGGACGAGGCGGATGTCACAGCGCTCGAGGCGAAGAAGCGCGAGTATTCACGGGTCACGGGCGAGAAACTTTCGCTGCTGCCATTTGTGATCATGGCTACCTGCCGTGCACTGCGCACATTCCCAGCGCTCAATGCGAATGTGGACGACGCCGCAAGCGAGATCCTGCTGAAGGGCGTGATCAACATGGGACTCGCCGTGGACACCGATGTCGGCCTGATGGTTCCCGTGATCCGCGACGCCGATCGCAAGTCGCTGCTCGAACTTCGCCGCAGCATCTCAGATCTTGCCGCGCGTTGTCGAGATCGTTCGATCACGCGAGAAGAATCACTCGGCGGCACATTCACGATTTCGAATGTTGGTTCGCACGGCGGTCTCTTCGCGACGCCGATCATCAACTATCCCGAAGTTGGCATCCTCGCCGTGGGCCGCGGGCGCGAGCGTGTGCTTGTGAAGGACGGCAAGTTCTACGCAGGCGTCATTCTGCCACTCTCGATCTCGTGCGACCATCGTGTCGTGGATGGGGCAACAGCTGTTCGGTTCCTCGGCGAGGTGGTGCGGCTGCTCGAAAACCCGGACGAGTTCATCTCTTGATGCGGTGCGCGCCCGCTGCATGAGGCGCTGCGACAGCACATGACCAGCGCCAAAGGTGAACACATCGCTGATCCGAGCGATCCCAGACTCGATAGCTATCGATTCCTCCGCGACCGAGACCTGAGTGGCTCGCGCCGAGCGGAAGGTCTGCTTGTCGGCGAAACACTTCCCATCATCGACATCATGCTGCGCGTGCCTGGTCTCACGCGCAGCGTCCTGACCTCGCCGCGTCTTGCCGCACGCGCGGCGGCCATGATTGCCTCCTCCGCAACTCCCTCCACCCCACACTTCATCGCGGAGGAGTCCACGCTCGCCTCGCTCACCGGGTTCCATGTGCATCGCGGCGCTTTGGCCATTGGCGTGCGAAGTGCAGTCGAACACCACAACCTGCTCAGCGAATCATTTCTTGCGGGGAACCTTCTCGTTGCGCTCGATGATGTCAGCAACATGGACAATGTGGGCTCGATCTTCCGAAGCTGCGCGGCATTCGGCGTGGATGGCGTTCTCCTCTCTCGCCACTCGCATGATCCGCTCTACCGAAAGGCGCTTCGCGTTTCGATGGGACATGCACTCACCGTGCCATTTGCGTGGTGCGATGATCTCGCCGCATCGCTGCGTGATCTCCGTTCTTTGCGTCCGCGACTTCGCATTCTTGCGGCCGATGCGAATCCGCGTGCCATCGCCATCGACGATGTTGTTGCATCGCAAGCAAGTAGCGAACAACAGACCGAGCCAACGCCGACGGTGCTCGTGATTGGCGCGGAGTTCGCTGGTGTCTCCGACGCGGTACGAAGGGAGGCATCCCAGAGCATTCGAATTCCCATCGCGTCTGGCGTCGACTCGTTGAACGCCGGAGTCGCGGCTGGAATCTGCCTGCACAGACTTTCAAGAATCACGGCCATGTAGGGGGCAACTTCTCCGAACCAACCCCGGCTTTGCGGCGTACTGCCGAAGTCGAAAGGAGAAGGCAATGCGAATCGAGGGCGGCGGCTCTGATCCCATCCACGCGATGCATGGGATGGAGGGGACGGATGGGATGAATGGGAGGACCGACATGAGTGGAAGACACCATGTCGACCCTGACACGGCATGGAGTGCCAACACTGGTCTCTTTGGCCGACTGTTCGGTGAACGCTCCAGTCCACATTGGCATCGATCACTCGCTCGAGCGATCGTGCTGACCTGCCTGTTGAGCGCGGTGCAGTCGCCGCGTCCGGCAGTTGCCGCGAACGACGACCCCGATGCGCGGTCCACCAGCGTTCGAGGGGACCTTCAGTATGCGCGCAATCTTTCACGCGCATTTCGTGAGGTTGCTCGCGCTGCGCAAGCCAGCGTTGTCTCGATCACCTGCATAGATCGCCCGCCATTTTCCCCAGCCTTTGGGCGGAGCACGGTGCAACCGCGCATGCCCTCGCCTCTCGCTCCGCAGCGCACCCCGCGCAGCGGTCAGGGCACTGGCATCATCTACACCACCGATGGGCTCATTGTGACAAACCATCATGTGGTGGATGGCGCCGATGAGGTGTTTGTGCGGTTCGATGATGGCCGTGAACTTCCCGCGCGTGTCGTGGGCACCGACCCAGAGACCGATCTCGCCGTGGTGCGTGTCGATGCAAAGGGACTCGTCGCTGCGCAGTTGGATACCAGTGATTCGATCGACACGGGCGACTGGGTTCTGGCCATCGGGTGCCCCTTCGGACTTCGGCAGACTGTGACGGCTGGCATTGTGAGTGCAAAGGGCCGCGATGGAGTCGGCCTCTCGATGCTCGAGGAGTACATCCAGACAGATGCGGCGATCAATCCCGGCAACTCCGGTGGGCCCTTGGTCAATCTCGATGGCAAGGTTGTTGGCATCAACAGCGGGATCGCATCTCGCGATGGCGGGAACATGGGTGTCGGATTCGCAATTCCCGCGCATGTGGTTCAGCGCATCGCCTCTGCGATCGCATCCGGTACTCCGATTCGCCGCGGCTGGCTAGGCGTTTCCATGCAGGAACTCGATCGTGACCTTGCGGCGAGTTTCGGACACTCCGCCAACAGCGGTGTGCTCGTGGGGACTGTACTGCCCGGCACTCCTGCATCGCGCGCGGGCATCGAGAGTGGCGACATCATCATCGCCGTTGATGGCAATCCGCCAGCGTCCCCAGCAACAATGATGCGGATGATTGCCACCCGTGAGCCGCAAGCGCGTGTGACCCTCGCGCTGCTGCGAGCGGGCGAGCGGCTTGAGGTGCAGGCTCTGCTTGGCGAACGACCGAACCAAGGTCGCATAGAGCCGTCCGATGAAACAGAGACCCTTCCATCCGCAGCAGAGAAACTGGGCATCGAGGTACAGGATCTCGATGCGGAAGCGGCTGCCGCTCTGCGGACACAGCAACCGGGCGTGGTGATCACATCGACACTCGATGGCGGACCCGCTGCGCAGGCTGGACTGCAGCCAGGCGATGTCATCCGCGAAGTGAATGGGACTTCGGTGCGCACAGTCGCGCAGTTGCAGTCGATCCTTGAGCGCGCAGGTGCGCGCGGCATGGTCCGGATTCTTGTTGAACGGGAGGGCAGCACTCGCTTCACGATGGTGAAGCCCCTGCCCTGACACCAGACATCTTCCCCCGCCCCGAAGGGCGGGGAACCTGCGAAGCGTTTTCGCGGGCACCAGCCACGGCAGAACGCCCTCTGCCGTGGCCTTCACCTTTGTCGCACGCGACAACGGTTCGTTCATCGACCTATCCTTCGTGGTTCGATGCAGTTTGACGAGTCATTTCAGCTGCCGCTTGAGCACCGCGTGATCTTCTGCGCAGGGCTGCTTGATCCCTCGACTGCTGTGCTTCGGAGTGTGCTTGCGGATTGCGGCGCGCGCCGTGCGATTGCATTCATTGATGCGGGCGTCGAGAGCGCGCATCCGCAGGGCGCGCGCGCACTGCAGAATTGGTTCAGCGCGCAAGCTGCTGCCGGACACACGCTGCCTGACCTGTGCAGTGTCGACATTGTGCGTGGTGGTGAGGCGGCGAAGAACGATTCTGTCATCGTGGATCAGGTCATCGCGGCAACAGAGCGCCACTCCATAGATCGGCGGAGTTTCGTGATCGCAATCGGCGGCGGTGCCATGCTGGATGCCGTTGGACTCGGCGCGACACTCGCGCACCGAGGTGTACGGCTCGTCCGTGTTCCAACAACCACACTCGCCATGGATGATGCTGCGATGGGTGTGAAGAACGGCATCAATCGCTTCGGCAAGAAGAACTATGTCGGCGCGTTTGCGGTGCCTTGGGCTGTGCTGTGTGACGAGACCTATCTCACCACGCTCAATGGGCGAGACTTCCGCGCCGGCTTTAGTGAAGCCGTCAAAATTGCGTGCCTGCGCGATGCATCGCTGCTGGCCCAGATGGAACGCGATGCTGCCCGCATTGCGGCGCAGGACATCCGAGTCTCGATGCCGACCATCATTCGCTGCGCACAATTGCACCTTGAACACATCACCCGCGGGGGCGACCCGTTCGAACTCAAAGAGGCGCGCCCGCTCGATTTTGGTCACTGGTCTGCGCACAAGTTGGAGTCCATGAGCGGATTCACGCTGCCCCATGGCGAGGCTGTCTCTATCGGAATCGCGCTCGACTGTGCGTATGCGCACCGTATCGGTCTTCTCGCGGCTGAAGACGCAGCGCGCATCACTGCGTGCCTTCGCGCGCTGCATTTGCCCACCTGGCATCCGCTGCTGGAAGACATCGATGTGCTTCTCCGTGGACTGGAAGAGTTCCGTGAACATCTTGGGGGCGTCCTCACGATCACGCAACTCACGGCGATCGGTCAGCCCACAGATGTGCACGAGATGGACGCGCTCGCAATCCGTGCGGCGGTGCGTTCCCTCGCTCCGTAGGATGAGTCGCATGTCGACCCCGTTGAACGCCCGCGAAGTCGCAGACCGCTACTTCCTTGAGCATCGCGCGAAGGTGCTGGATCTGGCGGCGTTTCTCGACCGATATGACCGCGCAGCGCAGGCTGGCGGTCAACCTGCCTCCGATCGCAGTGACGATGTTCGAATGCGGGCCATGCTGGCAGCGATTCGCCTGCTCGCCGATGGCAAGCCCGAGCGCGCTCGCCGCATTCTTGAACTCTGGAGCGATCAATCGACCGATCCGATTGAGCGCGCACCGATGAAGGGCGCGATCGGCGCCGTACCGCTGCAGGACCGATGATCCATGTACATCGACCCGCACATCCACATGGTGTCGCGCACCACCGACGACTACCGCCGGATGGCGCTCGCTGGTTGCGTGGCGATCACGGAGCCGGCATTTTGGGCGGGATACGACCGATCGAGTGCACAGGGTTTCGTCGACTATTTCCGCCTGCTCACAGATACTGAACCACGGCGCGCGGCGCAATTCGGCATCCGCCATCACACATGGCTCTGCATCAATCCGAAGGAGAGCGAAGACATTGGCCTCGCGCGCGAGGTGCTCGCCGAGATTCCATCATTCCTTGATCAGCCAAATGTGCTCGGCATTGGCGAGATCGGCCTCAACAAGAACTCGCGCAACGAACTGACTGTTCTGCACGAGCACATTGCGCTTGCCGCGAAGCATCAACTGATGATTCTCGTTCACACACCACACCTTGAGGACAAACTGAAGGGCACGCGCCTCATCATGGATGCGATCCGTGAGCATGGCATCGATCCTGGGCGCGTACTCATCGACCATGTCGAGGAGCACACGGTTGGCGAAGTGTTGCGGCGCGGGTTTTGGGCGGGCATGACCTTGTACCCGGATACGAAGTGCACGCCCCAGCGAGCAGTCGACATCTTCGAGATGCATGGAACGGACCGTCTCTGGATCAACTCCGCTGCTGACTGGGGCGTCAGCGATCCACTCGCGGTGCCCAAGTGCCAGCAGGAAATGCGCGGACGCGGACACCTCGAGGATGCGATCCGCAAGGTGTCGTTCGAGAATCCCTTTCGATTCCTATCGCAGTCCGGTCGCTTTTCGACCGGTCGCTGACGAGAACTTCAACGCGCCATGAGGCCGAGATCGTTTTGAACGCGCACAGCGCAGTTGTGCCCGGCTGCACCGATGACTGACCCAGCTGGATGACAGCCGGCGCTGCACGCGTAGAGCCCCTGCACACCAGCCGCGTAGGGCATGCGCCGATCGAAGCCGAAGGTGTTGTCGACATGATGGATGTGCCCGTGCGTGATGCCGATCTCGCGCTCGATGCGCGGCGGTGTGAGCACGGCGGTGTCCACGACCTGCGCAGAAAACCCCGGGCAAAAGCGCTCTGCGACAGAGATCAGGTGGCGCACATAGGACGCCTCGTGATCCTCCCACGACCCGCTTCGCAGTCGGTTGGGAACCCACTGAATGAAGAACGCTGCGTTGTGATGCCCATCTGCATCGCGCAGCGAAGGGTCCACTTGTGTGTGGATGTACCACTCGATCGTGGGGAAGTCGGGCAGTTCACCTCGCATCGCTTGATCGAATCCAGCGCGAATCTCGCCGATCGGATCGCTGCCCTGCGGCAGAAGGTGCATCGTGCCGCGGTGTTGGCCACGCTCCTGCGGGAGGCAGCTGAAGACAGGGAGACCGCGCAGCGCCATGTTGATCTTCATGGTCGTTCCTGGTCGCTGAAATCCATCGATGCGGGCGTTCAACGAATCGGGCAGCGCAGCGCGGCCGACAAGTGTGCGCAGGCGAAAGGGATCGGCACCGCTGATCACGCAGCGCGCTCGAAGGTGCCGACCATCCGCAAGTGCGACCCCATCCACACGGTTGCCCTGCAGCGTGATGCGTTCCACTGCAACGCCGCTCTCGATGATCGCACCATGCGCTCGCGCAGCGGACGCGAACGCATGCGCGATCGCCCCCATGCCGCCACGCGCCACCATCCATGTGCCATCGCTGCCCGGCCAACGGCACATGTTGTGCACAAGGAAGTTCATCCCCGTTCCGGCGGTACCGAAACTGCCACACAGACCAGAAAAACCATCCGTCACGGCATACATCGCGAGCAGCAGCTGACTGCGGAAGCCGAAGCGGGCGAGGTAATCCTCGACCTTCCCGTGCACGAGGTCCAAGAACACCTGCTGAAGCGAAGGGCGGATCCAACGGCATGCAGTGGCCTCCGCAGAGAGCGGTTCCTCAAGCCAGCTCGGCGCGAGGTCGTCGCGCAGCCGGCTGATCTCCTCTGCGAGCGCACGGTTCGCGCGCCAATCCGCCTCCGAAAACATGGCTAAGAACTGGCTGCGCATCGCTTCGTGATCGGTTCCAAAGAGCAGATAACGACCATCGAGCATCGGCAGGAAGTAGTGTGGATCGCGGCGAATGACTTCCAACTTCACCCCGGTCCTCTGCTCGATTTCGGGAGGCATCAGCCCCAGCAGATAGGACGCGGTCGATGTCGCAAGGCCAGGAACCTTCGAGAACGGCCGCTCGGTCCGGGTTGCTCCGCCAATCATTGCGCGCTCTTCGACGACATGCACGCGCAGTCCGCTGCGCGCCAAGATGGTTGCGGCCACCAATCCATTGTGCCCCGCACCAACGACCACCACATCTGCTTGCGGCTGTGTGTTCATGGCGATTGGGTGGAGACGCGATCGCTTGGCGAAGCACTACGACCCACCGCGCGCCTTGAGTGCGCTCCGATGATTGCCGAAAGAGCGCCCGCGATCGGTGCGACGGCTGCGATCCAGAGCGGCGTTGTGCCCATCGTGCCATTGGCGCGCGCCGTGAACAACGCAATCTCGTCGATGGCGAGAAGAAGGAACGCCAGCACATA
>Ga0233425_10011283_pt1 | contig 10494 bp, 14 predicted proteins | sample Watercolumn_Towu_2_FD_181712 | JGI IMG/M metagenome (GOLD analysis project Ga0233425, IMG submission 181712) | Freshwater microbial communities from Lake Towuti, South Sulawesi, Indonesia - Watercolumn_Towuti2014_140_MG | ecosystem: Environmental > Aquatic > Freshwater > Lake | place... | reverse complement strand
ACAACACTTCGGGCGCGAGCGAAACGATTTTCATATATCCCTTGTCGCGCAGTTCACGCGCGACGGGACCAAAAATGCGCGTCCCTTTGGGATTGGTCGAATCGGTTTCGAGAATCACCGCCGCGTTATCGTCAAAGCGAATGTACGAGCCATCGGCGCGACCGTATTCTTTCGTCGTGCGAACAATCACCGCGCGCACGACCGTGCCTTTTTTGACCTGGCTCGTCGGAATCGCGGATTTGACCGCCGCCATAATAATATCGCCGACGCCGCCAAACTTGCGATGCGAACCGCCCATCACGCGAATGCACATTATTTCGCGCGCGCCGGTGTTATCGGCGACTTTGAGTCGCGTGGTTGCTTGAATCATTCATCACCTCCGGGCGTTTCCGCTTCGTCTTCACCGGAGAGTTGCGCGAGGCGCGCGGCGGCGCGGCGTTCTTCTTCCGCGCGTTGTGCGACGCGATCCGCGTCTTCCTTCGCGCGCAAGGATTCGAGTTCGACATCCACCGCTTGTTCGACGACGACACCGCGTTGCACGATTTCCGCGACGCGCCAGCGTTTCGAATGAGAGAGCGGGCGCGATTCGACAATCTTGACCAGGTCGCCAAGTTTGGCGAACGGGTCTTCGTTGTGCGCTTTGAAACGGCGCGCTTGCATCACGACTTTGCCATAGAGCGGATGGCGTTGGCGTTCTTCGATTTGCACGACGACCGTCTTTGCCATCTTGTCGCTAATCACGCGCCCGGTCATTACCTTACGACGTTCTCTCATTTGGGCTGTGCCTCCTGCCGCGCGCGTTCGCGCAAAATCGTTTTGACGCGCGCGATATCGTGCCGGACTTGCTTCAGACGATTAAAATTCGCGACTTGACCCGCCGCGCGTTGAAAACGCAAGTTGAACATTTCGTGTTGCAAATCGTCCAACTGTTTTTGCAACGCGGCGATATCCATTCCGCGAAGTTGAGGGGCGTCCATTACTTCGCCTCCGGTTTCGTAATAAATTGCGTCTTGATCGGCAACTTGTACGCGGCGAGGCGCATCGCTTCGCGCGCGACATCTTCTTTCACGCCGGCGATTTCAAAAATCACGCGACCGGGTTTGATGACCGCGACCCAGTGATCGGGCGCGCCCTTGCCACCACCCATACGCGTTTCCGCGCCTTTAATCGTAACCGAGTGATCCGGGAAAACGCGAATCCACAACTTGCCGCCGCGTTTCACAAAGCGCACGACCGCGCGGCGCGCGGCTTCGATTTGCCGGCTCGTCATCCAGCACGGTTGCAACGCTTGCAAACCAAAATCGCCGAAATCAATCGTTACGCCGCGCGTCTCTTTACCTTTCATTCGTCCGCGATGAGTTTTGCGGTACTTGACTCGTTTGGGCATCAACATATCACAAATCTCCAGTCGCGGCTTCGGCGCGCGCCGCCGCCGCTTCGATCTGTTGCAAAATTTGCTTCTGGCGATCTTCGGGCATCACTTCGCCTTTGTAAACCCAGACCTTGATCCCGATTTTGCCGTAGGTCGTCGTCGCTTCGGTCCGCGCGAAATCAATGTCCGCGCGCAACGTGTTGAGCGGCACGCGACCTTCTTTAATCATTTCGCGGCGCGCCATTTCGGAACCGGCAAGTCGTCCGCCCGCGGTGATCTTGACGCCGAGTGCGCCACCGCGCATCGCGCGCGTGATCGCCTGTTTCATCGCGCGTTTGTGCGAAATGCGTTTTTCGATTTGTTGCGCGATGCTCTCGCCAATCAAGAACGCGTCGGCTTCCGGTTTATTCACCTCGAGCACTTCCAACTTGATTTTCTTTTGCGTCAGTTTTTCTAATTTTTGACGCAAGACGTTGACGCTCGCGCCCTTGCGTCCGATGATGATTCCTGGTTTCGCGGTATGCACGTAAATCGTAACTTGTTTTGGAAAACGCTCGATGCGAACATCCGCGATGCCGGCGTGCCCGACTTCTTTACGAATGATCGCGCGCACCGCGCGGTCTTCGGCGAGTTGGTCGGTGTATGCTTTTTTATCCGCCGCGTGCCATTTGGAACGCCAATCTTTGATAATACCTAATCGAAAACCGTAGGGATGAATTTTGCGTCCCATTATGACTCCTTCGTTTCGCGTTCAGCCACGCCGACAGTGATATGCGCGCCGCGTTTCAAAATCGGTTTGTAGCGTCCGCGCGCGCCGGCTTTCATTCGCTTGAGCGTGGGCCCTTCGTCCGCGCGAATCGTGCTGACGAATAAATCTTCGCGCGTCAGTCCGTAATTTTGGGTCGCGTTCGCCGCGGCGGAATTGATTGCTTTGATCGCGACGCGCGCGGCTTCTTTCGGCGTCATTTTCAAAATGCCGATGGCGTCGTCCACGCCTCTGCCGCGCACCAAATCAATGACGAGCCGGACTTTGCGCGGCGACATGCGAATATATTTTTCAATCGCGAACACTTCGTTATACACAGCCATTCTTCTACTCCCTGTCCACGTTCACACTGTGGCGCGGGCTTTCAGCCCGCTTTTGCGGTTTGGAAAAACCGCGCCACGAAACGCCACACCACTAGGCGGTTTTGGCGGCGGCGGCTTCGGCGGCTTTTTCTTTGGTCGAGTGACCGCGGAAATGGCGCGTCGGCGCAAATTCGCCGAGCCGATGCCCGACCATATTTTCGGTCACGTAAATCGGAACGTGGCGGCGACCGTCGTGCACCGCAATCGTGTGTCCGACCATTTGCGGAAACACGGTGGATGCGCGCGACCAGGTCTTGAGCACGCGTTTCTCGCCGACCTTGTTCATCTGCTCGATGCGTTGCAATAATTTTTGTTGAACGAATGGACCTTTTTTCAGTGAGCGACTCATCTAACCCCTTTCAATGAGCCAATTATCCAATTATCCAATGAGCCAGACTCATCGCGACTACCAATTGGCTCATTGGCGCATTGGCTCATTGGCACATTCTACTTGGAACCGCGACGGCGCACGATAAAGCGGTCGGTGTATTTGCGGCGACGCGTCTTGTAACCGAGCGCGGGCTTGCCCCATTTGGTTTTCGGACCGGGCATACCAACGCCGACTTTGCCTTCGCCACCACCGTGCGGGTGATCGCGCGGAGTCATCACCGCGCCGCGCACGGTCGGTCGCCAACCCATATGGCGTTTGCGTCCGGCTTTACCGAGTTTAATCGTGTTCCACTCTGGGTTGCCAACTTGCCCAATCGTCGCCATACATTCGATGCTGACGTAGCGCGTTTCGCCGGAGGGCAAACGCACTTGGGCGTACTTGCCTTCCTTCGCCATCAATTGCGCCGAGCCGCCCGCCGAGCGAACCATTTGTCCGCCCTTGCCTTTTTGCAATTCGATGTTGTGAATTTGCGTGCCGACCGGAATGTTGATAATCGGCAAGGTGTTCCCAGGTTTGATTTCGGCAGTCGGGCCCGACAAAATCGTATCGCCAACCATCAAGCCAATCGGCGCGAGGATGTAACGCTTCTCGCCGTCGGCGTAATGCAACAGCGCGAGCCGCGCGGTGCGATTCGGGTCGTACTCAATCGCGGCGACCTTCGCGGGCACACCCAATTTTTCGCGACGAAAATCTACGACGCGCAATTTGGGACGATTGCCGCCGCCGCGATGGCGCACGGTAACGCGACCTTGATTGTTGCGTCCCGACAAGCGTTGGCGCGATACGAGCAGAGATTTTTCCGGCTCGTGCTTGGTAATTTCCTCGAAGGTCGGTGTCGTCATATTGCGACGCCCCGCCGACGTGGGCTTGTAAATTTTGATACCCATTATCTACACCTGTTTCTTGAGCGAAGAAAGGATTAGAGGGCGAAGAGGGTTGTAGATGGCGTCAGAGGGCGTAGAGGAAACAGAGGGCTTTGCCTTCTCTGCCTTTTTCGCCTTCTCCCGCCTTCTTCTGCCTTCTATCAGCCTTCTGCTTTCTACACACCTTCGAACAATTCGATACGTTGATCGCCGGGAATTCGCACGATCGCTTTTTTCCACGGCGCTTTGTAAACGACGCGGCGTCCGTGATGGCGGCGTTTGCGCGACATTCGCATCACGTTTACGCTCACGACCTTGATATTCGGAAACGCGGTTTCAACTGCCGCGGCGATTTCCGATTTGTTCGCGCGCAAATCCACTTCAAACGCGTATTGGCGATAATCGTCCTTGAGCCGATTCGTTTTTTCCGTCGTCAATGGACGTTTCAAAATTTCATAGAGATGCATTTCTCACTCCGCCGGAACTGATTGCGCTGACTAGAGCGCGTACACAGGCACAACCACGCGCCGTTCGACTTGCCGCCGTCCGCGCACACTCGTATCGATCATTTTGAGAACGTTCGCCGCGAAATAACGCGCGCCACAACGCGTGCACACGCCCGCAGGCACATTCTCAATCAACGCGTAATTATTTTTGATTTTGCGATGCAACGTAACGCGCTTTTCGACAATAGTGCCGTTGCAGTATTCGCATGTCTCGCCGTCCCAAAAACTTGATTCGTTCGATTTATTCATTTTCAGGATGGTCTTCATAAACCGTTATCACACGAACCTTGCCGCCAAGCGTCAAGCGGCATACGATTCCAATTCGTCGTTCATCAGTGGTCGGTCAAGTAGTAGAGACCATTGCGGACGAGTCCCTGGATTCGCTTGATTTTGCTCAACAGAATTATCCCAAGTGTCCTTCAATCGCCTTGACCGCGCTGAGCGGCATCACGAGATAATTATAGTTCAGCAGATCGCGCACGTTCAAGTACGATGCGCGCAATGTTTTCACGTCGGGCAAATTGCCAGCCGATTTTTGTACGGCGGGATTTGCTTCGGGCAAAACAATCAACGCGGACGCGTCAATCGCCAGCCCAATCAAAATGTCTTCCATATCGCGCGTCTTGGGCGCATCGAGTTTCAAATCGTCCACGACGCGAATTTGATTCTCGGCGGCTTTGGCAGAGAGCGCAGAGCGCAACGCGCCGCGCCGCATTTCGCGCGGCATTTTTTGTTCGTACGAACGCGGCGTCGGTCCGAAGACGATGCCGCCGTGGCGCCATTGCGGCGAACGCGTCGAACCCTGGCGCGCGCGCCCGGTGCCTTTTTGCTTCCACGGTTTCGTGCCACCACCGGCGACTTCGGCGCGCGTCTTGGTGTCGGATGTGCCTTGGCGCGCGTTCGCGAGTTGGCGCACCAATGCCTGGTGCATCAACGCGGTGTTCGGCGCGACCGCGAATATATCATCGCGCAATTCCGTCGTCCCAATTTGTTGTCCACTCTGATTATACAAAGCCACTTGCATCGCAATACTCCGTTAGTTGGTTAGTTGCCTGGTTGTCGAGTTGTTTGGGTGCCGATTGGCAAACGATTCGACTATACAACCATCTAACTATTCAACTATCCAACTATTTGCCTTTTCCGGGTTGTTTCTTGAGCGCGGGACCGACGGGCGCGCGTTTTTGTTTGCGCGCTTTGCGGACGAACAACACGCCACCATTCGAACCGGGCACAGCGCCTTTGACCGCCAACACATTGCGTTCCGCGTCCACTTGAACAACTTCGATGTTCAACACGGTTGCGCGCGCGTTGCCCAATTGCCCCGCCATTCGCAAACCTTTAAGCACGCGACCTGGTGTCGTCGTCGCGCCGCTCGCACCGGGTCGGCGCATACGGTCGGATTGCCCGTGCGTTTTCTTGCCGCCCTTGAAATGATGACGCTTGACGACGCCCGCGTGTCCCTTGCCTTTCGACACGCCAATCACGTCCACCAAATCGCCCACGTTGAACATCCCCACGTTCAACTTGTCGCCGACATTCACCCCGTCCACTTTGGTCGTGCGAACTTCGCGCAGGACTTTGAGCGGCGGTAAATTTTTCAAATGTCCGCGCGCGGGCTTGGTCAAATGACGCGATTCGCTAAAGCCCATTTGAAGCGCGGCATATCCATCCGTATCCGTTTTTTTGACTTGCGTCACAAAACAGGGACCGACTTCAAGCACCGTGACCGGCACGATTTCGCCTTTCGCGGTAAACACCTGCGTCATTCCCACTTTGCGACCGAGCAATCCTTCAGCCATTGTTAGTCCTTTAGTGCGTTAGTGCGTTAGTGCGTTAGTTTGATAGTTCAGTAGTGCATTAGTAATCAGCGCAATTATCCCTTAACTATTGCACTATCGCACTATCTCACCATTGCACTATTCAACTAAAGTTTGATTTCGATATCCACGCCCGCGGGCAGATTGAGCCGCATCAACGTATCAATCGTTTTGGAACTGGGCTCGAGCACATCAATCAAGCGTTTGTGCGTACGAATTTCAAATTGATCGCGCGAATCCTTGTCAATGTACGTCGCGCGTTGCACGGTAAATTTTTCGATGCGCGTCGGCAGGGGAATCGGTCCGACGACTGCCGCGCCGGTGCGCTCCGCTGTTTCGACGATTTGTTTCGCGGACTGGTCGAGTACGCGATGGTCATACGCTTTGAGTTGAATGCGAATCTTTTGTCGAGCCATTGTTTCCTCAAATTCAGTCGTCAGTCAACAGTCGTCAGTCAACAGTAAACTATCCAGGGTTCACCGTTTACTGTTGACCGTTGACTGCCGACTGTCTACTGTTTTATCCAGTCACCTTTGTAATAACACCCGAACCGACCGTGCGACCGCCTTCGCGAATCGCGAAGCGCTCGCCCTTGTCCAACGCGACCGGCGTAATCAATTTCACTTTCACGGACACATTGTCGCCGGGCATAACCATTTCGACGCCTTCGGGCAACGCCACATCACCGGTCACGTCGAGCGTGCGGATGTAGAATTGCGGGCGATAGCCGTTGAAGAACGGCGTGTGGCGTCCGCCTTCGTCTTTTTTCAACACGTACACTTCGCCTTCGAATTGCGTCAACGGTTTAATCGAATTGGGCGCGGCGAGCACCATTCCGCGTTCGACATCATCGCGTTCGATGCCGCGCAAGAGACAACCCACGTTGTCACCGGCTTGACCCGAGTCGAGCAATTTGCGGAACATTTCGACGCCGGTAACGACGGTCGAACGCGTCTCTTTCAAGCCGACGATTTCAACCGTGTCGCCCACTTTAACCAAACCGCGTTCGATACGTCCGGTCACGACCGTGCCGCGTCCTTTAATGCCGAACACATCTTCAATCGGCATCAAGAACGGCTTGTCCACTTCGCGCGTCGGCGTCGGGACGTACGCATCCACCACGCGCATCAATTCCAAAATCGGAGCGTAATCGGGATGATTCGGGTCTTTCGATTCGCACACCAACGCTTTGAGCGCGGAGCCGCGCACGATCGGCGTTTTATCGCCGGGGAAGTTGTACGACGAAAGCAAATCGCGGAGTTCGAGTTCCACGAGGTCGAGCAATTCGGGGTCGTCCATCACGTCCACCTTGTTTAGGAAGACGACAATCGCGGGCACTTCAACCTGGCGCGCGAGGAGAATGTGTTCGCGCGTTTGCGGCATCGGACCATCGGGCGCGGAAACGACGAGGATCGCGCCATCCATTTGCGCCGCGCCGGTGATCATGTTCTTCACATAGTCGGCGTGACCTGGGCAGTCAATATGGGCATAGTGGCGGTTATCGGTTTGATATTCGACGTGCGAAATCGCAATCGTCAAAATTTTCGTATCATCGCGGCGACCTTGTTTTTCGGACGCTTTCGCCACTTCATCGTACGAGACAAAGTTTGCCTGACCCTTGAGCGCCATAACTTTGGTGAGCGCGGCGGTCAATGTCGTTTTACCGTGATCAACGTGACCAATCGTGCCAACGTTGACATGCGGTTTCGTGCGTTCAAATTTTTGCTTTGCCATTTTGACTCCTCTTAAACTTGAGGTTGGAAATTGGAAGTTGGACATTGGAAATTGGAATGTCCAACCTCTAATTTCAAACATCCAACTTCCAATCTCTGATTTTTATTTCTTGCCGATGACCTGCTCCGCGAGATTCGCGGGCAGTTGATCGTAATGATCGAACTCCATCGTAAATGTGCCGCGCCCTTGTGTCGCCGAGCGCAAATCGGTCGCGTACCCGAACATCGTTGCGAGCGGCACGAATGCTTTGATCGCGGTTACGCCGCCCGTGCGCGATTCCATTCCTTCGACGTGCGCGCGTCGCGCTGAGAGATCGCCAATCGTGTCGCCCATAAAATTTTCCGGGATCACGACTTCAACCTTCATAATCGGCTCAAGCAAAACCGGGTTGGCTTTTTGTACACCGGCTTTCAACGCCATCGAACCCGCGATCTTGAACGCCATTTCGGACGAGTCAACTTCGTGGTACGAACCGTCAATCATTCGCGCGCGAATGTCCACGAGCGGATAACCCGCGATCACGCCGCTGTCCAACGATTCGCGAATGCCGCGCTCGACCGCGTTGTGATACTCTTTCGGAATCGCGCCGCCCCTGATGTCGTTCTCAAATTCAAAGCCCTTGCCCTTTTCGAGCGGTTCGAGTTCGAGCCAGACGTGACCGAATTGTCCGCGCCCGCCGGTCTGGCGCACAAAGCGACCTTCCGCGCGCACTGGGCGCGTGATCGTTTCGCGATACGCGACCTGGGGCTTGCCGACGTTCGCCCACACCTTAAATTCGCGCGTCATTCGATCCACGAGCACGTCGAGATGCAATTCGCCCATTCCCGAAATGATCGTTTGCCCGGTCTCTTCATCCGTGCGAACGCGGAACGTCGGGTCTTCTTCGGACAAGCGGCGCAATGCCTCGCCCATTTTTTCTTGATCCGCTTTCGTGCGCGGTTCAATCGCGACCGAAATGACCGGTTCGGGGAACTTGATCGCTTCGAGCAGAACCGGCGCGCTGGGATCGCAAATCGTATCGCCGGTAAATGTGTTCTTGGGTCCGATGATCGCGGCGATGTCGCCCGCGAGAACTTCTTCAACTTCTTCGCGCGAATTGGCGTGCATCCGCACCAAACGCCCGATGCGTTCGCGCTGACCGCGCGTTGTGTTTTGCAAACCTTGTCCGGTCGCGACCTTGCCGGAATAAACGCGAATGTACGCGAGGCGTCCGACGTACGGATCGGTTACGATTTTGAATGCGAGCGCGGAAGTCGGCGCGTTTTCATCGGCGGCGCGCATCTCTTCTTTCGATTCGTCATCCGGCGAAACGCCGCGCACCGCGGGAATGTCCACCGGCGATGGCAAATAATCTATGACCGCATCGAGCGCGGCTTGCACGCCCTTGTTGCGTAACGCCGCGCCGCTCAATACCGGGACGAGTTTACCCGCGATGGTCGCGCGCCGCAACGCCGCGCGCAATTCGGCTTCCGAAATTTCTTCGCCTTCGAGATATTTGGTCGTCAGTCCTTCGTCCGTCTCCGCGATTTTTTCAATCATCGCCGAACGTTGATGCGCGGCTTCGTCTTTCAATTCCGCGCGAATCGCGCGCGTCTCGGGCGGCGCGTCAATGTCTTCGCCGTACACGATTTCTTGCTGGCTCATCAAATCAATAAAGCCAACGTACGCGGCTTCTGCGCCGAGCGGCATTTGAATCGCGACCGGGTGCGCGCCCAAGCGATCAATAATCATTTCAATCGTGCGTTCGAAATTCGCGCCCGTGCGGTCCATCTTGTTGACGAACGCGAGACGCGGCACGCCGAAACGATCCGCTTGTCGCCACACCGTTTCCGATTGCGGTTGCACACCGGCGACCGCATCGAACACGACGATGCCGCCATCGAGCACGCGCAAAGAGCGTTGCACTTCGGCGGTGAAATCAATGTGCCCGGGCGTGTCAATCAAATTGATTTGACATTCGCGCCATTCGCACGTCGTCGCCGCGGCGGTAATCGTAATGCCGCGCTCGCGCTCCTGCACCATCCAATCCATAACCGCCGTGCCGTCATGCACTTCGCCGATCTTGTACGTCTTGCCGGTAAAATATAAAATCCGCTCACTGACCGTTGTCTTGCCCGCGTCAATGTGCGCGATCACGCCGATATTTCGAATTCGTTCGAGAGGGACTTGTCTAGCCACTGTTATAGAGAAAAAGAGATTGAGAGATTAGAGATTGGAACGTCCAACATCCAACATCTAACTTCCAACTTCCAGATTTACCAACGATAATGCGCGAACGCGCGGTTCGCTTCCGCCATTTTGTGGGTCTCTTCTTTTTTCTTGATCGAAGAGCCCTGGTTCGCGGCGGCGTCCAACAGCTCGCCCGCCAATTTATCGCGGAACGTTTTGCCGCCGCGCGCGCGCGCGAACTGAATGATCCAGCGCATCGCCAACGCGGTGCGGCGTTCGCCCGCGACTTCGACCGGCACTTGCAAGGTCGCGCCACCGACGCGGCGCGGTTTCACTTCGATGCTCGGACCCGCGTTGCGGAGCGCGGTTTCGAAAACTTCAATCGGATTCTTTTTCGATTTTTCCGCGACAATATCAAACGCGCCGTACACCAAACGTTCGGCAACCGTTTTTTTGCCGCGTTCCATAATGCGATTGATGAATGATTGCACCACCACATTTTTGTATTTCGAAT
>Ga0233425_10011282_pt1 | contig 10495 bp, 6 predicted proteins | sample Watercolumn_Towu_2_FD_181712 | JGI IMG/M metagenome (GOLD analysis project Ga0233425, IMG submission 181712) | Freshwater microbial communities from Lake Towuti, South Sulawesi, Indonesia - Watercolumn_Towuti2014_140_MG | ecosystem: Environmental > Aquatic > Freshwater > Lake | place: Indonesia... | reverse complement strand
AGATGGTCTGGCTGGGCCACTTCGACGCTGCTGTACATCTGCGACCATCGGTGTCATCTGCGGCTCTTGTTTCCTGACAGGTCCTAAGAACCGGCTTCGCAGCCCATCTGCGTCCATCTGCACCATCTGATGATCCGCGGTGCTTGTCTTCCGACGGCTCCTACGCGCGCCTGCCAGCCTTGAGGCCGAGTGCCGCGGCGAACACCTCGTCGACGCGCGTGACCGTGTCCAGGCGCATCGTGTTGCGCACCTCGGCGGGCAGCTCGGCCAGGTCGGCCGCGTTGCGCTGGGGCAGGAGGACGCGCTCGAGGCCGGCGCGTTTGGCCGCCAGGACCTTCTCCTTGAGCCCCCCGATCGGCAGCACCAGGCCGGTCAGCGTCAGTTCGCCGGTCATCGCCAGGCGGTTGTCGGCCGGCTTGTCGAGCACGGCGGAGAGCAGCGCGGTGGCCATCGTGATGCCTGCCGACGGGCCGTCCTTGGGGATCGCGCCGGCCGGCACGTGGAGGTGGAAGTCGCTCTTGCCCAGCGCCTCGGGCGCGACGCCCCAACGCTCGGCGTTGGCGCGCAGGTAGCTGAACGCCGCCTCGGCCGACTCCCGCATCACGTCACCGAGTTGGCCCGTGAGCTTGAGCTGGCCCTCGCCCGGCATGCGGATCGCCTCGACGAAGAGCACGTCGCCGCCGGTGGCGGTCACGCTCAGCCCGGTGACCACGCCCGGCCGGGCGACGCGGGCGGCGACCTCGCTGAAGACCTTCTCCGGCCCGAGCAGCCGGTCCAGGTCGGCCGGGCGGATGGTCACCTTGGCGGCCTCGCCGGCGGCGACGCGGCGAGCGGCTTTGCGACACAGCGTGCCGATCGTGCGCTCCAGGTTGCGCACGCCGCTCTCGCGCGTGTAGCCGGCGATCACCTGGCGTAGCGTGCGCACGCCGAGGGCGAACTGGCCCGCCTGGAGCCCGTTCTCGCTCACCTGGCGCGGGATCAGGTAGCGCTTGGCGATCTCCAGCTTCTCGGCCTCGGTGTAGCCCTCGATCGTGATCACCTCGAGCCGGTCGAGCAGCGCCGGCTGGACGGTCGAGAGCACGTTGGCCGTGGTGATGAACATGACCTGGGAGAGGTCGAACGGCAGGTCGAGGTAGTTGTCGCGGAAGCTGTTGTTCTGGGCCGGATCGAGCACTTCGAGCAGGGCGGACGAGGGGTCGCCGTGGAACGAGCTGGTGACCTTGTCGACCTCGTCGAGCATGAACACGGGGTTCCGCGACTCGACACGGCGCAGGCTTTCGATGATACGGCCGGGCAGCGCGCCGATGTAGGTGCGCCGGTGGCCGCGGATCTCGGCCTCGTCGTGCACGCCGCCCAGGCTGAGCCGGATGAACTTGCGCCCCAGCGCGCGCGCGATGCTCCTGCCCAGCGAGGTCTTACCCACGCCCGGCGGTCCGACGAAGCAGAGGATCGGGCCGTGCAGGTCGGGCTTGAGGCTGCGCACCGCCAGGTACTCGAGGATGCGGTCCTTGACCTTGGCCAGGCCCCAGTGGTCCTCGTCGAGGATGCGCTGGGCGCGCTTGAGGTTGAGGTTGTCCGTGGTCTGCAGGTGCCACGGCAGGTCGAGGATCATCTCGAGGTACGTGCGGATCACGTGGTGCTCGGAGGCGGCCGGCGGAATCGCCTCCAGCCGGCGCAGCTCACGGCGCGCGGCCTTGTCGGCCTCCTCGGGCAGGCCGGCTTCATGGACCCGCTGGCGCAACTCCTCGACCGCGGCGGCTTCGTCGTCCTCCTCGCCCAGCTCGGCGCGGATCGCCTTGAGCTGCTGGCGCAGGAAGTACTCGCGCTGGGCTTTCTCCATCTCGCCCGCGGCTTCGCTCTGGATCTTCGAGCCCAGCTCGAGCAACTCCAACTCACGGCCGAGCACCTTGAGCAGGATGCGCAGCTTGGCCTCGACCGTGTCGGCGGCGAGCACGCCGTAGCGGTCTGCCGGCTCCATGCGCACGGTCGTGGCCAGCAGGTGGGCCAGGTCGAGCGGTGATTCGATGGCCTCGACCGCCTGCACGATCTCGCTGTTGGCCTGGGGCACCAACTCGGCCATGCGCCGGAAGTTCTGGGCCAGCGCGCGGGTCAGCGCGGTGATCGTGTCGTTGGCCACCACGGGCACCGGCGCCAGCGCGACACGCGCGCGCGCGGGCACGGCCTCCGCCTCGCTGCTCAGCAAGCGCAGGCGCTCCTGGCCGTGGAGGAGCAACTGCATCGACCCGTCGGGCAGACGTCTCATGCGCGGGATCAGGGCCAGGCAGCCCACCTCGCGCAGCGGCCCGGATGCGGCTTCCTGCTCGTCGCTCGCGCCCTCGACCAGTTGCCGCGGCACCACGGCCAGACGCCGCTCGGACTGGGCGAAGGCCGCGTCGATCGTCTTGATGATGTCCGGCTCCTGCACGTGCAGAGGCAGGAACAACCCCGGAAACAGCACCAGTTCCGGCAGCGCGAGCAGGTGGACCTCGAGGGTCTCCGCCGCCGCCTCGCCGTCCGTACTCGCCACGTCCTCGCGCATCGCCTCCACCGTCACTTCGTCAGCGCCAGTCTACCCCACCGGCCGCCACAGCTCGCGCGCCGTGCGCCCAAGAATCCACTCCAGTTCGTCCGCGCCCAGCCACGGCAGATGGTCCTTGACCACCGCCAACGTCTGGGCGTAGGTCACTTTCTCGGGGATCAACGGGTAGTTGCTGCCCCACAGACAGCGCGCCGGGCCGTAGCACTCGAGCGTGCGCTGCTCGAACCCGTGCAGGTCGGCGAACGGGAACGGCGCCTGCGAGCAGTTGGCCTGCAGCGACACCTTCACGTAAGCCCGCTCGTAGCGTGCCAGGTCGAACAACGGTTGCCACGCGGTGTACTCGGGCGCGAAGCGCGGGTTGGGGTGGCAGAGGTGGTCGATCACCACCTTCAGCCCGTCGAACCGCCGCAGCGCGGCCATCACCGCGGGGATCTGGTTGGGCCGCGGGATCAGGAACTGCACGGGGATGCCCGCCCGGTGCGCCGCCGCCAGCACATCGTCGTGGTCGCCCGCCGCCAGCCGCTGGTCGCGCCCCGCCTCGGTCAGGTGAATGCGCACGCCCTGGGCCGCCTCGCGCGCGACCATCGCGGTCAGCCGCTCGCCGGCGCCGGGCCGGTCGAGATCGCTCACCGCCAGGAACGAGAACCGGCCGGGGAAGCGCCGCACCGCGTCGTGGTGGTAGCGGTTGTCCTCGGCATACCACGGCACCTGCACGTTGAGCGCCCAGGCGACGCCGGCCTCGTCCATCAGCTTGACGAGGCGCTCGGCGGTGCCGTCGGGCGCGGGCAGTTGGCTCTTGCCGCCCGCCGCCACGCCCCGGTCGGGGAAGCGCTCACGGTCGTGCGACCAGAGGTGCACATGGCCATCGACAATCATGGGGTTCATCACACGCCTCTGGTTCGGCAACGCTGCCGACGGTCCTTCCGCGTTCAGCCCGCGCCGCGCCGCTCGGCGGCCAGCAACTGCTTGTTGCGCCACCAACCGCGCGCCAGGCGCACGGGGCTGAAGAACACGCCGACCAGTTCGGGCCAGAGGAAGTCGGCCACGGCCAGTTCGGCCAAAGGCGTGCCGTGGAGAGCGATGCGTGCCGGGTCGGTCTCGCCCAGGCCCAGCTCGCGCGCGGCGCGCTGCAGCAGGCGGTGGCTCGCGGGCGCGGTGAGCAGCTCGGCACAGACCGTGTCCAGCTCGACCGCGTCGGCCGACGCCGCCAGCACGCCCAGCGCGCGCGGCGTGCCCAGGCGGGGACCCATGCCTTCCATTGCCAGCACGCCGTCCATGACGTGCAGCGCCACGGGCAGCGAGCCCGCCAGCGCGGCCAGGTAGCGCGCGAAGACGAGGTCGGTGCGGCTCTGGGCGCAGTGGTGCCAGGCCTTCTCGCGGCCGGCCATGCAGCCGAAGAGGTTCTTGGCCGCGCCGGTGAACCCGACCTGCTGGTGCGCCTTGAGCTTGGGCACGTTGATCACCACGTCGGCGGCGAGCACGCGCGGGTCGACATGGAAGCCCGTGGCGACGGCCGGCCGACAGCTCGGCACGCGGGTCCTGGCATTGAGATGGACGAACGGGATGCCGAGTCGGTCGCAGACGTCCTGCACACCGGTCGCCCGCGCCACGCGCAACGGTCCGCCCCAGGCCGGCGCGTCGGCGATGCACGGGCGAGCGCCCAGGTCGAGGCAGCGGCGCGCGAGCGCGGCGAGTAACGCCGGGTGGGTGGTCGCGGCACGTTCGGGTGACGAGTCGGAGATCAGGTTGGGCTTGAGCAGCACGTTCTGGCCCGCCGCGACGAACGCGCCGAGGCCGCCCAGCGGCGCGAGCAGCGCGTCGAGCGCCGGCTCGAGGTCGGCCGGGTCGTAGGTGGCGCATCGTTGCAGGCTGACCGCCATGGCACGGGTCTCCGGGGCCATTGTGCGGCCTGCGGCGCTCAGCGACAAGAGGATCGCGCCGACGCTTGGCGAAGGCGGTGCTGATGGGGAAACGCATCCCGGTGCTGGTCGCGCTGCTGGCGGTGGCCACCGTCGTGTGCCTGCGGGTTCTGGCCCAGCCCGATAGCTGGCGTCCGCGGCTGCCCTACGTCCCACTCACACCGCACGGCCCGCGTGACGCCGAGGCCGCGCGGCGCTGGTTCGCGGAACGGTACCCCGGCGAGAAGCCGCTCAACCACAAGATCGCCGCCGCCGTGCTCGAGCTGCACCGCCGGCGACCGATGGGCAAGTTCGTGCTCGGCCTGGGCGCGCCGGGCAACGACTGCTCCGACTTCACCGCCGCCTGCGTCGACCACGGCCTGGGCGTCGGCGCGCGGTTCGACCGCGGCTCGGCCGAGCACCTGTTGGGTGAGCGGATGAGCCTGTACGAGGAGATCGACTGGCGGACCGGGGTGGTCGTGCAGCCCGGCGACCAGGTCAGCGTGCGCCACTCGCCGTGGTATCCGCCCAACGACAAGGCCTGCTGGCACGTCGGCATCGTGGGCAGCGACGGCCAGGTCTATGACTTCGTCAAGCTCAGGAGCTGGCGCGAGGCGCGTTACGGCCGCCACGACTTCGCCTGGTTCGTACGCCACAGCCAGGAGCCCGGCCAGGTCATCCTCTGGCGCCTGCACTGGCGCTATCGCTATCGCGTGGGTCCGCTGCCGGCGCCGTGACCGGTCGGTGTCAGACGGCGGCAGGTCGGCGCGCCTGCGGGGGGAACACCCCGACGCAAGGAGCGCACCATGAATCTGTGCCTGGTGCTCACCACGCTGCTGGCCGTCGGCGGGCCGGACATCCCGGCGTTGCGCTGGCAGCAGCGCAGCGACTGGACGAGCGTCAAGCCGGCGGCGGTCGGCGATGGCGTGGCCGACGACAGCGCCGCGCTGCAGGCCGCGCTGGACGCGCTCAAGGACGGCGACACGCTGTACTTCCCGCCAGGCGTCTACCGGCTGACCAAGACCCTCAGCCTCGACGGCCCGCACCTCGGGCTGGCGTTGATCGGCTGCGGGCGCGACACGTCGCTGGTCTGGGACGGCGAGCCGGGCGGGCGCATGTTCCGCTGCAACGGCGTGGCGCACACCCGCTTCGTCGGTCTGAGCTGGGACGGTCGGGGCAAGGCGGCGGTCGGCTTCGACCACAACAGCGCGCTGCGCTTCGAGACCGAGGTGCGCCACCAGCACGAGGCGTTCCGCAACTGCACGACCGCAGGCCTCCGCATCGGCTGGCAGCAGAAGATCGCCAGCGCGGAGATCACCTACCTCAACTGCCTGTTCGAGCGCTGCGGCGCCGGGTGCAGCATCGGCACCTTCAACGATTACGACAACAGTTTCGACGGCTGCGAGTTCCGCGAGTGCGGCTACGGCATCAGCGACAGTAAAGGCAACTTCTACGCCCGCAACTGCCACTTCGAGGCCAGCACCAAGGCCGACGCGCGGATTGGCAGCGAGCACGGCAGTTCCCTGCGCCGCTGTACGAGTCGCGGGTCGCGCCGGTTCGTCGAGCACGGCGGGATCGCGCCGGTCGTGCTCCAGGACTGCCGCGTAGCGGGCTGGACCGACCCCGACAGCGCGGTGGAGCTCAACGGCGCGCCGGTGCTGCTCATGGACTGCGTGTTCAGCGAGGGGCCGAACAACAAGCCCGCGGTGCGGGCCGGGCGCGGCACGCCGGTGCTGGTCAGCGGCGGCCAGCTCGGCGCCTTGGCAAGCGGCCAGACCGCCGACATCCCCAACGGCGCGGCGCCGCCGATCAAGCTGGTCAGCGGCAGCAAGCAACTGGTCGAAGTGCCCGCCGGCAAGCTCGGCGGCGTGCTCAAGAGCGCGACGCAGCGCTTCTTGCGCTCGACGGTCGACACCAACCAGCGCGTGTTCGACGCCAAGCGCGACTTCGGCGCCAAAGGCGACGGACGGACGGACGACACGGACGCGATCCAGAAGGCCATCGACGCCGCGCGTGCCGCGGGCGGACAGGCGCTCGCCTATCTGCCCAAGGGCAACTACGTGCTCACCCGCAGCCTGCGCGTGACGGGCGCCGACTACCGCTTCGGCGGCAGCGGTTTCTGCACGCGCCTGCGATGGCGTGGCCCCGAGCGCGGCACGGGCGTCGAGGTGGTCGACCCCCAGAACGTCACGCTCGAGTGGTTCATGGTCGGCCACCACGACAGCGGGCCGCAGAAGCTCGCGGTCGACATCCGTCAGAGCTCTACCGGCGTGCCCTCGCGCGTGACCTACGACGGCGTGAGCGTGTTCGGCATGTACCAGAAGCGGCCCGGCGTGCAGGGCCTGCTCTTCGACCGCCTCGGCCCCCAGTGCCTGGTGATCGGCCTGGCGACCAACGGCAACCTGCGCTTCGAGAGCTGCGGCCGGGCGCGCTTCCTGTTCAGTCAGAGCTTCGAGGGCACCGTCAGCGTGGCAGGCCGTGAGCCGGTGCGCGACGGGCTGATCGGCTTCCAGTTCCGCCTCGAGACCATCGTCAACCCCAGCGTCGAGGTGCGCGACAGCCAGAGCCTGGTGATGAGCGACTTCTACGGCGAGCAGATGGACCGCCACCTCGTGCTGTCGGGCGACCCCGGCGACCCGCCCGGGCGCGTCACGATCCAGGGCCCGAAGATGCACACGTTCACGCAACTGCCGCTGATCAGCCTGGACGGCTACCGCGGGCAGTTGTACCTGGGCAGCAACCAGTTCTACTGCGACCCGCAGGAGCCGCGCATCGTGAGCAGCGGCGACAGCCCGTGCGAGGTGATCCTGGCCGGCAACTTCCTCTACAACGTCAAGCCCAAGTTCGAGCTGGCGGCGGGCCACAAGCTGACCGTGGTGGCCAACTCGGCCGTCGGCACGCCGCTCGTGGACCAGGGCGCGGAGCGGCTGGACGGCCTGGCGGCGGCGCTGGATGACCTGCGGCGGTTGGGCAAGCTGGACGCCGAGGTGAACGGGTGGTGAGAGCGGAGATCGCGGTTGAGCGGCGGCCGCACCGTCACTCCGCCCCGGCTACCGCCAGCAGCCCCGCCATGGTCATGTTCTCCGCAATGGAGTCATGCGGGATCAGCGCGTACCGCCAGGGCTTGCCACCTGTCGCCGCTGCGTGGTCGGCCGCGTGTCGGCACCACGTCATCGCCGCGTCACGCTTGGCCAGCACCTCAGGAGCGTCCATCTCGCCCCTGGCCTTCGGCTCCAGCATGTAGATGATGTCGCCGGTCTCCGCAACGAAGTCGGGCTGGTACTCCCGCTGCTCCGCGCCCAGCCGGTAGTAGATCTGGAACTGGCCCTTCGCCGGGCGGAACCACTTCAGCGCCTCGCGGTCCAGGATCACCGCCAACTTCCGCTCGGTGTCCGAGTGGAACTTCTGGACCGGGTAGAGGCAGCGCTGGAAGCTACCGAACAGATACCGTGCCATGTTGGTCTTGTCTGCCGGCGATTGGCGGAAATCCCGAACCGGGTCGGTCTTCGACGCGGTGTAGGCGCTCGGTTTCAGCTCCGTGAAGCCCTTGCGGACCTCGACATCGTAACCAGCCACCTCTTCCCAGTAGTGCTCCTGCATCTGGGCATGGACGAGCCGCGCGATGTCGCGTTGGTGGTAGCGCAATACCTTGGCGACGTCCTCTTCGGCCAGGTAGCTGCGCAACTTCGCCACGACCTGACCAGCCAGGTCGTAGAGCAAGTCGGCGGTGCCGTCGTACGAGATATCGTCGAAGTCCACCAGTCCAGCCACGACGTAGTTCTCGGGCCGAGGTTCTTCGGGCCCTTCCGACCTGACCCCGATGCTCTCAGTGCCTCCGGTTCGCAAGTACTGGAGCCACAGTTCCTTACCAGGCGGCTGGTAGTGCACACCGGACAGGTCGAGCGTGAAGGCGTGGAACCCGCAACGGACTTCGCCGCGGGGCACGACGATGATCCTGGGAATGTCGATGGTCCGCCGGATGACCAATTCGATGGTCTGCCTGACCACCGCCTCGATGTCGGGCTGCTCGACCGTGCCCTCCAGCTCAAGCTGGACCGGCTGATAGCGACTCTTCACCTGTTCGGCAATCTGCGCCTGAAGCTCGTCCGAGCGTAGTCGAGCCACGTTCGGTGCCAGCGTCGGCCGATTCTCGTAGGCTCGAATCTCCTCGAAGGCCAGCTTGGCCACCGCCTGTTCGGGCTCCGTCCGGAATGCCGGCGCGGCCTCAGCCCCAGCCACTTCTGTCGAGGCGGTCAACTGCGTCGGCGCGATCAGCAACTCGCTGGCCAGGACCGATTGAGAGACAACCGTCTTGGTCTGCTGCGTCATCTCGCTCGGATCCAGGATCACTTGCTGGAGCCGGACCGGCGAATCGGGACGACTGGCCTCGTCGACGATCTCCTGAAAGCGGTCGTGTGCCACGATGCTCAGCCGGTCCACGGCCGGCACCCCAGTTCGACGGCCGTAGGGCAGACGCAGGCCGCGGCCGATGGACTGCTCGATCAGGGTCCGCGCGTTGGCAGCGCGGAGCGGAACGATGGTGTAGAGGTTGGTAACGTCCCACCCCTCCTTGAGCATGTTCACGTGGACCACGACCTCGGTCGGCTCGTCCGTGTGCTCCACTCGCAGGAGGCGCTCGACCATCTCGTCTTCCTCGGCGCCCGACTTGCTGGAATCGACCTGGATCACCTTGCCCCGATACCGCCCACCAAAGAAGTCATCCCGCTCGATCAGCTCCATCAACTGCTTGGCATGGGCGATGTCCCGAGCGATGACCAGCATGAACGGCTTGACGATCGGCTGGTTGGTCTCCCTGGCGTAGGTCTCCAGCTCCACCTTGGTCTGTTCGTGGAGGCGCAGGCCGTCTTCCAGCTTGAGCCGCTCCACCTCCTCGGGCGCCATGCCCGCCGGGTTGAAGTTCCGGCGGGTCACCACCGCCGGCTCCTTGACGAAGCCGTCGGCCATGGCCCTGCCAAGGGGATAGTCGAGGATCACGTTGCAGAAGGGCACCGGCCCCCGGCTGCTCTCGATGAACGGCGTTGCCGTCAGCTCCAGGCCGAGCACGGGCTTGAGTTCGTTGATGGCGCGCACGCCAGCGCTGGCGCGGTAGCGGTGCGACTCATCCATCAGCAAGACCAGGTCAGGCAGGGCCGCGAGGTAGTCGAAGTAGCTCTCACCGATGTACTCGGACAGCCGCTTGATCCGCGGCGACCGGCCGCCACGGACCTCGGAGTTGATCTTCGAGATGTTGAAGATGTTGATCTGGACGGGCTGGTCCATGCCGGGCAGTCGGCCGTGGCGCACGCCGGCGCCCTGCTCGTAGTTGTCACCGGTGATGATCACCGGCGGCTCGACCGCGAACTCGGCGATGCCTTGGAAGACGTACTTCGGCGTGTTCGGCGTGAAGTCGGTGATGAGCTTGTTGTAGATGGTCAGGTTCGGCGCCAGCACGAAGAAGTTGTCGAGACCGTGGGCCAGGTGCAGGTAGCTGATGAACGCGCCCATCAGGCGGGTCTTCCCCACCCCAGTGGCCAGGGCAAAGCAGAGCGAAGGGAAGTCGCGCTCGAAGTCCGTTACCGTCGCGAACTCGCTGCGGATCACCGCCAGTGCGGCATCTCGGTCGGCGGCCTTCGTCGGCGGCACCACCTCCGCCACCCGGTCGAGGATCTCCAGCGCCTGGCGCTGGGGCGGGCGCAGGCTCAGTCGGCCGGCGATGGCGTTGACGTGGCGGTTCACAAGCTCGCTCCTTCCCCCTCAGCGAAGAGGTCCATCTGTCCAGCCGAGCGGGGCTGTTCAGGCAAGCACTGGACGCGCAAGCTGTAGTCGTCGCGCCCCCACTCACAGCGGTCCAGGACCTGCTTCGGGATCTTCTGGACGGTCAGATTGGGCCATTGCTCGACACCGCCGCGGAATGCGAAGCACAGCACCAGCAGGCTACGCTCTGGGCCAACGTCGTCGCTCAGCAGTGCCAGTTGCTCGGGGCCTAACGTCTGCGTCGTCACGTAGATGAAGTCGCGCTCGGTCGAATGCCCCATCTGCCAGTAGGCCGTATCACTCG
>Ga0233425_10011281_pt1 | contig 10495 bp, 4 predicted proteins | sample Watercolumn_Towu_2_FD_181712 | JGI IMG/M metagenome (GOLD analysis project Ga0233425, IMG submission 181712) | Freshwater microbial communities from Lake Towuti, South Sulawesi, Indonesia - Watercolumn_Towuti2014_140_MG | ecosystem: Environmental > Aquatic > Freshwater > Lake | place: Indonesia... | reverse complement strand
CTTCGCGGGCCTCTGGGCGGGCATCGGCGAGGTGCGCGATGGCGGATGGACCGAGTACGAGCGACGCGAGCTGGTGGCCGATGGCGAAGCGAGCGGGCTCGCCCTGGACGCGGCGACGGCGCACTCGTGGATCGTGATCGGGCGGGAGGATGACCTCCGGCGGCTGGGGGAGCGCGTGCGGAGGGAGCACCTGTAAGGGAGGTCAGCCATGCTGACGACCGTGTTCGCGTTGCAGACGACTCTGGGTCTCGCGCCCCTCGCGGCTGCGCAGCCCCTGGACCTGGGGACGCGGCGAGAGCTGTTCGTCGATGGGGCCCTCATCGAGCGCCTCACAGGGGGAGCGGCGCTGCGGCTGCACCACCCGACGCCGCGCGAGATCGCGCTCGTCGCCGACGCGCCCTGGGAGGGGAACGGCTCGCTGTACGCCACGGTCTTCCAGGATGGCGATCGCTACCGCATGTACTACCGGGGCGGGCATTACCGTCTGACGCCCCAGGAGTACACCGGCACTCACCCGTTGGTCATCTGCTACGCTGAGAGCGCGGACGGCATCCGCTGGACCAAGCCGGAGCTGGGCCTCTGCGAGTTCGAGGGTTCGAAGGCGAACAACATCATCCTGGATCGCGTGGGCACGCACTCGTTCGCGCCCTTCCGGGACGACAGCCCGGCCTGTCCTCCCGAGGCGCGCTACAAGGCGCTGGCGAACGGGGATGTGGAGCACGGGCTGTTCGCCTTCCAGTCGCCGGACGGCATCCACTGGTCGCCGATGGCCGAGCGGCCGGTGATCACCGAGGGCGCGCTGGACTCGCAGAACCTGGCCTTCTGGGATGCCGCGCGGGGGGAGTACCGAGCCTACTTCCGCGACTTCCGCGACGGGCGCGACATCCGCACGGCCACCTCGGACGACTTCCTCCACTGGACGCCGGGGGAGTGGCTGGAATACGACCCCGGCCGCTCGGGGGAGCTCTACACGAACCAGATCGGGCCGTACTCCGGCGCGCCCCACCTGCTTCTTGGCTTTCCGACGCGGTATGTCGATCGCGGCTGGACGCCCTCCCACGAGTACCTCCCGCAGCTCGAACACCGGCGCGTCCGCACCGGGCCGTCGCCCAGGGAGGGCAGCGCGGTGACCGAGGGGCTGCTCATGGGCAGCCGCGACGGGGTGCGTTTCCGTATGTGGCCGGAGGCCTTCCTGCGGCCGGGCCTGCGCACGCGGGACACGTGGTTCTACGGCGACCTGTACCAGACGTGGGGCCTGGTGGAGACCGAGTCCGACCTCCCCGACGCCCCGCCTGAGCTATCCCTCTACGCCAGCGAGCATTACCACCAGCAGGAGGGCGGGACCGTCTTCCGGCGCTACACGCTGCGGCTGGACGGGTTCGTCTCCGTCGAGGCGCCCCTGAGCGGCGGTGAGCTTCTGACGCCCCCGCTCACCTTCTCGGGACGCCGCCTGCTCTTGAACATGTCGACTTCGGCGGCGGGCGGCGTTCGCGTCGAGCTGCAGGACCCGGATGGCGCGGCCCTGCCCGGCTACGCCCTGGCGGACTGCGACGAGGTCTTCGGCGACGACCTCGCGCGGCCGGTGAGTTGGCAAGGCAACCCGGACCTCTCCGCGCTGGCGGCCCAGCCGGTGCGGCTGAGGTTCGAGCTCCGCGACGCGGACCTCTACGCCCTGCAGTTTGCGGGGGATTGAGGCGGGGGGGGACGGCCCAGAAGGTGGCCGTGGACGTTTCCGGGAGTGCCGGCGCTCCCGCGCCTGCGGGACCGGCAGAGGTGGCACACGGTCGTCGGGTCTACGACAACGACGCGCCACCTCTGCCGGCAAGGGTGCCGGCGCTCCCAGGACCGGCGTCTTCGTCGTCTGCAAAGTCACCGTTCCTCCAAGCAAGGAGCCTCCCATGCCCTCCCGCCTCTCCCTCCCCCTCGCTCTGCCGGCTGTCGTGCTTGCCGCGGCGGCCACCGGACAACCCACAGAGAAGGTAACCTGCACCATGCCCGATGACATCACGCTCTCCATCGGCGGCTGTGGTGGCGTGTACCTCCTCGCCCCGGCGGGCGAGCTGATCGTGGAGGTCGAGAAGCGCGACCGGCATCTCGCGGACCGCCACACCGAGCTTCGCGCGATCCTCGTAGGGCCGGACCGGGAGGTGCTGCAAGAGGCGAGTATCCCGGACGACGGCGGCGCGAAGGGCACCGGCCTGGGCGCGCCGCAGCGGGCGACGCTCTCAACGCAGGTCACCGCGCCGGGGATCTACGCCCTGAATGTCACCGTGTCGCAGGACCGGTATGGCGAGGAGATCGCGTGGGGCTTCCGCACGAACTGCCCGCGGTACCTGATCGAGACCTCGCGGGGGCACCGCGACGCGGCCCACGAGGAGCCCCTCGTGCTACTGAACCCCGACCGCGCCGGCGACGTGTGCTTCCTGCCCCGGTCGGGTGAGTTCGGGATCGAGGTGACCGGTCTTCCCGACGGTGTGGCCGAGTTGACCGTGCATGACGCCGCGGGCGAGCAGGTCGCAACGCTCCCCGTCGCCGACGGCAAGGCGTCCTACACCGTCCCCGCTGACGAGACGCGCGCGTCTGGGCCCTGGCGACTCCATCTGCCACGCTGCCAGGCCGTCGTGCAGATCGACGGGGTGACGCGCTGGGCCCCGGACGACCGTTTCCCGAACCTGTCGCTGTGGAGCCCCGACTTCGCCTCCTGGTTCCCGTTCCATGCCTACCGTTGGCTCCTGACCCCCTACAGCCGCACGGTCTACGGCAAGCCTGGGGCGAAGGCGTCCGCGACCTTCCGCGGGCGTCCGGCCGACGCGCAGCTCACGCTGGAGTTCCCGATGGGGGAGTGGCCGGTCTCGGTGAAGACGGACCCGGACACGGGGGAGATCACGGTTACGGGCCAGGCCCCGGCGCTCGGCGAGCGGCGAGTCTGCCGCCTCCGAGCGACCGCGCCGGATGACCCGAGCTTCTCCACGTGGTCGACGCTCACCGTGATCGGCGGCGAGGCCCCGGCGGAGCAGCCTCTCACGATGCCGCTCACGCTCCAGGCCTACCGGCACGAGAACGAGCAGCTCGGGTACCTGCCCGCCTACCCGCGAGACAGTCAGTTCTACTTCGACCTGAGGAACCGCCCCTTCGTCAGCCTTGGCGGGCGCCTCGCGGCGTTGCGCGGCAACCGCTGGCGCACGTCCGAGCTCGGCGGCGGCTTCTCCGCGCTGACCAGCAAGGTCACCTTCGACCGCGACAACGACGTGTACGTCCTCGCCCGCTCCGGCGGCACAGTCGCCCTGCTCCACTCCTCCGACGCGGGACGCACCTTCACGCCCCACGAGATCCCGCCCAATCCGGCCGGCGGTTCGGCCTTCGACATCGAGGAGTTCACGGGCCACAACGTGCCCGACGGGCCGCCGCCCTTCCTCCGGTACACACGCACCGAGAAGGACCCGAACGTCTTCTGGCGGAGCCTCAACGATCTGGAGCTCTTCCTGCCGACGAAGGAGGACGGCAAGCTCGTCATCGGCGAGCCGGTCCTCATCTCCAAGGTCTGCATCGGTCTCGCCGCGCACTCGGGCACCCCGTCCACCGTCGTCTCCCGGGGCACGAAGGTGCACGTCGCCTGGGGCGAGGCCACCGATCCGGCGGCCCCGGGGCCGGGGGTGCCGGCCTATGTGGCCACCTACGACCGCGAGACGCGGACGCTCAGCACGCCGGCGCTCATCGGCTACGGCGCTCCGCCCAATGACATCCACAATTCACCGAGCCTCACGATGGACGGCGCAGGGCGCCTGCACGCTCTCGGCGGGACGCACGGACAGCCCTTCCCCTATGCCCGGTCTCTGGAGCCGAATGACGCGGGGCAGGGGTGGACGGACGCGGAGATCCTGGGCCAAGGCCTCAGCCAGACGTACATCGGCATGGTCTGCGGCCCCGACGGCACGCTGCACATCGCCTACCGCCTGTGGCAGAGCGGCGTTGCCCCCTTCCCCCACAGCTCCTACGCGACCCTCGCCTACCAGCGCAAGCCGCCCGGCCGGCCCTGGGAGGCGCCGCGGGTGCTCATCGTCGCCGCGTTCTCCGAGTATAGCGTCTTCTACCATCGCCTCACCATCGACCGGAGGGGGCGCCTCTTCCTGTCCTACGACTACTGGTCGACCTACTGGTTCTACCGCAACGATCACGCCGGCAACCGGCGGGCGGTCCTCATGTCCCCCGATGGCGGCGACACCTGGAAGCTCGCGACCGACCGGGACCTCCGATAGGCGCGCTATCCGGCCGGACCGACCAGGTTCCGGCCGCCCCCTCGTGCGCTACTAGGGCCTGCTGAAGTCGAACGGGACAGTGGCCGCCGGGCCGAAGTCGGGCTTGTCGTCGTGGTACCAGATGGTGACGCGCCCCGCCTTGACGGCAACTGGGACGTTGACCGAGTCGGCAGCAATGCCCTTGGCGTTCGTCTCCGTGTCGTGGACGATCGGCTCCGCCTCTGTGCCCTCCACGCGGTCGAAGGTCCACTCGAAGCGGACCGGGAGGTGTCGCGCCGGCACCCCAGCCGCCGCGAACGTGAACGAGGCCTCGGCGCTGAGCTCTCGCGTTGGGCCGGCCGCGATGGAGCGTACCGGGGGGAAAGCGCAGCCCTCCGTGAGCATCGTGGTGAAGTTGAACCGTTGCCCGAACACGGCGGCCTCTCGCAAGGGCCCCTCGGCTAGCGTCAGCGAATCCAGGGGCCACAGCTTCCCCTCCACCAGCACCTGCGGGTACGCCATGCGGTACGCGACATCGAAGCCCGCCGTGTGGGAGGCGAACGGAGGAGCATGTGGGATCAACAGGAGCTCGAGGGCTCCCTCGATGGAGCACAGGAAGCCCTCGGGGTAGGGCCCGACGACTCGCAACGAGTCGGGGACACGCGCCATAAGCGGCCCCGTGTATGGCCTCCCGTCCGCGTCCTCGAGACCGGTCGCCCGAACCCGGATCAGCAGCGGCACCCAGCACGGGAGGTCGATGCCGCCGAAGGCATCGGTCCGGGCGTATGGCGTGGGCGAGGCGGAGTCCCAGGCTACGGTCTCTTCCTCAGCCGGGTCCCGGCGGTCGCGGAACGAGACTACCCAGCGACCGTTGCGGGGCACGAGCCTCTCGCCCGCCGCCGCAGTGAGTTCGCTCTTCTCCTCGGTGGTAAGGGGCGGCGCTTGGGCCGGTGTGCGCGTCGACAGAGAACACAGGGCCACTGCCCAGAGAAGAGGTCGCCAGTGTGCCACGTCCTACCACCTCCCATGTGAGACGGATGCAGTCCACCTTCTGACAGGTGACGCGATCTTCACGAAGTTACCGTGCGGGTCCCAAGGCGCCTCGACTCACCACCTGAGCGCCAGGTGGAAGAACAGAAACGCCTCGCCCAACAGCCGCACCTCGTCGAAGTATGGCTTCCAGCGGATCTCCAGTTCCTTGGCCTTGTCGGCGGGGTTTGGATGGACCGACACGGGGAGACCCCCCGAGTTGTACCCGTGCTCCTCGGTCATCGTGCGGGCCCCATCTCCCCAGGCCGTAGTGTCAACGGACGCGTAGTGGCACGGCACGGCGCTCACCTTGCTCAGGTGATAGGGTGTGCTGGACTGGCCTTGCGGAAGCTGCCAGTCGATGGTTCCCTTGGCGCCCCAGTAGAACTTGGTGGCAGCCTCATCGGCGAACCATGTGATGTCGCCACTGAAGTTCTGGGAGTTAGCGACCGCGCACTTCTCTGCTGGCGTTGCCTCCAGGCACTGAGGCACCAGCACATCGACGGAAGTGGACGCGAACACCTGGCTGGCCTCGCCATTGAGTCGGAACGTCACGCCTGCGGCGGCGATGGGGCGATCAGGCAGGTCAGCGGGGTTGTCGGTGGCTACGGTGAAGCCCGCGGCTGAGTAGGACGGCCCGCCCGGCGGCATCGGCGGCTGGTGGGTAGTGATCGGCTCTGTGCGCTGCTTCGACCAATGGAGCACGTTGTCCTCTACCCACTTGAGGTACACGCCCTTCAGGCCCGGAGCAACCGTCGCAGTGATTGTGCCCTGGGGGTGGAGGTTGGCGTTTGCCGGGCAGTATGCCTTCACCACCACGCCGCAGCAAGCCTTCCCGGTGTCCGTGCCAGAGTAGAGTTCGTTCTGGTGTTCCTTGGTGGCCTGGAGCTCAACGCCGCGGAGAAGCAGCGTGTCGGTGTCCGACTTGCCGCCGGCCGTCCCCCTTGCGGTTACCGACGCGTCCTCGCCGCTCGCCGCTTCGGCGGGCTGCGCATAGGAGATGCCTCCCCAGGTGACAGGGTTCTGGGTAGCAGGGACGTCGTGTGACTCCGGCGTGATCGCACCGATGCTGTCGACGAGCTCAAAGGCGGCGGGGATCGTCGTGCCGGGCGGGGGGCTTCCGGCAAACGCGATCACAATCTGCGCACCGTAGACGGACTTGCCGTCTCTGGGGATCTCCTTGGCTGGATATGGCGGGTAGAAGTGGAACACTACATCAGTGACCGTTACTCCTTGGGGCGGTGGGGGCGGTTGGGCGACGGCGAATTCCACGGCGGCAAGAGACACAATCCAAGTGACCGCACGTCTGATATGATGAAATGACGAACCGAAACGCGTCATCTCTTCCTTTCCTCCTTTCAGCGAACTCCAACAGACCCAACATTCCCTATATGTGCTCATCTCACCTGCTTACAGAAAGAAAGTCATCATCCAGCGGATAGAGAGACTGTAGCCCCGGGTTCTGAGGTATCTGGGCATGGACCTACGAGCACTGGCAAGCGGTGGCCGCGCCCGCTGCCGCGCGCCTGAAGGGACCTCCCCGTCATCCGGTCCAGCCCGCGGTGCCCTTCCCTCCTTCGGCCCTCACCAGCCACTGGTAGCCGAAGGAGACGGCGATCAGCACGGCGCCCAGGCCCATGAAGGCCAGCACGCGGAAGGGGAGGCTCAGGGAAGCGAGGTCGAGGACGAAGACCTTGCCGATGGTCAGGGCGAACAGCGAGATCGCCATCCAGCGGTACAGCGCCCGCCGCCGGAGCAGCCCCACGGTCACCAGCGCCGCGCCGTAGAGCGTCCAGACCGCCGAGAGCGCGTACTGCTGCGCGGTCGGGCTGCCGCCGAGCTGCCAGCCGGTGAAGCGCCAGGCCTCGGTGGTCAGCAGCCACCAGAGCAACACGCTCGCCACGACGGGGAAGGCCTTGCCGAAGGAGCTCTCGGGTTCGGGCAGGTCGTCCCGGCGGCGGCCATACCACGGCGTCAGGCCGTAGAGCACCGCGGCGACGATCAGCAGCGGGAACGTCTGCGAGTTGGCCACCGGGAAGTAGGTGTCGAGGGTCAGAGGCGGATCGACGAGCAGGACCTTGCCCAGCGTGACCGTGAACAGCACCAGACCCATCCACCGGAAGGCGGCGGACTGCTGCAGCATCCCGAAGGCGAGCGCCCCGATACCGAAGATCAGCCACACCATCGACAGGCCCATCTGCTGGGCGCCGCGCCCGGCCTGCGCCACCCAGCCCAGGTGCATCCACGTCTCCGAGCAGCTGACCCAGAAGGTCAGCAGGCCCGCGCCCACGGCGAAGAGCGGGGCCGCGTCGTGCGCCTCCTTGTAGTGGAACCAGGCCAGCTGCGCCAGCAGCCCGGCGATGGCCAGCAGCGGCAGGGCGTGGCTGTTGGTCAGCGGCAGGTAGCTCTCCGCGGTCAGGGCCGGGTCGACTGCGAACACCTTCACCGCCGTACCCGCCAGCAGGGCGGCTCCCGACCACCGGAGCGCGGACACGCGACGGACCAGGCCAACCTGCATCAGGGCCGCCGCGAAGACAATCCAGGCCCCGGACAGGGCGAACTGCTGTCCGGCGAGGTCCAGGCCCTGCTGCCAGCCGGCGTAGCACCAGGTCTCCGCGCTGACCACCCAGAGCAGCAGGACCGTCGCCGTCGTCGTCAGCGCCGGGCACAGCCAGGCCTCGCCCTCCAGGATGCGCTCCTTCAGGCGCGCATAGGCGTACGCGCCCAGGTAGAGGGCCGCGATCACCGCACCGGTGCCGAGGCCGCGGCTGTTCGCCAGCAACTCGTATTGCTCGTGTGCCACGCTGCTGTCCAACCCCACCGTGCGCAGGAGAGCCACCGCGAGCACGATCAGCCCTCCGACGCGGAGGTTGAGGCTGGCATACCGGAACCCGAGCGCGAGCAGCACGAACGCCTCCAGCGCCCAGAGCACGGTCATCGGGTACCCGCTCACCGTCAGCGGCACGGCGACGGTGAGGAAGGTGACCGCCAGTCCGCCCAGGACCGGGCCCAGACCGCCGGCCTCGGGACGGCGCCGGATCACCGCGAGCGCAGCCGTCAGGTACAGCGCGAAGAGCGCGAGAGCCAGCAGGCCCGGCGCGCGCCACTCGTCGTGCACCTGGCTGAGGTCATACCACCCGATCCCGAAGAACGCCGCGGCGTTCAGCACGCCGAAGCCGCCGCTCTCAGCGGTCGCCTCGGCCCCGCGCACACCATGTCGCAGCAGCGATCCCGCCAGGAAGATCAGCAAGTACGCGGCGGTGAAGGCCAGCTCGTCCGGCGTGGGCTGCAGCCGGTCGGTCAGCACCCGCCAGAGCCCATAGACGACCCACACGCCGCCCAGCGTCAGCCATTCCTGACCGTACCACTTGCGCCGCTCGATGACGGCCAGTGTCGCCCCGGCCGCCAGCGCCAGGTACAGCGGCACGAGCCACGGCGGCTCCCCCCAGCCGAGCACACCCGTCAGCGGCAGCGCGACGAAGGCCCCGGCGACTCCCACGCCGCCCAGCAAGTCGTCGTCGTACCGCGCGGCGACCGCGATGACGGCCGTCGACAGTAACACGAGGTACGCCAGAGGGTAGACCGCCAGGCCGCCCTGCGGGACGTGCTGATACAGCAAGCCCGTCGCCAGGAAGGCCGCCACAGCGCCGCCGATGGGCAGCCGGTCCCACTCCCGCCGCACCCCCACGTACAGCACCCCGCCCGCCAGAGCTGCGAGGTACACGAACAGGGCCTCGGGCGAGAGGACCCGAGCCGTCGGCGACCACACGAACAGGGCCGCCGCGCCGTAGGCCGTCAGCACCGACGCGATGGCAAGAGGCTCCGCGGTGCCCTCGCGACCCCCCGCGGCGATCAGCGCGCCTGTCACGGACAGGGCCGCGTACAGCAGCAGCCAGTTGCCCAACTCCACCGCGCCCAGCGAGTGCAGCAGGATCAGCCCCACCGCCGAGCCGAGGGCCGAGCACCACTGCAGGGCGGGCCAGTCATAGACCCGAGCGAGCACGAGCGTCGCCCCCGACAACAGCAGCAGGTAGACGTAAGGCCCGTACAGCGGCCCCTCCCCGCCGACGAGGATGGCGACGGCTGTGATCAGGTACCCCGCAACGGCCCCGACCGCGCCGTAGCTGCCACCCGCGCCCTCCCGCTGCGTGACCGCGATCCACAGCATGCCGCCGGTGACGATCAGCAGGTAGCTCAGCGTCCAGAGCAGCGACCCGTCGCTGACGCGGAAGATGTACGCCGCGCCCGCGTGGGCGCCCATCAGCGCCAGCACCGTGAAGGCCGGCCACGCGCGGCGCTGGGCCACCACGAACACGCCGAGGCTCAGGAGAGTGAGGTAGACGAACAGCCCGTAGGCCCCCGAGCCGTCCGAGTCGCCGCCGTGGCGCTCCCCGATGAACAGCGGCACCAGGTACCCGGCGATCCACGCCAGCACGGCGACGGTCTGCGAATCGTGCCGCAGCGCCTGGCAGGCCGCGATGCCCGTGACAAGCGCCATCCCCACGAAAGCCACCGTGGCTCCCAGAATCCCCCACAGATGCAGCGCGACCCAGAGGGTCAGGTACAGCACACCGGCGCCGCCCCCGGTTAGGGCCTCGCTCTGCGGCTCATACCCCTTCCGGCGGACGACCTCGGCCCCGGCCATCAGCCCGGCGCCCAACAGCAGACCGGCCCCGATCACCATCTCTCGCGTGATCACGATGACGCCGCGGTCGTAGAGGTACCAGACGAGGAACACGAGCGCCGCCAGCACCGCCACCATCCCGATGCGGCTAAGCCAGCGCGTCCCGATCGTAAGCTCCAGGTCCGCCTTCGGGCGCTCCGGCACACCTGGACTGGGCCGCGGGCGCTCAGCCGCGGTTCCGCTGTCCTGGGGGCTACGGTGGACGGGAGCGGGCCGCGCGGGCGCCGCGACCGCCGGGGCTGGGGTGTGCGCCACCGGCTCAACCACTCGCGGTGCAGGGCGGGGAGGCTCCGTCGGGCGCTCGCGTTCCCGGGGGGCGGGGGCCTGGGGCGAGCCCTCGGGGCGAGACCGGCCATGCAGCCGGGCCAGCGCCTCCGAGCGCTCATCGGGGGCCCGCTCCGCCGGCCGGGGGGCTGCCGGCGCCTCGACGGGAGCCGGCGCGGGCGGGCGTGCAGGCTCCGCGGCGTGGGAGGGCGCCTCCACCCGGGCCGGCTCCGCCGGAGGCTCCACAGCCATGGGGCCACGGTGGGCGCTCAGATACTGAGTG
>Ga0233425_10011280_pt1 | contig 10496 bp, 5 predicted proteins | sample Watercolumn_Towu_2_FD_181712 | JGI IMG/M metagenome (GOLD analysis project Ga0233425, IMG submission 181712) | Freshwater microbial communities from Lake Towuti, South Sulawesi, Indonesia - Watercolumn_Towuti2014_140_MG | ecosystem: Environmental > Aquatic > Freshwater > Lake | place: Indonesia... | reverse complement strand
GTAACTATTCACCCCCTGTTTGCATTTGAAATTCAGTTATTTAACCACAGAGCACTCAGAGTTTGCACGGAGTACAAAACATGGTAAATATAAGTGCTTCAATCCTTTGTGCAATCTGTGTAAATTTCTCTGTGAACTCTGTGGTTTCATAATTTAATTATATTCAATTATTTAGACAGGGTGAATAGTTACGTTAGTTTAATTTAATAAAGGAACAAGTTTTAATGTGTCAAAGAATTATCAACATATGTATTACTTTTGTTGTGCTGGTATTTCAACCGGATGATGAAATAATATTGGACCATTCAGTACATTTTATATGATTAAAATCAACAAATTATTAAGTGAAACTTGTTCCCTAACAATTTGCATTGCATTCGTTTGTGGTCCCATTCAGATCATAGGTCAGAACATGTATAAAATTGACAGCCTCAATGATGAACTTTCAAAAACCATAAGCAATTCAGAAAAATGCGAAATCTATTTTTCGCTATATAATGAATATTCCCGGGTAAATATTGACAAAGCCAGCTTTTACAATGATCTTGGAGGGAAGTTATCTTTTCAAATCAATTACAAAAAAGGAGTTGCAATTACATGTTTAAATAATGGCTCAATAAATAAAGCAAAGGGAAAATATGATCAGGCCCTTGCAGAATTCAAGAAAGCCGGGGATCTTTTTTTTGAATTGAATGATAGTCTGTATTATGCCAATTGTCTGAGTGATATTGGGAGTATTTACACATTGAAGAAAGACTTTAAAAACTCCTTTATTACTTTAACTGAGGCAAAAAGAATTTATCACCTGATTCATTACACGGATTTATCAAATATTTATAACCGGTTCGGACTTTTATACAATGCTCAGTCAAAAATTGATTCCTCTTTATATTATTACATGCTTTCCCTTAAATTGACTGAAAAAAGCGGAAATAAACTCGGATACTCTGTAAATCTTATCAATATTGGAACAGCTTACCAGATCTTACACAATTATAATAAAAGTATTGAGTATTACTTAAAGGCTCTTGCTAAAAAGATAGAAATTGGTGATAAACAAGGTATCTGGAAGTGCAACAATAATATTGGTGACGTTTACACCAAAATTGGAAAAATAAAAGAAGCGCTGGATATTCATAAAGAAGCCAGGAAAATTGCATTTGAATTCAATAGTCAATATAGTATAGCCGCCAGCGACATCAATATCGGATATTGTTATCTGTTGTTAAAAGAATATAATTCTGCTATTCGTTCAGCATTAGCAGGTTATAATAGGTCTTTTGATATCAACGACCTTTCATTACTGAAAGAATCTACTCGGATTCTTTCCAAATCATATGCGGCAATAGGAAAATATAAGGATGCTTACGAGTTTCAGAATAAGTTTAAGGAAATCAGCGATAGTATAGTAAACCAGAGCAATCTTAAAGGATTGGCAGAAGTACAGGCACTTTACAATGATGTAATGCAGGAAAATGAACTTGCCTCTTTAAAAATAAACAAAAACCAGCAGGAATTACGAATTCAAAAATTTAAAAGCCGTTTTAGCCTGTTGATTGCTCTGTCTCTTGTGATTATTTTGATTGCTCTTTTTTCATATTACAGATACCGAACTTCCAAAAAACTTTCATCAAAATTGAGAGAGATCAATGAAATGAAATCGAAGTTCTTTGCAAATCTTTCCCATGAATTCAGAACTCCATTGACATTGATGCTTGGTCCCACAGAGAAACTTCTGGAAACTGCCCGCCCTGATGAAAAAAAATGGCTTGAACTCATCCACCGTAATGCAAGCCGCTTGTTATTTCTGGATAACCAACTTCTTGAATTCACGAAAATTGATAGCGGAGTCCAGGTAATCAACCTTGTTCAAGGAGAAATCACTTTACCTTTAAAAACTATTGCATCTTATTTTGACCACTTTGCCGAACAAAAAAGAATCAGTTTCATTAAAGTTTTTCCGGATGAACCCATTCATACCTATTTTGACCCGGACATTTTGGATAAAGTATGTTCTAACCTTTTGTCAAATGCCATAAAATACACCCCTCAAGATGGAAGAATTATTTTCAGGATTGGATTAGAAATCCTTGAGGTCACGGCTGTAAAAACATTTGATTACAAAACTATGGCTTACATCAGGATAGATGTTGAGGACAATGGACCTGGAATACCTGCCGGCATGACTGACAAAATATTTGAAAGATTTTACCGGATCAATCAGTTGCCTGATAATCCTGTTTCAGGAACTGGAATAGGCTTGGCAATGGCTCGTGAACTGGTCAATCTTCATCATGGAATGATGCGGCTGGAAAGTTACGAAGGAATGGGAAGTAAGTTTTCTGTGTTTTTACCTTTAGACAAAGCAGCCTACACAACCGATGAATTAGATAGATGTCATGAGTATAAGGCGGATGAAAATAAAATCTCGCCCATTAAATTGGATTTTGATCATCTAAAACAGCAGAATGTTAAAAACACAAAAAATAATTCTTCAGAAATCCCTTCAATTCTCATTGTAGATGACAACCGCGATATGAGGATGTTTATTCATGAAATTCTAAATGGTCATTATAATATTGCTGAAGCAGTAGATGGAAAGCAGGGTTTCGATCTGGCCTGTGAAAGGATACCCGACCTGGTCGTCGCGGATATTATGATGGAACCAGTAGACGGAATTGAGTTTTGCCAAAACCTAAAACAAGATGAACGAACCAGCCACATTCCTGTGATCATGCTAACTGCAATGACTGGAGCAGAGGTAAAAATAAGTAGCCTTGAAACAGGAGCCGACGATTACCTTACCAAACCCTTCAAACAGGATGAATTTCTTATTCGAATCAGAAACCTGATAGAACAGAGAAAAAGACTTAGAATTCTTTTTTCTTCTGGTTTAAAACTTGAACCGGGAACGATTAGTGTTACTTCGACAGATGAAAGATTTCTCCAAAAACTGATTAAGATCGTGGAAGAAAATATTGATAATCCAGATCTTGATGTAGAATTTATGATTCAAAATATCGCAATGAGCAGAAGTCAGCTTCACCGAAAGATAAAAGCCCTGACCAATGAATCGGTTACCGGGTTCATCCGCATTATTCGAATAAAAAGAGCGGCACAGCTTTTCGAACAGAAATTCGGTAATGTTTCGGATGTAATGTACGCAGTTGGTTTTAACAACCTTTCCTATTTTACCAAGTGTTTTAAGGAGGTGTACAACATGACTCCTACTGATTTTATGGCCCATTGAAACATTTGTGTCAATATCTGGCACATTTGTATTAATGCTTCGTGATCATTCAGAATAGTTTTGCCGCATCTAAATTTTTTGCGACATGAAAAAGTATTCAAATACCCTTATGAGAAAAAATGTTTTCATTTTTATGATCCTGATTTGCCTTATTTCAGCAATTCCAGGTTTAATTTTTGGTCAGGCAGCCCAGGGATTAAGCTACCAGGCCATAGCCCGCGACCTCAGCGGGAATATCATTGCCAATCAAGCAATTGGTCTCAGGTTTACCATAACCGATGGCAATGGCGGACCGGTAAAATACCAGGAAACACAGTCAGCTATTACCAACCAGTTTGGATTATTTACAGTTAATATAGGTGAAGGAACTCCTACAGGATCACTTTTTACAAGCATAGCCTGGAATCAGATTCTTGCCTGGCTGAGTGTGGAAGTTGATCCCAATGGTGGAAGCAGCTATATTCCCATGGGTTCATCCCGGCTGATGAGTGTTCCTTACGCCCTCTACGCAGCAACAGGGAATACCGGTCCACAAGGTCCCCAGGGACCGGTTGGACCACAAGGTCCTCCGGGACCGGCAGGGACCTCCAACCTGAGCGGCATTACCAATTACATGGTCAAGTTTACTGATACCAACACGGGTGGTAATTCCCAGATATTTGATGACGGGAACAATATTGGTATCGGAACCGTTACACCTGAGGGAAGAGTGAACCTGAAAGGCCTTACTGATATTCCGCAGTTGGTAATTGATGCCGATGACCAGCAAAAGATTTTCAACCCGCTGGTCAAACTCAGAGATAGCTCAGGTAACGACCTGATGTGGATCAATACCGATGATCCGAGTAATACCTTTATTGGAAACAGCGCCGGATCAACAAACAAAGCATTAAGCGGAGCCTACCACAACACCTTCATCGGCTCAGATGCAGGAAAGCTTAATTTCACCGGTTATAACAATACCGCCGTAGGGACAGGAACCTTAAGTTCGAATGCCGGTGGGATGATGAATACTGCGTTAGGTAGTTTTTCGCTTAACGGGAACACCGAAGGACAGGAAAACACTGCGCTGGGATACGATGTACTGTCCAGCAACTCTGTCGGTTCGGGAAATACATCGACAGGCATCTACAGCATGCACGCAAATACCATCGGAAATAATAACTGCGCCTACGGTAAAACCGCAATGAATAATAACAACACCGGGAGCTGGAACGTGGCCAGCGGTTTTGAATCATTATATTCCAATACCACGGGTAACAATAATACAGCAACTGGTTCCGGAGCCTTGTATTTGAATACGATTGGGAATTATAACACGGCTACCGGATCCTATTCTCTTTATCAAAATAACAGCGGAATTGAAAATACCGCTAACGGTATATTCTCACTCTATTCCAATACAACCGGACAGTACAATACGGCAGCGGGTTCATACAGTCTTTATTCCAACACCACCGGGTTTAATAATGTAGCTGTTGGAAAGAATACACTGTATGCAAACAGCACAGGTTCAGCAAATACTGCCACCGGAGCTTATTGCCTGGAATTCAATACAACCGGACAGGCAAATACTGCGGTAGGGATGAACTCGCTCAGACAGAATACAACAGGGTCAGAAAATACTGCGACCGGTAGTGGTTCATTATACTGGAACACAAGCGGATACAATAATATGGCAAATGGTTCTTTTACGTTGAATCAGAATACAACAGGACATGATAATTCAGCCGTGGGACGCTTTGCCATGTATTCAAATACAAGCGGAAATTTCAATACCGCACTGGGTTCAGCAAGTATGCAGGCTAATACTACCGGTTCGAATAATACCTCAGTTGGTTATAAGTCCTTATTTACAAATATTACGGGTACTGCAAATACATCATCGGGGGCATACTCACTTCAGTCGAACACAACAGGTTCAGGTAACACCACTAACGGAATGAACACGCTTTTGCAGAATACAATAGGCGATAATAATACGGCTACCGGAGTTAGCTCCATGATGTGGAATACAACCGGACAAGGTAATACGGCAACGGGGGGTTATTCATTGAACGCCAATTCGGGCGGAAGTTATAATACTGCAACAGGAATGAAAACAATGTATAACAATACCACCGGCACAGAAAATACGGCAGGCGGATATATGGCTCTTTATTCAAACACTACGGGAAATAATAATACAGCATATGGTAGTAATGCGTTGTTTACTAACCAGACCGGAAGTGCACAAACAGCTATTGGCAAGGATGCATTGTACAGCAATACGTCGGGGCTAAATAACACCGCCGTTGGATACAGAACTCTCTATAGCAATACAACGGGAAACTATAATATTGCCATAGGGAACAATTCATTGCAATCAAATATAGGTGGTCATTTTAATATTGCAATCGGCGGTTCTTCTTTATCAGAAAATACAACAGGTTCCGACAATGTTGCTGTTGGCGACTTATCATTGGGATTTAATTCCACAGGTAATTCAAATACAGCCGTAGGCAGTAATAGTCTTTCGTCCAATACCACCGGAAATGCAAATACTGCTGTCGGTTTAGATGCCTTAGGGGCGAATGGAAATGGATTTTCAAATTCAGCGCTGGGGGCTTTTTCACTTTCAAGTAATTCTTCAGGAAACTCAAACTCGGCGGTTGGATATCATGCCCTGGACATTATTAATACACAGACAAATAATGCTGCATTAGGTTATTATGCAGGTTCCACTTTTAGCTTCTCTTATGGTACATACGTCGGTGCGAATGCTTATCCGAACGCTAACGGCTATACCAATGTTACGGCTATTGGCTACAACTCAAGGAATACCGCAAGCAACCAGGTACGTATTGGTAATTCGTCGGTAACCAGCATTGGCGGACAGGTTGGCTGGACTGTATTATCGGATGAACGCTATAAAAAAGACATACAGGAAAATGTAAAGGGTCTTGATTTTATTACGAAGCTTCGCCCTGTCACCTATCATCTTGAGGTTGAAAAAATCTCTCAAACCCTGGGTGAAGATATCAGAAAGGATGAAAACGGAAACATGGTAACAGTTCAGGCAGAGGAAGCCGATTTGGTTTCGCGCAACGAAAAGGCGGGAATTACCTATACCGGTTTTCTGGCTCAGGAAGTGGAACAGGCAGCTATGGACTGCGGATATAATTTCAGCGGGGTGGACGCTCCCAAAAACGATTCGGATATTTACGGATTACGCTATGCCGAGTTTACCGTTCCGTTGGTAAAAGCCGTGCAGGAACTGAATGCACTGGTAGAAACTCAAAATGCACGCATTGAAGCCCAGCAGAAAATGATTGATCAGTTGCTCAATGAATTAAAACAGCGCTAATCAATACCAAATATTTTATATGAAAAGATATATCCTTATCCTGGGTTTTTTTGCAAGCAGCGCCTGCGGACCCTTTCACTTACTGCAAGGACAGACTCTTTCACCCAGGGTGATCGCAACAGCCGGTAATTCCTTTCAAAACGCTAACATCAGGCTCGACTGGACCCTGGGAGAGTTGTGCACCCACACTTACATGACAGGAAACACCATTATTACAGAGGGTTTCCATCAACCTGTTGTGCTGAACCTCCGTATCGATCTTACCGCCTTTTTGCAGGGACCCTGGAGTGGTTCAGGCATGAGTACGGGGATCAATCCCATACTGCCATTAAACCAGCCCTTTTACCCTACCCTTCCCTACTTTGGCAATGCATCTCCCAAATGGTATTACAATGGAGGCGAAAGTGTGGCCTCCATACCCAACTCCAACGTGGTTGACTGGGTTTTAGTCGAACTCCGTGATGCCACAAGTGCGTCAACAGCTACCAATGCCACGGTGAAAGCCCGTAAAGCAGCCTTCATCCTTAATAACGGTCACATCGTTGATACTGAGGGCAGCAGTATGCTGAATTTTCCCGTAACCATCTCCAACAACCTGTTTGTTGCCATTTATCACCGGAACCATCTGGGAATACTATCGGCCAATCCACTTATCAATTCAGGAGGAATTTATTCATACAATTTTTCTACTTCAGTAAGTCAAGTTTTTGGAGGAATAAATGGTCATGTTCAATTATCTGCAGGTACCTGGGGAATGAAAAGTGGTGATGGGAATGCTGACGGCGTAGTAACGGATAACGATAAAATCAATGTGTGGGCATTACAGGCCGGAATACCGGGGTACCTTTCTTCTGACTATAGCCTGAATGGACAGACTGACAATAATGATAAACTAATGTTCTGGCTAACCAATAAAGGTTCAACATCGCAAATTCCTGAATAGATTAAATTAAACTTTTCAATTTTATTGATATGGCAATATCAAAATTTAAAATACTAAAAACCCTATTGCTTACAAATCTGTTATTGTTATTAACATATTTAATGCAGGGTCAACCTTTGTCAGGGATTAAATTAATACCAGGTTCTTACTCAACTGTACAGGACGCCATTACCGCACTTAGCTCAAATTGAGTAGATGCAGGTGGTGTAATTTTCAATGTAGCTGCAAACCATAATGAAACTCTCGGATCCGAAAACTCAGGTCTTATCAGGTTTACCCGCCCTGAGTCGTATTACTCAGGAGAATCAAGACCTGTTATCTTTCAAAAGACGGGCGTGGGTGCAAATCCAGTTATCACAGCATTTACTCCGGGTTTGTCCACCACCACCGATGGTATCATCAAGATAGCAGGCGCCGATTATGTTACTTTCGACGGTATCGATGTTGCGGAAAACGCTTACAATCATACCCCAACCGATTTAATGGAATGGGGTTATGCCCTGGTTAAATGGAATACAGCTCCTCCTGCCAATGGATGCCAGCATGTGATCGTTCGGAATTGCACCATTAGCCTGAGTAATTCAAATCCTAATTCCGCAGGCTTGTATATGGGAAATCACAGCGCCTGGTCAAACACTTCAATCAATATTACAAATCTGAATGATGCCAGCAACGATTGCAGTTTTACCGGAAACACCATCAATTCATCTTACACAGGAATTATGGTCATGGGATACTGGGGGAATAAATTATATTTTGACCAGAACAATCTGATTGGCGGTATCTGCCCAATGTGATCAATGGCTTTGGGGGATCAAATTATTCCGCTTCCGGCATGATTGCGCAATATCAGAATAATCTGTCTTTAGTTAACAATACAATTACCGGAGGAACCGGTTCAACAAACCTGGTTTATGGCATTAATGTCTCGGCATTAACCGGCAATGTAAATATGAACGGCAATAATCTTGCGGTAACGAGTAATTCCCTGTACAGCAGCATGTACGGGATTGAAGTCGGAAACGGTTCAAACGGTGCGAACCCAAACCTCATCAAAATCAACGGCAACCAATTTAATAATTTCACCAACCCTGGAGGAGGTAGTCTGAATTGTTTTATGATCCGGCAGAATTCTTCCGCTTCTGCGATCCAGATAAACAATAACATTTTTGACAATTGCACTAAGAGCGGCCCCGGATACTGGTATTTTATCAATATTTCAAATTCAGCCGCCAATGCCGGTGTTGAAATCAATGATAATATGATGAATTCATGCAGTACGCCTGCTTCCTGTACGATGACAGGGATTGAAAGCATCCCTGCAACGGGTTCAACGGTAATGATCAGCCGCAACACGCTTACCGGTTTTTCGTCCAATGGCGGAAATATGTACGGCATCAGAACCGCTGCAGGTTCGGTTTGTACCATAATGAAAAACCGCATTTATGATTTCACTACCCAGGGAAACGGGTATAATGGTCAGGGCCTGATTTCCGGAATATACATCGGGGGAGGAAGCGAAGTAAGGATATACAATAATATGATATCCGATCCCAAAACCCCATCCACCGTTTACCCAGGCATGGCCATCGACGGTATTTTTCTCAGCTATTCGCAGAACAACTACGTATTTAATAATACCATTTACCTGAACGCATCAAGCAATCAGTCAGGATTTTCGACGGATGGGATCAATATTGCAGGCAATGTCACCAATGTCAGCCTGAAAAATAATATTATCGTGAACCTCTCGGTTCCGGGTACTTCTACGGGAAGCAGAACCGTAGCGCTGGTCAAGTCGGTAAGCAGCCTTACGAATTATGCTGCCGATTCGGATAATAATCTATTTTATTGCGGAACTCCCGACAGCAAACACTTAGTTTATACCGACGGCACCAATAATTTCCAGACCCTGGGATCATTCCAGTCCTGGGTTAGCCCGCGTGAGGTTCATTCAGTAACCGAGATGCCCCCGTTTATCAATGCAGCGGTTAATAACCTTCACCTGCTGAACCCGGCCAGCCTTTGCAGTAACGTAGGTATATCCATTAATACACCCTTTGCGGTATCCGAGGACTTTGACGGGGACATCCGGTATGGATTTCCCGGATATAATGGAGGTGGAACAGCTCCCGACATCGGAGCTGATGAATTTTCATCACCCTATTTCGGGCTGAACCTGAAGGTTTTTCTGCAGGGTGCCTTTTCCGGTACTGCGATGACCAATACACTTCAGACGTCCTCCCTTATTCCATTGTCAAAGCCTTATAATCAGGCTCCATGGAATTATTCCGGAACCGAATCGGTTGCAGGTTTACCTTCGGCAGGCAATACTGACTGGGTACTTGTAGAACTCAGGGATGCCGCCACTGCCTCCGGAGCTACTGCATCAACCGTCATCGCCCGCCAGGCAGCTTTCCAGATGAGCAATGGCAATATCCGGTCACTCGACGGAACCAGCAATCAACAATTTGACAATTTAACCATTCAGCACTCACTGTTCGCTGTGATTTATCATAGGAACCATCTCGCCATCATGTCGGCATTACCTCTTTCGGAAAGCGGTGGAATTTATTCATGGGATTTCAGAACAGGAGCAGGGCAGGCATATAACAACGGACAAAAAAATATCGCATCGGGGGTTTGGGGTATGTTTGCCGGCGATGCGAATGCATCCGGAACCGTTGACATGTCCGATAAAACTGATGCTTGGGAGGCTCAAGCAGGAAGCAGAGGTTATTTATCCGGGGACTTGAATCTGGATGGGCAGGCAGACAACACCGACAAGAACGAATTTTGGTTTACGAACACGGGGACGGAAAGCCAGGTCCCGGATTGATATTTTGTAATACATCTTCCCAAATAATAACCGAAAAAGCCCTAATCCTTTCTGGGGCTTTTTTATTTTATAGTATCTTTATGGAAGTTTCAAAAAGGTAATTGCTCATCAGTGAATT
>Ga0233425_10011278_pt1 | contig 10499 bp, 7 predicted proteins | sample Watercolumn_Towu_2_FD_181712 | JGI IMG/M metagenome (GOLD analysis project Ga0233425, IMG submission 181712) | Freshwater microbial communities from Lake Towuti, South Sulawesi, Indonesia - Watercolumn_Towuti2014_140_MG | ecosystem: Environmental > Aquatic > Freshwater > Lake | place: Indonesia... | reverse complement strand
CACATCTTCGACGGTGACGGTGTTCAGGTTCGCTTCGGTCAGATAACGGACCTCGGCCTCCATGCGCCGGGCCGGCATGTCGAAAAGCAACTCCGGCTGGAGCCATCCGCCCTGGGAGAAGACGCGCTGGCCGTTGATGAGCACGCGCAAGCCGGGCGTGCCCTCGAACCAGTGCAGTTCCTTCGTGACCTTGCGCACGCCGAACGTGATGGTTTGTGCGTCGGAAACCAGCAGCCCGCCACTCCGTGGCGGGATTCCCGCGACGGAGTCGCGGGCTACGGGAACAAACTCCAGCTTGAACTCATAGAGATGTTGTTCACCGTAATTCTTCGGCCACCACAGACGCGGTTGCTGCATCACCGGCTTCGGTTCCACGCTCACGAGCTTCGTCTCGTTCGCCGCAAGCTCCACCGGCTGCTCGAAGCGCACGTCCGTGCCCACGACGTGTCCGCGTAACACGCCGCGCACCGGCGACGCAGTGGCATTCACCAGTTCCGCCGACACCGCGAGCGTCGCACGGCTGGTGTCCGGCAGCGGCAGGTCGGTCGCCACGAACGGGTCGCGGATGTCCACCGGGCCGGTCCACTCCAAAAACACGTCCTGCCAGATGCCCATGTTGCGGTCGGGGATCGGCGGCATGCAATCGTAGCCCACGGCAACGGCGTAGGTGACGTCCTTCTGAATCTCCTTCTTGAAATAGCCCCGGCTCGGCCCCAGCGGTTTGAGTTGCAGGTCTGGCAGGCCCGGATGGTCCACCGGATGGATCTTAACCGCCAGACAGTTCCTGCCCGGCCGAGCGTGGTCGGTGATGTCGAACCGGAAGCGCCGGTAGATGCCGACCATCGTCTTCGGCTCGGCCACGCGGCTGCCGTTGAGCCAGACTTCGGCGCGGTAGTTGATGCCCTTGAACTCGAGCCAAAGATGCCGATCTTTCGGCCACGCCGGCAGGTTGAACTCCGTGCGATACCAATACGGATCGCGCCACGGATTCCGTTTGTCCGGCAGGTAACTGAACTTCGCCAGATCGTTTGTGCGATTGAACTCATCCGACGAATCCGGAATCAGGAAGCTGTTCATGCCGACGCGCGGATCGGGATACACGCCATTCTTCACCAACGCGCCGAGCACGGTCGTCGGCACGCTCGTCTTGAACCACTGCCGCGATTTGTAGCCCGTCGTTGAGACGCGCGCACCGTCCTCCGGCACGAGCACGGACGATTTCAACAGCCAGCCATCGCGAAGAACCTGGCGCTGGCCGGGCCGAGTGTTTTCCGCCGCGACGGCTGCGATGATGCAGCCCAGCGCAAGCGCCGGGACGGTCAGGAGTCTCAATCGTTTCATAGCGGCTGGCCCTCAATACGACGCCGGGTAATACACCGTGATGAGCCGCGCCTCCTCGTCGCCGGGCGCGTAGCCGCGATGCGTGGTGCCCTTCGTCACGTAGAACGCGTCGCCCGTCCGCAGCGTCCGTTTCTCCTCGCCCTTCACCTCCAGCGTGAGACAGCCGGACACCACATACCCGGCAACGTCGCAGGCGAGCTTCTCAAACTCCGGTTTCTGTTTGGAAGGCCGGATGTGCTCGTCGAACATCTCCAACCGCACACCCGGCCGCTTGCCCAACAGGATCGTGTAGGTCCGCTCCGGGTCGCTGACCACGCGCATCTGCTCGCGAGCGAACACCGGCCCCTCGCCACCGGCGTCCTTGTCGGCGAAAAACTCCGCCAGACTGCTTCCGAGCGCCGCCAGCACCTTCTGGAGCGTGCCGAGGCTGAGCGAGTTCACGCCCCGCTCCGCATACGAAATCATCGCGGCGGAAACCCCGGCCTTCGCCGCCAGCTCGCGGATGGAAAGCCCGCACCGCTTGCGCAGGCTTTGGATGCGCGCGCCGGCATCCTTCGCGGATTCAGGATTGAACATGCGTTCAGTATCCTGATGTGCCGTTCACCTGTCAATATCCAATCCCGCCGCGAGCGCGAAGGGGGTCGTCACTCAGGCCCCGGCCGACCCCAGAACGCGCCTTTCGACAAATGGCGGATTTGGCCACGATGGACAATGAGGTGGAAGTTGTCGAGGCACCAGCGCGTGATGCGGTCGCTCTGCTCCGGCGTCGCAATGCCGGAGTAAACCGCGAAAAGCGAACCCCATACGGACGGCTGACGCCACTTCTCGCTCGCGGCGACGAACAGGCCGAGTTTGCCATCCCAGAGAGTCGAGAGCGATTTCTTCACGCGCTCGGCCTCACGTCGCCACGGCCCGGCGCGGTCGGGCTGGCCAGCGGCGGCGAACATCTCGGCGAGTTTTATGCACGCGTCCCAGAACAAGACGGAATCAAACTGCTGGTCGCCCACCAGCGGCACGGTGTCGAGGAAGCTGTAAGGCCGGAACAGTGCCGCGTCGGTGATCGTCACGAGGCCGTTGGCGGGGTTGCGCGGCGTGAAGCGCATCGCCTTCTCCAGCGCGTCGGCCGTGCGGCGGAACGGGTCGAGGTCGCCGTGGAGTTTCCAGTATTGGTGGCAGAGGATGACCATGAACGGCGACTGGTCCACCGAGCCGTTCTTGCTGAAAGGCTTCGCCTCGCCGCCGGGCGAATAGACGCCCTTGCCGTCGGCGCGCACGCGGTCGGGCATGCAGCCGTCCGCGCGCTGCGCCGCCGCGAGGAACAGGTAGCCGTCGCGGATCTCCTCGCGCGTGAACGCCTCCGGGCAGCCCTCGATCATGTAGCTCCAGTCGCGCACCCAGAACGCGCCATAGCCGCCGGTCGCGTCGGGCGTGAAGATGCGCACGCCGTCCTTGCCCACGCGCGAGCTGCCGCGCAGGACGCGCTTCGCCTGCTCGCGCAACCACTTCTCGGCCGCATCGAACTTCTTCGCCAACTCCGGCGGTGGTTGTTTGCCGCTCTCAGCCAGAAACGCCCGCAGCCGTTTCGCGCCAGCCAGCGGCATCGCGGCGCTGGCGCAATAGTCCCGCACGCCACGCTTCTTCGGCGCATTGTCGTTGACCCATTCGTTGATGTCCTTCCGCGCCTGGAAATCCTCCACCGCGTCCACGAACGCCGCCGCCGCGCGCGCTGGGTCAACGCGCATGAGCGTCTCCATCAACCACGGCAGCGGCGTCGCCCAGTAGCCGCCGTTCTGGTAGGTGCCGTCGTCGCGCGGCGGTTTCCACGGCGTCGCCGGCGACGGCGTCAGCGACAGCGGCGGATTGAGCGGCACGGGCTGGTTCCACGTCCGCTCGCCGTCATACACGCCCGTGAAGAGATGCGTGATCTTGCCGTTCTCGATCAGGAACCACGGTCGCTCGCGGCGCACCGGATGAAACTCTGTGCCGTCCGTCCAGCGGATCGTGTGGTCGTAGGCGGCGGGCCGCGCCGTCGGCCGCCAGGCAGCGACGCCGTCGGGCGAGCAGAGATGCGCGCCCCATCGCTCGTGGCCGGTGACGCTGCCGGCGTTGTCCTCGCAGACGACGTGATACGCGCCGCCGTGTTTGAAGAAGAAGAAGTCCTCCAGCCGCGCTGCGGGCCAGACGCCGTCGTTGGCGACCGTGTAAGGTCCCTCGAACGACCGCGCCACCGAGATGATCACGCGCAGGTTCACCGTGCGCCAGAACAGCCGCACGCTGCCGTCCGGCTCGAAGCACGCGGCGGGATTGTTCGCGTCGGCGGCGAAGCCGAGGTCGAGCGGCTTGTCGCGGCGCGTCCACGGCCCGGTGACGCTCGGTGCGGTGGCGATGCCGATCTGCCGGTAACGCGAACCGATGGCGGAGGCGTTGTAGTAGAGCACGAACGTGTCGCCGGCCTTGTAGATGGCGGGGTTGTGCGCCATGCCGCTGTCCCACTTGTCCGGCTCGCGCTTGCCGACGACGACCTCCGCGAACTTGTAAGGCCCCTCCGGCCGCGACGCGACCGCGCGCACGATCTCGGAATTCTGGCGGTAGCCTTCCGGGAACTTCGTCTCCACCGGCCAGCGCGACGCGAACATGTGATACTGCTCGCCCACCTTGATGACCGACCCACACCAGACGAAATAGCCGTCCATCGCGAAGCCAGTCCCCTTCGCGACGGGCCGAATGCGCTCGGCGATGGACAATTCGCCAACCGTCTGCGGCTCAGCGAAGGTTGCGAAACTTGCCGCCGCTCCCAGCAGCAGCGCAAAGAAGCGAAAGATGCCGAGCTTCTTCATGGCAAGCGTCAGCCTGCCACCGCCCGCCCTCCCCGCGCCACAAGAAAATCCTTTGCCGCTTTCCCCTCGCCAACCCTTACGCTCGCAAAATCTCCGTGACCCGTCCACCTCATGGCGATATTCTCGCCGCGTGAACAGGCAACTTCCAAGCAGAAGCGTTTCAAAGCAGGGTGTCGAAATGCCAGCTGTTATGCCTCTGGCCGCCCCGGCTGTCGAAGCAGTTAGTCCAATTGCGTTCTGGATGAATTGAACCATGAACATCTTCGTGGGTGTTACCGATGATGGTTGGTTCAAATTCCTGGTCTCCCAACAACCGGATGAAGTGAACTTCTGGAGACCTGGAGGAGTGCGTTCTTTCCGCGCTCTGCAACCAGGCGAACCCTTTCTTTTCAAGCTTCACAGCCCGAACGATTTCATTGTCGGAGGAGGTTATTTCGTGCGGCATATCGTTTTGCCTGTGTCTCTAGCTTGGGCTGCATTCGCAGAAAAGAACGGTGCTCCAACCCTTGCCGCATTGCAGGACGTGATCTCCGGCCTTCGTCATGACAATCACCCCGACCCCGCGATCGGATGCACTGTTCTCACGCAGCCCTTCTTTCTGCCGCGGAATCTTTGGATTCCTGTTCCCAGAGACTGGGCAAGCAACATTGTGACCGGCAAGACATATAACACTGAGAACATGACTGGAGCGAGTTTGTGGACCGAGGTTCAAGTCCGTTTGGCAACGGTCCAAGATCGCGGCATCGTTTCGGAGGGTGCAGCGCCACGTTACGGAAGGGAGTTCTTGACCCATGCACGATTGGGGCAGGGAACTTTCCGCGTGCTTGTCACAGAGGCGTATCATAGACGTTGCTCAATGACCGGCGAACGAACGCTTCCCGTGCTTGAGGCGTCACACATCAAGCCGTTCGTAAAAGAGGGGCCGAATCTCGTCAAGAATGGCCTCCTGTTGCGGTCCGACATCCACACTCTCTACGACCAAGGATATCTGACGGTAACGAAAGATTTTCGGGTGGAGGTGAGCCAGCGCATTCGCAAGGAGTTCGAGAACGGGCGCGATTATTATGCGCTTCATGGCCGCCCGTTGGTGAATCTGCCTGAAGATCCTGACGACAGGCCTTCAATCCATTTCTTGGAGTGGCACAATGAACACGTCTATGCCTCCTGAGTTGTCCCGGCTGTTGAGACGCATTCGTCGATTCAATCAGGAACGGGATTGGGAGAAATACCACTCGCCCAAAAACCTCGTCATGGGGCTGATGATCGAGGCAGCCGAGTTGGCCGAGCACTTCCTCTGGCTGGAATCTGGAGAAAGCCGGTCGCTGCCGCCCAAGAAACTGAAGTTGCTAAAAGATGAGATTGGGGACGTGGTCATCCATCTTCTTAACTTATGCGACGCACTTGGGATCGATCCGGTGACCGCGGCCGGGTCAAAGCTAGAACAAAACAGGAAGAAGTATCCGGCTGAACGAGTCCGCGGCAAGGCGCTGAAATATACCGAGTATACGGTTACGCGAAGCTAATACGGGCGCGATTGCCGGGGTGGTTGGCGAGTTGTGGCTGACGCCGTTCAGGGAGTCGAGGGTGATGGCGGGCGGGCCAACAGCGGCATGGCCCCGGCGATGCGGAAAAAGTTCTGGAGCATCACCTTCCCGTGCGGATGGGCGTCGTCGTAGATCTCCGGGTGGAACTGCGTGCCATAGACCAGACGGTCGCGGCGCTTGATGACCTGCACCTTGCACTCGGCGGAACTGGCGACCAGGTCGAACTCCGCCGGCAACTGTTTGCACTCGGCGTAGTGGCGCTGCGGCACGACGATCTCGTCCGGCAGGCCGTCGAAGATCGGGTCGCGCTTCACGATGCGGACGGTTCCGAAGTCCCACTCCTTGTAGTAGCCGGGATAATACTTCGGGTTCGGGTCTTTCTCGCCCGGCTTGAGCTTGCGCATGATGCCACTCTTGCCGCCGTAGGTCAGGTAGATCATGTGATGACCGCCGCAGAACGCGATGAACGGCTTGGCCGTCAGCTTGATCAACTCCTGCAGTTCCCGCTCGTGCGCCTTGTCGTCGCGCGCTTTCCACGCGGTCATCACGATGGCCTTGATGTTCGGCTTCTCCAAGTCGCGCCGGGTGATCTGCATGTAGCTGACCAACACGCACGGCAGGCCGGACAGTTCCTCGATGCGGTTGCGAAGTTGGAGAACTTTCCTCAGCCCGTGCGGCAGCCCGTCGGCGTAATCTTGCGGCTGCAACGGTCGGCGCAGGACGTTGCCACCGCCGGCTTGCTTGACCTGCTCCCGCAGTTCGTCGGCGTTCTGCGTGTTGATGAGGATGACCGCCGGCGGAGAGTTCGTGCTGAACTTCTCCCATCCACTGAACAGGTCGCCCGTGCCGTCGAGCGGCGAGGCCGCGCTCGCACTGACAAGCGCGAGCAGTGATGCGAACAAGACGGGTTTCATGGAGAGATGAGTTTGTTGAGCCATGCGCGGAGCTTAGTGCGTGCCTCGCTGGGACGGAGCGTCCACGCGTCGTTGTGATTGCGGAAACCAGTCGGGACGAAGGTGAAGTTGCCGCTGGGCATTGCTTCGGCGAGATAGCGGCGTGTGTCTTCGATGCCAGCGCCTTCGTGACAGATGAACTGGGGTCGCGAGCCGAGCCGCTTCAGCCGGGCGAGCGCCGAGGCGCGGTCGGCGCCGGGATAAGGCCACTGCGTCCGCACGCCATCGTAATGGCTGTAGGGGACGAAGCCGCACCAAAGTTTGGCGATGGCGTCGTCGTGGAGGCCGAGGAAGTTGCAGGCGATGGCGCCGCGCGAGAAGCCGCACAGCACCACGCGCTGCGGGTCGCCGCCGTATTCGCGGCAAATCCACGGCACAGCTTCGCGGCAGTATTTCAGCGTCGGTTGCGGGTTGTGGGTTGGTTTGTCGCCCCACCAAGTGATGGCGATGTCGTTGCCAGCGTCGTTGAGATATGGAAGGCAAAGCCAGATGAAACCTTTGCCCGCCGACATGCCGTAGCCGAGCTTGCTGCCTTCGAGCCGGCCGGTGCTGACATCGCCGAGCTTGTTCCGGTAGTTGCCGTTGCCGGCATACTCGACGATGACCGGATAACGCTGCGACGGTTGCCAGTCTTTCGGCAGGTAGAGGACGTGATAGACCGCCGTCTGCCGCCACGCGGGCAGCGTCTGCTTCACGCGCTGGCCCGGCGCGGGCGCGGCGTTGCTCAGCGGCGGAACCTCCAAGTCCGGCGACACAGTTGAAATATCTGGCGACACCGACGGCGCGGCGGCAGCGCCGCAAGAAGCGAGCGCGAGGAGGGCGGGCAGGAGCCACTGCCGGGCTGTGCTGCGGAGTGTCAGGTTACGTTGTTTCATCGGCGGCGCTGTCGGCAATCCGGAGTTTGCCACCTGGCGAGCGGTAGCGCGAGCTTTGCGTGAAGCTGGCGCGGCAGGTGCTGCCGGCGGCGTTGCAGCGCGCGGCGGTATCGTCTATCCTTGGCCGACGGTGAAACGGATTCTCTTCATCCTTGCCGCGCTGGCGCTCGCGGCCCCTGCGAGGGCCGACGTGGACGCCGCGGACGCCGTGGCGCGCGACATCGAGTGGCAGATCAAGAACCTCGCCGCCGATTCCGCCGTGCTGCGCGACCTGGCGGCGCAGAAGCTGGGCCACTACGGCATGACGGCGGCCGACGCGCTGGTGCGCGCGCTCTCGACCGCGCCGACGCCGGCGCTGGCGCGAGTGCGCGAGTTGCTGACGCGCCTGCCGCTGACCAGCCCCGACGATCCGCCGGAGGTGGCCAAGGCGTTGCAAAACTACAGCCAGTTGCAGGCCAGCAGCCGCCAGGAGACCGGCTACCGGCTGACGTCGCTGCCGATCGAAAAATCCGCGCCCGCCTTGCTGCGCATCATCGCCTATGAGCCGAACGAATTCGTCGCGTGGCAGTTGGCGATGCGGCTGAAGCCGTGGATCTCGAAATGCCGCGACGCGATCCTCGCCGCGCGCCTGCCGCCGCGCCCGGCGACGTTGCGCCTGCTGGCGTGGACGAAGCCGGAGAGCGCCATCGAGCGGATGGAGCAGGCGTGGGCGATGGCGCGCGAACGGTTGAAGGCCGGCGGGGACACGGAGGCCGCCGGCTTGCTGAGCCTCGTCACCACAGAGCTGACGACGTTGTATCGCGTGAAGAAACAGTTCGACACCATCGAGACCTGCTGGCGGCAGGTGGCCGACGAGACCAAAGACCCGAACGCCGCGCTGAACCTGCTGGCATTGCTCGTCGAGCGCAACCAGCCACAGCGCGTCGAGGCGGAATGGAAACGCTGCGCCGACTGGCTGGCCGGCGACCCGCGCGCGCTCTACCTGCTGGCCCGCGCCGCCGGCGCGCGCGGCGACCGGCAAATGGAGAAGGATTTCATCGCCACGGCGAGGTCGTTGTCGCCGCAGGACCCGGAGCAACACCTGTTCGTCGGCGCCTACCTGATGCAACGGCGCTGGCTCGACCTGGCCGCTGGCGAGTTCCAGCGCGTGCTGGAGATGGTCGGCGCGGACGAGCGCGACCGGGCGTTCGAGATCACCGCGCGGCTGCGGCTGGCGGACATCCATTCCCATCGCCGCCAGCCCGACAAGGAGGCGGAGCAACTGGACACGGCCATTCACCTCTACAAGATATTCGAGGAGCGGGGCGCGGCCGGTGGCGTCATCACCGACCAGGTCAACAACCTCAAGTGCCGCCTCCTGCTGATCGAGGCGGCCCGCCACGGCAAGGCCGGCAACCCCATCGCGCAGGAGAAGGCGTTGCGCGAGACGCTCAAGCTCACGCCCAACCATCCCGACGCCGTGATCGCGTTGGTGGAATTGCTCCGCAAACGCGGCGCGGCACAGGAGGCGGCGGAGTTGGTCAAGGCCACGAGCGAGTTCTACCGCGCCCGCGTCAACGAGCAACCCGACGACGCCGAGGGCTACAACAACCTCGCCTGGCTGCTCGCCAACACCGACACGAGCCTCGACGAAGCCCGGAAGTTCTCCCAGAAATCGCTGGAGCTTCAGCCCGACACCGCCGCTTATCTCGACACGCTCGCCGAGGTCCACATCCGGCTCGGCCAGCCTGCGCGCGCCGTCGAGTTCCAGAAACAAGCCATCGAGCTGGAGCCGGAGAGCCTCGACCTCGCCGAGCGCCTGAAGAAGTTCGAAGCCGCCGCCGCGAAAGCCAAGCCATGAAGCATTACGCATCACGCATCACGCATTGCGCGCTCTGCTTCGCGCTCGCCCCGCTCTGCCTCGCCGCCGACTCCTCCTCCTCGCGCGAGCTTGCCTTCAAGCAGCAGCACCTCCGCGAGCGTTACGAGGAGATCGCGCAGCAGCTTGCGCGGCTCGGCGAACTGCTTGCCGCGAGCGATCCCGACAGCGCGGCGCGCGTCCAGACCGCGCTCAAAGCTTCCCGCGACGGCGCGGTGCTGTCGGGCCTCCAGGAGGTCATCCAATCGTTGCTGGCGAGCAAGACCAAGACCGCCGCCGAGAACCAGGCGCGCGTCGTCCAGCAACTCCAACGCGTGCTCGAGATGCTGCAAGGCCGCGAGCTGTCGTGGGAGGAGTTGCAGAAACGCCTCGCCAACCTCCAGGACCTGCGCGACTCGCTCCAGAAGCTCATCGAGCGCCAGGAGAAGCTTGAGAAACAATCCGGCGAGGCGATGAAAAGCGAAGCCGCCGGCAAGCCCGCCGACCCCGCCGCGCTCGACAAACAAAAAGGCGAGCAAGCCACCACGCGCGGCGAGACGGAGAAGACCGCTGCCGGCGCGCAGCAGCCCGACAAGTTCCCGCCCGACACTGTGGACCCGAAGGCCATCGGCCGCGCCGCCGCCGAGATGCAGAAGGCCGAGCAGTCGCTCGGCGAGCGCAAGCCCGCCGACGCCAACTCCCACCAGCAGCAGGCGCTTGACGAGTTGCAGGCCGCCGTCGGCCAGCTCCAGTCGCGTCTCGAAGCCGCGAAGGCCGCGCAGGCGGAGCGGACGCGCGCGGAACTCAAGGACGGCCTCAAGGCGATGCTTGAAAAACAGAAGACCGTCACCACCGCCACCGCCGCACTCGACAAACAGATCGAGCCGAAGAAATCGCCGCCGCGCGACGCCGCCCTCAAGGCCGCCGGCCTCGCCGCCGACGAAGCCGCGCTCGCCGACCGCAGCGACGCGTTGAACAAGAAACTCCGCGACGACGGCACCACCGCCGTGTTCGGCCAGGTGTTGCAGCAGACCGCCGCGCTGCTCCGCGACGCCGACGCGAAGCTGAAGAAAGTCCAGACCGGCGAGCCGGTCCAGGAAGCGCAGAAGCTG
>Ga0233425_10011277_pt1 | contig 10499 bp, 11 predicted proteins | sample Watercolumn_Towu_2_FD_181712 | JGI IMG/M metagenome (GOLD analysis project Ga0233425, IMG submission 181712) | Freshwater microbial communities from Lake Towuti, South Sulawesi, Indonesia - Watercolumn_Towuti2014_140_MG | ecosystem: Environmental > Aquatic > Freshwater > Lake | place... | reverse complement strand
ACATAAATAATTGCGCATTATTAATCTCTGCGCTCTCTGCGTCTCTGCGAGATAAAAAGGTTTCCCGCAGAGGCGCAGAGGCCGCAGAGAATGTCAACCGCGGTTAATTAAGTCGCTCAGTATAAAAACTAAAAACTAAAAACTGTATTCCCCCCTACCAATTCCACGAGCCGTCCTCATTCCAGCGGCTGGGCAACGGCGGCAGCAGCCCCATGCGCTCCAGCAGATTGCCGGTATACGACCGGCCGTCCTGGGTGAAGCCCGATGCCCCGCCGCATTTTTGATCCGGTTCATATTTTAACCGGCGGGCCTCCGCAGCCCGGACCGGCCGATATGTTTTCTGTTCCTGGCCCTTGCCGGCGCAAACCGGAGACAAATAAGTGCGGTTTTGATCGTCCAGCAGCACCACGGCATGATCCGGCAGGTCCCGGGTCGGCACCATAAAAAACCCGGCCAAGAGCGTGAACATCAAAATGAGCACAAAAAATTTGATGGTGGGCAGCATGCTCTCACCCTTGTTAAATTGAATTGATGTGATTGGTTTTTTTACTTTTTACTTTTAACTTTTTACTTCCCGCCCAACAGTCCCCGGGGCCGGATGAAGAGCACCAACAGCAGCACCACAAAGGCGATGACGTCCTTGTAGGCGCTGCTGAGGTAGGCCGCGGCCAGGGTCTCCAGCAATCCCAGGATCAGGCCCCCCAGGATGGCCCCGGGAAAGGAGCCGAAGCCCCCCAGGATGGCCGCGGCAAAGCCCTTGAGGCCCAGAAGCACGCCCACGTCGTAGGAGAGCGTGGTTATGGGAGTCACCAAGCACCCGGCCAGGCCCCCCAGGGCCCCGGCCAAGGCGAAGCTCACGGCCTTGACCCTCCTGACCGGCAGCCCCACCACGGCCGCGGCCGCTTCGTTGGCGGCCACCCCCCGCATGGCTAGGCCCATGGAGGTCTTCCGGAAGAACAGCACCAAAAGGACGATGGCCCCCGCGGTGAGGACCAGAATCCACAGGGTCTGGGGCAGGATGGTGGCCCCCAGGAGGCTCACCGCCTCCTCCCCGGCCAGGGGCGGCACGGCCATGCGGTTTTTGCCCCAGATGATTTTCATGCCTCCCCGAAGGATGATGGACAGGCCGATGGTCAGAAAGATGAGCACCAGGTGGCTCTGGGACCGGGACGGCCGCAGGCCCGCCTCCTCCACCGCCATGGCGATCAGGGTCACCCCGATGACCGCCGCGGCCAGGGCCAGGGGCATGGGCAGGCCTAAGGAAAACAGGGCGCTGAAGAGGATCATCCCCCCCAGGGAGACAAAATCCACCTGGGTGAAATTGACGATGCCCATGGTGTTGTGCACCACCCCGAAGCCCAGGGCCACCAGGGCGTAGATGGCCCCCCCGGTCAGCCCGGCGAAGATAAACTGGAGCAAATCCTGAATATTGGTCAAATTATTGCCTGGTCAGCGGGAGTATCCGGCCCCCGGGGATAAGAGCCTTAAATAAATAAGGTTATACGCGGGGACAACGCCTGGCAAGGAAAAAGGAGGTTCGGGGGAGAACCTGCCCCATGCTGTCTACGCAGCTTTGACCGGTTGTACTTTTTAATTAATTAAACAATCTTTGATACTTCCGCCGGCTCAACGCGGCCCTCATGGGTCACCGTCAGCAGAAAAACCGGGATGGACGCCAGGAGGAGACTACCCATGATCCAGAAGGCCGGGAGGTAATCCATCCGGGCCAGGAGCAGCCCGGCCAGGATGGGTCCACCGGTGGATGCAATCTAATGACCTCCGCCACTTCTGCCTCTGCCCCGATTATGGTCATTATCGTGACCGCGGCCATTAGATCGTCCATTATGGCGCCGGTCAGGCCGGTCGTCACCATGGAAGCCTTTATGCCACCCCCGGCCTTGGCCGTGATGGTACTTTTCATAAAAACTCCGGCTATAGCGCTGACCTTCCCGGTGGCCGGCCCAATAGGGATAGGCCCGGTGAAAATCACCCCAGTACCGGGGATGGGTCTGGTACCAGGCGTGCCACCTCGAGGCATACCAGTAATGCGGCCTGGCAATATAGGCGGGGGCATAAGCGTAATACGGGGCCCAACCGTGACGAGGGCCGAAAAAGTAATAGAGGATGCCATTCAAAAACCAGTCTCCGTTGTAGAAGACCCACGGGGTATTGGGCCCGACCCAGGGGGTGGTATAAATATTCTGGGGCGGGGGTGGATAGTAATAGCCTTGAGCGTGCCCGGGCGCAGACACGGCGATGACCGCGCCGCCGCCCAGCAAGATTGCCAGCGCCAGGGCCAGGCTTAACTTCTTCATTTTTACCTCCCGGGACGCATCCTGGTGTCCCTGGATGACGGATCAGTCATTAACTTAGACCTGCGGCAGCGGCTCTCCCTATTCTACTGCTGCCTTCAGATTCCTCATATGCCTATTAGATAGAAACCCGGCGGCAATAGTTAATATTTGGCGGGAGACCGGCGCAGCATCTGCGCCGCCCGAGTCTGAGCCTCCCGGACTTAGGGATTTCCGTGGAGGTTGTCTGCAAGCCATCCTGATAAAAACTTAAAAAGCGTTAACTCGCAGGGGCGAACCTTGGGTTCGCCCTGAACGCCCGGGGCGAACACAAGGTTCGCCCCTACAAAAAAATGTCGATGATTGCGAATCGGCATAAATGGGTATCTGGGAAAAGTCAGTCAGGTGGTGATAGGGTAACTGATTTAAGAAAAGTCCGGAAAATTTCTGATTTACTACCTCTCTTTAGCGGGCGACAGGCTGAAGACGGCCACCGGGTGATGGAGCAGGCGGCGGTCTTTCTTGGTATAAGCCAATTCATCCAGGTATTCTATTACTTCTTGCTTGAGGGCAGGGTTCAAGCCCCGGACATCGGACTCCAGGAAGAAGCTGAGGAGGGCCTCTCCTTCGGCGGAGCCGGGCCGGAAGCATTCACTGACATTGATGTGAGACTCCACCGTTTCCAGTTGGTAGGGGATACTGCTGAGTTCCAGGATTTCCTGGATGTCCCGGCTGGAGAGCATTTCCTCGTCGCTGCCCTTGATTTGCTTGAGAAACCGCTGCTGCACCTGGCTGATGCCCCAGGGGGTCTGGTGCAGGATGAGCACCCGGCCGTCCGGGCCGAGGGCTTGAAGGGCGTGGTTGATGGCCCCTTGCCGGTCCGGGATGTAATAGAGGCAGTGGGTGAAATGCACCAGATCGAAGGGACGGCGGATGACAAAGTCCTCGAAGGTGAGGGGATTGATTTCCAGCCGCACCCCGTCATCGGCATGGCCCGCCATGTTCTCCCGGAGCTTGGAGCAGAGAGCCTCATTGGGCTCCACCATGACATATTCCAGATTCTTCACCCGGGAATTGAGGATGGAAACGAAGCGCCGGTCGAAGTCGCCGTTGCCTGCGCCCACACTCAGGGCGGCAAAAGGAGATTTTCGGGGCAGCCGCGGGGCCAGGAGTTCCTGGCACCATTTGAGCGTGGCCAGCCACTCGGTGGAGTGCCTCCGATAGGTTAGAAAACAGTGGGCATAGGCTTCAGGGGATAAAGGAGGAGCCAGTTCGCCTTGGGTGGTATTTAGAGTCATCCGCCGTCTTCCCGGTATTGGTAATCAACAGCCGTGCATGCGCCTGTCCCGGGTTTCTCCGCCGGATGAAAATTAGAGGCGCGCCGGCCTGTTATGGATTTGCATCCTGGCCTCTTTTCCATGGGGAGTAAAGGGAATTTTTACTATTCGGATAATTCCACTGAGTTGTCAAATCCATCATTCTCTGATTCTTGACAATTTCTTCCAGGCGCTGCCCCGGGCCGTCAGGGCCGAAGATGAGGAAGTGTTGCAGTTTATTGAAAATTACGGCCTCATGGGCAAAGGTTTAGGGTATCTCGACCTGCATTTACTGGCTTCGGCTCTTTTGAGCCGGGTTCCTTTTTGGACTCTGGACAAGAAGCTCAACAAGATGGTGGTGAGGTTGGGGCTGGCGCACTGACCTGTTTATCTGATGGTGAATATGGAGTAATATTTCATGGCAAAAACCTTTGTTCATTTATATACTTGTAGAAATGATGGCCGATTTCAGTTTTCCGCCTTGACAGGGAGAAAATATTTTCTTAAGCTGAATCAATTTCAACCTACAGGCGCCCTTCGGGGCTTAAAAGGGAAGCCGGTGCAAGTCCGGCATGGTCCCGCCGCTGTAACCGGGGACGAAACCTGCGAGACGCCACTGTTCCGGCTGAAGCCGGATGGGAAGGCGCAGGGAGTAGGCGGATCCGGAAATCAGAAGACCTGCCTGTAAGTCAGCGGTTATTTCCCAACGCGTGATTGGGGATAACGCGGCTGGCGAAGGGATGGAAAACCTTCGCGGCCTATCCTGAGGACAAAGCAAACTGGGTGCAATCCTTGGGTCCGTTCTGGGACTCAAGGATTTTTTTTTGCGAGGCGAGATTCAAGAGTTAGAAGAATAAGCGGCAGAAACAGGAAGGAGGGGCGGTACCCGGCCAAGAGTCCCTGCCCCTCCTTCAGACCAATCCTCATGGCGGAAGATCGGCCCTTTTTCTTTCTACCAGAACCAGGGCCGAGACGCAAACCGAAAGCAGAAGGGAGAGTTGCGATGCGGCGGTGGTTCCGGTTGGTATGGATCATGGGTTTCTCGGGGATGTGGATCTTGGGAATGTACGCCCCAATCCGGTCTCAAGCAGCAGAAGAACAGGTGACGGTGGTGGCCCCGGATAAAGGTCAACATCCGGAAACCTCGGCTCCTACCCCGGCTTCGCCGGAGAAGCTGGAAGCCCTGGACAAGATTGTGGTGACGGCCACCAAGACCGAACGCAATCCTGATGACGTCCCGGCCAGCATTACCATCATCACTAAAGAGGACATCAGGAAACAGAACATCCAGACGGTGGACGAAGCCCTGGCCCAGGTTCCCGGAACTTTCGACAAACGGGGCAAGGGCTGGCAGGATACCATGACCAGTGTGAGTCTCCGGGGTTTCCCGGACCAGAAACGCACCCTGATTTTGCTGGATGGCCAAAACATCTCCACCGCCTACTCCAATTCCGTGGTCTGGACCAACATGCCGGTGGAGAATATTGAGCGCATCGAAGTGATCCGGGGTCCGTTCTCGGCCCTCTATGGCGGCAACGCCATGGGCGGGGTCATCAATATCATCACCAGGACCCCCAAAAAACTGGAGTTGCTGGCCCAGGGCGGCTACGCCACCTACGACTCCTGGACCTACTACCTGGGAGCGGGAGACCGCCTCTGGGATAAAGTGAGCATCCAGGGGGGATTCAATTATCGCAGCACCGCCGGTTACCCCACCGGTCTGGTGACCAAGACGGCCAGCAGCGGGGCGGCCAATCCCCAGGTAACGGGTTGGATCCCCACCACCAACAACACCGGCATTCCCACCAACATCATCGGCGATAGCGGCGATAATTTCTGGAATGACTACAGCCTCAACGGGAAAATCGCCTGGGATCCGGCTGAGGGCCACAGGGTCACCTTCAGCACCCTGGCGAGCTATTATAGTTATGGCTATGACAGTTACCATTCCTATCTCACCGATACGGTCACCGGCGCGCCGGTGGTACAAGGCACGGTGGGCTTGTCCGGCACCGATACGAAATTCAGCAGCCTCCGGGAAGGAGCTTTCCTGAGCGGCAGCGGCCGGAATCGCACGCAAGTCTTTAACCTGACTTCGGAACACAAACTGACGGAGACGACGAACCTCAAGCTCCACGCCGGTCTGGTGAACCAGCCGGAAAACTGGTACACCTCTCCCAGTTCCTCCAACTCCTTAACTACCTTTTTCGGCGGCCCGGGGAGTATGTCCCGCGCCCCCAGCCAGAGCTGGGTGGCGGAATTCCAGGTGGAGCAGGCCATCGGCAAGAAGCAGCAGTTGGTGGGCGGGGTCTCCTATAACACCGGGTGGGCGGCCACCAAAGAGTACAGCCTGAACAACTGGCGAGATCCGGACAGCGAGGGAACCCTGAATTCTCTGAGCGGCGGCCGGGACCGGAATATCGGGGTCTTCCTCCAGGACGAAATCGCCTGGCACACCAAGTTCAGCACCGTGGTGGGGCTGCGATTGGATTGGTGGCAGACCTACGGGGGCAATTACATGCAGGCCGCGGGAGCCCCCATCGTGCACCTGCCCAACCGGAGCCAAACCGCAGTCAGCCCCAAAATTGCCTTTCTGTTCCGCCCCTGGGAGTGGATGTCCTGGCGGGCTTCGGCGGGCACCGCGTTCCGGGCCCCCAATATTTATGAACTCTACCGCACCTGGCGATCCGGCATGGGCACGGTATATAAGAGCAATCCCGATCTTAATCCTGAAACCACCTTCTCCTGGGAGATCGGCGCCACCCTAAAACCCTTTAAAGGGACGACCTTCACTGCCACCTATTTCGAGAATTACGTGGATGACCTGATTTACCGGACCACCGATCCCACAGATCCCACAGGCAAGACACTGCTTTTACAGAATGCCGCCAAGGCTACCATCAGAGGAGTGGAACTGGAGATCCACCAGAAACTGTGGTCCTGGCTGGAGGTGTTCGGCAATACCACCCTGCTGGACGGCCGGATCAATGACAACCCATTTAACCCGGATTCGGTGGGCAAAAAGATCACCTACGTGCCCAGGCAGCAGTTCAACTTCGGGGTCACGGTGAATTATTGGAAGATCAAGGCCAACCTCTCGGGCCGGTATGTCAGCAAGGTGATGACCACAGACAACAACAGCGATGTGGTCAATAATGTCTATGGCTCCTATGATCCTTTCTTCACCCTGGATTCCAAGGTGATCTTCTCCCCGGTGCAGTATGTGGATCTCTCCTTTTCCGTGAATAACCTGCTCAACCGGGATACTTTTATTTATATCCCACCCCGGGGCGGACCTTCTGGACCCAGGTGACCTTGAAATATTAGTAAGGCAGACTGGGCCGCGCCCACCCGGCATCAAAAGGATAAGAGATGGATTTCAATCTGGTTTTGTGGATGGGCGGGATGCTTTTCAGCCTCAGCATCTTTGTGGTCAAGGTGGGTTTTGGCCTGGGGTGGGGACGGCTGGGATGGATGGGAATTTTTCTAACCCTGTTTTTGTATCTGGGGGTTTTTATCCTGGCCGCGATTTTTTCCGCAAGCTTAATAAGAATCTTGGAGCCGGTGGTGAGACAGGGGCCATATCTTCATGCCTTCATGGCCTTGGGCATGATTGCCTGGGGGATATACGTTATCCGCAAGTTGCCGGGACAGAGTCAGGCGTGCGGCGTTCAATCCCACCCCGAATGGCGGGGAGCATGGTTACCGCGTTTACCGCCACGGTGGTGGGTCTTGCCTGTGGAGTGGCGGCCTATCTCATGTCGCTGGTTAAGGAAAAATGGGTGCGGGCTGACCTGCGGGAGATGGAGTATCTGACGGAGTTGCGGCACCGGAAGGCCAAGGGCCAAAGACAGACTGCCAAGGCGGGGGAGGAAGATGAGTTTCTTAAAAAGACGGCGGCGGTTTGATAAATACGACGAACCTTTGGAAGACCCCATCTCCGGCGTGGCCAACCTCTTTGACGCCAGCGTGGCCTTTATCGTCAGCATGATGATCGCCCTGTTCATGGCTTATAACCTGCTGGACCTGGTGAATCCCAAGTCGGAGGTGACCATTGCCAAAAAGAACGCTGATGGGGAGATGGAGATCATCACCAAAAAAGGCAAGGAAATCAAAGTTAAGAAAGTAACGGATAAAAGGCTGAGCGGTGAGGGAATCCGACTGGGGACGGCCTATCAGCTTAAAGATGGCAGGGTGGTGTATGTGCCGGAATAGCCAGGCCATCGCCAGCCAAGGTGGGAAAAGGCAGACCGGATTCATCTGCTATCTAGGCGGCATCCTGCTGGGTTGGTTGTTCTTTTTCCCGGGTTCGGCTTATGCCGCGCCGATAAAAGTCAGCCTGTTGCCCGGCGATACCGCCACCAAGGCCACCGTGGACGCGGTGAAGGCCCTGCATCAGGAATATCCGCATTTAAAGAAGCAAGTGGAATTCCATATCTATCCCCACATCCGACCCGCGGCCGGGAAGAAAAACCTGGCGCCATTGAGCGAATCGCATCTCTTCTTCATCATGCTCATGGGCCGCGAACTGGTCGAGGGAGTAAGACCTGAGCTGGAAAAGGCCATTAGAACGGGGGGGAAGGCCTATTGTCTTTATGGCGGCTCTTATAATGATGAATACAAGAAGATGGGCATCAGGGCCGACGAAAAAATGGGGGATTACTTCAGCGCCGGGGGTCCGGAAAATATCAAGAATATGGTTCTTTATGCTTTACAAAAGGACTTCTCAGTTAATGTTGCGTTTAATCCGGTAGTAAAAATTCCTGACCTGGGCATCTACGACTGCCATAGTAAAAAGGTTTTTACTGACTTTGAGGAATATCAACGGGCTTATGGTTCTTATCAGGCAGGCAAGCCCTGGATCGGGGTGATTTTTTATAAATTTCACCTGGGGGCCGGGCAGACCCAGGCCCTGCACGCCATCAGCCGTAGCCTGGAAACGGCGGGTTTTAATGTCCTGCCGGTTTTTGGGCCGCCTGAGGCCGCCATTGAGAGGTTCTTTTGCCGGGGCGGCGCTCCGGCAAACGATCCCGACCCCGGCAAGGCCGGGAACCCGGGGCAGGGCCGCACCCCAAGCCGGGTGAAGTCGGTCATCGCCCTGGGCCTGAAGATCGGGATAAATCCTCAAATCCTGGTCCCCCTGTTGAGCAAACTCAATGTACCGGTGATCGATGCCATATCCCTGAATAGCCAGTCGCAAGCGGCCTGGGAGAAGTCGCCGGTGGGCCTGGATACCTTCGAGAGGTCATTCCAGGTGGGCAACCCGGAAATGGCCGGGATTATTCAGCCCACGGTTATCGCCTCAAAGGAGAGAAGGCTAGATAAAGCTACCGGTTTTGAATATATCGAGGAACAACCGATACCTGAACGGATCAAAAGGCTTACCGCCAGGGTGAAGGCCTGGGTTAATCTTCAGGATAAACCCAATAAAGATAAGAAGATTGCCCTGGTCTATTACAACTATCCGCCGGGCAAACAGAATATCGGCGCGGCCTATCTCAATGTGCTGCCGGAAAGTTTATGGGAAATACTCCTCCGGCTTAAGGCCGAAGGCTATGATACCGGGGAGCCGGATTCAGGGGGCAGGGAAAAAGAGATCAGCAAGGAGCAGCTTTTTCAGGACATTCAAAATTACGGCCGGAATATCGGCAACTGGGCCCCGGGGGAAATTGCTAACCTGGTAAATTCGGGAGAAAAAACGGTGTCTGCCGGCAAACCTTCTCTGAAGAATAGCAGCAAGGGACCCGTGCTTATTCCGCTGGCCATCTATAAAGAGTGGTTCGAAAAGCTGCCGGAAAGTCTAAAAAATTCCATTAATAAAAGCTGGGGGCCGGTGGAGCAGAGCAACATCATGATCTGGCAGGATGCCGGCGGGGAGAAATATCTGGTCATCCCCGCAGTGCGATACGGCAACCTCTTGTTTACTCCCCAACCGGCCCGGGGTTGGGAACAGGATGTCCAGAAGCTTTATCATGACGTCTCCATCCCTCCCCATCATCAGTATGTCGCCTTTTTCCTCTGGCTGAAAAACGGCTTGCAGGCAGACGCCGTTGCCCACATCGGCACCCACGGCACCCATGAATGGCTGTCCGGGAAAGAAGTGGGTTTTACCCGGGAAGACCCTCCGGAGGCCATGAGGGTGCGAGGCTCATGGCCCTGAGATGTGCCAGGCTCCTGCAAAATGAGGAAACCATCTTTCTTATCCTGGGAGGAATGTACCGGGACGGAACCTTGCTGGATAGAAAGGATTTTTACCTCCTGGGCCGGCTCGCCCTGTTCCGGCAGGAATATCTGTGGGCGGAGGAAATTTTTCAGACCTTCCTGGACGATGCTGCCGCGGCGAAACCCCGGTTTACCTCGCTACTCTGGAATACCTTAAGCAGGCCCTTGAAGAGCACCGCATCCCCCATGCGATCTACCGGGGGAAGCCTGACCTCGGCCCAGAAGCTGGCAGCCCTGGGGGCCTTTCGGGACGGCTGCCCGGTGCTAACTCAACGTGCTGCGAGCCTGCGAACAGGCTATTGATCTGGCCAACTATGTAATCAGGCGGCATAAGCTGGGCATCCCCACTGCCAGTGCGGAAAGTTTTGATCTGTTGCAGCAGAAGTTCATCATTGATGGGAGTTCTTCCTTGGCCAACGCGAAATTTCGATGGGGGAAAACATCAACTGTGTGGCCCGGATGTTGGGGCACAAGAGTCCGGTGGTGACCCTGGAAAAGTACAACCGGTTCGTCCCCAATTTGACCCGAACGGATGGAAAAGCGTTACCGGAGGTGGGCGATTTCGCGCAACGTTTTGCGAAACCAGAAAAATATATTGAGGAGTATCAATAGGTTAATGCTTAATTTGGTAGTCCCAACGGGACTCGAACCCGTGTCTTTGCCGTGAGAG
>Ga0233425_10011276_pt1 | contig 10501 bp, 12 predicted proteins | sample Watercolumn_Towu_2_FD_181712 | JGI IMG/M metagenome (GOLD analysis project Ga0233425, IMG submission 181712) | Freshwater microbial communities from Lake Towuti, South Sulawesi, Indonesia - Watercolumn_Towuti2014_140_MG | ecosystem: Environmental > Aquatic > Freshwater > Lake | place... | reverse complement strand
TGCGACTAATGTTTCAGAGTGTTGTACAATCATCGGGAGCATTGGCTGATCTCGGCTGTGGGATTGTTTTCGCAAACTTATCCTACCAGATTTTCCAATGCTCTTCCTATTTTGGCGAAACTAAAGTAAGGAGACATCATGAAAATTCTAATCGCCGCAGATATGGAAGGCATCACGGGTGTGGTGCATTGGGACCAGGTCAACCCCGACCATGCTGAATATCCGCGCTTTCGCAGGTTGATGACCGGCGACGTGAACGCGGCAATTCGCGGCGCGTTCGCGGGCGGGGCAACCTCGGTCACCGTGACCGACGGGCATAACAACGGAAGGAATATCCTGATCGAAGAATTGGATCCTCGCGCGACGCTGAACTCCGGCTCCCCCTCTCCCCTCTCAATGGTACAGGGAGTGGACGAAAATGTGGACGGGGTCATGTTAATCGGCTACCACGGACGAATGGGAGCAGTCAACGCCATCCTCGACCATACCTGGTCTGATGAGAGAGTCTCCGGGCTGTGGATCAATGGTCAGGCATTTGGCGAAGCGGGCTTGAACGGCGCGGTCTGCGGCCATTTCAACGTCCCGGTCATCATGGCTTCGGGCGACCAGACCCTGTGCGCAGAGGTGCGGGAGGTCTTTGGAAGCAAGATCGAGACGGCTCAGGTAAAGAAAGCGGTCAGCCGCATGTCTGCGGAATGCCTGCCGCCTGCGGCAACCTCCAAATTGATCGAAGAAACCGCCAAACGCGCGGTCATCAACCTGAAAACTAAAAAAACACCGAGACCGCTCAAAGTCACCAAGCCGATCAACCTGGCAGTCAAGTTCGAGCAATCGGAGATGGCTGACAAAGCCGCATTGATGCCGCACGCCACGCGGACGGTGGAACGCCGCGTCGAATATGTTGCATCTGACATGGTTACGATTTACCATGCGTTCCGTACCATGCTCGCCCTGGCAAGATAATCATGCCCGAAATAATTCAGGTCGGCAACAGGGTCGGGATATATCTCGATTCCAAGTTTGGGGAAAAGGAAGGCTGGTACGAAGGCGTCGTGTTCCAGATCGATCGTTATTCCGAACATCGCAGTTTTTACTGGGTTGAGTTGGACGAATCCGCGCAAGCTGTGCTTGGCGTCAGGCAGATTTCCGTCTTCAATCCGAAAAATATCAAACCCCTTGCATAGACCGCCGGGCAGTTGACAAGCGTCCCCTTATTCGCTAAACTATACGAAAAGACTATGCGCTACCCAATCGCAAGGCAAGGATTGAACAACCATGGCAAAAGCAACCGAATCCGCACATCTTACCGGCAAGACCCTGCTCCCCACCGCCATCAACGGGTGGGAGATGTTCATGTACGACCAGGGACGTTCGCCCAACACCGTCAAGGCCTTCCTCTCCGATGTCCGCCTGCTGACCCACTTTCTCGCCCCCGACCAATCCATCGGAAATATCACCACAGACGACCTCAACCGCTTTTTCTCCTGGATGGAAAAGGAACGCGGAATCCCGTGCAGCCCCAAGACTCTCTCGCGGCGCATCACCTCGGTCAAGTCCTTTTTCCGCTGGTTGAGACAATACGGGGTTCTTTCGATCGACCCTGCAGAGAAGGTGGTGCAACGCTCCGCCATCAGCCCCCTGCCGCAGGTATTGACCGACGACGAATATGAATCTGTCATCCTCGTTGCCGACCGCCAGCGCCGCAAGGAAAAATCCGACGCCCGCTCCTTCACCCTGCTGTACCTCCTGTTGACCACTGGCATCAAAAAGAGCGAGTGCCTCGGCATCCACGTCAACCACATCGACCTCGAAGCCAAAAGCGGACCCCACGTCTTCATCCGCTACGCCAGCCCTGCCAACCGTTATAAGGAACGCAAGATCGAATTGCAGGAAGATTGGATTCCCGCCTACAAGGAGTATCTGGCGCAGTACAAACCCGTGGACAAGGTCTTTGCCTGGTCGCCACGCCGGCTGGAATACCTGCTCGAAGACATCGGCGTGGAAGCCGGGTTGACCAAGCACCTGTCCTTCGATATGTGCCGCTGGACCTGCGCCGTGCGCGATTATCAATCCGGCATGGAAGCGGACGCCATCCGCCAGAAACTAGGCGTCTCCAAGATTCAATGGCGCGAGTTGTTCATCAAAATCAGGAAATTGAACGGCGAAATCAAGTAACGTCCCCAAAAATCCCGTCCGCAAGACGGGGTTTTTATTCGCCTTTGTCGCGTGCGCGCGAAATGGAAAAATACAAAATACCGGTTGTGGATTCGGTCAGGCGGTGGGCATGTGAGGGACGATACCCCGGCACCCAGACAATCTCGTCGCCGGCGCAGAGGAGGGGCCATTTTTCGCGGGCGCGCTGCGGCATTTTCACATTGACGAAGAAATCGGATAACTTCTGGGTGTGACCGTCCATGCCCATCGGGGCGAACAAATCTCCCTGGCGGCGGACCCGCAGTTTGAGCGGCTTGGTCAAATTCTTTGCATCCAGCCAAACCTGGAAGGGGTCGTCGTTTTGTTCCGCCTGCTCGCGCGCCAAAAGTTGAAGTCGCCACCGCTCGCAGTTCAATTTCCATCCGCCCGCAAGTTCTACCTGGCCGGGGATCGACACCGGCACAGCCGAGGGCGCAATCAACTGAGGCCAGAGGTTGAACGGGAGTTCCGCATCCGAAGTGCAAACATACAGGTGGTCTGCCTCGCGCAACATGCGCAGCCCGCCTTTCAAGTCCATGCGGAAGGAGGTCTGGCTCCCGTTGTTAATCATTGAGACGGCGCGGTCGAGCGTGGCGTAGGTCAGGTCCACCTCGGGAGACAGGCTTTGCATGGCGTGTTTGAGCAGGTTGCGCTGCATTCCGGGCGAGTAACGCGAAAGTTCACTCGAAGCGAAAGTCAGGGAGTTCTCATCCGCCTCGATCACCACTTTCTGCCAGGCGGTCTCCAGCACATCCATCAGCAGGGAATAATCGCCCTTGAGCGCCTGCGACATGCGCAGGACGGCTTCGCGGAATTTCGGATTATAGGTTTCAAGACTGGGGATTAACAGGTGGCGGATGCGGTTGCGCTGGAAGTCGATCGAGTCGTTGCTCGAATCATAATGCGGACGCAGACCGTTTGCCGCACAATAGATGACCGTCTCTTCGCGCCACATATTCAACAGCGGGCGCACAACCGGGATTTTCGGGTCGAAGGTCCTGATGACCGAGCGGTAAGACATGCCCTTCAATCCGCTTAGCGCGCTGCCGCGGATAAAGTGCATGATGATGGTTTCGACCTGGTCATCGGCAGTGTGTCCCACCGCCACCGCCTGCGCATTTCGTTCCCGCGCCAGTTTGAAGAGGAAACGATAGCGCAGGTTACGGGCTGCTTCCTCGAGCGACAACCCCTCCCGCTCGGCGTGGGCGCGGACATCCATCGATTCGGTGCGAAAACCCAGCATCAAGCGCGAAGCGGTCTTCTCGACCACGAGGGCGTCTTCGCCGGACTCGGGGCGCAGTTGATGGTCGAAATGCGCAACAAACACCGCATAACCTGCCTGCCGCAAGGTATCCAGCAGGCAGAGGCTATCCGGTCCGCCTGAGACGCCAACGATGATGGGGCGATCTTTGACCAGCCCACACTCGTCCCGCAAAATGGCTTCGATGTTATCCGTCATCAGTTTCCTTCGACGCGCGATTAGATTTGGTACAACTCCACCAGCACACCGCCCGTTGCTTCGGGATGGATGAAGGCGTAGCGTTTGCCATCAGAAGTGGTTCGCGGCTCCTCGTTGATCAGGCGGATATTCTTCGCCTTGAGTTGGGACATCATCCCGTCGATGTCGTCCACTTCGAGGCAGAGGTGGTGCATTCCAGGTCCACGCTTGGCGAGGTACTTGGCGATGCCCGAGTCGTCGGTGGTCGGCATGACCAGTTCCACTTCAGCGCCAGCTACGGGCAAAAACGCCACCTGTGATTTTTCGGCGGGGACATCGCGCAGTTCGTGCAGTTTGATTCCCAGCGCGTCGCGCCAGAATAGAAGCGACTTTTCCATATCGTCTACAACGACAGCAACATGATTCACGGCTTTGATTTGGGGCATGGGTCCTCTTATTAAATTGGGTATTGGATGGTTTCAATTTTACTCGAAGTTTTTTGGAGGTTTGTAATTGGTCATCCATGACAGGCATTTGGCTGGTTTGAATTCCCTACCATTTTGGTGCAAATACGATACAATATCTGTGCAAAACCTTTGCAAATCGGAGCAGTCATGCCTTTCAGTAAAAACCCCGCTTTCAACTTAAAAGTCGTCTTGCAGGAGACCAACATCCCTGCCGACACACTCCGCGCCTGGGAGCGCCGCTACGGGCTTCCACAACCTGAGCGAACGGCGGGCGGACACCGCTTGTACTCGCAATATGACATCGAAACCATTAAATGGCTTTTGGAACGCCAGGGTGAAGGGCTTTCCATCTCCCGCGCCATTGATCTATGGAATGAACACCACACCTCAGGCGTCGACCCACTGGAAGGCTTCGCCGCTTCGTCCCAGCCCGAAGCGACAGTTCCCGCCATCTATGTCCCGCCCAATACCACGCTTGATTCGCTCCGCACCAAATGGATTGCCGCCTGCCTGAAGTTCAGCGAATCCAACGCCGAGCAGGTTCTCAATCAGGCGTTTTCCATTTTCCCCATCGAAGCGGTCTGCGCGGAAATCCTGCAAAAGGGCATGGCTGAGGTTGGTGGCATGTGGTACGAGAATACCGTCTCGGTTCAGCAGGAGCATTTTGCTTCGGGACTTGCCACACGTCGGCTGGATTCACTCCTGAGCGCCTCCCCCGCCCCATCGCGGAATCAGACCGTGCTGGTGGGATGTCCGCCCAACGAGTGGCACACCTTCACCCCGCTGCTGCTTTCGCTGCTGCTCCGCCGACGCGGACTGAATGTGATTTACCTCGGAGCCAACGTCCCCGCCGAAGATTTTGCCGAGACGGTCAAATCGGTGCATGGCAAATTGCTGATTCTGGTGGCGCAGACGTTGATTACCGCCGCCGCCCTGCAATCTACGGCTCAGGAATTGGCGCGGCTGAATATTCCCATTGGCTACGGCGGGCGGATTTTCAACCTGCTGCCCGGCCTCGCCCAGCGCATGCCTGGCTATTACCTCGGCGATTCCATTGCCGGCTCGCTGGACACAATCGAAGCCCTGCTGCAAGGCAAAGTCAAAGCCAGCCCCGTCGAGCCTGTCGCGCAGAACCTTCTCGAAGCGCGCGAAGCCTTCATCGCCAAGCGGGCAGGCATCGAAAGCAACGTGCGCGAAAAATCCGCCTCGCACTCAATCGAAGCCGAGGAGCTCAATACCGGCATCCAGTTTTTGGGAGACAACATCGCCGCCGCCCTGCAACTTGGCGGCATGGAACACCTGACCGATGAAATGGATTGGCTAAAGACCCTCTTCGAGTATCACAAGAAGCCGCTCAAGAAACTTTCCGCGTTCATGAAGATTTATTCGCAAGCAGTCGAGAAGCAAATCAACGGGCAGGGTAAACCGATTAAGGAATGGTTGAATGAGCAGGCAAAAGTTTAATTGGTGATTACCAAGCAGAGATTTTATTGTTATCCACAAAAGAGAGGAAAAAATGAACATTCGCATCGTGACCGACAGCGCCTGTGACCTGCCCGCGGAAGTGGTCAGCGAGCAGGAGATCACCGTCGTCCCGTTGTATATCAACGTCGGCGAAACAAGTTATCTGGACGGAGTCAACCTGACGCGGGAGGAATTCTACAAGAACCTGCCGAGTTATTCCCCCGCGCCCAAGACCGCCACCCTCAGCGTGGATTCCTTCCTGCAAGTCTATGAACGTCTCGCCAACGAAGGCGCGCGGGCGATTCTATCCATCCATCTTTCTGAGGCGTTGAGCGCAACCATCAACGCGGCGCGGACGGCGGCGGAGCAGTTCACCCGCATCCCCGTCACCGTGATTGACTCAACCCAACTCAGCCTCGGCGAAGGTTTTATTGTGGAGAAAGCCGCGCAGCTTGCAAAACTTGGCAAAACGGTCGAGGAAATCATCGAAGATTTGAAAGGCTTGATGAAGCGCACCTATGTTTTTGCTGCGCTGAAAACCCTCGAATACCTGCGGCGCGGCGGGCGGATGAATTCTGCCATTGCGCACTTTGGCGAGTTTCTGCAAATCAAACCGCTGTTGCACATGAACATGGGCAAGCCGTCTGCATCCCGCACGCGCACCAACACCCGCGCCCGTCAGCGCCTGCTCGACTGGCTGGCAGAATATGCGCCCTACGAAAAACTTGCCATCGTCCATGCTGGCATTCAAGAGGAAGCCGAAGCGCTGCGCGAACAAATCCGTTCCTTCTTCCCTGAAGGCGGCTTTGTGCCCATCGTACAGATTACGCCCGTCCTCGGTTCGCATCTTGGAATTGGCGCGATTGGATTCGCTTGCATCTCGAAGGAGTAAATTCATGAAAACTGCAAAAGTCATCTCCTTCCTCGGCATCCTTGCCATGACCGCCGTGCTGATTTACGGCTTCACCGTCGGCGACTTCTTCGGCGAAGGCAGTAAGCTGCTTGCAATGCCCTGGGGCATCGTCTCCCTCGTTGACCTGTACACAGGCTTCATCCTCTTCTCGATGTGGATCATCTACCGCGAGAAGTCCCTGCCCGTCGCCATCTTGTGGACAGTCGGCATGATGGCGCTTGGATTCTTTGCTGGCAGTTTGTACGCCTTCCTCGCCCTGCAATCCAGCGGCGGCGACTGGCGCAAGTTTTGGCTTGGGAAACATGCCTGATTACCACAAAGGCAACGAAGGTACACAAAGGAAAACCTCTGAAAAAACCTTCGTGACCCTTTGTGACCCTTCGTGGTTCAAATAACTTTCAAAATGACCCAATCCAAATCACGCGAATTGCTCGATGAACTCCGCGCCGTCTTTGCGGGACGGAATTCCTTCCTCGACGCCATCCTGCCGCCGATTATCTTTTTGCTGGTCAACGGGCTGGCTGGATTCCAAGCCGCGATGTGGAGTGCGTTGGGGCTTGCAGTAGTCTTCGCCGCTGTGAGAATCATCCGCAAGCAATCCCTGCTCTACGCGCTGGCTGGAGTGGGCAGCGTGGCTGTCGCCATCGGCATCGTATGGATTCTGGGCAGGTCGGAGGGATTCTTTTTGCCAGGTCTGGTCAGCGGAAGTATGACCCTGCTATTGACCATCGTCAGTTTGATTATCCGCCGCCCAATGGTGGCGTGGACAAGTTTCATCGCCCGCCGCTGGGCTTGGGATTGGTACTGGCATCCGCAGGTGCGACCCGCCTACAGCGAGACGACTTTCGCGTGGGCTGTGGTTTTCGCCGTCCGCCAGTTCCTGCAATATTCGGCTTATCAAAGTCACGATGTCACCCTCTTGGCAGTGACCAACTTCTTCACGGGCTGGTTCCTCACCATTTTGCTGTTGATCCTCACCTACCTGTACGGGACATGGCGGCTCGCGCAGTTGAAAGGTCCCAGCGTGGAGGAATTCAAGAACAACACCCCTCCGCCGTGGCAAGGTCAACGGCGGGGATTCTAAAAAGGAGAAATTTCATGAAAGAAGCAGAACGCAAATCATTGGCTGTTTTTATCATCCTTGTCGTGGTTGGAGTTTTAGTGGCTCTGGCGGGAAGTCAAAATGGCAGTTCGGTTGCGGACATTCCAGTATTCGCCATCTTGGTCGGGCTGGCGTTTGTCATTCAATGGGTAATGTTCATCCCCTCCTACAAATTCCAGACCGAGAAGTTTTTCGACCTCACAGGCAGCATCACCTACATCTCGCTGGTTGGGATTTCAATCCTTCTTAGTCCCAATCTGGACGCGCGTTCGATTTTACTCGCCGCGCTGGTTGCGATTTGGGCAGTCCGGCTGGGAAGTTTTCTATTCAGACGCATTCAAAAAGCAGGCAAGGATGACCGCTTCGATGAACTCAAACCGTCCTTCTTCCGCTTCCTCAATGTGTGGACGATTCAAGCCTTGTGGGTGACATTCACCGCCGCCGCCGCGCTGATAGCGATCACCGCCTCCACCCGAAAAGAATTGGATTGCTATTCGGTGATCGGCGCCCTTGTCTGGCTATTCGGTTTTATCTTTGAAGTGGCTGCCGACGTGCAAAAGAGCCGCTTCAATGCCGACCCCGCCAACAAGGGCAAGTTCATCCAAACGGGACTTTGGGCGCGTTCCCGTCACCCCAACTACTTCGGTGAGATTGTCCTGTGGCTCGGCGTGGCGATCATCGCCCTGCCCGTCCTGCAAGGCTGGCAATGGGTCGCGATGATCTCCCCGATTTTCATCACCCTGCTCCTGACCCGCGTCAGCGGCATTCCCCTGCTCGAAAAGAAAGCGGATAAAAAATGGGGCGGGCAGGAAGATTATGAGACGTACAAAAAGAATACGCCTGTGTTGATCCCTAAATTGTAATTTTGCCCGTAGGGGCGGGGTGACCCCGCCCCTACAATTGGAGAATCATGTTCATCAAAGTTCTACAAATCATCGCGGTCATCGCCACCATCCTGACGGGGCTGGTGTCCCTCGTCAACCCACGCGGGGTCGAAGGCTTCACGGGACTCACCGCCCCTGGCCCGCGCGGCATCACCGAAATCCGCTCAATTCTTGGCGGACTCTTCATCGGGCTGGGCATCGCCGTCTTTTTGCTTGGCACGCGCGAGACTTATCAAATGCTCGGCATCACCTACCTCGCCATCGGCGCGGTGCGGTTCGTCTCCATCTTTTTGGACAAGTCCTCCGTGCAATCCAATTGGATTAGCGTTGCCGTTGAAATCATCTTCGGAATTATTCTACTGCTGCCCGCATGAACAAACTCAAAGATAAAGTCGTCGTTGTCACAGGCTCCACACGCGGATTCGGATTCGCCATTGCTGAATCCATGCTTGAAGCGGGAGCCATCGTCGCGGTCACTGGCAGAAGCCAGAAGGCAATCGAAGGCGCGTTGACGGGGCTCCAGCCCAAGGGTCGCGTCAGCGGATTCGTGGTGGATGTCCGCAGCGAGGAACAAGTCTACAAATTGGTGGATGATGTCCTCGCAGAATTCGGTCGCATCGATGTCTGGGTCAACAATGCGGGATATTCCAACGCGGCGGGCATGATGATCGAGATGAATCCGCAGGACGCGCTGGACATGTTCATGTCGAACGACCTTGGCGTATTGCAATGTACACAAGCCATCATGCGCTACATGCTGCCGCGCAAGCAGGGAATGCTGGTCAACATCTACGGCAACGGAAGCTTCCTGCGCCCCGCCTCACCCACTGGACTCTACGGTGCAACCAAGGCATGGCTGACCTCGTTCACCCGCAGCCTGGCGAAGGAACTCAAAGGGAGCGGCGTGCAGATTTTGGGGTTCAGCCCCGGCATGATGACCACCGACATGCTGACCAGTCCCAACGTGGTCGGCGAGCGCGGACGGGAAATGTTGAAGAACTTCGGCTTTGTGCTGCGATTTTTGAGTTGGTCTCCCAAATATGCCGCAGACAAGTTGGTAAAGGCTGTTGCAAACAATCAGAAGGAATTTTCCGAAGTGAAATTGTTCAAGCCGTGGACTCCGCTCTTCGGGTTGATCCGCGTTGGATGGGAAAACCTGACCAAGACTGGCAAGACGCCTGAGTTCGAGTTGAAGGTTCAGGAAGCGTACCAGCCGAAGTTTTTGTCGAAGGATAAAACCGACAAGGCATAACATGACTTCGATTTGGTGGATTCGACGCGACTTGCGACTGTCAGATAACCCCACGCTGGATTCCGCGCTGGAGGCTGGCGATGTGATCCCAGTCTTTATCCTCGACCCAGCCTTTTCCTCCTCCTCGCCGCGCCGAAAAAACTTCCTCTACGAAGGACTTGCCGCGCTGGACAAAGACCTCCGCGCTCGTAACTCGTATCTCGTAACTCGTAACGGTCAACCAATTGATGTTCTTCGTCAACTACTCTCTGAAACGGGCTCAACATCCATCTTTGCCGAAGAGGATTACACGCCCTACGCCCGCAGACGTGACTCACATGTGGCAGCCGAACTTCCCTTGCAACTGGTGGCGGGGCAAACGATTCACCATCCAAGCCACGTCAAAAAAGCGGACGGGAAACCCTACACCGTTTACACACCCTACTCCAAAGTTTGGAAATCATTGCTGGCAGAAATCCGCCTGCTCCCCGCGCCTGAAACCATCCCCACGCCAAAGGATATTTTTTCAGAGCCTTTGCCCGCCTACGAAACCAATCCGCACTTCCCTGCCAGCGAAGCCGAAGCCCAACGCCGACTTCATCAATTTACCAATTACCATTTACCAACTTACCACGACCTCCGCAATCGCATGGACTTGGTCGGCACCTCCACCCTCTCGCCCTACATCCGCTTTGGGATGATTTCCATGCGGCAGGCAACGTTCAACGTTCAACGTTTAACGTTGAACGTTCAGGGAGTTGAAGTTTGGTTGAACGAACTCATCTGGCGCGAGTTTTACATTCAAATTT
>Ga0233425_10011275_pt1 | contig 10501 bp, 11 predicted proteins | sample Watercolumn_Towu_2_FD_181712 | JGI IMG/M metagenome (GOLD analysis project Ga0233425, IMG submission 181712) | Freshwater microbial communities from Lake Towuti, South Sulawesi, Indonesia - Watercolumn_Towuti2014_140_MG | ecosystem: Environmental > Aquatic > Freshwater > Lake | place... | reverse complement strand
CCAGCGGGAACACCGTCGTAACGGCGTCACCAGACAAAACGCGTGCCGACGACCGGAACCAATCTCTCCTGCGGGCAATCTCGAACCTCGAGACGCGCCAGAGGGTAATGCGGCCACGCTGCGACCAACGTCCGACCGCGACGACCCTACCAGGTTCATGGGTTCAAAGCGCGAACTTCCGGTTGGTGGAATTCTCTCCAGGTAATCGAGGATGCTCTGCATGTGAAAGAACCGGCATCCTTTCAGATTCCCCGGATCACGGAGTGAAAAGGAGCGAATGGGCCCCCTTGAGGCCAGTTGATAGAGTTTTCCCCGGCTCAAGCCCCTGTAGCACTCCTGGCCAGACTTCGCGGCGCGGACCCAAACGGGGAGTCCTCGGTCGCGTTCTGCCAGACGGGCTCCAATGGAGGGTGCAATGGAGCGCATTTCGGAGTCTTGCCAAGGTGTGGGATGGAAGCGAGGCGGACGGCGAACTCCGGCGGTGGCCGTTGCTGCCAGCACGTGGTCACAGAGGGGACGGCAGACGCGGTGACCATGGAAGCGGAGATGGCGGCGGACCCCGAAGCCGCCAGGATACAGGCGCCGCAGGGGCCGACGGCGGGGAAGTGATGGCCGCGCCAATCGGAAGGACGCGAGCAGGGCTTCTGCCATCCATCACCCTGGGGCGAGAACGGATGACCAGCCCGGCTGTAGAGGCAGAGGAAACTGGAACATGGGTCCACCAGCCTGCAGGGGCCGACCTTGCGGTCGGCCGAGAGGCGCGAACACCGCGTAACGGCAAAGGGGCTGGAAAGGGCGGTCTTCAGGACCAAGCGGGTGGTTGACGGGTTTTCGTAGTGTTGCATGTTTTTGCTGGTTGAATTGGACAGACTTGGTAAAATCCGTCCTCGTTCGCACGATAAAGGCCGTCGGACAGGCGGTCGAACTCGGCGGGCGTGTCAAAGATGAACGAGCGATGGCTATCTGTGGCAGAGATTGCGGCGCATCTGGGTGTCAACCCTGACACCATCCACAAGTGGATCGACCGGAAGGGGCTGCCGGCCCACAAGGTGGGGCGGCTCTGGAAATTCATGATTTCCGAGGTGGATGCTTGGGTACGGGCGGGACGATCAATGGGTGGGCGGCCAGATGGCAGATAGACCTCCTTGTACACGGCTGGCTGCGAACATGAATGCACGGTATTGACGAAAGCGTATGACACCACAAACGAACAAGAGCGGGTATAGGGCACCTCGTATTCTTTCAATCAGGACTGCTCCAGATCTTACAAAATGCATGCAGAATACGGGCGGCATTGAGAGCCGCTCGACATTCCAACTATACAAGAACCAGGAGACAAACAATGAAAGACTGGACAATAGCCGTGCCGGCTCGCAAAGGCCGACGGGGGCATAGTGCCGCACGCGAAGGCTGGCTGGGCAGGGTGGTGTTGCTTTTGGCGTGGGCGCTGGGCGGCCTTGCGTGGACTGGCGCTGGCCGTCTTAACGCTGCAGAGATTCCGATCCTCATCCCGCAAAAACACCCAGTGATCCTGGAGATTGTTGACGGGATCAACAAAGGTTTCGAGGAGGCTGGCTACAAAGGGCCAGAGTTCCAAACGGTCGTGATGGATGGACAGGGAGTGGCGGCGAATTTCTCAACAATGATCGACGCGGCGGTGCAGAAGCAGCCTCCGTTGATTATCAGCATCACCACGGGTTTGTCAAAGTTGACGGTGGACAAGGCGTCGGACCGGGTTCCAGTTGTGTTTAGTGGGGTAACGGATCCGGTTGGGGCAAAGATAGTCCCCGACTTGGTCAAGCACGGCAAAGTTACAGGGGCTTCCGACCTTTGGCCGATCGAAGACCAGTTGAGGTTGATACAACGCGTGCTACCGAAGGCGCGCAAGGTGGGCGTCATATTCCGCCCCTCAGAGGCGAACAGCCAGTTCGGAATGAGGATTGCGCGGGAGGCAGCCAAGAAAGCCGGATTGGCACCCGTTGAAAGGGGTGTTGAGGATCCCAAGGAGGTTGTGGCGGTGCTGGAGGCGATATTGCCACAGGTGGACGCGGTTTACATTGGGCCGGACAACATGACAATTGAGGCTGCGAAGGTGATCGTGGAAAGCAGCGCCCAGGCTCGGAAACCGGTTTTTGGCGGAGAACCTGGGACACTCGAGAAGGGGGCAGTGGGAGTTGTTTCGATTCAGTATTTCGACCTCGGCCGCGAGACAGCGAAGTTATGCGCAAAGATACTGAAGGGAACGCATGCGGAGGATGTGCCCGTGTACGTGGCGGAGCGTGGATTTGTGGGACTCAACTACGATGCTGCGGCGCGGCTGAACCTAGGCATAGCCGCTGAGGTGAGGGCCGCGGCGCAGAAGACGATCGGGACCTATAGGGAACCACAGGAGGCAGGCGGCAGCACGAGCGGCTCTGCGGCATGGTGGCTTGTTGGAGCCGTTGTGGTGGTCCTGGTGGCGGTTGTGTGGAGGCTCAGGAGCAAGCGTGAAAAGGCTGGTGGAGCACAAGAGTAGTTGGGCAAGAATAAATGGACTTTCTCGCACCAATCCTGACTTTTGGAGACAACGTGGCAGTGCAGGCACTGTTGGCCTTCCCGGTTTTGCTTTCGATGGTGATCACATACCGGTGCCTGCAGGTCCCGGACGTGACGATTGACGGCTCGTCCATTTTTTCGGCCGCGGTCTGTGTTGTTCTGGTGAGAAAAAGCGGCGTGGACTTGTCTCTGGCGATTCCGATAGCAGTTGGCGGGGGGGTTCTGGCTGGGGTCATCACGGGGCTGTTGATAGAGGTCCTTAAAATTAACAGCCTGCTCGCCGGTATCTTGAATGCCTTCGTTTTCTACTCGCTCAGCCTGCTCCTGATAGATGCCGCCTTGGATTTCGAGAGCGGGACGACGTTGTTCTCGTGGCTCAAAGAGCGGGATTTCCAACTGGGACAGCGGCTGCCCGCGAAGCTGGTGGTACATCCCTACATGCTTGGTTGCCTCATAGCGACCACGGCGATTCTGAAAGGAGCTACCGATTGGTTCCTGACCCGGGAATGGGGTGTTGCCATGCGAGGAGCGGGATCGAAGGACATCGTGCTCCAGCTTCGGGGAGTGAACACCCGGAGGGTACGGGTTATAGGTTTCGGCATCGCCAATGGCCTGGTTGGTCTCGGAGCGGTCCTCATGTCCATGTATGACGGTAGCGTCCAGGTCATGCGATGGCCGGGGACAATCATCTTTGCCCTTTCGGTGAGCATCCTGGGCTGGGAGGCAGCCAAGCAGCTAGGGAGATGGTTCAAAGTGCGGCTTAGGGACACGACGGCGGTTTTGCTGGGGGCGTTGCTTTATTACCTGATTGTAAGGGTATGCTATACGTTCCATATACCGACAGCGCTGCCTCGGCTTGTGATAGCAGTCTACATCATTGCCGTCCTGGCGAACAGGAGCGGCGCATGGAGGAGGATACGTGAGCTTCTCACCTGATGTGCTTACGCTGAAGAATGTCAGCGCGACCTACAGCGAGGATTCGCTGGGTGGGCGGATGGTGCTGACCGATGTGGATTTCTCGCTGAAGCACGAGGCGGGGATGGCTGTCTTGACTGGCCCCAACGGCAGCGGAAAGACGACGATATTACGGGTTATCACCGGGGAACTCCCGGTTGCAAGCGGGAATGTCTTCCTGGCAGGCCGGGAGATTTCGAGCGAACCAACCCACAAGCGATCCGGCTTGGGCTGCCTGTTTCAGAGGGCGATGGATGGGATGTGCGGGTCGCTTACGGTTGAAGAGAACCTCTGCTTGATGCTTACGAATGGCCCGCCTAGTCCGGTGCGACCGCTTGTTTGCGAGAAACGAAGAAAGCAGCTCCTAACTCGAGCCGCGGAGATTGCGGGGCCGGTGGGGCGGCAAGACGGAGTGCTGAAAAAGCTGGCGAACCATTTTGGCAAATACCCGAATGAGTTCTCGGGGGGTGAGGCGCAACAATTGTGCCTCCTTGCGCTAATGGTGCAGGAACCCGGGCCAGTTCTCGTCCTGGCCGACGAGCCAACGCTGAATCTGGACAAGTCGAACCGGGAGTTGTGTTTGGAGATGCTGGTCAAGCTAGCGAAAAAGACGACGGTGCTGGTAGCGACGCATGACAGGGATCTGATTGGATTGGCGCATTGTGTAATGAAAGTGGAGGAAGGCCGAATAGCTGGCAATGACTGATGACCCTACAAATGACGCTGTACAGTTGCGAGGCGAAGTGGTGCTGGCACCTAACTCCGAGCTCGTAGTTGAGGCAGGGACCAGGGCGACGATTATTTGCTACCACGAGGGCGTTTGTAAGGCTTTGGAGCTGGACGAGAGCGGGTACGTTGTATGGCGCCTGGTGGATGGACAACGAAGCGTTGATGCCATTGCCGGGGAGTTTGCTACCTTCGCCGCGTCTGCCTGGGCGGTGCGGCGGGAGGTGGCGCTAGAGGACGCACAAACCTTCCTGGTGGAGTTGGTGCGAGCGGGAGCGGTGGGAACGCGGCCTGGTGTGACTGACGAGCGATGAGCGTAGATATTCTATTCATATATCCTCCGACAGGATGGTCGCCAAAGGCGATGAATATCGCCGAGAACGATGCGCCTCCGATTGGCCTTCTTTATGTGGCTGCGGCGGCCAGACGGGGGGGGCTGAGTGTTGCTGTTCTGGACCTCAATCATCCAACCCTGACGGCTTCAGAGACCGTGGATGCGATCTCCCGGATGGCGCCGCGAATCATCGCGTTTTCGGTTCTCACAACGGCGTCGGCTTCAGTGAAACGGCTGGTTGCGCCCATTAAATCCGCCTTTCCGGGGCTACCGCTGGTAGCTGGGGGGATTCACGCAACGGTGTTGCCCGAGGATTTGCTGAAGGCAGGCATTGATTTCGTGGTGCGTGGGGAAGGTGAGGAACGCTTCTATGAACTGGCCCGTGCGATTATTGATGGGAAGCCAGTAGATAAGATCCCTGGGGTCGTGTTCCGGGACGGGTCGGCGGTTGTCGCAGGCCCGAGGAACGTTGCGATTAGAGACTTGGATGCTCTTGCGTATCCGGCCCGTGACCTGGTGCCGCTGGGGGATTATGGGCAGGCTGGGGCAATTTGTGGGTCGCGGGGGTGCCCTTACTCATGCTCTTTCTGCTCTTCAGTTTTGTCGCAGGGGCACCTTTATCGGACGCGAGCGACGGCGAAGGTGGTGGAGGAGATGGACTCCATGCACGCGGAGTTCGGCACGACGCGTTTCCAGTTTTTCGACGATAACTTCACGGCGGACGTGGAAAGGGCCGCGGCGCTGTCAAAGGCGCTTCTATCGCGCAGCTACGTGTGGGCGTGCCAAACGACTGTGATGGAGTTGGCTGGCCGGTTAGACGTGTTGGACCTGATGTTCGAGGCTGGGTGCCGAGAGGTCTATTTCGGTTTGGAGACAGGGAGCCGGCGGCTCATGCAGCAATATAAGGGGCTTAATCCGGAGCGGGCGCTGGTGGTCTTGACGCACGCGGCGTCTCGTGTTTCCAACGGGAACGGCCACCCAGCGAGCCGGTTGCAGACGGTTGCTGGGTTCATCTTAGGGCACCCGGAGGATGACGAGCAGAGCATCGAGGAGACTGTGCAATTCGCGCTCACGCTTCGGAGCATGGGGGTTGATACCATGATGAGCATCATGCAACCGTATCCCGGCAGTCTGCTCCACCGCACGCCGGCGCGGTACGGGGTGACGATCGAAAACACGAGCTTCGAGGACTACCTGTATCCAAAGGCAAATCTGTCCACCAGACACCTGAGCCGCGAGAGGATCAGGGACCTGTACGCAGGGGGGCTCTTGCGAATAATGAGGACCTACGAGACTGGCGTTGTATGAGCGAGCGCAAGGATCAAGAGACGCCTCAAAGTAAGGACGGGAAGGATATCTTGGCATTGATCTGCGCCAAGCACGCTTTCCTCTTGCGCCACCACCTTGCGGCCGGATTGTGGCGCTACTTGAGTCTGAATTCGGAGAATTGGCGGGACCGGCTGAGGCCCTTTGCTCCGGATTCCATCGAAGGGGAGGTGGAAAAGATGGCTGTTGAGGATGTCAACACTTTGCGGAGGTTCTGGCTTGGGATTGGGGATTTCCAAGAGGTGTTGTCAAAGACCAAGCAGGTGAAACGGGGCTGGAGGGCTTTGGAGCTGGAGAACGCCGATAGCTTTTTGCGAAACATCGCGGATCGCGCCATTAAAACCATCGGCGACAAGAAGTTGCAGGACATTGCTGGCCCACTTCTACGGCATTCCGCCCTCTACAAGAACATATCGGATTTTTGGGACAGCTGTGAAAGGTATTACGATTTAGCGTCCTCGAAGAACAATGGGGTGACGGCGCTGAAGCCTCTTGAGGAGGAAATGCTGCACAGGTGGGAGGAGCTGTTCGCAGTCCTTGTGATTCCAGTGACGGCGGAAAAAGATGGGACACAGAAGCTGCGAATCCTCTCCCCCTGCCTCAAATACCACGGTCTCCACCTGCTCCACGCAAACACGGATGAGCAGGCGTATGAGGCATTTCATAGATATATAAGCAGTGAGCTCTCCGAAGTTGATGCGAAGGATTACCGGGAGGTCTTCTTCGGGGGGATTCGTTCGCTAAACTGTGCCTACTTCAACCGGCTGAAGAAATTGCGCTCATCGGGGGACCACCCGGCTGCGCTCCTATTCGGCTGTCGGTCTGGGGTTCAGTTCCAATTGCTGTCTGACGATAAGGATAGTGGTTCGCGAATAATCGGGATGGTAGCGGTTTATTTTCCGCTTTACGATTTCTTCAGGAAGTTCGGGCTTGGCGATGACGATGCTGGCCCGCTCGTGGGGCCGGCGGCAGCAAGCGGTCTGTTGTCGAGCGAAGAGCTCAATAAGGGCTACGCCCGCGTGGATCGGGAGTACGCTGCACTGTGGCAGCGTCGTTCGGCAATGGAGGAGGGGGTGAGCGCCATGCTGCGCTTAATTCTGGTGCCGCTTTCTGACGGTGCCAACCCCGATGCAAAGAGGATGCTCAGGCACTTGGAGTTGATGTCGTCACGGTGGGTCGATGTGATGCAGGCCTCTCGCGCAGAGGCGCGAAAAGCCGCGACGCGAGTAATTCTCAAGAGCATTTCTACGGGCCTATTTGACCCTGCCAAGGTGGACCCTTTGTGTGATTGGCTGGACAGTGCGGGGGTTGCCATGGCTGAGGGCGCATCCTCCCTAGAGGATGGGACACAGCCAGTGGATCCGGGGACCAAGGACGCCATGTCAGGCCTCATCCTCGCGGCGGAAAAGAGTTGGAAGGTAAAATGCTCTGGCGTGTTGGACAAGCATAGCTCGTTCTTCGACGGATTAGGGGCTCAGGAGAATGCGAGGGTGTTTTTGCACGAGAGGTGCCTAGACTTGCTGAGGGGAGTCGCTCTTGAGATGGATCCGGAGGAATCTAAGAGTTTTAGAAGCGTTTGGTGCCACGGGGAGATTGACAAGGTTAGTGTTGGGGGGAAGGAGGCTGCGGTATTCAGGTTCTCATTTCAGGTGCTGTTTTGGCAGGGGATCGCATGTTTCTTTGCGGGTGGTGGACTCCACTCCGTAGTGGTTCTTGAGAGGGAGCAACCAAGGCCACAGTACGCGTCGATCGTTGATCTGTTCAGCCCGGCAGCGGAGGAACAGAGCGCCCTTCAGTTGCACGAGAAGCTCAAGGCTTGTGCGCTCCAGCGCTGGCAGGCGAAATGAGACAACTCAATAGTGGATTTGGAGAGGCCGGAATATGAATAGAGTTACGATGGAAGAGGTCGGGCAATTGCCAGATGATGCGAAGATGGCTGGACGGTTGTTGGTTATGGCACCGGGAGACATTCTTGGTGGGATGCTTAGTGGCATTTGTCTCTCCTTAGCGACTAATGTCCTCTCGTCGGTTGCGACGCGTGCTGCAGGGCTTGTTTTCGTCGTTCCATCCGTGGTGCTCCTTGCCACAGCTTGGTTCTGCTATCGGTTCTTCGAGGTTCGAGGTCAGCTCGAGCGCAGGTTCGAGGAATTCATGGCCTCTAACCCCCCAAAAAACAAGCGCTGGGAGAAACTCGTGTCGCTGTGTGGCGATCGGCAATACGGTCGCCTGATGGTAAGGGAATTGTGGAAGTCTGTAGTGACGCTTGGACTTGGTACTCTGCTATCAGTCGGCTGCTACCTGGTGTCGGGGACGGCGCCAGCGGCAACGGGGTGCAGTTGTGCCTACTGTAGGATCGCGGTTGCTGGAAAGACAAACTCGGTGGGGGTGGAGATTCCGGGAGGTGGTAAAATGGCAGACGCTGGGACGGGAGCGACCGTGGTTCTGAATCCGGAGTCCAAGCAGGGAGCCTTGGCGAGCACAAATGAACCGGTGATGTCGGCGACAAATCCTGCTCCGCAGAAATAGGGCGCACTAGCGGCGGCAAGTCCTTGGGGGGCGAGTTGACCGGACGAGCGTGTCCTGCGACGAGGTCAAGGTAGTTTTCGGGTTACGCGGCGAGAGGACTAGAAGCCTAGCGGTTTCTAGGGCTAGGGAGGCGGGGTGCCCGGCGGAGATTACGGGAGCGCTAGGGTGAGAGCGAATTCCCGTCTCCAAACAACTGGACACGTCCAGTCGGCGGCGGCTGAGGAAAGCGATCTTTGGATGGCTGTGTCGAATTGGAGAATGATGATGAGAGATGGAAGGTGAGTGGGACAATTGGCTTGAGCGCCTCTACAATTTGCGGCGCGACAAGCGGGGGTCGCATGAGCGACCGCATAAACCCGTGCTGCTGCTCAGCATCATGGACCTGCTGGATCGCGGCTTGATCGGGGAGAACAAGGTGGCGCTGAGCGAGGAGCTGGTGCGGACGTTCAAGCGGTACTTCGAGGTGGTGCGCCAGGGCGATGATCAGCCGACCATCCAGAATCCGTTCTTCCATCTGAGCGGCGATAAGTTTTGGGAGCTGGTGCCCGCGGCCGGGGAGACGGCGATCTACAGGCCGGGGGCGCCGAGCGTGGCCGAGCTGCGGCGGCGCGTCGGCTACGGCCAGTTCGACGAAGGGTTCTGGGCGCTGTTGAGCCAGCCGGTGTCGCGCCACCAGTTGCGCGAGGCGATCATCGCGCGGTATTTCCCGGAGCGGCGCGAGCAAATCGCTGCGGCGGCTGTTGCGGCCGCCAAGCCGGCGGAACCCGCCGCGCTTCGTGAGGCGCTGCCGCCGGGGCGCGACGCGGCTTTCCGGCGGACAGTGCTGGAGGTCTACGACTACACCTGCGCGGCTTGCGGAATACGCCTCTTGCTCAGCAGCGATCTCTCGCTGGTGGAAGCGGCGCACATCATCCCGTTCAGCGTCACGCGGAACGACAGGCGGACGAACGGCCTGGCGCTTTGCCCCAACCACCACTGGGCGATGGATCGGCACCTGATCGCGCCGTGCCCGGACAGGCAGCACCGCGAAGGGATATGGAAGATCAGCCGGCGGCTTGAAGAACGCAAGGAGGGGCAGCGGGACCTGGTGGCCCTGGCGGGCAAGCCGGTCATTCCCCCGGGCGAGGAAAAGTTCTACCCGGCCATCGAGAGCTTGCGGTGGCGGGAGAAGCAATTGACCACGAGATACTAGCCATGCCGCACCCGGAACGAGAACAAGCGGGGCAGGCCTTGGAACTTCCGTGTTTCGGCACGATCGAGTCGGACCGGGTGCTGGCGCAGGACGATCTGTTCGCCGTGGTGCGGGACAAGTACCCGGTGGCGCCAGGGCACACGCTGATTATTGCTCGACGGCCCGCGGAGCGGTTCCGGGAGTTGACCGTGACCGAGAAGGCGCGGCTCGTGGCGTGGGTGGATTGGGCGCAGGAGCGCTTGCAGGCAACGCTGGCGCCTGCGCCGGATGGGTTCAATTTGGGCGTGAACGACGGCAAAGCGGCCGGCCAGACGATGCCGCAGTTCCACTTTCACGTGATTCCGCGCCACGCTCGCGACGTGCCTGATGCGCGTGGTGGGTTGCGCTGGGTGATTCCCGCCAAGGCGCGATACTGGTGACCGCATCAAGCTCAAGCCAGGAGCGGAAAGGTCTCTCGGACGAGACCAGCCGTCTAGCGCGTGCCTTGAAAGAGCGCTACCGGGATTTCGCCCACCACAACCGGAAGAACCCACTGGAGGAACTGCTGTTCATCCTGTGCATCGTGCAGACGGACGAGAAGAAGTACCGGCAGACTTTCGGGGCGCTGCGGCGGGCGTTCCCGCGGTTCGATGATCTGACTTCTGCGAGCGCCAGGGCCATAGCAAAGCCGCTGAAGCCGGGCGGGCGATCGCCCACGAAATCCAAGGCCATCCGAAAGATGGGGTCTTCCGGGATTGGCGTGGGAATTTTCATTGGCAGTTTCGTCACTAACCGGACGGGACCCTACCCACTATCCGCCGCTTACTCCTTGCGGATTTAGGAACCGCGCGAGGATGGCCGTCATCTGCTCCCATTCCTGGGTTTCCTTCTCGATCTGTCGGCGGCCGGCTCGCGTGAGTTGGTAAAAT